>Ga0247841_10004527_pt1 | contig 23744 bp, 26 predicted proteins | sample LaCruzMarch2015__2_FD_192410 | JGI IMG/M metagenome (GOLD analysis project Ga0247841, IMG submission 192410) | Freshwater microbial communities from meromictic Lake La Cruz, Castile-La Mancha, Spain - LaCruzMarch2015_18m | ecosystem: Environmental > Aquatic > Freshwater > Lake | place: Spain... | reverse complement strand
TGGACTGGGGTAGACTCTGCCATGGGGCGACCTCGTTTAGCTTCTTCCGAAGCGTTATTGGCGTAACACCAATTATATCAATTGGTTGAACGAGTGTCGCCCCTTTTTGTGAATAATCCGGGCTAAGAGTTCCAGTCTACCTGATCTCTCGGGGGCTATTGGGCCGGCGACCGCGCCCGGCACACCAGTGCCCCGGGGCCGAACCCCTGCGGTGAGACCGGCTCCAGGTCCAGGACCTTGGGCGGCAGCAGGCCGAAGAACTTGGCCGCCGTGCCGGGCGACGGGGTGCCTGGGTCGTGCGGCTCCACCCCCAGACCCAGTACAGCAAACCGCGGCTCGGCGGCCGGGAGGCGGATCAGATAGAGGACCCGAGGGACCTGGGAATCATACCATCCGGACAGGGTATAGGCGGGCCAGGTCCGTCCGGCAAGCGTCGACCGCCCCAGGGGCCGCGGCGGCGGTTGGGCCGCGGCGAGCCGCGCACCCGTCAAGCGGCCGTCCGGCCCTGGTCCCGGCAGGACCAGGGCATAGAAGGCCCAGACCCCGCCCGCGGGCGGCGCGGCGCGATGCTCCAGGCCGATGCGCAGGTCGTCACCCGCGGCCGGGTCACGCAGTAACGGCAGGGTCCAATCGGCGCAGGGGTCCGCGGCGGCCAGGGCGAGGGACCAGGACAGGGCCAGGGACGCGGAGAGCCAGCCGCGGCGCAGGCACGCCATCCCGCCGCAACGCCTGTCGGCAGGGACCCGCCCCTGGGACCGTTGCGCTCGCTCAGTCTTGGCACGCATCGGGGACCTGGCTCGACCTGCCGAACTGATAGACCAGGAACCCGGGGGCCTGGGACCGCAGATAGTTCACCGCGCGGTTGACGAAGTCGGCCCCGTGCGACGGGCCGGCCAGGGCGTCCAGCCCGCGGTCCAGGGCCGCGGCGTCGAAGCCGCGGTCGCGCCGCGCCAGGATCACCAGGGCCGATTCGCCCTCCCCGAGGTCCTGGGGAATCTGCAACCATTGCTCCCAGGGCTCACCGGGAGCGGCACCATAGGCGGGGCTCGACGCCTGGCCGCCGCCCGCCGGGGTCTGGTCGGCGAGCACCCGCCGCCCGTCCGCGGAGACCACCGCGAACAGCAGGTGGTAGCCCGCGGCCCCGAATGCGCGCAGGAGCCGGGCGTCCCAGGCGCCCGGGGTACCGACCCGCACCGTCCAGGCGAGCTTCTGGTCGCTCCCCAGCAGCGGAATCGGCCCCTGACGGGGGATGGGCCGGGGGACCGTGTGGCGTCCGTCCGCGGTGATGCAGGCCAGATAGGGCTCGCGGGCCGCCGCCTGACCGCCGCCGCGCTCGAAGGCGAGCGGGATGGGATAGTCCCGCCACAGCCAGGCCGCACCCCCCGCGACCAGCCCGAGACCCAGGGTCACGACGGCCGCCAGAATAATGCGATCGGCGAGCAGGAAGGGCACCCGGCCGCAACTCAAGCGCGTAACCGCCTCGCTCAGCCAACCAATGGGGACGACCTCGATCCCCTGCTCGCACAGGCGCTCGAATACGGCCAATTCAGCCACCGGGCGCCCCTGATCATCGGTCAGCGGCGTGAAGCAGAGCCCGCCCCGCGCACCGGCCAGGAGTGCCGGGCAGCGGTCCAGCAACTCGCCGAGCTTCTGCCCCAGGTCGCCCACCGGATGCACCGCGACATCCCGGTCGCGCAGTTGCCTCGACTCGCCCGACAGGCTGCCGCTCGCCATCACCACCCCGGTGTAGCGCGCACTGGGGAGCAGCAGGGCCAGGGCCAGGCCCAGTTCGGCACTGTGGCCCAGCCGCGGGATAGCGTCGGCGGCGAACAGACGCCGTGCCTCCAGCCAGGCATGGGGGCGCAGCCGCTGCCACACGGCCAAGGGGGCGGGAGCCAGCCCGAGCTTGCGTACCGCCATAGCCGCCACACAGCCGGACTCGAAGAGCTGGGCGTTGAGCAGCGGGGCGGCCACCGGGGCGAGACGCTTATCCGCATCCGAGGGGACGTCGCGGGGCGGCTCGCCCACCGGGGCCTGCTCGCACCAAAGGGTGCAGACGCCGGTCTCGACCGGGTCGCCCGGTCGGCCGCGCAGGCGCACCACCGGGACATAGACGCTACGGCGTTTCATCGGGCCGGCCTCGCGGGGGTGTGCGGGACCGCAGCGGGCTCCCCGGCACAGGCGCGGATGGCCGCGGGCAGGCTATCCACCCAGCGGCAGTGCAGGTTGGCCTGGGCCAGGGCGGCCCAGCGGGGGCCGTCACCCGGCCTTGGGACCTTGGGCGCCGGGAGCAGGCAGGTGAGCGGCCGCGGCTGAGGCCCGAGGCGCTCCAGCAAATCGAGCAGCGGCGCCGGGTCGGCCAGCGGGGCCACGGCGAGGGTGTCGGCCACGGCCTGCAGCCGGCCGAAGGCGAGCAGGCGGCGCCCCCCGGCGGGCCCCCCGGTCAGGGCGAGGCCCAGGGCCAGGCCCAGCCCGGCCCCGGCGACCTCGGTCAGGTCCGGGATCGGCTCCAGGGCCAGCACGCGGCGCCCTCGCCCTGTGTCGCCCCGGCCCCGCGGCGACGCCGGATCGCCCCCGGCACCTGGGGGCGAACGGGCGAGCAGACCGCGGACCTGGCCCAACAGCCGCCCCAGGAGGCCGCCGGGGTCGCCGCGGGCGCCCTGGCCGGGCCGGTCGCAGCCCTCGAAGCCCAGGGCGAGCAGGCGCGCGGGCCTTGGATCCGTCGGGCCGGCGGCCGGGAACAGCGGGATATACACGGTGGTTCGGTCCATGGCGCTGCAATCGACACGCATCAGGCCGGCTCGATCTCGCCGACCTGGAGGCGCAGCAGAAGCCGGCGGGTCTGGGCGTCGTCCGCCAAGTCGAAGACGCCCTCGCCGCGCAGGTCCAGGGTCACCAGTGCCAGGAGCTGCGACAGCCCCTCGGGCCCGGTCACCGCCACCTCCCGCCCGGCCAGCCGCGCCAGGGTGAAACCCAGGGCCTCCAGGGTCACGCGGATGCGACCCCGGCCAACGGCAAGGCCGACACGGAAGGCACCGGGGCCGATATCCAGACGCTCCGGGAGCGGCGGCGGGCCCTCCCCGGGTTCGGCCGCGGCCCAGGCCAGGGCCTGACCGAGTGGGCGGAACCGCCCGTGCGGCGGGCGCAGGAAGGGGATGATCCGCGCGCCGGTATGGCCGCCGGTCGCGACATCGGGGGACGCCAGCCCGAAGGAGCGCCTCAGCCAGGACGCCACGGGCTCGTCGGCGCCGCGCCTCGGCATCCGCGCCCGCAGCCGATCGATCTGCTCCGGAGTCACCGGGGGTGCCCAGTCGAGGGCGACGAGGCGGCCATTGATCAGGCGCCAGGCGGCGCCTTGTTCTTCCATCGTGGGGATTCGCTCGGTCATCTTGGTATCTCCGTTGACGGGTCAGCGCTGGCCCAGGCGACCCTGGCAGTCGCGCACGGCCGCGGTCAGGTCAAGCTCCAGGTCGGTCAGCAGGGCCTCGTCGTCGCCCGCGGCATAGCGCGCCGAGGTCGCGACCAGGGAGCGGAAGGCCGGGTCCGCGAGGACACCGTCCCGACCGTGGATCAACCGACCCTCGATCAGGGTGGCACGGGCAAACCAGTCCAGCACCGGATCCTTGCGGATGCCGGGGCACTGGGCGATGACATAGGCCAGCGCGGCGAGCCGGTCCGCCCCGTGCTCGGGTCCGGTGGCATCCGGTGCCGGGTCGGGCGCGGGGATGGTCGTGCCCAGCGGCAGGGTCTCGTCGTCGGCGACTCGCAGGGGCTCGTCCAGGGAGCGCGGGCCGTGGTGGATCATCTGCTCGCCGACCGGGCTTGCCGCGAAGGCGCTGAAGTCGGCACAGCCGGCCAGGGGCCGGCCCTCGGTCTGCAGGGTCTGGAAGGCTTGGGCGTAAGCGGTCTCGGGGTCGCTGGCACCCTGGACCGGCTCGTCGGCAAGCAGCGCCTCGGCCCGCTTGCGCAGCCCGTGCAGGGCGCGCAGCCCGGCGATGCTCAGTTCAGGGTCCTCGTGCCACCGGTCCGGGTCCAGACCGCAGGAGCGCAGCAGGGCGTAGCGCTCGTTGAGCGACTCCAGCACCCGGTTCAGGCGATACAGCGAGGCCTCGTCCAGGTCGCGCTCGACCGGGACCGGGAGCGCGGCCAGGCAGTCCCAGAGGGTCAGTTCCTCAGCCAGTTCGGCAGCCCAACCCGGGAGGGACAGCCACAGCGGGCCAAAGGCGGCGCGGCGGTCGGCGGAGATGGGGCCGTAGCCCGTGCCGAGGCGGCGCACCTGGGCTGCCAGGGTGTCGGAGCTCGGGACGAACTCGGCCGGAGTGTCCGCGACGACCGGGGGCTCAATCGCACGGGCCACCCGGACCTCCGGCCAGCCCTGCCCTGCCGGGCCGTGCGCGGCCAGAAGCCCCAGCAGGACGTGCATGTTCGTGGGCAGTTCCTTGAGGTTGTTGGCCAGGGTCAGGCGGCGGGAGAGGACCAGGGTCACATAGACCAGTGCCGGCTTGAACAAGCGTTCGGGGGCCTCGTCGCCGGGCGGGTTGGCGGCAGGCTCCGCGGCCTCGTCGGACCCCACCGGCAGCAGCCAGAGGTCGGCCCAGTCCTGGTCGAAGTCGCGAAACAGGAGTTGGTCGCGCAGGCGTCGACTACGGGACAGGGTTTGGAGCACGGCCAGGGCGACGCGCTCCGCGACGCTGCCCCGACGGCCGTCCGTGCCCTTGAGCTCCCGTTGGAGCAGCCGATGGACCTCGGCCGCGAGGTGAAAGACGATGTTGGGTCTGGGCTGTGGCATGGGTCCTCCGCGGGTTGTGCCGTTCCTCGGTCCGTAGTTCGGGATAGGCGTGGGAGCGGCTTCAGCCGCGACGAGGCCACGGCCGCGTTTGAGGTCGCGTCGCGGCTGAAGCTACTCCCACCGGTTGCGGGCCTATAATAAACACCCTGCCGCCCCGACCAGGAACTGAAACGATGTCCCTTCAGCCCAAACCGCAATGCCAGTTCGCCGACTGGCTGGCCGCCGAGCGCGCCTCGGATCAGGGCCGCACCGAGTTTCTGAACGGCGAGATCTTCGCCATGGCGGGCGGCTCCGAGGCCCATAACCTGATTACGGCTAACGTTGTGGGCGAACTGCGCAATCGCTCCAAGGGCCGCCCCTGCTACGTCTACACGAGCGACATGAAGGTCCGGATCGAGTCCGCCAACCTGGGCACCTACCCGGATGTCATGGCGGTCTGCGGGGAGCGGCTGTTCTGGGACGACCGCCGGGACCTCATCATCAATCCCGCGCTCATCGTCGAGGTCCTCTCCGACAGCACCGAGTCCTACGACCGCGGCGACAAGTTCGCCTACTACCGCAGTCTCCCGAGCCTGCGCGCCTATCTGCTGCTCTCCCAGCACCGGGTCAGTGCCGAACTCTTTCTGCGTCAACCCGGCGGCGACTGGCTGCTTAGTGCCTACAGCGACCTGGGCGCGGACGTACCGCTGGCCGTACTCGACACCGCACTGCCGCTCAGTGAGGTCTATGACAAGGTCGAGTTCGGGCCGCAGTCCTAGTACCTTGTGCCGCCTGATCTTGCGCCTGCTCAAGCCCCGCAGGGGCGCGACATACCAGCCCAGGGCAACGCCCTGGGTATGAGGTATAACAGACCGCAGCCCTGAAAGGGCGTGACATAAGGAGCCCCACCGTTATGTCACGCCCTTTCAGGGCTGTGCCGAATAAACAACGCTAACCCAGGGCGTTGCCCTGGGCTGGTATGTTCGACCCCGTTGGGGTCGGCACGCAAGACTTAAGGTGGAACGGGATCGTCGGCGGGGGCGCAGCGGTCCACCAAGGCCCGGAGTCCAAGGCTTCAGCCTTGGTCACAGGGCCTTGAAGATGAGCCGGACCTCCTGGACCTGGGGCGCCCGCGCCGGCAAAACGGTCGGGCCGGGGTTGCAAACCCCGGCCCGCGAGGGATGGGCGCAGGCCCCGTCCGGCCCGGGGTCCCCTGCCGCCCCGCCGGACCTGACCGACGCCGCTCCCGCGGCGTCAGTCCGGCCCGGCTCCCCCGGCGCCTGCCCTGCCCCGGCTCCGCCGACCTGGCCTATGGACCTCGAGCCAGGCGGAAGCCCAGCCAGTCGTAACGGTCGGCCGGCTCCCAGCGGTCGCGCCGCGCGGAGCGGCAGTACCAGGCAAGGCCGATCCAGCCACCGCCGCGCGCCACGCGCCCCTGACCCGTCTCAGGGCCGGCAGGGTTTTCGACAGCATTGGCGGGGTAACCCGCGTACCAATCCTGACACCACTCCCAGACATTCCCGGACATGTCGTAGAGCCCCAGTCCATTCGCCGCCTTGCCCGCCACCGGGTGGGTCTTGTTGCCGCTGTTCTTGTCGTACCAGGCCAGTCGGTCCAGGTCGCTGCCGCCGCAATAGGTCTCATCCTTGCCCCCGCTGCGGCAGGCATACTCCCACTCGGCCTCGGTCGGCAGGCGCAGTCCCTGGCCGCCGTCCGGGTCGAGCCTGGCGATGAAGGCTTGTGCATCATCCCAACTCACCTGTTCCACCGGGCAGTCGTCGCAGTCTTTGAACTGGGATGGATTGCTGCCCATCACCCGCTGCCAGTGCGCCTGGGTGACCTCGGTCTTGGCCATCCAGAAGCCCTTGACCGCGACCTGGTGCGCAGGTTTCTCATCGGTGTCGCACTCACCGGCCCAGGCCCCGCCGCAGCCCATGGTGAAGGTCCCCTTGGGCACCCGCACGAACGCCATCCCGGTCTTGGGCTCGGTCCAGACCTCACCGGCGCCGGGCTCAACCACCGCGAGGCGCAGCGGCACCTGACTCCAGGTCCCGGCCGCCAGCGTCACCGTCCGCACCACCCGCTCCCGCCCCGGCGCCGCCACCTCCAACTGCACCGGTCCCAGCCCCTCGTTGGCCAGGTTCAGGGGCTTGCCGGGTTCGGCCAGGCCGCGCTCCTGTCCGTTCACCAAGACCCGCGCGCCCGCGGCATCCACGCTCACCTGCAGGTGACCCAGGGCGGGCGGCGGCGACACCGGGCCGGGGATCGGACTGGGGACCGGGTTCGCGGCCGGGAGCGGCGCGCGCGCACCCAGGAACCAGACCCCCGGTGGGACGCCCTGGATCAGCACCTCCGGCCCCTGACCGCCCCGCCCCAGGCGGTAGGCGACCTGGCGGAACAGGTCACCGACCTCGCGGCCGGGGTCGTCCAGCTCGGCGAGCAGGGCCTCGGTATAGGGGCTGTGCGGGCGGCCCTGCCCGTCCGCCGCCAGCCGGCCCGCGGCGGCCGCGTAGGCGACGATGCGCTGGCTGTCGGACTGCTGTTGCACCCGCGCCAGCCCCCGGTAGGCGTCCGCCCCCAGGCCGGTGTCGCGCATCGCCTGGCCGACCACCGGCTCCAACTCGGGGATCTCGCGGCAGGCGTCGAACACGGCCAGGGTCAACTTGGCCCGGCCGTCCAGCCGCTTCAGGATGCCCTCCAGGGGTTGGCTCCTCTGCTGGATCAGGTCGATATCGGTGCGCGGTACGTCCACCGGGAGCAGATAGGGGTGCCCGGCGATCTGCATCCCGTGGCCGGCGTAGTAGAGGAAGGCGATCTCGGCGCCCTGGGCGGCCTGGGCGAAGCCCTTGACCGCGAGCAGGAAGGCGTCTCCCCCCAGATTCAGGACCGGGCCCTTGGCGGGGCGGCCGTCGGCGCCGATGAGCGTGAAGCCGAGCCCGGCGAGTTTCTTCGCCACGGCGCCGGCGTCGTTGCCGGGGTTGCTCAGGGTCCGCAACGACTGGTAACCGCCGTTGCCGATCACCAGGGCGACACGCTCGGCGGCGCCCGCCGGCAGCGCGAGCAGCACCGGCAGGAGCAGGACCAGGGTCAGCAGCAGGCGCAGGCGCATCCTCAAGCACTCCGGGTTGGCGTGGGGCATCACGCATAGGGTTCGGGATAGCAGCCCCGGCGACGCGCCCGGGATTATCTGCCGAACGGGGCTGAGTATCCAAATCGGCCCAGACTCTCGTTCCCACGCTCCAGCGTGGGAATGCCGTGCGGGCGCTCCGCGTCCGGTTTCGGCGCTGGACGCGGAGCGCCCGCACTTGCTCCCACGCAGGAGCGTGGGAGCCAAAGGGCTTAACTTAACGGGAGTCAAAGCCGCTTTTCGGAAATCACGTCAAGCAAGCCCCCGCGGCTATCCCGAACCCGGTAATGCAGGCGCCAGCCCGGCCCTGCACCCAAACCCCAAACGCTTCCGGAGACCCGTTATGAAACGCAGCACCCTCACAACCCTGACCGCCGCCGCCCTCTCGCTGGCCCTGGCCGCCCCGGCCCAGGCCTACAAGATCGGCGGGGATGTCACCCAGAGCGCCGACGTCGGCAACGTGGTCACCAGCGCCGCTGGGTCCCGCGTCTACGCCCGCACGGATCTGAACACCATCTACGACGGCGGCGAGATCGCCGGCAGCGTCAAGCAGACCCTCAAGGCCGGCAACGTCGTGACCAGTGCCGCCGGTTCCCGCGCCACGGCCTGCACCTCCATCAATGTGATCGGGCAGAAGGACTGCTCACAGCGCTGAACCAGGACCGCGGCCCAGGCCGCCGCTGCCGCGGCCGGGGCCGCAGGAATGCCGCACCTGGAATCAGGTATACTCGGCGCAGTGTGAAGGCAACATTCGACAGGCACAAGGTCATGACCGCTTCGGCTCCGCACCCTTCCCTGCTCCTGTTCCTGCTCCCCGCCTCACTGACCCTGACCGGGGTCGGCACGGCGGGCGAGTCGACTTATCTCGGCAAGGACGCCTCCGCCTGCGAGATCTTCCGGGCGCTGGGGAGCGAGGGACCCGCGGAGTGTCAGGGCGAGTGGCAGGCCAAGTCGCCGGTGATCCATCCGGCACCGGCCGCCCCCACATATACGGCACCACGACCGGCGGCACCACCGGCCGCGCCATCACCGGCCGCGGCACCGCCGCGCGCCCGGGTCGGGGCACCGGTGTCCGCCGCCCGCCCGGCCCAGCCCCGTCCCGCCGCGGCGCACCCGGCGGCCCGTCCGGCGCCACACCGCCGACCGGACCCCGCGCCCGCACCGCACCGTCCCATCCCCAGCGGCGAGCGGGCCATGGCGACGCCGATCGAGTTCGCGTTCGACTCCGAGCGTCTGACCGCCGGGGCCGAACGCCAACTGGACAACATCGCCGCCGTACTCGCGAACCCACTCTTTCGCGGCCTGGTGATCCGCATCGAGGGTCACACGGACGCGACCGGCGCCGCCGACTACAACCTGGACCTGTCCCGCCGCCGCGCCCGCTCGGTGCAGGACTACCTGGTCGCCCGCGGCGGGCTCGACCGCGCCTACTTCCCCGCCACGGGCAAGGGGGCGACAGACCCCTTCGACCCCGGACACCCGCGGGCGCCCATCAACCGCCGCGTGGAATTCGTCAATACCGGACTCACCCAGTGAGCCGCTCAGACCCGGCAGGAGTCACCGACATGCATGCCCACTTTGCAATTCGCCGCCATGGCCGCGGCTTCGCCCTGCTCAACCTGACCACGCTGACCCTGGCCGCGCTGGCCCTGGCCGCGCTGGCCCTGGGCGCCGCCGCTCCCGTCGCCGCCGGCGGGTCCGTCATGATGCCCCAGGACACCCAGGCCAGGATGTACCGCAGCCAGGCCCAGCAGAACCGTCAGCTCGGCAGCCGCCAGGCCGCGGCACCGGCGGCGGGGAGCGGCTACGGGGGGCTCGACCCCGTCGCCGGCGGGACCGGCAACCTCAGCATCGGCGGTGTCAGCCAGTCCAACAGCCGCAACCTGCGGGAGGTGAATACCTACGTCAACGGGGACATCATCAACCTCAACAAGGGCCACTAGCCACCGACGGCGGCGCCGGACGCCGCCGTACCCCAGCCGACCGCAGCCAGAGATTGATCATGACCGCCAGCCTCCACCCCCTGCCTGTACTGGCTGCCATCCTGGGCGTCCTGCTCTCGGGCTGCGCCGTCATCGGCCCGAGCCCGGACGAGTTCCCGCGCGGGGCCGAACCGCAGACACCGCCCACGGCCCGGATCACGAGCTTCTCCGGGGCCCTGGCCTGTATGGACGACCTCTTCGCCCGCGCCGCCGTCCCCAGGCGCTACATCACCGCCATCAGCCTCCCCGACCAGACCGGCAAGAGCATCGGCGGCGGCACCCTGAACATGCTGATCTCGGCCATCTCCGAGATGAACCGGCGCAGCAATGCCTTCCAGTTCGTCTATCTCCCGGTGGCCTTCAGCGGCAACATCCCCAACCCCGAGAGCGGGCACATCGACCTCGGCTATCTCATGGACCATATCCGGATCGCGCTCAGGGGCAACATGCAGCCCATCGACCTGCCGGATTACCTGCTGGTCGCCTCGGTCTCGGAACTCGACCGCGGGGTGGCCAACACCCGTGCCGGCCTGGGCTTCGACCTGGGCAAGCTCGGCATCGGCGTCTCGGGGGACAACCAGATGTCCGCCCTGACGGTCGACTTCAACGTCGCCGACGGGAAGAGCTTCAAGATCATCAACGGGGCCAACGCCACCAACTCGGTGACCCTGGTCAGCCGCGGGGTCGGCGCCGACCTGGACGCCAAGCTCAAGACCAGCGGCGGCTTTCTGACGCTGGCGGTGGACCGCGCCGACGGCGAGCAGGCGGCCCTGCGGGCCCTGATCCAGTTGAGTGCCATCGAGACCCTGGGCAAGGTCGCCGGGGTCCCCTATCAGCAGTGCCTGGAGCAGCGGCGCAGCCCCGGCGGGACCCTGCGCACCACCGGGGTGGCCCCCCTGGCACTGAGCAGCCCGCGGTCGCGCTACCAGGTCGGCGACCGGCTTGAAGTCCAGGCCCGGGCCAGCCGGCGGATGGACCTCTTCTGCTATTACCGCAACGCCAGGGGCCAGGTCTGGCAGGTCCTGCCGACCCGCTTCCAGCCCGGCACCGCCATCGAGGCCGGGGCGAGCCTGACCATCCCCGACACCCCGCGCTTCGACCTGGTCTTCGACACCCCCGGCGAGGAGGAGGTCCTGTGTCTCGGCGCCCCGCCGGGGAGCGCGGGGTCCCTGACCGCCGCACTCCCGGCCCGGGTGACCCGCACCGACCTGGAGCCGCTCGCGGCCGCCTCACTCACCGAGGTCGAGGACGCCTTCCGCGCCGCCCTGCGGCTGCCGGAGGACCTGGCGCGGGCCGGGCTGCGGGTCCAGGTGGACTAACGGAGCCGGGGCGTCCCGCCCGGGGATGACGGGGGCGGGACGCCCCCGCTCCTTTAGGGGGCCGGCTCGACCGCGACCTCCACCCGCCGGTTGAGACGGTGGTCCTCCTTGGTGTCGCCAGGGTAAAGCGGCCGGGTCTCGCCCCGCCCCTCGCTCACCAGGCGCCCGGCCAGCCGTGGGTCGCGGGTCTCGACCAGCCGCAACAGGCCCCCGGCGCGCCGTTCCGACAGGTCCTGGTTGTAGGCCGCGGGTCCCTGGGTATCGGTGTGTCCGATGAGGCGGTAGCGCTCACCGGCAACGGCCGCGCGGGCGGTCAGCGCGTCGGCGAGTGCCTCGACCTGGGTCAGGCCCTCGGCATTGGGACTGTCCTGATCGAAGTCGAACAGGATGTAGAGGTCCACCCTGGGAACCGGGGTGAAGCCCTTCGACGGGAGCCCGCGCACCGCCAGTGCCTGGCCGATCCCGGCGGCGCTGAGGCGGGCGCGGCCCGGGTGCTTGTCGACCGCCCGGCGCACCTCCAGCACCCAATCGGGGACCGGGCCGCGGGCGCGGTCGAAGGCGGCCCCGATGGTCCCGATGGCCTCCGGCAGGCGCCCCTGGGCCAGATAGATCCGCGCCATCAGGGCGTGGATCTGGACCTGTTGGGCGGCGTCGTCGCTGGTATCCGCCGCCTGGCGCAGGGCCTCGAGTGCGCGCGTCGGTTCACCGGCGGCCAGGTGCGCCTGGGCCAGGGCCCCGAAGGCGACCGGGTCCGGGCAGGCGTCGGTGGATTGCGTGAGGAGCACGACGCGGCCCTGGGGCGCGGCCTCCCGGGTCGCGGCCTCGTAGAGGGCACGGCCGCGGTCGCAGTCGGAGGCCGTGGCGCCGGCGGCGAGCAGCAGCAGGGACAGGGGCGCAAATCGGGCTGGGCGCGGCATGGGACGGGCTCCGGGCTGGGGTCTATGACCGGTATCTTCGGGATAGGAAGGGGCTGCACGCGCGGTCGCGGCCCCGCGGAGCCCCGCGCCCCAGGAACACCGATGCCGACATCAGTGCCCGCGACGTTTGAGCCAATCCTCGACAACCGCGGGGTCCAGGGCGCGCAGCAGTTCCCCGGGGTCCAGCCCGCGCAGGCGCTCTTGCGGGTCCAGCCCGCGCAGGCGCTCTTGCGGGTCCAGCCCGCGCAGGCGCTCCTGTGGGTCCAGCCCGCGCAGGCGCTCTTGCGGGTCCAGCCCGCGCAGGCGCTCCTGTGGGTCCAGCCCGCGCAGGCGCTCTTGCGGGTCCAACCCGCGCAGCCGCTCTTGCGGCGGGATCTGCTCCAGGATGGCCTGGATCTCGTCCGGATCGAACTCGTGCACATGGGCGATCAGCAGGCGGCGGGTGTCGCGCTCGAACTCTTCCATCGTATACGCCATGTCAGGTACCTCGATACGGTAATGGAAATACACCTGTCCCAGCAGGCCGCGACTGTGCGGGTTGCGCGCGTGCCAATTGCGCAGCCCATGGCGCACGCGCTCCAGCCGGGCGCTGAAGACCTCCCAGGGGGCATTGCGCGCCTGCGCGGCGATCTCCCCGAGCAGGATCAGCCGGATGGTGCGCCCGCCCCAGCGCAGGTCGAAGACCCCGGGCCAGGGGGTGGCGGTCAGGGTGTCCGGGGGCACCTGGGCCAAGAGCCGCTCCGGGGTGCGCGTGGCCACCGCGTAGAGGCCGAAGTCGTCCTCCGGCAGCAGACGGTAGGTCTGCGCCGGCGGCTCGACAACCTCGTGCGCCGGTTCTGCGCCCGCAGCGGGCGCGGCCGGGGGGCGTGCCCGCTCAATGGAGACCAGCTTGCGGTAGGTCACGAAGTGGCCGATCAGTTCATCCAGGGCCCAGGCGTCGAGCGGCTGGTGCTGCGATTTGTAGGTCAGGACATTGTGTGCCGCGAGCCGCTCCAGGCCGTCGGGCAGGTCGGCCAGCGCCGCGGGGTCGGCGTCCAGCGCGGCGCCGGGCCGGCGTTCGATGATGAGGATGTCGAGCCGCTGGCTCTTGAGCGCCAACTCCTTCTCGACGTCCACCCGCCAGGGGCGGCCGGTGAAGAGGTCGGTCAGGGCGATGCCGAAGAGGCGGTGCCAGGGGGTGAGGGTGTCCATGGGGGCAAGTGTAGCAGCAGGACGCGGCCCATCCGCTGTCGACCGGGGGCAAGGATCGAAAGGTCAAGTTGCCGATCGACGCGGGCTCGGGCCTACGCGGGCTGCCGCACGCCGGCGGTACTCTTGACTTCCGCGGGGGCATGGACGCTGAGGAGGGTCCGGGGTCAGGCCTTGCCTACGACTATGTGCGGCAGGTGTTGGGCAAGCCTGCCCGGCATGGCGAACCGCCCGCCGGCGCCGCGCGACCGGAGCCCGCGGCCACGCCTGCACCACCGACGGTGCGCCGGCAGCCCCGCAGCACTTGGGAGCGCATCGTCGTGCACCCGGATATCGAGTTGCATGTCCGTCGACCGCTCGCCCGCGCCGATCAGCGCCGGCTCGACGCCCTGCTGGAGCAGGCGCAGCGGCTGTTCAGCACGGAACCCTGACCAGGAATCCAGCCACCGAAACCCGAGGGCAGGCGCCGACCCCGGCGGTCTACGTCCGCCGCTACGACAACCTGAAGGAGACGCCCATGTCCGCCATTGCCGCGAGTCTGTCCCGAGTGGTCGGTGGAAACCCTATCCACCCCAGCGCTTTGCGCCCCGCCGCCGACGCTGACGGCGGCGCTGCGCCGGACCCCGCGGGCCGCAACCGCCTGGTGCTCTCATTGGACACCGACCGCCGGCTGATCCGCTGGCGCGGCGACAGCGAGCGCTATCTGCATCGCTGACCATCCGCACCGGCGATCTGGTCAGCGAACAGGTGCTCGACCTGCTGGTCAGCCTCCGCTTCCCGGCTGGCAATAAGAACGAGGATTGCAACGTGCGGGTGACGGTCAGCGACGGCGACCGCCCCCTGGCCGCGCAGGAGTTCCATTGGACCTGGGTTGACTGGGCCGCGCGCAAGGGTCAGCCCCGGCAAGCGGACGTCGAGCGTCGGGTCGGCGAGCAATTGGCCCACCAGGCGCGGCGCGAAGCCGCCGCCCGCAACCGCGACGGCGATCTCGCGGGGGCCTGCGATAGTCTGCGCACCGCTGCCCAGCGCATTCGCAAATACGGATCGGAGAATCCCGCGCTGCTGGCCCTGGCGGACTCCATCGAGTCCGAAATCCCACGGTATCAGCAGCCGCTCCCGGCACGAGCCGTTAAGGCACAGATCGCCGAGTCCCGGGCAGGAACACTCGGACGGGGCGGGGCCGGTGCCCGCATCCGCGACCGAGCCCCCCGGTTGGCGTATCTCCCCTGCCAGGACAGCCCGGAACTCGCCGAGTGCTGCCGCAAGCTGGTGAAGATCCCGCGCGAACAGGCCGCCGCCCTGGGCCAGTCGGCACTGGCAGCGATCACGGCCGGGACCTATCCCAATGCAGCCGGACAGCCCGTGGACTGGGGTGCCGCCGTGGCCGCGGCCGTCGCCGCCAAACGCAGCCTGCCGCCGGATGCCGTCCTGCCGGTGCCCGCGGTCGCCCGGTCCACCCAGACCAGGGTCCAGGTGGCCAACGAAACCACCCTCACGGCAGCCCGACGACTGGCCAACGCGGGCGAGCGGGTGCTGGCGCTCAACTTCGCCAACGGCATCCAGCCCGGTGGCGGCTTTCTGAACGGCGCCCGTGCCCAAGAGGAGGTGCTGTGCCGCTCCAGTGCCCTCTACGCCACCCTGCGGGGCGATCCCATGTACGCCGCCCACGCGGCCCGGCCACTGCCGGACTCGACTGACTGGGCGATCCTCTCCCCGGAGGTGCCGGTCTTCCGGGCGGACGACGGCACCGCACTGCCGACGCCCTGGATGCTCAGCGTGCTCACCTGCGCCGCGCCTTATGCCCCCGGCATCGGCCAACCACTGGCGGGCGACCTCTTGGCCGTGCGCATCCGGCGCGTCCTCGCCATTGCCCGGGCCTATGACTATTCGGTACTGGTCCTGGGTGCCTGGGGCTGTGGCGCCTTCGGAAACGATCCCATCCGCACCGCACGCGATTTCCACGCCGCACTTGCCGGGGAGTTCAACGGCGCCTTTGCGCAGGTCGTCTTCGCCATCGCCGACTGGTCGGCGGAGCGGCGCAATCTGGCGCCGTTTCGGGATCTGTTCGCCGCCGGCGCTGGCTAGCCGGGTTGCAACCAAGCCAATACACAGTGTCTGCAGACCACCCGGCGCGGCAGCCGGGTGTGTCCCAACGTCTTGACCTGAAGCACATTCACAGGCAGCCCCCAGAAGGACATAATGGCGTGCCCTGAAGAACCGGCTCCCATCAACAACGACGGACGGACCCATGGACCACCGCCACCTGACCACCCTGTCCACCCGGCTCGCGGCCTTCCTCGCCGAGGTCTTGCCGCGCCTGTCCGATCAGTGGTGGCAGACCCACGTCCTGGACGAACTGACCTTTCAACAACGCAACCACGTCGAAACCGCCGGTTATACCCGGCTCGACCAACTCGACCTGGCCGCCCTGCTGCGGATCGCCGACCGCAACTGGTCCGAAATCGCCCACGCCGCCTCCTTGCCACCGACGGCAAGGAACTGGCTCAAAGAGGCCCAGACCATCCGCAACCGCTGGGCGCACGCCCCGGTCAGCGGCATCCCGGACGACGAGCGCTTCCGCGACCTCGACACCATCGAACGGCTGATGCAGGCCATCGGCGCCGACCAGCCCACGTTGGCCGACATCCGCGCCGAGCGGACCGCGCTCCTCGCGCAACTCGCCGGGTCCGCCAAGCCTGCCGATCAGCCGACCACAACGGCATCGCAAGGGGCCTTCGACCCCGGCCAACTCGTCCGACTCAAGGCCCAGCCCACCATCACCGGCGCCGTGGTCGCGCGCGTCCCGGCCGACCCCGAGGACCGCTACCAGGTCTTCCACGAGGGCGCCGTCGCCACCTATTACGCCTCCCAGATCGAACCCGCCGCCGTTCCGGCAGCACGCCCCGGCGTCACCCCGGCCGCCCTGCACGCCGCACTCACCGCCGCCCAACTGCGCCACCCGAGCATCGGCAACCTCTACTCGCTCTTCGCCTCGCGCATCCAGTTCGTCCCCTACCAGTTCCGGCCCGTGATCAAGCTCATCCAGGCCGACCGGCCGCGGCTGCTCATCGCCGATGAGGTCGGGGTCGGCAAGACCATCGAGGCCGGGCTGATCCTCAAGGAACTTCAGGCCCGCCGCGAACTGCGGACCGTGCTCGTCATCTGCCCCAAGCCCCTGGTCGCCGAGCGCAAATGGCTCGAAGAGATGAAACGCTTCGACGAGCGTTTCGACCACCTGGACGGCCCGACCCTGCGCTACTGCATCGAAGAGACCCACCTGGACGGCGTCTGGCCGCAGCAATACGCCCGCGCCATCCTGCCCTATTCGCTGCTGGACGAGGCCCTGCTCATGGGCGACACCGAGCGGCGGCGCCCCCGGCGCGGCTTGCTCGGTCTGGACCCGCCGCCCACTTTCGATCTGGTCATCGTCGACGAGGCCCACCACATCCGCAACACCGAGACCTGGGCCTACCGGGCGGTCCGCTGGTTCTGCGCCTTCTCGCCGCTTATCAACCGCACCCGCCGCCGCGACATCGGCAGTCCCGCCAAGGCCCACAAATTTACCGGCGCCGCCACGAAAGTGCTAGCCTAGACCCATGACCGCAAAAGACATCATCAGCCGCGATACCCTCAAGCGCCTGACCACCGACCTGGCAAAGAACCTGCTCGGCGTGGACGGCGAGGCAATCGACCTGCTCGAAACACAGAACCAACGCGTCGAGGACCGACGGGCGGACCTGTTGGCGCGGATGCGCGCAACAAGCGGCGAGGAGTTCCTGCTACACGTCGAGATCGCCAATAACAACCAAACCGACATGCCGCTGCGCATGTTGCGCTACTATAGCGATATCCGTCTGGCCAGCCACCAGGGTCCATTGCGTCAGTTCTTGGTCTACATCGGCACCGACCCACTGACCATGCCAGGCGGCATCGACGAACCGGGGCTGCTCGACTACCACTACGTCGTCGTTGACATGCACCGCGTCAACTGCGCTGGGCTGCTGGTCCAAGACAACCCCGACGCCTTGGTGCTCGCCGTCCTTTGCGATTTCGGCGAGCGCCCGCCGGAACAGGTCGTCGGCTACATCGTCCGTCGCCTCAAAGATCTGCTGAGCGCCGACGAGCGCCGCTTCCGCGAATACATGACGATGCTCGAAATTCTATCCGAGAATCGAAACCTCAAAGCCCAGGTCCAGGAGGCCGAACGAATGCTCACCCAAGTCGACATGAAGCGCCTGCCGTCTTTCGACCTCGGGTACGAGGCCGGTGAAGCCCAGGAAAAGCAAGCCATGGTGCGTCAACTACTGAAGCGGCTGGACGTCGCGCAAGTCGCCAATCTTTTGGATCTCAGTGTTGACGAGGTCGCACGAATCGTCGCTGACGGCGAGAACTTAGAGTGAATGAACCGGGCCTGGTTTATTGCTTCTCAGAAGTATTCGAGCCGGGTCCCTTCTCCCTTGACTACGACACCAAATTCTAGGACTTTCTATGTATATCGCTCGCCTTCGCATATTTGGATTCCGGGGAATACAGCAAGCTGATATTTGGCTACTTCAGCACTCCGTGTTGGTAGGCCCGAACGGCTGCGGCAAGAGCACCGTGATCGACGCCATCTCGCTTGTACTGGGTCGAACGAGAATGGTGCGGTCACTCACCGAGCATGATTTCACCGGTAGCGATCCCGCGGCAGCCGCAAGAGTAAAGGTCATTGCGACCATCGCGGGTTTCGATGGCGACGCTCCGGAAGAGCACGACACGTGGTTCCGCGCTGACCGTGCGGTGCCCAAATGGCTCGGCAAAGATGGGCAAGAATACGCCGTGCCCGCGGCCGATCGCTCCCTATGCGTTAATGTTGCGTTCTGCGCCCGTTTCGACCGCGAAGAACTGGAGGTGGTCAGTGTTCGCTACTTCCACGACGACGACGACGCGATCGATCCGTTCGACGACGAGAACGGGATTGTCCCAGTGCCACCTCGGCTTCTGAACGATCTCGGATTTTACGTGCTGCCCGCCCGGAGAGATTGGGACGCAGTGGCATCCTTCAATTCGGATTTGTTCCGCCGCACTGTCTCAAATACGGCTGGAATTCCCGCGGACGAAATCATCGCCCAACGGGACGCGCTCCGCGACCCCTCGGTGAAGATCGAAGAGTCGGACAAAATGGCCGCATTGGTGACGGGACTCAACGAGCGACTCGCGCGGTTGGCACCGAACGCTCCGAAGTTCCAGTTGCGGGTAACCACCGGCGATTCCGAGGCTGTCCTGCAATCGCTTCTTCCGCACTATGCCAGTCACCGAGGACCATCGCTACCTGCCGCCCGCCACGGTGCTGGCTTGGTGTCACTGCAAAGCCTGCTCCTGTTACTTGAGGTGGGACGCGTACGTTTGGCCAATGGCCTCCCATTCATCCTCGCAATGGAGGAGCCTGAACTCCATTTATCGCCTGGTATTCACGCGCGACTGGTCGCAGAAGCTGTCGCAAATGCCAACCAAGTAATATGTACGACCCATTCGCCGGATGTGGCCCGGGTCTTTTCGGCAACGTCCGTCCTGATAGTGACCAACGACGCAGGCTGCTTGTCAGCCCGCCCATTCTTGGCGCAACCGCTGACGCCAGTGGCAAGCAACAACGAGAGAAAGCTCTATCTACAGAATCGCGCCCGCGTCGTCAGCGCGCTTATGCATTCGTTTGTTCTGATTCCCGAGGGACGCTTCGATACCGAGTGGCTGACCCGGTTCGCCGATGTTGGCGATCCACACACAACGAATACAACTCCGTTCAGTGCAGTCTTTGGTGTAGTCCCGACTGAGAATGCCGCCGTTGTGTTCACTAGCGAACGGCTAACCCCACTCCGCTCGCGTATCGTAGCGATGGTAGACGGCGATGGCGCTGGCAATAACTATGTTACAGAACTACGGGCCAATACGTCGCCACCATCTCTCATCATCCAGCTTCCCGTGGACTGGACGATTGAAAATGTAGTTTGCTGGATGCTTGACCCAGGCGGCGCTACTGCTCTCGCCACCCTATCTGCTGCACTGCCCGGATTCACATTCTTATCTTTGCATGAGTTATATGTCCTGCTCAAGACAAGCAACCACAAGGGTACAAGTACAGTGGGGCTAAAAGAGGACGTACTCGCTCATGACACTATCGCTGGCGTTCTGGAGGCGATTCCGGAGTGCCGCGCGCGAGTTGTAACGTTCTGCGAGGCTCTCGTCAGTGCCGCAATCGGAGCCAATCATCCGCAAATTGATGCGGATCTCGGCCGCTCGACGGCCGCAGTAAGTGTTGTCAGATTCAAGCCATGAACACCAAGGGTTTTACCGGTGGGGCTGGTACTGGCAAGACGACAAATCTACTGCGCGAGTTGGACGCACACCTCGCCACCCATCCGCTGGCCCCAGGACAGCGCGTTCTCGCGCTTACCTTTATGCACGGTTCTCGACATCGGCTCGCCGAGCGACTCGCGACTTCCTCCGCAAGACGGCATTGTGAATGCCTGACCCTAGACCGATTCGCTTGGGACATTTGTCGGCGCTGGCGGACGCGACTCCGCGCTGGCGGAGAGTTAGTGCCAGTCTACCTGGAAGCCCAGGATTACGACGCGACATGCGAGGCCGCTGGACGGCTGCTTGCGGCGTCTGACGTGACTAAATGGGTCTCCGCCCGGTATCCGGTGCTTATTCTCGATGAGTTCCAAGACTGTGCGCCTGTGCGGCTGGCGCTTGCACAGCGTTTGCATGGGCGTGTAACGATGTTCATCGCCGCCGATGATTTCCAAAACCTCGATCGGACTGACGAAAGTCCAGGCGTTGCCTGGTTACGCGAATTGGGCGTCAGCGAGGAACTAGTAGTTAATCGACGCACAACAGATGTCGCGCTCATCGCGGCTGCAGAGGCACTGCGTTCGGGCAGACCGTTGCCGGTTAGTGATCGCCCGAGCTTCAAGCTAATCTCTGCGCCCAGTGCTCCAGTTGCTGCATCGTTCATCTCTCAGACAATGGCCTTCGCCAGCCACAACGACGTCGTACTTTTATCCGCGGCCCGAGCTGGCAAGTCGAAATGGGTCGATAAAGTGATCGAACTAGTCACCACTAAGCAGTATGGAAAGCAGAAAAAAGCAGGTCCCGTCCCTATCAACTGGGAGACAACGGCCGACAGCCTGGCCGAATCGATTATGACCAACCTCGGCATCACGGAAGGAGTCGGGCAAATACCGGCCGCAGCGATCCTCGCCCTGCCGCGCGGACTGGTGGCTACACAATTGCATCAGTGGGTCGAGCATCAACGCCGTGTATTGGGACGGACCGACTTCGCAGCCGCCGAAATCCGCGCTCAGATAGGCCGCTCCAAACAACATGCCCGGTCCTTCAGCGCGATGACTCAGAACGGCCGCCGTGTCATGACGATTCATCAGGCAAAGAATCGCGAATTCCCGATAGCCATAGTGCTCTGGCCGTTCCAAGTCGTCGGCGATGCGATGCTCGCACGTCGCTGGCTCTATAATGCGATTACTCGCGCCAAACGACGCGCCATTGTGATTGTAGAAGATCCACAAAAGAAGCGCATCAATTCTCCGCCATTCGCATATCCGTGATCCAGAGTTCAGATCTTGTAAGAAGGATGTAAGAAATCAGGCAAGGCAAAATGGGAAATTGCCAGAGTGCAAAGCACGAAGATGGGCCAGAGTCGAATGGTACGGACTTAAGCTGAGGCATATATAGGTCAGTCAACCGTCACTTGACTGGACGCGGCATTTTCCGCGGTGTTTCCTTGTGCCGGCCTAGTCCGGAGCTATTTCTCGCCGGTTTTTCTTGCATCGCAACCTATTTTTGTGAAAGGCTTGCGCCTTAACTCAGTGCCATTCGGGCCAGGGTCGAATACCACGACTGACGGACGCGGCAAGACGATTGCCGTATGACATCCTAGGTACGCCAAGTTAACTGGGGTCAATACGCCGATTGCTAGTGATCCCGCGCTGATGTCTACTCCACGTAGGAGCGTAGCCATGCAATGGCAAGAAATCCGCGCCCATTATCCGCAACAGTGGCTTCTGCTGGAGGCAGTCAAGGCCCATTCCGAAGGCGACCAGCGTATTCTCGACCAATTGGCGGTGCTTGACGCCTTCCCCGATTCGGCGACGGCCCTGAGCGCCTACGCCAGGATTCATCGCGAAGTCCCGCAACGGGAGTTTTACGTCTTCCACACCAGCCGGGATACGCTGGACATCCGGGAGCGGCAGTGGCTTGGCATCCGGAGCGCGTGATGAATATCGAGCTGCGTCATGGCTTGCCTTATATCAGCGCAGAGATTGAGTATCGCGGACAGCAGGTCAAGATCGAGAATGTCTTGCTGGATACGGGCTCGGCCGGATGCATTTTCGACGCAGACAGATTGTCGGCTATCGGGCTGCACTACGAGCCGTTTGATCTTGTGCAGCGCATTCGCGGTGTCGGCGGAGCGGAATTTGTGTTCACGAAGAAGGTCGATCGCCTCGCGCTGGACGGCCTCGCGGTCAGCGACTTCGCGATAGAAATCGGAGCAATGGATTACGGGTTCGAGATTGCCGGTATTGTGGGGATGACCTTTCTAACCGCGGTTGGCGCGGTTATTGACCTCGCTAAGTTGGAAATCGCCACACCGTGACGATGAACAAACGTATCGTCATCATCGCCGGCCCCAACGGCGCGGGTAAGACCACCTTCGCCCGCGAGTTCCTGCCGAACGAGGCCGGCTGCCCGATCTTCGTCAACGCCGACCTGATCGCCGCCGGGCTGTCGCCCTTCGCGCCCGAGCTCGCTGCGATCAAGGGCTGGTGGATATGTGGCAGCTCTAAGACAATGCCGGCGCGCCACCTGCCCTGATCGCCGAAGGAGGCAACCCATGAAGACCCCGGTTTCCCGACTCAATGATTCCGACATGCAGGCCGCACCGGTGGCGCTGATGCGGGCCTCCGAGAGGGCGCGTCGCCTAGCCGAGCAAACCGGCACGCGGTTCGTAGTCCGCCCGCCCGCCACCTTGCTCAACGACGGGCTCGGCTCCACCAGTGCAACCGAGCCTGACAACGAAGGCAGCGCACGATTGACGCCGAGTGGATCAGTCCGGGAGAATCGATCATGACTGTTGCAGAGTTGGCATACGAGCAGATCAAGACACTCCCCGAAATCCAGGCTCGGGAGGTACTGGATTTCATCGGCTATCTAAAGGAAAAGAGCGAGCGAGCGGAATGGGAGGATCTGATGGGTGCCCAAGCGGCTTCGCTCGCTGCCGTCGGGGATAACCCGGAAGATGAGGTGTGGAATGATCTATAGGCGCAGCATGTTCGTGGACCGAGTGGTAAGCGGCGTTTGCTCAACCGTTGGGATTAACGCCGCCCCCGACGCTCCGAACGAAGGGGCGTAGAGCGCAATCATGTTTCGATTCAACCGCCTGCAACTCGACAATTTCCGCTGCTTCGAGCATTTGGACTTGGAGATCGAGCCCGACCTCACCGTTCTCTTCGCCGAAAACGGGGGCGGTAAGTCGGCGATCCTCGCGGCGCTCGCCATGGGCATCGCCGTGTTCCAGCCCCAAAGCCCCAAGTCGCTCAAGTTCGACGCGATGCGGGATGTCCGCCAGATCCCGGTCGGCAAGGGCAGCCAGCGGGAGCCGGCAGGCCCCTGCTCCATGACTTGGACGGCGATGGTGGACCCGGGGCGCCAGGTCCAATGGGAGTTGGCGCGCAACCCGGCGTCCAGTCGCATGACCGACCGTACCGGCGAGATTTTCGACGCCATCGAGGCAATTCGGGTGCCCGGCGCCCGCTGGCCGCTGTTCGCGTGGTACGGAACTGACCGCTTGCGCAGACCCCGGCGCCCGGCAAGGTCGGCGCTCGACATCCGGGACCGCAGGGCTGGCTACGCGTCATCGCTCGACCCCACCGTCAATGAGACCCTGCTGCTCGATACACTCCTCGCCTGGGGGATGCCGCGTTTCGTACCCTTTCGCAAGACAGCAGAGACGGACACACCGTTTTCCGATGGGGTCTGCGCGGCGATGGTGCGTGCGGCACCGGGCGTGACGAAGATCCGGCCCGGGCATCCTGGTATGGGCGGCCCAGTGGTCTGGTTAGAGAACGGGCAGATTACGCCCTGGGCCGAACTCTCGGACGGGTACCACGTCTTTCTGGCGCTGATCGGCGACATCGCCCGCCGCGCGGTCCTGCTCAACGAGACCGACGGACGGCAAGCCCCCGAACGCATTGAGGGCGTGGTCCTGATCGACGAGATTGATCTACACCTCCACCCCCGCTGGCAACGCGTGGTCATCGATGGACTGCGTATTCCACGCCTAAGTGGACACCGATTCCACGGCAAACTGGACACCCAGTCCGCCGGAAACTGGACACTGATTCCAGGGCAACCTGGACACCTGTTCCAGGGCAAGTTGGACACCTGAGA
>Ga0247841_10004525_pt1 | contig 23746 bp, 37 predicted proteins | sample LaCruzMarch2015__2_FD_192410 | JGI IMG/M metagenome (GOLD analysis project Ga0247841, IMG submission 192410) | Freshwater microbial communities from meromictic Lake La Cruz, Castile-La Mancha, Spain - LaCruzMarch2015_18m | ecosystem: Environmental > Aquatic > Freshwater > Lake | place: Spain... | reverse complement strand
GAAATCCCTGGGAAGCGTATTCTGGTGCACGCATGACCTTCACCAAGTCACTCATTACCCCATCCACATCATACCCCATATCAGGGTGTTTTGCCTGAATATATGCCAGTATGCCTTTCGCTTGATCAATAGGATTCAAGTCTTCTCTCTGAAGGTTCTCTGTCAATTGAAAAGCTATTGTCTCGCCTAATTCATTGCCTGTTTCTATGACCCGTACCGGTACTAATTCAAGTTCGAGCTGCAGGACTGCTTCCAGACGCCTCTCTCCGCAGATAAGGGTGTATGAGTCGCCGTCTCCTTTGGTTACAATGAGAGGTTCAAGAATGCCCTTGTCTTTGATCGACTGCACAAGCGATTTGAATGAGTCTGATTCTGTACCAACATTCGATCGTACCTGTTCTAACACCACGATATTTCCTATGGGAATGTAAAAAAACTCAGGATTTACACTCGTCTTTTTTGTCGCCATATTATTTCCTCCCCTTTTTATTGTTTTCCATTGTCTTTTCCTTCAGCCTATCCGCCTTCATACCTTAGTAGCCATTTATTGTAAATCTGTCAAGATTTTTTAATGCCTCTGGAGTTTCCTGGCTTTTCTCATTCGACGTGGCCGGAACACTGTTTTACTCTCTGCCGGGGCACCCACCCGGTGATCAATATTGGCAAATCAGTGCGTGGAAAATCACCTTGAAATATCACACAACTTATTTATTGCATTTCTTTTGTTGCTGTATTGATCTGCCCCCGCTCATTGTACCACAGGCATACGTTTATATGATCCGACGTTGCTGTCGAATAATATCCATAGATACGGACAGTTTTGTCGAAATACATTGTACAAAGATTAGCTTAGCAGCCATTCTTTTTTTTGGCTTAATATCAATTTTAAGGGCCGTAAATAGCCTTTAAATGCTATATTATTAACGTGTTACATTATAATAAATTTAAAAGGGGGGGGTTGAGAGGGATGCCCCGACACAGATAGTGATTCTAATGACAAATCCGGGTTCAATGCAATGTCTTGCAGATACCTTTTGCCTCTATAACAGTCCTGGCAACCCTGCAGCATTCATTGATATGGGAATGAATAATGAATCTCATTGCCGTATAGCTTATGCCGGCGGAGATTGCCTGTCCCACAATCGGAACATACTTTGCTACCTGTTTTGCAGTTAAGCGGATCCCTATCTTTTTCAGAATCTGAATGATCAGCTCTTTTGTAACGTATTTACCGATCATGTTTGCTCCGAGTCTTTTAGCGGCATCATAGATAAAAATAGCTATTTGTGGATTATATTCGTCAATCTGTTCTTTTGACAGACCGAATTTTTCACTTATACTGGGTATTATCTGTTTCAGAAGAACAACATCAGCGGCAACATCGGCGAAAGGAACCGGGACAACTGAGGCAGTCGCTGAAAGGAGAGACCTTTTGTTTGACATACGTCTGCATTCTTTTTTTATCTTTTCTAATTCCTCTATGCTGTCGGGTAACATATCGCTTATATTACCTTGAAAATAAACAAATGACAACCTTCCTGTTTATCTATTTCCGTTTGCAACATGCTATGCCATGTGTGAGGCTACTTTAAAGCTTTCAGCGGCGACTGACCCGGTATGCTCAACATATTCTTTTATCCTGAATTTTGCTTTACAGCCGTTGTAACTCATGTAACGGATTTTGCCGAACACGTTTCTCTCATTCCAGGCACGGTCGTGCAGTCCTCCTATGCTCCATGCAATACCGGTATAGCCATTCGGGTCTCTTCCGTCAAGCTCATACTTATCGTTAAGGTATATTGCAGTTTCGTATGCCTCCTCCGGCGATTTTGTCCACTCAAGTATCTTTTTTGCCCAGTACATCCGCATAAATCCATGCATCTTGCCTTTCACTGCCATCTCCATCTGGGCAGCGTTCCAGAGTTCATCGTGCGTCCTTCCATATTCAAGGTCATCAATAGAATACACGTAATCCCTTCTGTCAAGCCTGTGCTCATCCAATGTCCTCTGCGCCCAGTTGGGCAGCCCCTCAATGCTGTCGTAGGATTGATTATACAAACAATAGTTGTCCGAGAGTTCTTTCCTGATAACAAGTTCCTCTACAAAGGCAGCCCCGGATTCACTCTGCCCGATGCTCATTTTTTCTATTTCGAGGGCAACCCTCTGGGCGGAGATATGACCAAAGTGGAAATAAGGCGACAGGTTTGAAACACCATCCTTATTCGGATCGTTTCGCAGTTTATTATAAAGATGGATCTTCTCTTCTAAAAAGTCTCCGAGTGTTTTACGGGCTGCAGCTTCTCCAGGTATAATCCAGTCAATGCATTTTACGGAACGGTCAACATCCAGTCTTTTTTGCACCCTCTGCCAGTCAATCTTCTTAACGTTGTTGCGCCAGGGAAACGCATGTCGTTTTAACACAGGAAAATCATCCATAAATTCCCTTAAAAGACGTTTTATCTTCGGACGTATCGTATAGGCGCCATATTCCTGCTTCACCGATGCAATCCAGCAGGGAACAATATTGTGTGCATCTACCTCATATAAGGGTATATTGATGTTTTCCGCCACACCCTGTTTCCATGCCTTTTTCATGCGTAACGGATCAAAGTCGGTAATCAGGGTTTTTATACCGTATTTCTTTAAAAAATCGGGCATTGTCTTTTCAGGATAACCTTCAAGCAGGTAAAAAGATATGTTCATTTGTTCGAGGTTTCTTTCGACTTCCCGGAGACCCTTGAGCATAAAATCGTACTGCCTTATAGTTGCTCCCAAGAATGACGGCGTAAGGCAGAATACCACAACCAGAGGCACCTCCCGGGCGGCTGCACATTCCTGCGCATGAAGGAGTGCCCAGTTGTCTTGAACACGCTGGTCACGGCTCATCCAGTATGCAACAGGTCCCTTCTCTGTCCCGGCCTCTTTCAGCACCCGCAACCGTTTCAAATTCATCATGCTTTTAATTTACCACTAAGCACAAAATCTTGCTATAATAAGTACAAATTACGGTAATGTCAAAAAAACATGAAAGACTTTTTTTGCCGCAGACGGACGCAGACAAAAGCTGGACAGTATTTTATATCGGCTGCCGACCTGGCACCCGATATATTCCATGCCCTTCGGGCAGAGTGAAAATGTAATATATTCACCCGTAAGGGTTGGATATTTGATAGGCGGCAATGTCGCCGGCTATCAAAAAGACTGTTATCGGTGTTCGTCCGCTCTTGTCCGTATTTGTCGAGCAAAGCGGGCGGCAAAATAATTATAGAGGTTTTAACGAAACCATAAATTTACACAGGAGGATAGAGATGAATCTAAGTGAATATTTTGAAAATGCAACCGGCCGCGGTATACTGGCAACAGCAGACTCACAGGGCAAGGTAGATGCGGCTGTCTATTCAAGGCCTCACTTCATTGATGAGGAAACCGTCGCATATATCATGACTGAACGCCTGACCCATGAAAACTTAAAATCGAACCCCCATGCTGCATACATCTTTATGGAGACTGGAGAAAAATTTGCCGGTAAAAGATTATACCTTACCAGGATAAAAGAAGAAACCGACCCGGAGGCCATTGCAAAGATAAGGTGGAGAAAATCCTACACGGTGCCCGAAAATCTGCAAAACGAAAAACGATATCTTGTCTATTTCCATATAGATAAAGTGCTGCCGTTGATTGGCGACAAAGAATAGCGATGCATAACCACAAGCACCCCGATGTAAGGGCTTTTTTAACAAACCTCCACGCGGACATGCCGCTTACAAAAAAGATATGGCTGATATTGAGGAATAATTTTAAAAAGATTGTAACCATGAGCAACTGCTGCGGCCACCCCGGTGAACCGGGCTGCTGACAGGCAGATGACAAACCCACCGGTCGGTGAGATAATTGGATATCAGGACTAAAGGAGGTCGGTTAGGGCCTCCTCTAAAGTCGGATACTGAAACGCAAAACCATTTTCAATGAGCTTCCGCGGGACAACTCTTTGCCCGTTAAGGAAAACCCGAGAAAATTCTCCCAGAACCAACTCAAAAAGTACTGCAGGGATAGCACCAGTAATGGAGCTCTTTTTCAGCACCTTCCTGAATGTGCTGACCATTTCCATATTGCGAACAGGTTCCGGCGCTGTAAAGTTTACTGCACCCGCTATATTTGGATTTTTCAGAAGAAAGCGGAAGATATTCACCACATCTTTTTCGTGGATCCATGAAAACCATTGCTTACCGCTGCCCCACATACCCCCGAGATAAAGCTTTGCAAGAGTAGAAATCTTTCTCATGGCACCTCCGCTTTTCCCCAGGACAATGCCGAACCGGCATAGCACAACCCGCGCACCGGCTTCCTCAGCCTTTCTTGCCTCTAACTCCCAATCAAGGGCAACCCTCGCAATAAAGGTGTCGCCGTGCAGGGCGCCTTCATCATTGACCTCATCTCCACAGTATCCGTAATAACCAATGCCGGATGCATTGAAAAACTGTATATTTCTGTTCTGTGCTTTCCGGATGGTTTCCACGATATGCCGTGTTGTAACTATTCGGCTGTTTAATATCTCCGCCTTGACTTCATCGGACCAGCGCCGGAAAATTGCAGCACCGGCAAGATTTATGACAACATCATGCTCTATCATCACATCCTGCCATCTGCCCGGTTCCATGGGGTCACCCATAACGTGCAGGATTGACCTGTCAGTATCTTCCTGCTTATTTCCCCGCCTCAGAAGCACTGTTAGCTGGTATCCCTCAGCCTTTAAGCCATTGATTAAGGCATGTCCGATAAATCCTGATCCTCCGATAACAAAAACCTTCATGCAATCAAGCCCCGCATAAATATCTTTTATTTTCATGCTAATTATTGCACATTCTTGTATAATGAAACAGGTTTTAATTAAGGGCATTTAAACGGTGTGATATGAGACTTATTCCATCATTTTCTGTGGCCATGGACATATATGATGTCCTCTACCTTTCCTACCTGATACCCGAATCAAAGGTGCGAACCTATATACCCGTACCTTTGACACCGGCATCCCTCCGCGATGAAATGGTTTTCCTTTCCATAGTATGTTTTCATAGCAAGGATGTAAGAGTTGCCGGTTTCCCCTTCATAAAATTTTCCTACGACCAGATAAATATCCGCACCTACGTGAAAGACCCGAACAGCGGTAAAAACGGCGTTCTCTTTCTTCACAGCGGCATAACTTCTCCTGTCATCGCATTATCCACAAACATCCTCGGTTTCCCCTGGAAAAATATACCCTTTCAATTAAGGGCAGTGAAAGATAAAAACAACCGCTACACAGAATACAGAGCAACAGGAACATGGAGAGGGAATATCGATATCAGTGTCAAAGAAGACGCTTCCTCTCCCGCCTGTAATGATTTACCTCCAGACCTGATAAATACCATTCAATACATCACGTCTCCCGGGACAGGTTTCTACAATACACGAGGCGGGGTACTCCGCTTTGAAGTCAAACACACCGAAATTAAACCTCATATCGGCAATATTCTGCATATAGACTTCCCTTTCCTGACATCTTCGGGTCTCCTCACACAGCACGAAATGAGCAAACCGGACAACATACTTATTGCTGACAAGGGCACATTCACAATTTTTTTGCCGCCTCAAAGAATAAGGACAGAAAAATATATTTAACGACTTGCATTACAATGAAAAATAAAATATTTATATTGCAATGGCAGGTATAACCTCACTTTTAACATTATCGGGGGCAGCTATGATAATACAGGGCGTTTTTGCCGGTTTTCTGGCAGGCATCATAATGGGTCTGACATCTGAAATTCTCTATCGTCTCAAAATCTTCAAATCCAGCCTCTTGCTCGTTGACGGGATGTTTTTCATCCGGTCACTCAGGATAAAACCATCGGATGCCGCTCTATACGCAGCCGGCATTCCCATACACCTGTTAACAAGCAGCGTCTTCGGAGGCGTATATATCATTATATCAGCCATATTGAAGTTTGACGCTTATTCACCCTACCCCGTATCTTTCTACTTTTTTATCATGTGGCTTTCCATGCTTTTTATAGCCCTTCCAGTGGCAGGGCAGGGTATATTCGGAAAAAAACTGAACCGTTCAACGTGGATGGAGCAATTAATCCTCCACATGATATTCGGCCTCGCCTATTTCAAAGCACTCCAGATACTCTGATATAAACCCTTTTCTTGCAAGAAGGGGGCACTTATGGTAAAAATGTATTCTGCGAAAGTCAAATTAATGCAGCATGGAGCCTAGAGCGTATAAACCTGAAAATACAAAGTTGCACAACTTCGTAACTTCAAAATTTCGTAACTTACGATTTTAGCTGTGAAACAATTAAAAGGAGATTAGATTATGACACAGATAGATGTTTCTACACCAACCGATTTCATTCGTGAAATTATCGATGATAATTTAAAAACAAACAAACATGGCGGGCGCGTTGCTACCCGTTTCCCTCCGGAGCCGAACGGCTATCTCCACATCGGGCATGCCAAATCAATCTGTCTGAATTTCGGGATCGCTGAGCAGTATAAAGGGACGTGCAACCTGAGGATGGATGATACCGATCCTGCCGGTGAATCTCTGGAATATGTCGAATCAATAATAAACGATGTTCATTGGCTCGGGTTCGACTGGGCGGAACGCCTCTTTTATGCATCTGATTACTTTGAGCAGCTCTATCAGTTTGCAGTCGAGCTTATCAGGGCTGGTAAGGCTTACATATGCAGTTTGAGCGCGGATGAAATCAGGGAATACCGCGGAACGCTTAATGTGCCTGGCAGAGAAAGTCCTTACCGGATGCGCCCTGTTGAGGAAAATCTTGATCTGTTTGCACGCATGCGTGCCGGTGAATTTAAGGACGGGGCACATGTGCTTCGTGCTAAAATCGATATGTCTTCTCCCAATGTTGTCATGCGCGATCCGGTCATCTACCGCATCAAACGGGCGCCTCACCATCGGACAGGCAGCAAATGGGTCATCTACCCCATGTACGATTTTGCCCACTGCCTTTCTGATTCTATCGAGAAAATTACCCATTCAATCTGTACCCTTGAGTTTGAAAACAACCGCCCTTTGTATGACTGGATTGTTAATCAGTTGATTGAAAATAACCGCCCCAACCAGATTGAATTCGCCCGCCTCAATCTCAGCTATACTATTCTCAGCAAGCGGAAGCTCATCGAATTAGTCGAAAACAGGCACGTAACAGGTTGGGACGATCCACGCATGCCCACCATAGCAGGAATGAGACGGCGCGGATATATGCCCGAGTCAATCAGAACATTTTGTGCAAAAATCGGTGTGGCAAAGAACGAAAATCTTGTCGATATTTCCCTGCTCGAACATTGTGTCCGTGATGATCTGAACGAACAGGCGCCTCGGGCAATGGCAGTTTTACGGCCTCTCCGCGTTGTTATAGACAATTACCCCGAAGGACAGGAAGAAGAGTTTGAGTGCCCCAATCACCCTCAAAACCCGGATATGGGTACGCGGAAGGTTCCATTTTCTAAAATACTTTATATTGAACAAGACGACTTTGATGAGAACCCTCCAAAAAAGTACAAACGCCTTGGACCGGGGCGTGAGGTTCGTCTTCGTAATGCCTATGTTATCAAATATGAAGGTATGGCTAAAGACGAAAAAACCGGTGAAGTGCTTGAATTGCATTGCACCTACGTTCCGGAGACACGCAATGGCCCGCCGTCAGACGGACGAAAGATTGAAGGGGTTATTCACTGGGTATCGACAGAACATGCAGCAACTGCGGAAGTGCGTCTATATGACCGTCTTTTCCAAATCGCTGATCCGGCAGCTATCGGGGATAACCTCACAGAAAACCTCAATCCGGGATCTCTGGAAACGCTTACATCCTGCTATGTGGAGCCGTGCCTTAAGAATGCAGCACCGGAAAGCAGGTATCAGTTTGAAAGGCTCGGTTATTTTTGTGTCGATACGAAGGATTCCCTGCCCGGTAAGCTTGTATTCAACAGGGTTGTTCCACTTCGTGATTCATGGGAAAAGATTGCTGGTCATGAAAATAAAAAATAATACAGTAAAGCGCATGAATCGCAGACCATCATGGAACAGCGCCATCAGAAGAAGCGGGATAGCGGGCATAATCGCTCTGCTCCTCTTCCTTTGCCCTCTCTTTGCACAGGCGGAATTAACAACCTTCGCCATTATCAGCGACACGCATACAGGATCAGAGGATTCGGTCTACCCTGCCTTTATCAGGATGGTGGAGGAACAAAAAATAAAAGTTATCATCAATACAGGCGACGCCATTCACAATCCCGGAAGAACAAGCCAGTGGGAAAAATTCCTTGAGATTACGGGATCTGGCAAAATACTGCACCTTGCACCCGGGAATCACGACATACAGGATAAAAGGTCACTCGCGGTGTATCTGAAGTTCTTCCCTAAGTTGTACTATTCTTTTTCCGATGGAGACACCCTCTTTGTTATGTTGAACACGGAGATTCCCGGAGAGGAGGGGATGATAGCAGGGGAGCAGCTTGCGTGGCTTAAGACTGAACTGGAACGGCCGTTCCAATACAAGTTTGTATTCCTCCACAGGCCGCTCTTTCCAATTGTGTCACTCCATGGCCTCGACCGTTACAAGACAGCCCGGGACGAACTTCATCAACTCTTCGTACAAAAAGGTGTTTCTCTCGTGGTTTCCGGCCACGACCATCTCTACAACCGGTCCAGTAAGGATGGTATTATCTATATCATTGCTGCGGGAAGCGGTGGACAAAGCCAGTTCCTTGCATTTACAGAAACCTGCTATTATTTCCGTTATATTGTGGGAATCAGAACTACCAATGGCTACCTGTTCATCGTTAGAAACATGGAAGGCGGCACAGGGGACGAGTTCTCTGTAGCCCGGTGAACGTTTTGTCTCATCATCTATACACCCTGTAATTCCAATATGCGATCAAATTGACATTAACCCGGATTTTCCATTAGGATGAGCACTGAAAAAATCAACCACTATCTCCGTTATGCACTATAAGGTGCTCTACCCTACCAGGCTTCAGGGAACGCCATATTTGTATATATATCCTCAAGCTTACTCTTATGTCCGCGCTCCATCGAAGCAAGCTCAAGAAAAACAACCTTCTGCGCTTCGTCAGTGCTGGCGTTTGCCAATTGGGTATACATCTGCATGGCTTCGAGTTCGTTCTTAATTGCAATTACCAGGCCTTCAAGGGGCTTAAGGTCCACAGTCAGCGGCGGCGTGGGAAGAGCATCCACAATTTTGTAATCCTTTGATTCCGAGAAATGCAGAGTCTCTGGCGCTCTGACAAGGAACCCCTCTAATGTAAGCCGGTGTTTTTTCTCATCTTCGGCAAGGTCATTAAAAATGAACTTGATATTTTTGTCTTTAGCTTTATCAGATACTGCATGGTAAAAAACATACGCCTCAGCTTCACGGTCGATTGCATGGGTAATTATCTTCCTGTATTCTTCCTGATTCATAGTTTTGTTCTCCTTGGCAGAATGCCCATATAATGTATTTGGGGTTATTTATTACCCTCATAAAAAGTTGCTTTTTTGATGTATAACACAGTAGTTTCCCGATGTCAAACAACTTTGAAGGGTTGCGGCAATTCTCACTGAACCTGCAACTGCTTAAGATTGCTTCACTTCATTCGCAATTACAATAAACAATTTCGCAAACAGGCATGTTTTGCAGTTGGCCACGCCGCTGATGGCGAAGATGGCCTTCATCTTGCTTTAATCAAGAATACCCGGGCACACAAATAAAATACAGGCCGAACAGAGCCACATTGCTCTCGATACAACATACGCCCCTTGAAGACCCTGCATTCTGCCTTTGTTTGTACAGATAATAGACAGGCAATGAGGGAGATATGAAGCAACTTCTATCCTGCGCGCCAATTTTACAGACATTCTATATTTAGTAGACGAAAACAGGGTTGCTGATATTCTTACAGGAAAAAATGTCAACTATACAAAAACTATACAATCGAGTTTTTGAGCTTGTGAAATGTCTTGTAAGTTATTGATTTTAAAAAGCTGGGAGACGAGGATTTGAACCTCGATTCACGGAGTCAGAGTCCGTTGTCCTGCCGTTGAACGATCTCCCAATTGAATATTGAAATGTTACTTTTTTTCTTCTTTTTCTTTTTTCTGTGTGAGCTCAATTAATGCCATCGGGGCAGCATCGCCTTTTCTTCGCCCGATCTTCAGGACCCGTGTGTAACCGCCGTTGATTGATACATATCTATCGCCTATATCGGCGAAAAGCTTCCTTACTACAGCCTTGTCACGCAGGAATGCGAAGGCAAGCCTTAAAGAATGCAGGTCCTTCTTTTTCGCCATAGTAATAAGCCTGTCGGCCACCCTTTTCAGCGCCATCGCCTTTACATTTGTTGTCTTGATGCTTTCGTGATGAAAGAGCGCATTTGCCAGGTTCATTAACAAAGCCCTTCTGTGGCTTTTCGTTTTGTTCAATTTACTCAATGTTTTCTGATGCCTCATGATAAACCTCTATATATGATCTTTTCTTTTTAATGCCATTTTATCTAAATCATCTCTTGAGGGGAAACTGTCAGGCTTGATGCCAAGTTTCAATCCCATACACGATAGTATGTCCTTTATCTCATTCAATGATTTTCTGCCAAAATTCTTGGTCGTTAAAATTTCCTGTTCCGTCTTTTGAACAAGCTCTCCGATATATTTTATATCGGCGTTTTTCAGACAATTGGCGCTCCTCACAGAAAGTTCCAACTCATCAACGCTTCTATAGAGATTTTCGTTAAAATCATGCTTGTCAATGAACTTCTCTTCTACGATTTCGCTTTCCTCAACATCCTCAAAGTTTATGAATATACGCATTTGCTCTTTAATAATCTTTGCAGCAAACGAGAGGGCATCCAACGGGTCAACGCTGCCGTTTGTCCATATCTCCATGGTAAGCTTATCATAATCGGTTCTGGATTCTACCCTTGCAGGGGTAACGTTAAAAGTAACTTTTTTTATAGGGGAAAAAATTGCATCTATAGGTATTGTGCCAATCGGCTCTGATTCATCATAATTCATTTCCGCAGGCACATAACCCCTTCCGACTTTTGCCTTCATCGTCATATATAGTCTTGCCTCGTCGCTCAATGTGGCAATGTGGTGCTCAGGATTTATAATATCAATACTGCTGTCGCTAATAATATCTCCTGCCTTTATTTCCTTCTTTCCGGAGGCGTCTATCTTTAACGTTTTCGGTTTATCATCCAATCTCAGAATGACCTTCTTTAAATTCAATATTATTTCTATTACATCTTCTTTAACGCCTCTAATGGTTGAAAACTCATGGTCTACACCGTCAATCCACACAGATGTTATGGCACCGCCCATAATTGATGAAAGCAGGATTCTCCTCAAAGAATTTCCTATAGTAACCCCATAACCGCGTTCAAAGGGCTCAGAAGAAAACTTCACATAGGCGCTTTCTTTCTTCTCTATTTCAATTTTTGCCGGTTTAATGAGTTCCTGCCAGTTTTTTTCAAACATATGCATGCACCCTCCTTTGGGGGTAGGAAAAAACTATCTTGAATAGTACTCAACTACAAGCTGTTCTTTTACGGGCAACGTAATATCATCTCTTGCAGGAAGAAGTTTCACTACACCCTTTATATTATCTTTATCAATCTCGAGCCAGGATGGTACTCCTCTCCTCACCACAGATTCGAGGGCATTTTGCACACTCTTAAGATCTTTTTCTTTTACAGCAATTTCATCGCCTTCCCTGACAAGGTATGAAGGTATATTCACCTTTTTTCCGTTAACCATTACGTGCTTATGCGATACAAGCTGTCTTGCTTCTTTTCTTGAGGTAGCAAAACCCAATCTATAAACCATATTGTCCAGACGCCTCTCCAGAAGCACGATCAGGTTTGTACCTATTATGCCTTTTTTGGTTGCAGCTATAGTAAAAAACCGTCTAAACTGTTTTTCACCAAGGCCATAGATCTTTCTCATTTTTTGCTTTTCTCTTAAACGGATACCATATTCAAGCGTCTTCCCTTTTGTATCAACATGTACGCCGGGTGGATAGTTTCTCTTCTCAATAGCACATTTTTCGGTATAACATCTTTCCCCTTTAAGGAAAAGTTTTGTTAACTCCCTTCTGCATAACCTACATGACGGTCCAACATATCTTGACAACGTTTTCCTCCTTACACTCTTCTTCTTTTCGGTGCTCTGCAACCATTATGCGGTATTGGTGTTATATCGCGAATGAGGTGTATTTTCAAACCTGCGCTTTGCAGTGCCCTGAGAGCTGCTTCCCTCCCGGCACCCGGTCCTTTAATAAAAACATCTACGGTCTTCATTCCGTTTTCCATAGCCTTTTTTGCAGCGTTCTCTGCTGCAAGCTGTGCTGCAAAAGGAGTGCTTTTTCTTGAACCTTTAAAACCAACAACCCCCCCGCTTGACCACGCCACCACGTTCCCCTGGGGATCGGTGATTGAAATGATAGTATTATTAAAACTCGATTGTATAAAAGCAGAACCAACCGGGATACTTTTCTTAATCTTTTTCTTGGTGCTCTTTCTGGGTTTTGCCATTTATCCACCTCACTTCTTTTTTTTCATTGACGTCTTTCTTGGTCCCTTCCTGGTTCTTGCGTTGGTTTTGGTTCTCTGCCCCCGTACCGGCAAACTCCTTCTGTGCCTCAAACCCCTGTAGCAACCAATGTCCATAAGACGCTTTATGCTTATGCTTACTTCCTTCCTTAAATCACCCTCGACCTTACAGGTTCTTTCAAGAATCTCCCTTATTTTTGCTATCTCTTCATCTGAAAGGGCATTGGTTCTCTTATTAGGGTCAATACCGGCCTCAGCAATAATCTTATTCGACAGTGGTCTTCCTATGCCATATATATAAGTCAGGGCAATTTCTATTCTCTTATCCCGCGGGATATCAACACCAGCAATTCGTGCCAAGCTCTACCTCCTTACCCTTGTCTCTGTTTATGTTTAGGGTTTTCACATATTACCCTTACCACGCCTTTTCTTTTAACAATCTTGCATTTGTCACACCGTTTTTTAACGGAAGGCTTAACCTTCATGAAAACCTCCTATTTAATCCTATAAATAATTCTACCACGGCTCAAATCATAAGGCGAAAGCTCTACGACGACCTTATCCCCTCTCAGTATCTTTATATAATGCATCCGCATTTTTCCAGAAACGTGGGCCAGCACTTTATGGCCATTCGGAAGCTCCACTCTGAACATCGCATTTGGCAGTGGCTCTACCACAGTACCTTCTATCTCTATACCTTCCCCTTTTGGCATTAATCCTTCTATAGTTTGCTCAATATTTCTGGACCATTATCAGTTATTGCTACGGTATGTTCAAAATGGGCCGACAAAGAACCATCCTTAGTTACCGCTGTCCAGCCGTTCTGCTTTATCATCACTTCGCTTCGTCCCATATTCACCATAGGTTCTATCGCCAATACCATGCCTTTTTTCAGTCTTATGCCTGTGCCTTTTTCACCATAATTGGGAATCTGTGGTTCTTCATGCAGGTTTCTGCCAATCCCGTGCCCGACAAACTCCCTTACTACAGAAAAACCAGCATCTTCTACGTGGGATTGAATCGCATGCGAAATATCGTGTAATCTATTCCCTTCTCTTGCCTCTGCAATACCCTTATAAAGAGATGTTTCCGTAACTGAAAGCAACCTTTCTGCCTTTTTCGAAATCTCACCAACTTTATACGTCAATGCCGCATCTCCACAAAAACCATCATAAAAAACACCAAAATCAAGGCTTACTACATCTCCATCTGCCAAAACACGTTCTCCAGGCATCCCATGTACTACTTCATCGTTCACAGAAACACACAAACAGTACGGAAAACCGTTATAGCCCTTAAAAGCAGGTTTTATATTTCCTGTCCTGTTAACCCTGTCTACGCATGCCTCTTCAAGTTCTTTTGTCCTTATTCCTTCTTTAACAAACTTTTTCAAATAAAAAAGTACATCAATTGCATACCTGCCTGCTTCTCTGATCTTTTTTATTTCTTCTTTGTTCTTTAATATAACCATTCTGCAATATTTTGGACACCCTGCTTCATTTCTATCGTCTTCCCTTAATTCGGGAAGATTTTTTAACAAGGCCGTCATAGTGCCGTAGTATCAGGTGCGACTCTATCTGCTGAATCGTATCAAGGGCCACCCCAACTACTATAAGCAAAGCAGTACCGCCAAAATAGAACGGTGCATTAAATTTACTCACCAGCAAAGTAGGCAGAACGCAGACAAATGATATATACATAGCACCAACAAAGGTCACCCTTGAAAGAATTTTTTCTATATACTCCGAGGTCTTTTTCCCCGGTCTTATGCCCGGAATATAACCGCCATATTTTTTCATATTATCTGCAACGCTGTCGGGATTAAAAACTATTGCCGTATAAAAGAAGCAGAAGAAAATAATAAAACCGATATACAAAAGTTCGTGTAAAAAGGTACCAGGTGTTAAAAGCTCTGCAAATTTCTTCATATACGGATGGTCTATAAAGCTGGCAATAGTTGCAGGAAACATAAGGATTGACGAAGCAAAGATAGGCGGAATAACACCGGCAGTGTTTAGTTTTAATGGCAAATGTGTTGCCTGCCCTCCATATACCTTTCTGCCGACGACTCGCTTGGCATATTGAACCGGTATCCTCCTCTGCGATGTCTCCATAAATATTATAAAGGCAATTGCCGCAAGCATCATTGCAACCAGTAAAATAACAACAAACCAGTTCATTTCACCGGAATTCACCAGACCCATTGTACTTGCAATCGCGTTGGGCATCCTCGCTACAATACCAGCGAATATGATAAGTGATATACCGTTGCCGATACCTTTTTCTGTAATCTGTTCACCAAGCCACATTATAAATGCCGTCCCGCCGGTCAATGTAATCATCGTCATGAGCCTGAAACTCCAGCCTGCATTGTAAACAACAAGCTCTCCAGCCGCTCCCCTCATCTGTTCTAAGCCGATGCTTATTCCAAAACCCTGTATAAGGCTTATAACCACTGTCCCGTACCGGGTGTACTGGGTGATTTTCTTCCTGCCTGACTCTCCCTCTTTTGACAATCGCTCAAGTGTAGGGACCACTACGGTTAAAAGCTGTAAAATAATGGACGCACTGATGTAAGGCATTATGCCGAGCGCAAAAACAGAAAGGCGCTCCAGGCCGCCGCCGGCGAACATATCAAAGAAGCCAAGCAGGGTTCCCTTAGCTCTTTCGAATATCCCTGCTAATACAGCACCGTCAATGCCGGGAGTTGGTATATGAACACCGACTCTATATACGGCAAGCAATGCAAGAGTAACGAGTATTCTGCGCTTAAGTTCAGGGATTTTTCCAATATTCTGGAAACCTCCCATTAAATCAATACCTCCACATCTCCGCCTTGAGCTTTAATCTTCTCTATAGCCTGTTTAGATGCCTTATGGACAACCAATTTAATTGCAAAACCTATTTCACCGCCGGACAAAAGCTTCACACCGGATTTTACATTCTTAATAAGTCCGGTTTCCAGGAGGTCCTGTATCTCTACCCTTTCTTTTCCTTTAAATATTTCAAGATCAGCGATTTTTATCAAGGCATATTCTTTCCTGAAGGGATTTACAAATCCTCTTTTCGGTATCCTTCTCGTAAGAGGCATCTGGCCGCCTTCAAACGATTTACCTTTGGTGCCTCCGCTTGTTGCACGCTGACCTTTATTTCCATAAGTTGCCGTTGTTCCATGTCCGGAGCCAGTTCCTCTCCCGACTCTTTTTCTCTTTTTCCTTGAGCCTTCGCTTGGTTTTAAATCAGAAAGTTTCATTTATTGAACGTCCTCCAAAACTTTTACAAGGTGGATCACTTTTTTGACCATACCCCTTATTTCCGGTGTGTTTTTTACAATTCTTTCCTCATAGAGCCTTTTAAAGCCAAGGCTCTTTACAGTTGCCCTCATATCCTGGGTGCAACAGATAGTACTGTGTACCCACTTTATCTTAAGATGAGACACCTTATTAACCCTCCTCGCCCTTGCTCTTTCCTCTCTGCTTTAAAAACATGTCGCGCGTTTTTAACTGTGAAAGTCCCTTTATCGTTGCTTTTACAACATTATGATAATTTCTTGAACCATAGCATTTGGTCAATATGTTTGTTATTCCGGCTACCTCAACGACAGCACGAACCGCCCTGCCTGCGATAACGCCTGTGCCTTCCCGTGCAGGCTTCATGAATACCTCGCTTGCACCATATTTGCCCTTGATTTCGTGCGGGATAGTCCCATGCATAACGTGGACGTTAACTAAATCTTTTTTTGCCCTCTCAATTGCCTTTCGTATTGCGTCCGGTACCTCTTTGGACTTGCCAAGACCGTATCCTACACGACCGTTTCCATCGCCAACCACAACGATGGCGCTGAAACTGAATCTTCTCCCGCCTTTCACAACCTTCGCAACACGATTTATGTAAACCAATCTGTCTTGTAGTTCTATCCCATCAAGTTCTATACGTTTTTTCTCAATCAACAGGGAGCCTCCTCTTAAAATATTAAACCGGCTTCTCTTGCGCTGTCTGCAAGAGCTTTGATCCTACCGTGGTATTTAAAACCATTCCTGTCAAATACCACATGGGTGATACCAATGCTGATTGCCTTTTTCCCTATATATTCGCCTACTTTTTTGGCACCTTCAATATTACCACCGCTTTCAATCTGTCCTTTGATCTCCTTGTTCAATGTAGATGCGCCAGTAATCACTTTATCATTCGCATCATCGACAAGTTGCACATACATGCCTTTCAGGCTTTTATATACACAGAGCCTTGGCTTATCCATCGTGCCAAAGATATTCTTTCTTATTCTTTTCTTCCTTTTTATCCTTGACTCTACTTTATCTTTTCTGTTCATTACCTACCCCTTAATCCTTACTTCTTACCGGTTTTCCCTGCCTTCTTCCTCAAGGTTTCGGTGGCATATTTTACACCCTTATTCTTATAAACATCAGGCTTTCTGAGCATCCTTATTTTTGCTGCTGTCTGCCCGACAAGTTCTTTATCAAATCCCCTTATCGTTACCTGAGTCTGCTTCTCAATCTGTGCGGTTATCCCTTTGGGCAAGGGGAATTTGATCGGGTGAGAATAGCCGAGGTAGAAAACAATACTGTCACCCTGCATCTCTGCTCTGTATCCAATACCGACAATCTCGAGCTTTTTCTCGAACCCTTTACTGACACCCTCAACCATATTATTAATGAGGGTCCGCATCAGCCCATGGTATCCCTTTGTCTTCAGGTCCTCGTTCATCCTCTTGACTAAAACAGAATTTCCTGCAATGTCCAGCTCCAAGCCCTCTATAAGGCCTCGTTTCAATGTTCCGTTTGGTCCTGAAACAGTAATTTCTCCATCTTGAAGATCAAACCTTGCACCTTCAGGCAGTGTAATTGGTTTTCTGCCTATCCTTGACATCCTGCACCTCACCAGATCAAGAGGAGGGGTTCCCCTCCAACATTATTTTTTTTTGCATTTTTATCAGTCATAAGCCCGTGGGAAGTTGAAAGTACTACCGTACCTATTCGTTTGGTCAGCCTTGGCAATTCACCCACTTTAGCATACACCTTTCTTCCCGGCTTGCTTATACGCTTTAAACCCGTTATTACGCTTACGTTCGCATCATCATAGCTTATATAAACCTTTAAATGTTTCTTCCTCTGTTCATCTACAAAAATCTTATAATTCCTGATGTACCCTTCTTCTTTAAGAATTTTAGATATACCAAGTTTCACGTTGGAATATGGCACGTCAACAGATTCATGGCGAACCATTACTGCATTTCTAATCCTTGTCAGCATATCGGAAATAGGATCTACTGTTGGCATAAAAGCCCCCTTACCAGCTTGATTTAGTCACTCCAGGAATCTCACCTCTTAAAGCATAATTCCTGAAACATATCCTGCACAGTTCAAACTTCCTCAAAAAAGCTCTTGGCCTCCCGCAAACCGAACATCTGTTCCTTACCCTGACCTTAAATTTAGGAGCACCTTTACACTTTTCAATCATAGCCTTTCTTGCCATTTATTCCTCCATCAGCCCCTGAATGGCATCCCCATCAGTCTTAATAATTCCAAACCTTCTTCGTCCGTTTTTGCAGTTGTTGCTATTGTAATATTCATACCCCGGGCCTTATCGATTTTGTCATAATCTATTTCAGGAAAGATTATCTGTTCTTTCAAACCGAGGGTATAATTCCCTCTGCCGTCAAATGATTTGGATGACACGCCTTTAAAGTCTCTTACCCTGGGGAGGACAATGTGCACAAGTTTATGAAAGAACTCGTACATTCTTTCTCTCCGGAGCGTTACCATACAGCCTATGGGCATACCCGCCCTCAATTTAAAAGAAGCTATTGATTTTTTCGCCTTTGTAATAACAGGTTTTTGACCTGTTATTGTTGTAAGGTCACCAGACGCGATATCGAGAACTTTAATGTTTTGAATCGCTTCCCCTACACCCATATTCGCCACAATCTTTTCAATTTTAGGGATTTGCATTATATTTTTATATTTAAATTTATGCATCATTGCAGGTATCACTTCTTTTTCATAAAATTCCATATATGTCGTTCTCAATGAATGCCTCCCATTTACTTATCAACTGCCTCGTTGCATTTTTTACAAAACCTTATTTTCTTGCCATCTTCGAGCAGTTTGTTCCAAACCCGCACAGGTTTCGAACACTTTTCACAATAAATCATCACATTCGAAATATGTATCAAGCCTTCTTTTTCCATAATACCGCCCTTTGTCTTCTGGCTTGGTTTTACGTGTCTTTTTACCATATTTACCTTTTCGACAACGAGACGGTCCTTCTTTTTGTGTATCCTTAAAACCTTGCCGGTTTTACCCTTGTCTTTACCGGTTGTAACCATTACAAGGTCATCTTTTCTAACATGGTATGCTTTATTCATATTAACCTCACACTACCTCAGGAGCTAATGAAACAATCTTCATGAATTTCTTTGCCCTCAATTCTCTTGCCACAGGTCCAAAGATTCTTGTCCCGACAGGCTCATTATGCTGATTTATTATGACGGCTGAATTGTCATCAAACTTTACGTATGAGCCGTCAACCCTTCTTATTTCCTTCTTAGTCCTGACTATAACAGCCTTAACGACTTCGCCTTTTTTTACCTTGGAATTTGGAATCACTTCTTTTACAGAGGCGACAATAATATCTCCCACTGTTCCATACCGTTTTCTTGATCCACCAAGAACCCTGATACACCCAAGCTTCTTCGCACCGGAATTATCTGCTACCTCAAGCTTAGTCCTTACCTGTATCATTTAATTACACCTCTTCCTGGATTAGCGTATGTACATCCTTTTTAATAATTTCCTTCACCAGCCATCTTTTTTCTTTGCTCAAAGGTCTCGCTTCAATTATTACAACCTTATCACCGACTGTACATCTGTTTGTCTCGTCGTGTGCCTTATATCTCTTTTTTGTCTGAACGTATTTATGGTATACGGAATGTTTAAAAGACCTTTCGGTTTCCACAACAACTGTCTTTTCCATTTTATCTCTTACAACAATACCGATTATTTCTTTTCTGTTTGTTTTATCTATCGATTCCATGCTCAACCTCTATTTTTCAGTTCCTTTTCTTTTAATATCGTCTCTATCCTTGCAACATCACGCTTTACAAGCTTCATTCTCGCAGTATTCTCAAGCTGCCCCGTGGAATGCTGAAACCTCAGGTTAAACACTTCCTCTTTAACATCTTTTTTCTTTTTTAAAAGCTCTTCGACTGTCAGATCTTTTAGCTCTTTAGTTTTCATAAATCCTCACTTCTTACGATAAACCTTGTTTCAATGGGAAGCTTGAAAGATGCGATTCTCAATGCTTCTTTCGCTTTATCCTCAGGAACACCTTTTATTTCATAGAGCACTTTACCGGGCCTGACAACCGCTACCCACCCTTCTGTGGCTCCTTTACCCTTTCCCATTCTTACTTCGGCAGGTTTTTTTGTTATGGGCTTATCGGGAAAAACCCTTATCCAGACTTTACCGGTTCTCTTTACGTATCTTGTAAGTGCAATCCTTGCCGCCTCTATCTGCCTGGCAGTAAGCCTTCCGCACTCAAGCGCCTGTAAACCGAAATCCCCGAAACTTACCGTATTGCCCCTGCTTGCAGTGCCTGTCATCCTGCCTTTCTGCTGCTTTCTATATTTAACCCTCTTTGGTGAAAGCATTACACCGCCTCCTGAAATACTTCGCCTTTAAAAATCCACACTTTTACGCCTATGACACCATATTTTGTCATAGATATGGCAAACCCGTAATCTATATCGGCTCTTAATGTCTGAAGAGGGACTCTCCCCTCACGATACCATTCCGTCCTGGCCATCTCAGCACCTGCTAATCTGCCGGCACACATTGCCTTTATACCTTTTGCACCAAACTTCATAGCCTGAGACACATTCCTCTTCATGGCCCTTCTGAAGGAAACCCTTCTTTCAAGTTGTAAGGCCACATTTTCTGCAACGAGTTGTGCATCAACTTCCGGCCTCTTTACTTCAGTGATATTGAGGACAACTTCCTTATCCGTCATCTTTTGAAGTTCTTTTTTGAGGCTTTCCACCTCTGCGCCTTTTCTTCCTATTACAAGGCCCGGCCTTGCAGAATATATGTTGATCTTCACTCTCTTATCTTTGTTAGCTGCTCTTTCTATTTCTATCCTAGAAACCCCTGCCTGTTTGAGCTTTGTTTTCAGGAATTTCTTTATAATGATATCTTCATGAAGAAATTTTGCATAATTCTTTGCAGCAAACCATTTTGAATCCCATGTTTTTATTACCCCGAGGCGAAAACCGTAAGGATGTGTCTTTTGACCCATTTAACCTCCAATATTAAAGTTCATCCAAAATCATTGTAATATGACTTGATCTTTTTCTGACCTTCGTTGCCCTTCCCATTGCCCTTGGGAGGAATCTTTTCAACACCGGCCCCCCGTCGACAATCACATTTTTTACGAAAAGGTTATCCACATCAACGTATTTCTTCTGCTTTGCATTTGCAATGGCACTGTCGAGAAGTTTTTTTAAAATGAATGCGGCCTTCTGCGGCATGTACATTAGCATACCCATGGCATCATTAATATTTTTCTTTTTTATAACATCTCCTACAATTCTCATTTTTCTCGGAGATATCCTTACCATCCTCGTCCTTGCAACAATTTCCATATGCTTAATCCTTCCTCTTTACTACTTTTGCCTTTCTATCACCTGAATGTCCGTGAAAAGTCCTTGTTGGAGAAAACTCGCCAAGTTTATGCCCAACCATTTCCTCTGTCACAAAAACGGGTATAAACTTCTTGCCATTATGAACAGCAAGGGTTATCCCTACAAAATCAGGGCTAATAGTAGAGCTTCTATCCCATGTTTTTATCACCTTTGAGCTTTTCGTCTTTTTTGTTTCTTCGACTTTACTCAACAATTTTTTAACAATGTACGGCCCTTTTCTTAAAGACCTAGCCACGTAGACCTCCTACCCTCTTAGCTTAATGATAAATTTATCTGTTCTTTTATTTTTTCTTGTCTTCAAGCCCTTTGCAAGCTGCCCCCATGGTGAGCAAGGGTGTCTTCCACCTTTTGATCTCCCTTCACCACCACCGAGAGGGTGGTCAACAGGGTTCATTGCGGTTCCTCTAACAGTGGGCCTGGTACCAAGCCATCTTGATTTTCCGGCCTTCCCTATTGTTACATTCTCGTGGTCAATGTTGCCAACCTGTCCTATTGTCGCCATGCACAACAGGTTTACCAACCTGACTCCACCGGAGGGAAGCCTCACATGACCATACTCGCCTTCTTTTGCTACAAGCTGAGCATAACTCCCGGCGCTCCTCGCCAACTGTCCGCCTTTACCGGGTTTCATCTCAACGTTGTGCACAAATGCCCCTGCAGGAACAAACTTTAAGGGGAGCGCATTGCCTTCCTTGATCTCGGTATCCGCTTTCCTGCTTGCAACAACATGGTCTCCTACTTTTAAACCAAGAGGTGCAATAATGTATCTTTTTTCGCCGTCTGTATAATGTATGAGGGCAATATGTGAGGATCTGTTCGGATCATATTCGATTCCAAAAACCTTACCTGGAACCTCTAACTTGTCCCGCTTAAAATCGATTACTCTGTATTTTCTGCGGTGACCGCCACCTATATGCCTCGTAGTTATCCTGCCGACATTGTTCCTTCCACCTGTTTTCTTAACAGACCCTGTTAAAGATTTTTCCGGCTTACCCTTCGTAATTTCTTCAAAGGTGTTGGCACTCATAAACCTTCTGCCTGAAGAAGTCGGTTTATATTCTCTTATACCCATTATGCACCCTCAAAAATCGTTATTTTATCTTTAGGACTTACTTTAATTATTGCCTTTTTCCAATCAGGTCTCTTTCCGGAGAATCTCCCGAGCTTTCTTACTTTACCATCCATTATAGAGATCCTTACGGAAAGAACCTTCACCTTAAAAAGCTTTTCAACAGCTTTTTTGATTTCTATCTTATTCGCATCTCTCTGTACTTCAAAAACGTACTGATTGGCATTATCCTTTAAGAGTGAACTCTTCTCTGTAATTATCGGTCTTAAAACAATATCGTATTCGTTCATGTTGCCAATACCTCTTCAATCTTTCGGAGCGCATCCAGCGTTAATACCAGCTGTTCATGCCTTATAATATCGTATACATTTAAACCATCCGTCCTTAATACCTTTACATAGGGAATGTTCCGTGCTGATTTTTCTACAACCTCATCCTTCCGGTCAACAATAAAAAGGGGCTTTGTAAGGTTCAGAGTTTTTAAAATCCCGTTGAATGTCTTAGTACTTATTCCCTCTAACTCCAATTTATCAAGTACTTTCATATTGTATCCGGTATATCTGACGGTAAGGGCAGATCTCAGAGCGCTCCTTCTTGCCTTTTTGGGGATTGTATAATTGTAATCCCGCGGGTGAGGCCCGAATACAACACCACCGCCGACCTGTAAGGGCGATCTCATGCTTCCCTGCCTTGCCCGCCCAGTCCCTTTCTGTTTGAATGGCTTTGCTCCGCTTGCATTCACGTCTTTCCTTGTCTTCGTAGAAGCTGTACCGCTTCTGCGCTTTGCAAGCTGCATCCTTACCACATCGTGGATCAAATGAGGTTTTACATCGACACCAAAAACATCATCTTTTATCTCCACTTCACCGATCTTCTCGCCTTTTATATCAAGTAATTCTGCTATTGCCATTTTATACACCTCAAGACTTAATCTCCACATCAACGCCTGCTGCAAGTTCTAATTTCATAAGTGCATCAACAGTTTGCTGTGTCGGATCAACAATATCGATCAGTCTTTTATGCGTTCTGATTTCAAACTGTTCACGTGATTTCTTATCTATATGTGGAGACCTCAAGACACAGAATTTTTGTATCATTGTAGGCAATGGAACAGGCCCAACTATTTGTGCACCTGTCTTTTTTGCAGCATCCACTATCTCTCTAACCGATTGATCAAGCAAACCATGATCAAAGGCTTTCAGGCATATCCTGATTCGTTGCCTCATCTTCTTCCCCTCTACTCTATTATCTCAGTCACAACGCCGGCACCTACAGTCTTGCCCCCTTCCCTGATGGCGAAGCGAAGTTCCTTCTCCAGGGCGATTGGGGTGACGAGTTCCACG
>Ga0247841_10004524_pt1 | contig 23754 bp, 27 predicted proteins | sample LaCruzMarch2015__2_FD_192410 | JGI IMG/M metagenome (GOLD analysis project Ga0247841, IMG submission 192410) | Freshwater microbial communities from meromictic Lake La Cruz, Castile-La Mancha, Spain - LaCruzMarch2015_18m | ecosystem: Environmental > Aquatic > Freshwater > Lake | place: Spain... | reverse complement strand
GCAGGAATCATAGAACCATTAAAGATTAAAACTCAGGCAATCGACAGCGCATCTGAAGTAGCAATGATGATTTTAAGAATTGATGACGTTATTGCTTCTGGTTCAAGTTCAAATTCATCAGCAGGGCAAGGAATGCCAAATCCAAGCAATTATGTTGAATAAAATTATTTTATTTCTCAGAATAAATCTCTTTTGCTTCTCTTTGAGTTTCCCATGCTGAAGCAATCATTGCTGCGCCAAGAAAAACAACAGAAGGACCATCATATCGATTTTTTGTGAGTATTTCATAAAAACCGGCAGCTATTACTCCAGAACCAATTAAACAAGCACCACAATGGGTTAATCTATCAAAAAGTGGAATTTTATTCTCTATTGTTTTAGCCATTGTGTATTTTACAAACTGCTGTTTAAATATATTACTAAAAATGTATGCGCTCGCCGAGATTCGAACTCGGGTCACCTCGTTGGCAACGAGATATACTAACCACTGTACTACAAGCGCATAAAAATGGGTGTAGGAGGAATCGGACCTCCGTCATCTCGGTGTAAACGAGAGGGTCTGCCATTAGCCTATACACCCATAAATGAAATCAATTATGATTATATTTAAACTTTATTACAGAATAAGAACCTTGGTTCTTATCAATTCCTATATCGGTAATATTAAACGTAAATAAACAGATTTAAAAAGTTATATTTTATGATATAAGCATGGCTAATAATCAAGAGAAGCAAAACATCGAAGATGTAAATGCCAAGCATGCTGCGGTTGCAGATGTAAGAAAATTAGAAAAAGAATCAGAAGATGCAAAAAAAGAGCTTGAGAAAACCAAAGAGTCTCTAGAAAAATTCAAAAAAGAGCTGATAAAAAAGCATAATTTTATTTCTGTAATAGGTTTATTGCCTCCGCAGGCAAATCAGATAGTTGAAGAAGAGGAATTAAATGAGAGAGAAATAGAAGAAATTGAAAAAAAGAAAGAGAAATTAATGCACTTAATGATTCTTGTTCCTGACGAAAAAATAAAAGAAATTCCAAAAATAAAAATAGAAGCTATTAATCTTGTAAAAAATTTCAAGCAAAAAACATGGGTGCATGTTAAAAGTGTTTCTGAATTATGGGAAATATTCATGGATGGAAAATATGCATATGGCGAAGCAATTTCAATGTCATATCCTTTGCTTGACAAAGGAATTTTGGGTGCTTTGCGTGTTGCATCTATACACAAGACTCTTGTTTTGAAAAAATTTGAAAAATATATTGTCTCTTATGTTATAGCAGGAAGTTTAGTAAGAGGAACTGCAACAAAAACATCTGATGTTGATGTCTATGTTATTATCAATGATACAGATGTCAAGAGAATGTCAAGACTTGAATTAAAAGAAAAATTAAGAGGAATAATTTACAGCCAGGTTGTAGAAGCTGCTCAATTAGCTGGTGTTGAAAATAAATTATCACCTCAAGTCTATATCTTAACAGAATTCTGGGAATCTGTCAAAGATGCTCATCCTGTAATTTTCACTTTTATAAGAGATGGTATTCCTTTATTTGACCAAGGAGCATTTACTCCATGGAAACTTCTTCTTAAAATGGGTAAGATTAAGCCAAGCCCAGAGGCAATTGATATGTTCATGTCTCTTGGAGACAAAGTTGTTGAAGGTGTAAAAGGAAAAATGCTTGATTTGGTAATAACTGATATTTATTGGGGGATTTTAACTCCATCACAGGCAGTTTTAATGTTATACGGGCTTTCTCCTCCAACACCTAAAGAAACAGTTTCTCTTATTGAGGAAATATTTGTAAAAAAAGAGAAAATGCTTGAACAAAAATATGCAAATATTCTAAAAAAAGTAGTTGAAATATATAAAAATTATGAGCATGAAAAAGTAAAAACCCTTACTGGAAAAGAGTTAGACGAATTCCTAAATGATTTTGCAGACTATATTAAAAGATTAAAAGAATTGGCAAAACAAATTGAAGAAAAAACAGGAGAAAAAACTATTGCTCAGATTTATAGTGATGTTTTCTCACTTCTTGAAAAGATATTTGGAAAACATTCAGAACAGGAAACAATCAAGAAATTTGAAAAAGAATTAGTAAAAACTGGAAAAATTCCTGGAAGAAGCATGAAAATCTTGCAAGAATTGATTCATGTAAGAAAAGATTTCAAGAAAAAGAGAATGAATAAGCATGAAGTTGAAACAGCGAGAAAAGATGCTTCTGAATTAATCTCTCAGCTGATAGAATACAGTCAGAGAAAAGATATAATTAAACTAGAAAAAAATAAAATAATTATAAAGTATAAAGAAGGCGGAAAAGAAAAAACAGTAGATGGTTTCTTGACATCAGATGCATTATACGTTATTTTGCAAGATGATATAAAGAAAATTGATGGAAAAACCATAATTTCAGTAAAAAGAAGTGAATTCCAAAAAGCTATTGAAGAAAGCATAGGTAAAAATGCATGTTTGAATTTCAACATAGTTTCAGAATTAAAGAAACTTTTAGGCAAGTTTGATATTGTAATAGAATAATTCTAAAAAACGAAAACCTTATAACTTATGATTAAATATCAGTTAAATGAACAAGAAAAATTTTATGATTTTAAGCTTAATCTCATTTTTAGCAGGTTTGTTTTTTGTAATAACCTCTAAAATTGGCGTAACTGCCAATGTAATCGGAGTCTCATTTTCTAAAACATTAAATGACGGTATTGGAATTTCCTTGCTTTTTGTTTCTATTATTTTATTGTTTGTTGGAGGATTAGAAAAAAGAATAAAAAATGAAGACCCCGAGTCTATAATAAAAGCAGGGTTAGATAAGGATTATGGTCCAGTTAGCAGAGAAGATGCATATAAAATCTATAATGAAAGCAATCAAAGGGTAGAATCTGGAGAATGGATTGAGTTAGGGGTTGAAAGAGTTAGAAGCAGCACCAATCCTAATTACCCTCATGAAACATCTTTATGCAGATGCTGGGGCCCTGCAGAGTATCTGGGTTCGAGTAAGAAGCATTTAGAGAATTTGTTTAAAAAAGGCAAAATTGGAAAAACCCATGAACTGGTATTGGGAAGTGAAAAATACAAACCAGATGGTTCATTGCACGAAGGAACAGTAAGTATTCCTCCATTAGGTTCAAGAGTTTCACACAGGCATTGGGAGATAGCACAGATGTATAGATACAGAAAGAAATAAGAATACAATTCCTGGCTACATAAGATTTAAAAACATATATTCTAAACAAATAATAATCAAAATGAAAGCAATGGTAGTTCAGTTCAGGAGAGGAATTAAGCATTATAGACCTAGACAGTTTTTGCTTCATCCTGAGAAATGCAAAAGCAAAAAAGATGCTTTGAAATTAATTGGAAAGACAGTAGAATGGAAAACTTCTGGTAAAGCTCCAAAAATAATAACAGGAAAAATAACAGCAACACATGGTGTTAAAGGTTTGGTAAGAGTTTTATTCGAAAAAGGCTTGCCTGGACAGGCTTTAACAACATACGCTGAAATCAAGGAATAAAATGGCACTAAGAAAAGCAATAGCATATAGTCATAAAAAAGAAAAACCATATACTCGTAGAAGCAGAGTAAAAGGACAGAATTATATTAAGGCTATTCCTCCATCTAAAATTGTTAAATTTCTTATGGGCGACATAAAAAAGTTTGATAATAAAGGATTTCCTTTTAATGTTGTTTTGAAAAGCGTAGAAAATGCACAAGTTAGAGATGTTGCTTTAGAAGCAGCAAGACAGCATATTCATAGAGAATTAGAACTTGCTTTCAAAGGAAATTATTTTTTAAAAGTATGCTGTTATCCACATCATGTTTTAAGGGAAAACAAAATGATTACAGGAGCAGGTGCAGATAGACTGCAATCTGGTATGTCACAGGCATTTGGAGCTGCTGTCGGGATTGCAGCACAAATAAAAAAAGGAAAAATAATATTTCTCGTAGGAGTTTCAACTCAAAAAGATACTACAATAGTAAGAAATATTTTGCAGAAAATAAGACCAAAGATTGCATGCTCTGGACAAATTTTAGTTGAACAGATAAATAAATAAGACTAAAGGAAAAATGATAAAGGAAGGAAGCAAATATTACAGCGAATATTTCGGAAAAGGATATTTCTTAGAGTTTACAAAAGGATGCAAAAGAACAAATGTACAAATCTATAAAGAAAACGGAAGTAAAGAAGCAGATTTTATAGGCTGTTGGGACAAATCAAGAGCAATAAGAGAATATTATGAAAATGATTTAAAAGAAGCCGGAAGTTTTTTTAGAATTGAAAAAGGCAAAATAACTTTATACAAAAATTGGGATGAAGTTGTAAGCAAAATTCCAGAAATGGATGTTTTAGAGGATTTTTTCTGTGAAAGAATTTCAGAATTTGGCCATAAAAACAACTAAAATAAGCTTTATTAATCAACATTTCTAACAATTAGTATTGATAATTATTAATTAAGATGGAATATATTTTCGTTTTAGGAAGGAATTTTGAACTTTCATTAGCAGAATTGCTCTGCTTTTTCAAGAGAAAATCTATAGACTTTAAGTTTGTTGATTTTCTAAAAGATATGAATCTTGTAATTTTTGATATAAACAGCAAGTTTGAGCCAAAATACGCGATGAAATTTCTTGGTGGGACTATAAAGATAGCAAAAATACTTATCAGAGAAAATGGGATGAAACAATTAAAAGAAAAAATAAAAAATATATTTTTATGGGAAGGAAAAGAAAACAAGATAAATTATGCTGTTACATCGGATGAAAAAACCATTGAAATCCTGGGAGATATTCAGAATAATTTAAAAAATGACAAACTCAGAGCATTTAAAGTTTCTTTTGGAAAAGAAAACCCAAGCAAAGCAAAAAAAATAGACTTGGATTTGTTTAGCTTTTATTCAGAATATGAAAAAAAATATTTTCTTGCAAGGATTGAAGCAGTTTACGATACTACACTAGCTGAAAAAGTAGATATGCAAAAACCAGTAAGACGACAAGAGCTTGCTATTTCACCAAGACTTGCAAAAATTCTAATAAATCTTTCAGAAGTTAAGGAAGATGGAGTCCTAATGGACCCTTTTTGCGGGATTGGAAGCATATTGATTGAATCATTAATGCAAAAACAAAAGTTCATAGGGATGGATATAAATGAAGACTCAATTAAAGGAGCAAAAAGAAATTTAGATTGGATAAAAAAAGAATTCAATATAAACTTTTATAGCTATACTTTGAAGGTGCAGAACACTATATTTATGGAAATATTTGCAGATGCAGCTGCTACAGAACCAAACCTCGGTCCGCTAAATAAAAAGAATTTCTCTCCAAAAGAAGCAGAAGCAATAAAAAAGAGACTTGAAAACTTTTACCATGCAATTTTTTTCAAGTTAAGAAAATATATTAAAGGAAAAATTGCAATAACAATGCCTAGATTAATTTTAAATCAAGGCAAACATGTGTCATTAGATGTAGTAAAATTATGCGAACAGACAGCAATGAGAATTTGTAATCCTTTGCAAGATGCTAATTTTGAAAATTTTGAAATGCCATTTGTTGATCAAAGAGAAAAGCAGCATGTTGTAAGAGAAATCTGGATATTAGAAAAAGGCGAGAAATTAGATTAATTATTTTATTTATTGAAGAATGTGACTAAGAGGTAAGTTTTATATATTAAAAAATCCCTTAGTAGTAGATTAAAAAAGAGTGTAAAAATGGTTCAAACATATGCAGAATATCTTGTGAAAAAGATGAGCAAAGAGTATGAACAGATAAAAGAATTAGAGGGGAAAACCAAATCTGAAGCAAGAGAAAGTTTCATCAAATGGCTTGATGAATTGGGGAAGGATTCTGGTTCTGTTGCGGGAGGAAAAGGAGCTAATTTAGCAGAAATGTATAATATTGGGATGCCTGTTCCAAATGCTTTCATAGTAACCGCACAAGCATTTTCATATTTTATAAACGAAACTGGATTGTTTGGAAGAATAGATAATATAATTAATAGCATAGATGTGAACAACACAGAACAATTAGAAGAAAAGGCAAAAATTGTCAAGCAACTTGTTATTGACGCAAAAATGCCTAAAGAATTGAGAGAAGATATTCTTGAAGCATATGACATTCTATCTACACCTAAAGGGCCTATGAAAACAGAAGAGGCGATTTATAAGATAAATACGACAGACAATAAATCTTTTGTTGCAGTAAGAAGTTCTGCCACAACAGAAGATTTGAAAACAGCAAGTTTTGCTGGGCAACAAGAAACTTTTGTGAATGTGCAAGGAGATGAAGATTTAGTAGAATCTGTAAAAAAATGTTTTGCTTCTCTTTTTACAGCAAGAGCAATTTATTACAGGAAAAAAACAGGATTTGAACATGCTAATGCGAAGCTGGCAGTTGTTGTTCAAAAGATGGTTAACAGCGAGAAATCTGGAGTTATTTTTACAATAAACCCTTCAACTAATAAAGATGAAATAGTCATTGAAGCTGTTTTTGGGTTAGGTGAAGGAATTGTTTCTGGAGCAATAGAACCAGATCATTATGTTGTTGAAAAGAAAAATCTTGAATTAAAGGAAAAGAATATCTCAATAAAAAAAATAGCTTACATCAAGAATATGGATGGGGAAAATGAAATTATTGATTTAAAGGATGCAAAAAAATCAGAACAGGTTTTGTCAGAACAAGAGCTAAAAAAATTAGCAACATATGCTTTAAGTTTAGAAAAACATTACAGTCATCCGCAGGATATAGAATTTGCAATTGAAAAAAATGAAATTTACATTGTTCAGACAAGGCCCGTGACAACAACTGAAAAAAAGTATAAAAAAGAAGAGGTTAAAGGTAAAGAAATTTTAAGAGGATTAAATGCCTCTCCTGGAATTGCTTCTGGCTATGTAAAGATTATCCTAGATTTAAATGATTTAAGTAAAATCAAAGATGGAGATGTTTTAGTTACAAAGATGACAAATCCAGACATGGTTGTCAGTATGCAAAAAGCAAGTGCAATAATCACAGATGAGGGTGGAGTTACTGCTCACGCAGCAATAGTTTCAAGAGAAATGGGAATTCCGTGCGTTGTTGGAACAAGAACAGCAACTCAAACATTAACGGAAAATCAGGCAGTTACTGTTGATGGAACAAATGGAATTGTATATGAAGGAATTTTAAAGGGGATTGAACAAAAAGCAGAAGTCAAACCAATAATAAAAACAAAAACATCAATAAAAATTATAGTTGACTTGCCACAAGCAGCAGAAAGAGCTTCAAAAGCAGAGGCAGACGGCATTGGCTTATTGAGATTAGAGGGAATAATTGCGGGGGGAAAAAAACATCCTGTAGAATATTACAAAGAAAATAAAGTTAATGAATATTCTGATTTGATTTATTCTGGAGTTAGTAAGATTGTTAAATTTTTTCCAGGAAAAGAGTGCTGGATAAGATTAAGCGACATAAGAACAGATGAATTTTCAGAATTACAAGGAGCTCCAAAAAAAGAAGAAAATCCTATGCTTGGAATGCATGGAATTCGATACAGCTTAAAATATCCTGATTTGTTAAGAGCAGAAATAAGAGCAATAAAAAAATTAAAGGATAATGGATTTAAAGTTGCAATAATGATTCCTCAAGTAATTTCTGTTGAAGAAGTTAAAAAAACAAAAAAAATAATCAAAGAAGAAAATGCCAATTTGCAGCTAGGGATTATGGTTGAAACTCCAGCAGCAGTTACAATGATAAAAGAATTATGCGAAGAGGGAATTTATTTTGCTTCGATCGGCTCTAACGACTTAACTCAATACACTCTTGCAATAGATAGAGGAAATGAAGAAGTTCAGGATTTATATGAAGAAACAAATCCGGCTGTTTTGAAAGAAATAAAAAAAGTAATAAGAACATGCAAGAAATTTGGAGTTAAATCAAGTTTATGCGGACAGGCAGGAAGCAGAAAAGATATGGCAAGTTTCTTAGTAAAAGAAGGAATTGACAGCATAAGTGTAAATGCAGATGCTGCTTATGATATCAGCGTTACTGTAAAAGAAATCGAAGATGAAAGAGGTTCAGGAATTCAAGAAGAGATTAAGAAAGATGTAGAAGAAGAAAAGAGTAATTTTAATATAAACAGCCAAGAAGAGTTATCAAGACAATTAGCAAAACAAATTGAAGAAAAAACAAAGCATCAGCAAAATTACCAGCAGGTTAAACCAGAAAGGCAATATTCTACAAAAGAAGCAATAGAAAGAATAGAAAACCCAGAAGACGATATTGAGATAATTGACTTATAGTTTTATTTTATGTAATTTCCTACGTCTGGGATTATATTCCTTATTCCCCCGCGAGGATCTTTGACATCTCCAAAATATCTTGGAATAATGTGTATATGAAGATGGGGGATTGTTCTTCCTGCTGCTTCGCCTTCATTCAAACCCATGTTGTAACCATTTATTTTTTTATCAATCCCAACATGATATAACATCTTTTCTAAATACAATTTTGATTTTTCATTAAAGGGATTTTTTAGCAGTTCAGTATACATATCCTTCAAATTTGTTGATTCTATTATTTTCACAGCTTCATTAATTGAATGCTTCAAGTCCATCCATTCTGCTACATTTAAGTCGAATAATGAAGGAATATGCCTTACTGGAATTATTTCTGCATGCCCTGGAGAAATTGGAAACTTGTCAAAGTGCAACCAAAAAAAATTAAGAGGAATAACTTCCACTTTTTTCTTATATTTTTCACAAAATGTACAGTCCATAAACTCTTGGATTATTTATCATTTAAAAACATCATTGATAATTAAAGTATATTTTAAGATGTATACCTTTGTTGTCACCTATAAGAGGTTACAAAAGCGAAAGATTTATAAAGGGCTTTTTCTTAGAAGAAATATGGTAGAAGCAAACAAAGAAAAAGGACTTGAACAAATTCTTGGAGATTATAGCTTGTGGAATCAAGCAAATAGGGAATTTGAAAAAGTTGAATACAGACCGGATTTCAGAGCAAGATTAGCTCAAGAAGTTACTCTAAAAAGAAAGAAAGAGGAAAACTTAACAGATGAGCAATCAGCTAAAACTGAAGCTGAATTAAAAACAGCTTATGCCAATGCATTAACACCAGATTTCTTCAGACAATATCAAACAGTAGGAAAAGAGTTAATAAAAACTTCTAGTGAAGATTTAGTTAAAAAAGTAGAATCAGAAAATATTATAGGTAAATTAGATGAAAAAATACTTCCTTCTATAATCTTGCAATTAATAGAGCCCAAAGTAAAAGATGGAAAATACGCTAAATTAGCAGAAGCCCACAAGAATTATTTAGAAATAAGGGCAATACAAGAAAGCAAAGATGATAATGCAAAATATGATTTTGCAAGAAAATTCCACCAAAAAGTTTATGGAAGCAAAAACTTAACACCAAAAGCGGGAAATTTACCATTCAGTTATAATTATTTAAATGCGGTTTATCAGATTTTAGCTAGAAGAGTAGATTCTGAATTAGCAGAACAGCTTAAAGACAAAGATATAGCAATAGGCTATATAAAAGAAAATTTGAAAGATGCAAAAATAGAAGACAAAGCAGATGTTTACTCAAAGATTGCAAATGTTTACTTAAATTATGAAAATGCCAAAGAAAAAGCTAAATAATTCTATTTAAAATCTAAAACTTTTTTTATTAGAGCAGCCATAACTCCAATAAATTCGTCTCCTCTTTTCTGCCAGTTTTCTATATCTATACCAGAAACCCTTACATAATCTCCGTGAAGAATTTTATGCGATAATTCATAAATTTCTTTGTACCAAATAACATATTTTCTGTCAAGCATTCTTTTGTCAGCGAAAATATCTTTTAGCATATTAGAAATTTCTTCTGGTGAAGGTGGAAGTTGTTTTGCTGCAATTAAAGCAGCATGAGCAGAATCAACCATTGCCCAATAAACTCCATCAATTGCACTGAATAATGCTGCTCTGCTTCTTGCCATATGTGCAGGAGCTCTTTGCAAAGAAGTAAAAATAGCTTCTGGAGTTGATTTTATTTTTCCTTGTGATAAAAGAACTTTTAATGGATTAAAAAATCCTCCAAAATCAATCATTGCCTCTCCCCATCTTATAACATTAATAACAACCGGGTCTCCTCTCAATAAATCAGCCCACCAAGTGGATAATTTTACAGAATTTATATGAAGAGCTTTTTTGTAAGGGTTTGATTTTATTATATTTCCTAATTCTTGTCTGTACCATGCAATTAATTCCTGGTCCCACTGGACTGTGCAATCATCCAAGATTATAATTATATCAATATCACTTCCTTCAACTGCTAATTTCTTTGCAGATGAACCGAATAAAATTATGCTCTTGATAATTTTATTAAATTTAGAATAAACTTTTGTTGCAAAATCCATTGCAATATCTGTTTCTTTAAAAAGTTTTAATGTTCCTACTTCAGGATTTGATTCAGATTTCTTTTCAGCCTCTTTTTTCTTTGCCATTTCACACTCTTTTATATTGATATATTTTTTTATTTATAAATCTTGCTTATTCCATCGGAGCGCCCGATAGTCTTGATTGTTTTCCTGGAATCTGCCCGCCTAATTCAGAAGGAAGTGCAGAAAATCCGCTTCCATACATAGAGAAATGCTGTTCAGGTAGCATTGTTCCATAACCACCAAAATAAGCACCAAAACTTCCTCTTGATTCTTCCCAGGATGGCTGCATTACTGCAGAATACATCGGACTTCCTAATGCTTCTAAAGCATAAGGATGTGGAGAGGTTTTAAAATGTTGAACAAAAGCTCCAGCCTCTACAATCCCCTTTCCTTTATATCCTGCTTTGTCTAATTCTGTCATGATTCCTTTGATAGGAACATTTGCCATTCCAGGAGGCAAATGGCTATCTGAAAAACCAAAATTATCTGTAAGATGAACATGTTTAACATAAGGAGCTATTTTTGCACTCTCCCTCACTAAATCTTCTTCTGTAAATCCCCCTTTTCTCAATTGATTCAAATGCCCAACATCCCATGTAACTCCTATAATTTTTTCTGCTTGTTCTCTTGCTTCACTTTTACCCATTCCAGACTTGACAGCATTTTCAACAAATTTATCCCTGCTTGCTTCAACAAGCCCTTTCAACTGGTCTGCTCTTGAAAAAGACATCCCAGGATAAAGATTTTCAATACTCATTATAGGAGTATTTTGCTTGAATTGTTTATACGCATTAAATGCAACATTTCCTAATGTTTCAGATGCTTTTTCTTTTGCAAAATCCTCAATTGGCTGATAAGTTTCTGGATGAACATTAGTCATACCATCCAGCAAAGTCCTCATTGCATCTGCTCTTTTTTGAATATAAGAAATACGATCATTGCTTTTTTCTGCTGCGTCTAACTGATCAACATAATTTTGTCTTACTTTCTCTAACTCTTTTCTAGGATTAATTTCGATTATTCTGCCATCTTCTGTTCTCACTCTAGCTTTTTCCGGAGTGTATTTGTAAGCATTACTGTAAGAAGTTCTCAAAACAGCCCCAACATCCTCAATAAATTTATCTGACTGTTCTAATTTTGCCCTTGCAGCATCATATTGTTGATGTTCTTCTGCTGTTAATTTTCCTGTGCCTTTTGCAACATCTGAAATTGCTTGCATTTGATATAATGCAGGTTCTCTTAATTCATCTGACATTTTTTTGTATTGTTCCATTCTGATTAATTTTTCCTGCCACTCACCATTGTTTATCATCCGAATATTTTCTCTTGGTGTGTTCCATCTTTCTTTGTTTTCTTCTGGATAAAATCTTTTTTCTAATCTTACTGGAATTATCTGTCCTGTGTCTCTGTTAACTGCAAACATTGCTGCTTCTTCTTTTGCTGATTCTGGCAAACCATACATTTTTATTTGCTCGTCCGTAACAGGCAAACCTTTCATATATTCTGTTCCAGGCAATCCAGATGCATGAATTGTTATAGGCATATGTCCTGTTGGACTGACTTCATGGCTTCTTTCAACAACTGAAAGAAGTTGTTTTTCTGCCATTTGCCTTTCCTGTTCACTCCACCCTTCTTTTGTAAAACCAGAAGGGTCAATCATTGGTGCGTGAACAGTCATTTCAGTTCCTGTAAGTTTGCTCAATCTTTCTATTTCTTTGAAATGTTGTTTTGGAATTGTCTCAAAAATTTCTGGTTGTATTGGCTGCATTTCAACAGTTTTAACTCCTTCATTTAGTCTAGAAGAAACTTCACTTACTTGATTTGCTGTTTGTATAGAAGTCGGACTTCCTAACTGCGCAGCAGGAAAACTATATCCTGTGTAAAGTTCAGATCTTCCTGAAGTTTCAGAACTTTCTGACTCTAAACTGCTTTTACCACCATGATAAAAAAACTCTGAACTATTTTCGTACATTTTATTTTATCCCTCTTTTCTGTATAAAAATACTAACGATAAATAGATTTATTAATCTTTTCTTATGCTGGCTGAGGCAGTTAGGTTTTTAAACTTAAAAGCTTTAGGTGAAACATGCAACTTGAAAATATTACTGCCAAAGAGCTTGATAGAAGAATTGACAAGGCTATAAAAGATATTATCAAAAGCGCGCCAACTGATAAACAGATTGCTAATTTCTCCTCAAGATGTGAATTGACTTATCAAAAAGATAAGAAGTTTTACATCACTCCTTTTGGTAGAGAAGTAATAGATGAAGCAGGAAAAATTCTTCATATAAGCAAAAAAGATAAAGATAATATTGTTGATGAATCTTTATTACGCTCAAAAGGAAGGGATGCGGATATGAAGGATTTCTATAGTGGAGTTTTATCTAATCTTTCTGGCAGAACATTAATGTATAAAGAAGAAATGAGTTCATTCCTTACTAAGAAGGGTGTTTTAAAAAACTATAATTCTGGAGATACAATGGTGGGCATTCTCTTTGCTATTGGTGTTGACTTGCACAATTCATACAAACAATAAAGCGAGCCTAAAGTTGGGCGATATATTTTTAAATTCAAAATTGCTAAGACAGACATGGAAATGATGTCTGAATTTATAGTAATTGAAGGTTGCCCATTTGTTGGTATGAAATTAGAGGAATTGGTAAAAAAATATGAAGTTAAAGTTTTGCATTTTCATAATCCTGATATAGACTCTGAATTAGAATTGAAATATGACCCTAAAAGAGAAATACAAAAATATTTTTCCATACAAGTTTCTGGAGTAGATGAAAACGTAAGAAGATTAAGACTTGACTCTGTTAATTACAAAAACAATTAGGTTTTTAAATTTAGTATTCTTAAGATAAAGATGAAAAGTATTGAAGGAATTGAAAAAAATATTTTGGAGAAGTATCTGGAAGGTCATTTTGTGGAAGAAGAAGATAGAAGTTACTTAGAGAGAATGGCTAGTGTAGGATTTATAAGAATTGGATTTGATTTTGAAACAAAAAGAGAGACTGCTAAAACAACAAATTGTGGATATTCTTGTATAATTTAGTCAGGTTAGAATTTTAATTATGCCTTCGGCCTGAAATACTTTCTTACGTCTCCGCGCCGGTCTGCTTCGGTTATATCCTGTGTCCAGGGGTCTTTTCTTCTCTCTGCATATTTCACAATATTAGAATCATCTACCTCATTAGCACCATGCATTATTGGCAGATTAACAGTAGGTCTTGCATCTGCAACCTTGTCTGAAGAACTCATATCCAAAAACATATTCATTCTTCGCATATCATCTATTGGATTAATCAAATCTCTCTGTTGCCTAATAATTGACTCGTAAGAAGTCTGATTGTCCTGGAATGCTTCTGCTCTTTTTTCTTTGTTTTTTTCCTCTTTATCAAAAGAAAAATCTGGTTGCATCTGCTCTAAATTTCTTCCTCTAGATTGTTCAGAATCTGATATCAATGGAGAAGAAGAAAAATCTCTTTTGCTTGGAGAAAAAAATTCACTGAATTCATTATTTGATGAAAGCCCAAGGTCATCGCTCTCTCCTGATTCATCTTCAACACCCATATCTTCGGCTAGGATTTCATCTATATTTTCTTCTTTTTCCGGTTCAACTTTTTTGTTTCCGTTAGAATTATTTTTCTCTGACATTTTTAATATCCTTGTTAAGTGTTTTAACATCTCTTCTTCCTAAAATTCCAATTAAATCGTTTTTTATTCTGTTGCTATAAAGTTTCCCAAATTCGGTTATCATGATGGTATCTTGATGAGGATATTTACCTCTTGCAAAAGAGATAAGCCCGCATTCATTTGTTGATGCTAAGTCATCTTCAAGACCTTTATCATAAGGAAATCCAAATATTTCCTGATTAAATTTATACTTATCAGAAAATCTGGTAAAACCTTTGGCATCAAACCACAGTTTAAGAAGATACGCCATTTGATATGATTCCAAAATGTTTATATTTTTTTGGATATTAAGTGCATAAACAAAAACATCTGTTAAATTTATTTTTTCACCAACCATTTTAAAACTCAAATTTATTCGTTCTTTACATCTCTAGGATTGTCTCTTTCTTGCATGTAGTCTACAAAATCAATTCCACCAGGTATAGAAGCCATACCGTAAGCTTTCTTTAAAGTGTCCATTATTTTGAATGCATCTTCTGCTGCCTGTGCTTCTGCAAATTTTCTTATAACTCCTTCATAGAAATTATCTTTCTTCATGTTTTTTATGTCTATTTTCTTTGGCTCAGATTTTTTCTCTTTGCTTTCTTCTGATTTTTTCTTTGCAAAACTAAAAAGAGCAACAAAAGGATTTTCTATCTCTGTTTTTTCCTTTTTTTCTTTGTCTAAAGTGCTTTCATCTTTCATATATTTTTCAATATCATCTTTTAACTGGTCCAAACTTTCAGTTGTAACACCTTCAACTAATTTCAATGCAGAATCTATGTCTGATTTATCCATCTCTTGACTTAATGCAGCTAGTTCATCTTCATTTAATGCATAAGCTATAAAATCTATATCTGCTCTTCCACCAAAAGCATAATGTCCCTGTTCAGATACTCTTCTAGGAATTGTTCTAAATCTAAGATCAATCAAAACACATTTGTAATAATTTCTATAATTTTTTCCAGCTTTTAATTTTAAGAAAGCTTCTGGTAAATTCTTGTTGTAAGCTTCATCTTTTACAGTTATACCTTTTTTTCCAATAACAGCTAATTCTAAAACCATTGTATTGAAGGTGTTTACTATGTCTGGGCTTTTTCCTGCAAGAAAATCTCTTCCAGAAAGTTGTTCTGCTGCTCTCAAATAAGGTTTTGCCCATCTAGAGTATATCTTCAAAGAACTAACCTGACTTTTCAGATAAGTTTTTTCAATAGCAAATCTTTTTTTTAATTCTGCTTCTGAACGATTCCACCATTCAAAAAATTCTGCAAGTCTTGGTTTAAGAATTCTTTTTACTCTATCATTTAAGTCTATTTTATCAACATCTTCTAAAGATTTGGCAATCATAAATGCATCTCTCAATGTTGAAAAACTCAATTCATAAGTAAGCATGTTTATGCTTCCTCTTCCTCTTTTAACATCTACATTATCCATCCATATCTGTTTTAATGCTAAAACTCCTGCTTCTTTCTCAGCTTTGTTCTTTGATTTTGCAGCATTATAATGGCTCAATCTTATTTCAAACTCTTTCAAATCATAAATAATATTTATTATGCTTTTAATAACAGTATTAACACTTCCTAGAATTTTCATTGATTCATCCTGCATTCTTGTTGCTCTTGCCCCCAATTCAGCAAAATATCCAGAGCCAGGAGAGGCTACAAAATTATCTGCTATTTTTTCTGTGTTCTTGTACCCCCTTGCATCTCGCATAAAATCAAGAATCCAGAAATAAATTGGTTCTAAACCTTCTGAAGTTGAATCGTAAATTAATTTTGTCTGAAATACTGGACGAGGAGCACTATTGTATTTATCAAAATATCTTGGGTTTATTTTTCCTATATATTTTGCAATATCAGAAATAGCATTAACTTCTCCTTTTTCTTCTTCACTAGTTGGTTTTTCTTCTGGCATTTTTTATGTTTATTTTCCTATCATAACGAAATATATATAAGCAAAAATATGCTTATTTTTATACTTTACTAAAGAGGTTGAGAATGGGTTTATTCGGCAGAAAAAAACAAAAAAGTGATGTAGTTGATTTAAGGAGTTTAGAATCTGTAAAAAGAGCAAGAAGACTAATCCCCACAGATTCTTCAACAGCAACTCCGTATTATGATTCATCATCCAGCTCTTCTACAACATCTTCTTCAGCAGATTCAACTGCAATGGGATTTTTAGGAGATTTAGCAGGAGCAGCTCAATCAGGAGCAACAGAAACTAACCAATCAAGTTCAAGTTATCCGCAATCAAGCAGTTATAGCAGTTATAATCCATCAGGATATGCATCAAGCTACTCTTCTAATGACGTTAGTGAACAAATAGAAATGATACACCAGCAATTATACAAAATAATACAAAGACTTGAATTGTTAGAATTAAAAATCAACAAGATTGAGAGAAAAGGCGGGTATTACTAAATATCTTAATTATTTTTTAATTGCTATTTATTCTAACTTTTTCAAAACACTATCAAAATTTGTATTATTAACCTCAAGACATGGCAAGGCATATTGATTAAATTCTTTTGAATTTCTTTCAGGACAAACTTTATTATTACTTCCATATGCATAAGCTATTCCTATAAATCTGTATTTTTTCCCATTCCACTGAATTATATTCATCTCTTTTTTTGTTTCTTCGCTTCTTGGAACAACCCCAAATGGAGCTGCAATAATTTGTATTCTTCCAGCATCTTTTCCAATAAGCTTTTCAAATCTTTGCATTGCTTTGCCATATGTTTTGTCTATTTCTTCTGGTTTTGCCTTAGTCCAATCATAATGATAATAGCCATGATTTCCTATTTCCATTCCTTGTTGCAAAAGAAATTCTAACTTATGTATTGAATATTCTGGCTGTTTAAATTCAACATGTGGAATAACAAAAAATATTGCAGATTTTCCAAAATCAGGATGCTGCTTGTAAAAATCTAAAATAATTCCAACCGCGCATTTTGGGTCTATAATATTTTTACCATTTTTGTCTTTGATATATTTGAATTGACTTTCTCGTGAATCATCAAATCTCAAAACAACTTTTTTTTCATCACTGACTTTACTTTTTATTATATCTTCTAGTCTTGCAGTTTTGTATCCTAATTTATGAATTTCATCCAGCTGTTTTCTGAAATTTTCTGGGCTTACATTCATCCCCCCAGCCCCATAATCTATGCTATGATACATTAATATTGCTGCGCCGTGCTTTTGTTTTATCTCTTTTGCTTTTTCCTGGCTGACAGATTTTGCAGGAAAAAATACAAGTAAAGATGCAAGTGCAAGAGTTGTCAGTTTGTGATAGAGTTTCATTTTATTTCTGCTATTTTAATAGGCAAGTCTTTTAATGCCTCAAGAGAAGTTGTATAAGTATTTGAGGCATTCCAGATGCAAAATCCTTGGCTATTGGAGTCTCTTGAAGCTTTAATTTGCTCTAAAATGTATTCTTTATTAAAATCAGGAGTTCTCCAGGTAAAACCCTGAATCCACGGACGTATTTCAGTTTTAATTCCTGCTTTTTCGAGCCTTTCTTTTGCCTTATTACTCGTTTTATAAATTAATTTATATGCTCCTAAGGGACGATCTTCAACAGAATAATGCGAGGGATACGCCATTGGACAAAGAATATCGACAAATTGAGCCATTCTTTCTATATTTTGCCCTATACCCATGTCATAATTCCAACAAACATAACCGAAAATATCTGCTGATATTTTTATTTCGGGCCTCGCTCCTTTTAACTCCTTATTTGCTTTTTCTAAAAATCCAGAAATTACTTCAATTTTTGTTTTGTTTAAAACACTTAGGCAATCATCAGGAAATCTTACATAATCAAATTGTATTTCATCAACTCCTTTAGAAATAACATCTTTTGCTATGTTTATATTATATTTTTGCACTTCTTCACTTGCAGGGTTAACATATGCTCCTTCTCTACTTCCTAATTTTAGTTCTGGCTTATTTTTTGCAAGAACATAGTCCTTAAAAACAACTTGCCTTGCGATAACATAAATTCCTTTTTCATGAAGTTTTTTAACAATGCCTTCTAAATCATATTTTTTGTAATGGACCCCATTAGACTCTTTAACATCGATAACTAAACTATTTATTGCGCCTTCTGGAAGTGTTTCTATTTTTGCTATAAATTTTTCTATTCTAACTGCAGAATCTGCTGTTAAATAAATCCCACGTACTTCTTCTGGTTTTTCTATAGATTTAATTTCATTTATTTCTTCTACTTCTTTTTCCCTTTGCTGCACAAGTCCTATATCTTTCTTAACTTGCTCTTTAATTCCATAATTAAAAGTGTAATTTTCTTCTATAAACTCTTCTATTCCATTAGCTATTTTTTTAAAATCATAAGGGTTTAAAGAATTAGATGGAGATGGGCTTATTAAAATAGGGATAAGCGCTAAAGCTGCCAACCTCTTTTTCATGCGTTCGAAAAGGTTTTAAAACTTAAAAAACCTTTCTGTATCACTAAAAATAGCTGGTGAAAATGATAAATAAAGAAAAGATTATTGCTTATGCTTTAGAAAATGCAATAGAGCATGATGGTAAAGCAGTTGTTAATGCTGTTCTTAACAAGCTTTTTCAAGAAGGATTGAAAAAAGAACAGATTAAAGATTTTATAAAAAAAATTCAGGAAGAGGTAAATTCTGTCAATTCTATTCCTCTTGAACAGCAAAAACAGCAATTCAAACCATTAGAATCTTTGATAAAAAAACATGAGCAAAGAGAAGGACTTCCAGAGTTGGAAAATGCAGAAAAAGGAAAAGTTGTAATGAGAATTGCTCCGTATCCTTCGGGTCCCTTGCATATTGGAAATGCCAGACCTGCAATTTTGAATGATGAATATACTAAAATGTATTCTGGAAAACTTTTGTTTGTTATGGATGATACAATTGGAAGCGAAGAAAAAGCATTGATAGAAGATGCTTACAAACTGATTCCAGAAGGAATGGATTTCTTAAAAGTAAAATATCAAAAACCAATAATCTACAAATCAGACAGACTAGAAATTTATTATAAATACGGAGAAGAGATAACAAAAAAAGGAAAAGCATATGTCTGTTTTTGCTCAGCAGAAGAATTGAGAAAAAACAGGGAAAATGAAAAAGAGTGTAAATGCAGACAAAAAAGCATAAATGAAAATCTTAAAGACTGGCAAGATATGTTAAAAGGCAAATACAAAGAAGGCAAGGCAATTTTAAGAATAAAAACATCTATGCAGGATAAAAACCCTGCTTTTAGAGATAGAGTTATATTTAGGATAAGCGATAGAGAACATCCAAGAACAAAAAAGAAATATAATGTCTGGCCGTTGCTAGATTTTTCATGGGCAGTTGATGATTATCTTCTAAATATTACACATATTTTGAGAGGAAAAGAGCTGATGATGGAATCAGAGATGGAGAGATATATCTGGAAAATATTTAACTGGCCTGAAAAAACAATAATTCATACTGGTTTGATGCAAATAGAAGGAATTAAGATATCAAAAAGTAAGGGGCAAAAAGAAGTTAATGCAGGAAGATATTCTGGATGGGATGATCCAAGATTATGGAGTTTACAATCTTTACAAAAAAGAGGAATATTACCAGAAGCAATAAGAAAGTTTATTGTAAATTTAGGTGTAAATCAGAATGAAATTACGGTTCCTGTAGATTCCTTATATGAAGAAAATAGAAAACTTATAGAAAAAGCAAAAAGATATTTCTTTGTTTCAAATCCAGAAAAAATAAAGATAAAAAAAATTCCATTAGATGAAGAAGTTGCCAAGATTCCTCTTCATCCAAATTATTCAGAATTAGGAGAAAGGACAATTAAGGCAAAAGATGAATTTTATGTAACTAATGAAGATGGAAAAACAATTAAAAAAGAAAAAAAAGCTAATTTCAGGCTTATGCATCTCTTTAGTTTTAATGGAAATTTAGAATTTGTAGGAAAAGAATACAAAAAAGAATTGAATGCAGCAATGATGCACTGGCTTCCTGCTGACAAAGAAAATACTAAAGATTTAATCAAAACAGAAATAATCATGCCTGATGGTAAAACTGAAAAGGGGCTTTCTGAATCAAATATAAAAAATCTAAAAGAAGGTGAGATTATACAGTTTGAAAGATTTGGTTTCTGCAGATTAGATAAAAAATCAAAAGATAAATATCTATTTTATTTTACGCACAAATAAAAATGGAAAAGGGATGATATGGATATAAACTACTTTTTAATTTATCCATTTAATATGCCATCTAATATTCTTTCAAGAATCTTGTCTTTTCCTAATTCTTTTACTTCTCTTAACACTCTTAATACCTTGCCATCAAGTGAGGGTAAACTATCTTTGTCAAGTATGGAATAATCTTGCTGGCCGCCATAAATCTGACAAGATGTATAAATCCCTAATCCTCTCTTGTCTTCTTTTATAAATACTTCACTATCCCCAAATCCACCTTCAGCTACATAGATGTATCTATACTGCGCATGTTCCATTATCTCTGGTACTTTTGCTATCTGAGATAATATGTCTAATCCATCTTTAGCATCAGATAATTTTTTCAGTTCGATCCTATATCTCTCTCCATCAGATATTCCTATTTCTCTTGTCTTTTTTCTTAGTTGAGCCAATTTTTCTTGTAATTTTTTATTTGTCATTTTGTCCTGCTAAATTATTATTAATGTAATAAACAATCTTCATCTTGTATTTACTTGTTATATCATCTTCAACAATATCCACAATATGCTTCTCTATTCCTTTTTTTTCATAGAATGTATGGTAGCCATAATCAAAATTCTTAGACTGAGATGAGCTACTAAAATAAAGAAACTTACTAAAGACGTAATCGATTATTTTATCTTCTACGAATGGATGAACTATTCGTATAACATCCCTATAACTGCCATAATCTTTATCTTGCGTATATTTTAATAAATATAATTCTCCACTAAACCATTTTTTAAAGAGAGGAAAGCGAAATCCTACCTTCTTTTTAATTTCTGGATTTCTAAGCTGATTTATCATCACTTTTGCTTCTTGTAATGAAATTTTCTCTCTTACTTTTTTATACCCAAACATTTTATTTTCTCCAAAAGTTTTATCTGTTTTTATTACTATTGAGTAAAAAGTGATGTTTTTTATAGTTTGGGGGTAATGTTCTTTACCACAAAACTTATATACTAAAAAATTCTTAACTTTATATGGAAACAGAAGCGCTTGAAGGATTAGGATTAACAAGAAATGAATCTATAGTTTATATTACCCTTTTAGATTTAGGCAAAGCAAATATAGGACAGATTTCAGATAAAACAAGAATGCATAGAAGAACTATTTATGATTGTCTTGAAAGATTAGGAGATAGAGGTTTAGTAAGCTTTGTCATTGAAGGAACAACAAGATTTTTTATTGCTGTAAATCCACAAAAATTAAAAGATATTTTAAAAGAGAAGCTAGAAAATATAGAAAATGTTCTTCCTAAACTTTTTGCAATTGCAAAAAAATCAAGAGAAAAAACAGAAGTTTTGGTTTATAAAGGTAAAGAAGGGCTAAAAACAATAATGGAGGATTTATTGAAATCAAAACCAAAAGTATGGTTCTCTTTAACTTCTGCAGGAAAAGGGATGGATGTCTTGCCTTATTATATCCCAAAATTCCAAGATAGAAGAGTAAGAGCAAAAATTCTATTGAAGATAATATTTGAAAAAAATGAGTATGCTATTAAACGAGCAAAAGAGTTAAATAAATTAAAACTTACTGAGATAAAATTTGTGGATACAGAGAAATTAATTCCAATCTCTTTTTGGATGTATAATAATAAAATCGCTCTTATGCTTTGGGAATCTGAAACAGGAATTATAATAGAAAATAAAGAAACAGCAGATGCTTTCAAAGATTATTTCGGTTTATTATGGAAACAAGCAAAAAAATAATATTATTTTAGTGGAACAAAAGCAAATCCACCATACTTTTTCTCTACAGCAATCTTTCCATTCTTATATTTTCTCAATATAAGAGAACCTTGCTGTTCCGGAATAAGAATAATTGCATTTTTGCTCAGTTGTTTCTCAATAAGTGAAAAATCAAATTCTCCTTGAATTCCTGCTGTAAAATAAATTCTGTCATAAGGAGCGTTTTTCTCAAAACCTCTTGCACCATTTTCAAGAACAGGGACAAGAGTTTTGCCTAATTCAGCTGGAAAATATTTTTTCAAATTTATTATCGCTCTTTCATGAAGCTCTGGGATAATTTCCATTGTTGTCAATTTTCCTGGATTAATAATTGAAAAAGTTATTGCAGCCGAATAACCAGAACCTGTTCCAATTTCAAGAACATTATTCCATTTTTCAAGTTCTAATAAAGATGTCATAAAAGCAACTGTTGAAGGCTGAGAGATTGTCTGCCCTTTTCCTATAATCAGAGGGTAATCAACATAGGCTTCTGATTCGAGTTCATCTGGAACAAAATTTTTTCGGTCTATTTTTTCAAATACTTCCAAAACTTGCTTTGCTTTTTCTTCTGAGATGCCCCATGCAGTTATATTAAGAAAAATATTTTTCAAAAGACTCTTTTTTTCCTCTTTTTCTGCTTCTGGCTCCCCTGGCTCTTCCCACATCTCTTTCCCCTCTTCTGCCATGAATTATATAAGATAAAGAAGTTATTAAATATTGCTTTGCCAATGATTCTTTGCAATAAAGTTAAATATGCCCTGCTCTTAATATTTAATGGGGAAATAATAAAATGAAATTTATGTCAAATTTTGCTAGAATCAGCCTTGTAAGTTTTTTGCTTTTTGCTACAAAAGCAAGTGCTCAAGACTATACTGACAAAAATATTAAAGATGAGCATGCGCAAGAAATATCTTTGCCTACAAGAGTGGATAAGATAGATACACAAGAGAAATTTGAAGTAAGAATAGTAGAGATTAATACTCAGTTTTACCAAAATATAGGAAAATTTTTCGAATGTTTAGACAATCCTAAGGCAAGACTCGCGCTAGAAAAAGATTTAGATTACAGCTATTTTGAAAAAGGAGGGAGCATACTTTTTAACGGAGAGAAGTTTTGTGTTAATTACTGCCCGAATATTCTTGCCCCAGTTATGCCGTTACAATATTTATTTCTGTCTTATTATGAAGAAATTGAAAAAAAACAATATTTTGCAATGTTTCATCATCATCCATTACTCCCACGAGAGGCGTCAGAACCCTCTGAACAAGATTATGCTGTATCATTTGGAATGGGGCCAGGGATAGTTTTTGCTCCAGGATATTCATGTTTCAGAGTTTTCGCCCTGCAGAATGGAAAAATAATAGCAGAAAAAGAATATCCAAGATTATATAAGAAGAATTTAAAATAATTCCTTAATCATATAACTTCCTTCTAACCTATATCCCAATTTCCGATAATATTCTCTTACTCCTACTCCAGAAATAACTGCAAGTTTGGCAAAACCATTTTTTCTAGTCAAATCTTCTGCAAGTTTCATTAATTTCTTTCCCAAACCTTTATGCTGCTGACTTTCTTTTTCTTTTTTCCCTGCTAAGCCAGAAACCTTTCCATAAACATGCAACTCCCTCAATAAAGTACATCCTTTGATTTCATGGATAAATGAGTTTGGAGGGTTAGAAGGAAGCCTTAATCTGCACAGTGCAAATAAAATATTATCCTTA
>Ga0247841_10004520_pt1 | contig 23767 bp, 21 predicted proteins | sample LaCruzMarch2015__2_FD_192410 | JGI IMG/M metagenome (GOLD analysis project Ga0247841, IMG submission 192410) | Freshwater microbial communities from meromictic Lake La Cruz, Castile-La Mancha, Spain - LaCruzMarch2015_18m | ecosystem: Environmental > Aquatic > Freshwater > Lake | place: Spain... | reverse complement strand
TTTGCCGCACGAGGACGGAGAATACAGGACGACTCCACACGATGCCGATCTGTCCCCATCCGATCGTCATCGGGTTCGGCTTCCCGTGCGGGTCCAGCACGACGAGAAACGCGCCGCCACTCGATAGGGCGCCCCAGAGAAGGTCCGTTTGATTCCTCCACGCGAAGTCGTGGCGCATAGCTCTCCTTCAGACGTACAAGTAGTAGCAGACGTGCCACGCCGTGTTGACAACGAACATGGCTGCAATCGAGATATCGAACGCGACGGCAATGCCCCGTCCCTTGATCAAGATGTAGGACGGGACGACCAGAGCGACGAGGCGCAGGAGGATGAGGAAAGCAAGCTGCATTGCGTCGCTCTGGAACCACGGCAGGAAGACGAGAGTCTGGATCGCGTGCCCCATGCAGGCCATGACGACGAAGACCCAGGGATTGAGGTTGTGCGCTCGCGCCAGCGCCCACGGGCGCCGGGCCAAGCGCCAGGCCCACAAGCCAAAATCCGCCACGCTCCGCGGCAAAGCGATGGTCAGTTCACGTCTCATGGGAGGCTGAAATCGCCGACTCCTTGATTCGAACAGGATCGTACAATGGTCTCATGCGCGGCCCGAAGACCCATGTCCCGCACGCGCGGCGCAAGAGTACTCCGCCGCTGTGAACAGGGTGTGTAGGCGAGTAGCGGTGCGCTACGGCGCGAACGCACGGTCCAGGTCTCGCAAGGCGGCCGAATCGTCAGTTGCGGAGACCCGGCACCACACAGGAACACGGTGGAGCGCGAAGTCGCGTTTCAGCAAGGCATCTCCGTTTCCCGTGACGTGCAGCAGAGTTGGATCCGCCGGGCGGATCCGCGATCGTGCCACGCCCTGGCCAAGGGCGGCGAGCGCGGCGCCGGACTCTGGACCAATCGGCACCCCCTCGTACATCTCGAACAGCCTCTGCGCCGCGTGGACTTCGGCGTTCGTCACCGCGTACGTGTGGCCCGCGGTTGCCTCGAGCGCGTCGCGCACCCCGCCGCCCACATCGTAGGGAGGCGTGCGATTGGCGAGCACCGGCGCCGAGATGGCCGCGATTCTCTCCAGTTGGCCGGCGACGTTTCGATCGGGCTCGATCGGACGCCGCGACGTCCACGCGTCGTGGATCGGCGTGAACGGGACGTTCTGCGCCAGGTGGAGTTGGGGCAACGGGCCCTCGAAGCCGCTTGCTCGCAGTCGCATGCCTGCTTCCCACGCGGCGATCCCGCCGGTGCCGCTGCCAACGGCTTGAACGTAGGGGCAGTCGTCGCTGAACGCGCGCGTACTCGAGGACGGCCGTCCCCATGCCGTCGCGACGCGCGACGTTCCTCGCGCCGCCTTCCGAGTGGAGGCCGTAGCGCTCCGCCATGAGGCCCGCGAGTCGGATCGCGGCGGCGTAGTCGCCGCTGTCGGCAAGCAAGACCAGCCGGACGGAGTCGGAGGGCGGGATCGGCATCCACACCGAGGAGGCCGCTGTCTCCGGGACGACGAGGGTCGTCGTGAATCCCAGGGTGGTCCCGGCGTAGGCGAAGGCCCGCGCCGTATTTCCCGCCGAGGCCAAGACGACGCAGTCGCACCCGTGCTCGCGCAAGTAGAGGAGAGCGGGCAACGCCTCGAAGTCCTTGAATGTCCCCGTGGCGTTGCACGCCCCAATCTCCGGCGCGTACCCGCTGAACGCGATCGACAGGTCCGCCATGCCCAGAACGCCGGCCAACCGCTCGCTGCGGAACACGGTGGGGCCGATCGGCGTCGCGGTCGTTGCTGCGGAGGGAAGCCAAGCCGCGAAGCGAAAGATGTCGCCGCGATCCTGAGTGACGAAGCGTCGCTCGGCGTACTCCGTGCGTGGAAGAGCGCTAGGGCAGTTCGGGCAACGCGCGTCGAGCGGGCAAAGCACCGCGCCACATGTCGCGCAGACGACGCGAACCCTCGGAACGTTCAGCCGACCGCGTTCGGACATGGGAAGAGCATCGTCGACACCACGACGGTTCGCAACGGGCACCGCGCCCTTGGCGGTGTCGTGATCCGGCCGTACTCTGTCGATCATGGCGCAGGCAAAGCTTCCTCCGGGGCAAGAGTGGGTTGAACGTCCGATTGTCTATGACATTGCGGCCGTGCCGCCGGTGGATCTGGCGACGTTTCGCCTTCGTCTTTATGGCGCCGTCGCCGAGCCGGTGGACCTCTCCTGGGCAGCCATCGCGGCGCTGCCGCACGAGCGCGTGGTGCGCGACTTCCACTGCGTGACCACGTGGAGCGTGAGGTCCGTCGCCTGGGAGGGCGTCCTCACGAGCGAGCTCATCAGGCTCGTTCGGCCCGATCCGGATGTACGGTGGGTACTTGCGCGTGGGCGCGACGGCTACACGACGAGCGTTCCGTACGATGGCTTCTCGCGCCCGGACAGTCTGGTGGCGGTGCGCATGAACGGCGAGGTCCTCCCCCGCGAGCACGGGTTCCCGCTCCGACTCGTGATTCCCTCGCTGTATGCTTGGAAGAGCGCGAAGTACCTTGACGCCATCGAGTTTCGCCGCGACCTCTCACGCGGGTTCTGGGAGAACCGTGGCTACCATGATCGAGGCGATCCCTGGCTCGAGGAGCGGTTCCACGAGGGCGGGTCGTGAGGAGCGCCGGTAGAGAAACCGGCGTCTCCGTTCATCACGGCTCTCCTGATCTTGCTTGTCGGCCACGCGGTCAGCCACCCGTCCTTCTCGTCTACGGGTTCCAGCCCGCTCTCGGGTTCAAATCCGTCGCGGTGCAGTAGTGCCGGGACATTCGTGTTCATGTGCTTTCTAGATGGACCCTGCGATCGATCTTGAATCCCAAGGCTCTGTCAGCCAGCGGGACTCCGATTACGTAAGGGTTGACCCGTTCCGTGGACCGGTTCTTTGGGCTCGGCTCGCCCTCGAGTCGCACCGCTGAATCCTCAAAGGAGTCGTGCAGCAGTGGCCTCGGCCACGGAGTCGTCAGGACGAGAGTCGTGCTAGCAGCCATGCAGACTCCAGACAAGTCCCAGTCCCGGCACGGGTGTCCAGTGGCCCCCGCCGCTAGAGCTTCGAGAACTGGGCGTAGATTGCCAGGGCGAGAAGGGCCACCCCTGCCGCGACCAGAAGCCACGTCGGGAGCCCCGCGGGCAGGCCAAACGTCTGGCCCCCAATCGTAAACACAGGCAATGGCAGAGGCAGGGCAATCCCGCCTGGGCGAGTGGATAGGACTGCGTAGTACTCCGTCCCGCTTGGCATCTGCGTTGTAGGTGCCGCCTCGATGGTCCAGGCTCCACCAGACGGCGTGTAGACGGTAATGTGGGCGAAGCGCCTGCTGGAGTAAACCTCTGCGCCCGCGTAGGCGGAAGTCACCAGTCTGCCTGAGGGATCCTTCAGTCTTGCCTGCAGAGTTCCCTCGGCAGACCATGCCAAGGTGAGGTGCAGTTCGTCTTTGCCGGATCCGACAATGATCGTCCCGAGTACTACTGGGCTGCCCGCCACGAACGTGACTTGCCTGCCAGCGGATGAGTACTCGCCTGCAATCTGGCCCAGGGACGCATCCCGAAGCTTGAGGAAGGTTGAGAAAAGCTGAAACCCTGTTTGCGCAAGGTTGAAAGACCCACAACCTGATCCGCCTGCTATGCCGCGGAGAAACGCATCGTCCACGTCGTCCGGATCGCCGAACGCAACCGTGTGGACGCAGACATGCTTCCGCAGTGCCTCAACGACCGGGCCGGACAGAACCTGGTCCTTCGAAAGGCCCGTGTTCGAATTGCCATCGCTCAACAGGATGACCAATCTCTCAGTCTCGCCTCTCGTCCCGCCGAACTCCGTGAGGGCCGTAGTCAGGCCTGCACCCACGTTGGTGGAGTTGGTGGCGCTGAGTGAAATGATCACCTGGCGAGCGCGCTGATAGTCGCTCGTGAGCGGAAGAAGCAACTGCGCTTGGCCACTGAATGCGACAACGCCAATCGTGTGCCGTCCGCCACGAGTGCGGCTTTCGTTCGTGACCTGCTCGATGAACTGAAGCGCCGCCTCCTTGGCAGAGTCGATCTTCACCCCGCCCTTCCATCGCTCACCCATGCTGCCGGACACATCCATAACGAGGAGCGTAGCAGTACTTGGCAGGTCTGGGACGCACGAGTCATTCGCTGTGACCGTCTCGGAAACCCGATTGCTGGGCCCCTTTCGCGCGTCGTCGACCCAGACGGTGTACGTACCCACTGAAGCGGTACATGGTGGGGTGTAGCTCCACGAGAGCGTGCCGCTCGGCGTTGCCACGGCCGAATACTGTTCTACGCTCCCGTCGGGGTGCTGAACATGCTGGACGATGATGGCGCCAGGTGTGAACCCGGCGCCGACAAAGGAGAAAGCTTCAAGCTGTCGCCTTTGACTGGCTATGCTGCCGTCTATTCGGAGAGTCGGCCCGGTTGCGCCCGGGTCCGCGAGCACCGTTATCTCCAGCGCATGCCAGCCGGACATCGCAGAGCGTAACTCGGTGGTCGAGTAGTACCTCTCCTTACCCTTTGGCTCACCGGTCGAGTACCAGTACCTCGCGTCGCCGCTACCGCCGAAGACAAGTGGGTCGTAGATGATGGCCCACTTGCCATCAGCCGTGAACCCTTTCACAACGAGGAAGTGTCCGCCCTCGTAGGTTCTGTACTTCCCGTAGTGCAGAGACGATACGGTCGAAGAGCCGTCGCGATCGCTGCCATAAGAGAACTCGGACATCCGCACGGGGCAGATGACAATGTGCGATCGTCCGGTCACTGCCTCCACGACGCCGTCATATGAGGAGAGCAGTGAGAAAGCGATGCCATAGTGGTCGAGCGGCTCCTTCAACTCTTCGAGCTCAGTGGTGCCCGCATGGCCAATCACCTGCGAGATGTCCCGGATACTGACGCGCTCCCGCGTCACGTACTGAATCGCCATGGCAACGCAAGCCGGGCCGCAGTCGGAGTTCTTCAGGGGGTTGTTGCTGTCAGCCTCTCCCTGGTAGCGATACCACGGATGCGGAGCATCTATGTTTGCGGCTGCGGACGATGCGAAAGCGCTGACAAGCAAGGCCGCCGCAAGTGCAAAGGCACGGACTCGCCGCAAGATTTCGCAGCGCGGCTTCGATGGCCCGGCAGACTCCTCTCGTGTCGCAGACGTGGCCCTCCGCATGTGCCAGGCGCAGCCTACACCGTGACGACTTTGCAGTGGGCGTAACGCCATTGACTCGGAGAAATCCTCTATCGCTGTGCCCCTTGGCGGCAGCTGGCACACCATGGGGGGGTGCGCTGCCGTCGGAGAGCTACAGAGCACGCCACAGCGACTTTGCCCCCGGGCTGTATGCAGCATCCTGCCCTCCGATCTCAGTGGCCTCAACATGATCGTGACATGCGCAGTATGGGATGTCCTCTGACATGTGTCAACTCCCCGTTCCTATGGTCTTCTCTTGTGCATCTGTTATCTGCTCTCTAGCATGCCATCAGTATCCCACAGGAGAACGGTCCCGTCATTTGACGCTGAGGCCAGCGTCTTCCCATCTGGGGAGAAGGCAACGGCTGTGACCCCATTTGTGTGTGCAGAGATGGTGCGCAGGAGCCCCCCTGTGGCAACATCCCACAGCTTCACCGTGTGATCCTGCGACCCCGAGGCAAGCAGCGTCCCATCTGGGGAGAAGGAGACGGAGTTGACGAAGCTACTGTGCCCGGCGAGGGTGCGAAGCTCCGCTCCCGTAGCGACGTCCGACAACTTCACCGTACCGGCATTGGTTCCAGCAGCGAGGGTCTTCTCGTCTGGGGAGAAGGAGATGCAAAGCACGCGCCTTTGGGAAGAGATGGAGCGAAGGAGATCCATGGTTCCCACATCCCGCAGCTCGATTGTACCAGTGTCAAACGCGGAGACGAGCATCTTCCCGTCTGGAGAAAAGGCGATCGACTGGATTAGGGCTGTGAGCCCAGAGACGGTGCGGAGTACTGCTCCGCTGGCTGCGTCCCACAGCTTGATCGTCCGGTCATTCGACCCGGAGGCGAGCAGTGTCCCAGCAGGTGAGAAGGCAGCGCAGCGGACGGTCCATGTATGGCCAATGAGGGTGCGCACTTCCGCTCCCGTGGCGGCGTTCCACAGCTTGATTCCGCTGTTTGATGACACCGAGGCGAGAGTGGCGGTTCCATCGGGCGAGAAGGAAAACGCGAGGCCCCCTCCGGTGGAGCCGCTGGCAAGGGCGAGGGTGTGCAAGGGTTCTCTCGTAGCAACGTTCCAGACCGTCGCAGCGCCTTCCGACACTGAGGCAAGTAGCTTGCCGTTTGGGGAGAAGGCGATGGAACTGACCGGCGTCGTGTGTGCGGAAACACCTCGGAGGAGAGTCCCTGTATCTGTGTCCCACACCCCGATCATCCCGTCATCATGAGACCCCGAGGCAAGAGACCTCCCGTCTGGGGAGAAGACGGCAGAATAGACACTCCCTGAGCATCCGGAGAGGGCGCGAAGCGGCTTGCCCGTGGCCGCATCCCATAGCTTGATCGTGCGGTCATCCGACCCCGAAGCAACTACCTTGCCGTCTGGAGAGAAATCCACAGACCAGACATAGCCTGTGTGCCCAGAAAGGGTGTGAAGAAGTGCCCCAGTAGCCGCGTCCCACAGCTTGACCGTCATGTCATAGAACCCGGCCGACGCGATCGTCCTTCCGTCGGGGGAGAAGGCGACGGAGTTGACAGGCCCGGTATGACCGGAAAGGGTGCGGAGGAGGCTCCCGGCAGTCACATCCCACAGCTTGACCGTAGAGTCATCGTAGCCCGATGCAGCGAGTGTCTTGCCGTCTGGAGAGAAGGAGATGTTGTGGAACCCGAGACTCATCGCCGTCTGCTCTGTAGAGATCGAGAGCGTGCGAGTGAGCACTCCTGTGGCCATATCCCACAGTTCGACCGTCTGATCGAGTGAACCCGCGGCTAGGGTCCTTCCATCTGGGGAGAAAGCGATACACCAGACACCTGCCTGGCCGGAAAGCGTGCGGTCGAGCGCCCCCGTGGCTACTTCTCGCAGCTCGATCGTGCCGTCTCCCGATCCGGAAGCGACGATCTTCCCGTCCGGGGAGAATGCGACGGCCGGACCACGAATCGCTGGCCCTTCTCCCACTCGGCGCCACGCTAACTCGAGAGTGGCACTGCGCCACATCTCAATACCGACAAGCGTAGCGACCGCCAGCCACCGGCCATCTGGGGAGTATTGGATTGCGCAACCAACACCTAGTCCGAGCCGCGCAATTGCACCTGCAGGAAGGTCAGCCTCCGCTTGCCCGTCTTGAACGTTTCTAAGCGCAGCCGCCTGCATTTGCGATACGCCTGCCGGCGAGACGGCGCCGCTCGTGATGGGTGATTCGGCAGGGCTTTGATCCGTCCGCGTTGCCGAGACTACGGTCGTACTTTGAGATCGTGTCTCCGCTGGTGCGCTTGCGGGTGCGCTGCTCGTTCCGGGCGGCGGGGCGGGGGGCTGCCTTGTCTGCACGCCACTCCCGTATAGGTCTACGGCAATCCTCCACTGCCCGTCCACCCTCGCGAGCGCAACGGAGCCTACCGGATCCGTAGTTCCGTCGGCATAGTGGAGCGTGCACTCGACCTCCGCGGTGTCTCCCTGAACTACCTCGCGCGTGATCTCCACTTCGGCGATCGGCTTAAAGCCAGCCTCTTCACCCGCCAGTCCTGAGAGTCCTGTCGTGAGGAACGCGCCAAACGCGAAGAGCATCTTGGCCTCGTCCGTCATGAGCGCGGCGGCGGCTTCGTAGTTGCCGCGACTCGTCAGCACGAAGAACTGGCGGGCGACATCCCCAGGCGTCTCAAGAGCTTGCGATCCTGCCTGAGTGGAGACGTTCGGAGATGCGGTGCTCGTCCCCGGTGCCGTCGTCGGTGAGCCGGCGGGCCGAGGTGCAGCTTGACTCGTCGAAGACGTGCCAGGAGTTGGCGAACTGCCAGAAGATCTCGCCCCGGTCCCGAAGAGATCCAGAGCGATCTTCCATTGGCCGTTCTCCATCACAAGCGTGTTGAAGCCCATCGGCTCCACGGTCCCGTCGGCATAGCGGACGGTTCCCTCAACCTCTGCGGTGTCGCCGCGAATCACTTCGCGCGTGATCTCGATTGTGCCGGCGGGCATGGAGCCGAGCTTCTCTCCGGTGAACTGCGACCCGAGAGCAGCAAGTGATATGCCGAACGCAAAGAACGCCCTGGCATCAGCCGTGAGAAGCTGGCTCGCAGCCTCGTACCGCCCGCTACTCATCAGGCCGAAGAACTCGCGGACGACGGCCCCGGGCGACTTCGACGTCGCGCACCCGGGTAGTCCGAGAGCTATGGCGAGACACATGACCAAGAGAAGAGGCCAGCGCCCCCCCCTACGACATCGCGTCACTTCTGTCTCCTTCGTCCATCCCCAGCCTCGAAGCTTCCACTGTACATGGGCAACTCCCAGCAACCCCTGCGCTCTCCGCCAGGTAAGCGACTCCACACTATTCCTCCGCGCGCTCTACGAGAATCGTGAGACCCTCCAACGCCATTCTGTCCCAGCCCGCGACGGCCTCAGGACCGACTACATCCAGAGCGGTTGCCTCAAGCGGCTGTGGAGTCGGAATGGCAAGGTAGCGGATCTTCTGCCCATTTGGGGGCGGACACGCAAAGGTGACAAGCAGCGCCCTGTAGGGCGCGAACTCCTCATCGAGATCCAAGAACTGGCCAAGTATCTGTCTCCCAGTCGCTCCGGGGGCAGTGGTTCGCGTCAGCCGTACGACGCGTTCGAGGAGAGCGGCGTCCTCAGACGTGCTTGCGCTCCGTGTTGCTGAGTCAGGGGGCTCATCGGGCTGGGACGAAGACGACTCTACGGCACCGCAGCGCTCTGAATGTGCGCGCTCCGTAACACTTGCCCCGCAAGCGAAGCAGTAGTGACTCCCCTGAAGAACCGGACTGCCACAGTGTGTGCAGAGCTCATCGGGATGCGCTGTTCCAGTCGGCGAAGTGGCCGGTGCGCTCAAGCTCGTGCCTTCGTCGGCCCGCAACTCGGAAATCATGCGTACGAACTCGAAGAGCATGAACGCGCCGACGCCCGCGACGAAGACCCAGAAGATGAGACCATATGCCGACCCTGCTCCCTGGGAAGCGAGGGGCGGCAGCAAGAGCGGCCTGTAGGCGTAGTAGCCGACAGTAAGAGCGACCAGACCCATGCCGAGCGAGGCGATGCGTCCGAGATGTTGGACGCGTGGAAGACTCGACGAGATAGCGCGGTTGAGGCTGCCGCCGAACGCAAGAACCACGAAGATGAAGATTGTGCGAAACAGCATATCCAGTAGCTGCATCCCAAGCAGCCCCAGGGGATAAGCCATCGTCTGGAAGGGGTACACGACGAATCCCATGTCCCGAACCCCGTGTAGGGACAGGATCACGGTTCGCAAGATCACCAGGACGATGAACGCGATCGTGTAGCCAACGAGCATTCGCACCCAATTCGCCGCCTTGTCCCAGTTCGACATCCCAAACTCCTCCTTCACGGTCTCCGCTGCGGAATCATCTCAGAAGGTGTCTCCGGTGACTTCTGCGCTGCGGTCGTGCGGCATGCTGCGTGGCTTGTGGGGCAATCCGAAGGTCCATTGGGCTGGTCCTCGAGAACCGATTTCGTGTGGATGCCAGGAGCGAGCGTGAGGCAGGCTGCTCTTGGGTATCCAACGGCAAGGTCACGATGACGCCTTTACGAGGCGGAAGCCCACGGAGTTGTCCTCGTAGCTTGGCCCGCTGTGGCCCCGAGCTGCGACCCGGCAGTCGCCTGCAGAGAATTCCCAGCTGCCGCCGCGCATCACGGGACCATCTGCCCAATTCCATTGCGTCAGATCCGCTTGCGACGGGCCACGCGGGTCGTTTCTGGGCTGAAACACGTAGTCCGGGTCGTAGGCTGCTTCGTGGTACAAGTCCCAGCACCACTCTGACACGTTCCCAGCCATGTCGTAGAGCCCGTATCCGTTCGGCGCGAAACTCCCTGCGGGACTTGTGCCAGCGTCGCCGACCCTTGCGTAGGCTGGGTGGAAGCCCTTCGTCGGACTCGTATCGTAACTGTAGTTGCGGACTTTGAAGGCTTCGGCGCTGCTGTCGAAGCTCGAGTAGTTTGCCCGCGCGTGCTGAATTGTGTCGGTGTCACTCCACGGGAAGCGATGCTCCCCATCTCCCCCACGCGCCGCCTTCTCCCACTCCGCCTCCGTCGGCAACCGGTACCCGTTCGCACCCCAATCACAGATGGGCCTGCCCTCCGATGCACGATACACGTTCCCAAACCCCGTCGTGTAGCACGGCGTCAACCCCTCCTTCTCGCTCCGTGCATTCGCCCACTTCACCGCTTCGTACCAGGAGACGCTCCAGACCGGGTGGGTCGATGCCGTGCTCTTCCCGTCTGCAGGTACGACGTCGTAGTCGTGGGCCGCCGCCCAGCGCGCCACCTCGTCCCATAGGGCCTTCGTCACTTCGTACCTATCCATGAAGAACGCGCTCACGTACACGGTGTGCACGGGTCTCTCGTCGGACAGAGCCTCGCCGTATATACCGACGTCGCCGAGGCTGTTGCCCATCTCGAAGCTACCAGCCGGTATCAGGACCATCCCCGAAGGCACCTGCGCACTCGTCCTCCCTTGCCCGACCTCACCGACGCCTGGCACAGTCGGCTGCGCCGGCGGTATCCCTGCCGCCGACGTGCCAGTCTGTTGACCGCTTGGGTGTGCTTGGGACTCAGTCGAAGCCTCTGTAGCCGCCGCAGGCTGGGGCAGAAGCTCAAGGTTCCATTCGGCAGATGATGAGCCGACGGTGATCTCCGTGGAGTACGGCTCGTACCCGTTCAGCCATGCATACAACGTCTGGCTCCCTGGGCGTCCGACCGACACGGCGTACTTTCCTGAACGGTCCGTCGTTGTCTGCACGTTGCCCAGCCGAACCGCGACCCCGGAGAGTGGAACCCCCGTCTCACTCGATGTGACCGCACCGGTGAGCTGCACGGCCTTTCTCTCGCAGGCTGTTGTCAGCAACGCAAGGATCGTCAGAATCCCCAGCGCGCAAGCCACTCGCCAGCGCATCTTCCTCCTCCTTGTCGCACGAGTCCCACGAGCCAGTCATCGCGCTACCTTGGCGCCGGCACGGCTCCCATGGGCGACGCGAGCGTTCCAGTAGCGTGCTCAACAAGCACCATCGACGCTACTGTCCCTGCCCGGCCTTCGAGATCACCCTGCTTTACCATGCCCCAGCCCACCACACTGGCTGCGTGTTCAATAGCGACCATCAATGGCACGGCTGCCGTCGAGTCAGCGAGAGCGTCGTTGGGCTCCAGGGCGGCCCCGACGAATGCACTGCCGTCCTGGACGAGGACGGAGAGCGCACTCCCACTGGCCCCTCCGGGTTCCTGCGATGGGACGGTCATTGCGCTGGCAGTAATGCCATCTGCGTTGTCGACCGTGACGTCCTTTGGCGACTGCAATTCGGCGACGGCGGGCTCTGGTGACTTGGAGGGCGCAGTGGCAACTCCATCGAGTCGACCAAGACCCAACTGCCACGGTGAGACCATCGCGCCACCGACTACACCGTCCGCACCGTCGATTGTCACGTTTCCGGGCACGGCGGGAGGGCTTGGCGCAGCAGGCGGAGTCACAGGCGATACGACGGCGTTTGCCTTCCCAGAATCGGCCGGGACCGTCGCGGTCTTCTTGTCTGCGGTGCCCTGGCGACTGCACCCCAACGGCAGTAAGAGCGCCAGCACAAGGACTAGGAGAACAGGAATTGCGGCTGGAGAGATTCTTGCGCGCACCCGACCCTCCTACTTGTAGACAAATGCGACAGCGATTCCCGCGGTGCCATCACCACCGCTTACACCTATGTCTATGGTCGCGGTGTGAGCCTGTTCCCTACGCAGCGCTTGCTCCATGAACTGGCCACACTCGTAATACGTTCCATCGCCACCGCTGAACACGTCGCTGTCGTCGACTTTCGAGCGGGAGCCAACCCAGTCGCAGCAGCGCCCTTTGATCATGGCATAGTGCGCCCATGATCCGTCGTATACCGTCACTCCCGTTGGAATGGCATACCGGAGGCCATCGTGGCGCTCGCTCGGTCCAACGGAGTCTGCTGCCAGTACGAATGCCCTCGCCTCTGGGTACCGGAAGTCGTAGTAGTGAAGGTCCTTCTCGTTAGCCGCGAACGAGAACGTAGCCTGCATTGAGTCTAGTAGCTTCGTCGTGAATTGTGCCAGTGCGTCCCGCAGAGTCGTGGTGTCGATTCGGCCGCCCTTGTAGTCCTTCCAGGGCATCAGCTTGCTCGTGGGGTCGTACTTCGAGTAGTAGGCGACAAACCATCCGTCCTTGCTGACGTAGAGATGGGGCCAGACATCCTCGGGCAGACCGGCCAGCTCGACGATGCCGACAAGATAGTCGGATCCTTCCGCTTGGATGCCGCGGAAGACCGCTCTTGCCTTGCCGAGATCGACTGACAAGGCGAGCTTCAGGTACGCTGAGATGCCCGCCTCGCTACTCGGAAAGCGCACTGCTGAAGTGTTCTGCGCGAACGCCGGCACAGACAGCGAAAACACTTGCGCAACGCCACCGGCATTCGGCGTGTCTGGCGTGGACTCCATGACGCCGAACCCTATGGCCGCACAGCCAATGACCGCAGCCACCAGAAGCAGCTTGACCAGCCGTCGATTCATACCCCTCCTTGCGGGACCCAACATCCCTCGATGTTCATCTGCCAGAAACACGCCATCAGTCGTGACTGTAGCGCCAATCGCAATAGAAGTGAAGCTCTCGCACTCCCCCATTCGAGAAGCACGGGTAGTGGAGTCACTACTTCAGCCAAGGTGAGGTGCTCGACACATGGAGATGAGGCTCCGAGCTCAAGCAGGCGGAATGAAACGGGTAGCCCGTAGAAGGAGGGCTTCAAACCAAGCAGCGATCCGCCCGCACCTACACACCACCAAGTTCCCGCACCGCGAGCAGCACCAATGCCAGGACAAGGACTGCGCCGAGAATCACCAGCCAATTCGCTTGCCATGCGACACTGATGTGTGTCGAGGCATCCCCGGTTCCGGTGACACCCCCCGGGGGAGACGCCCCTCCGTCGCAGCGCGCGACATAGATGTCGTAGTCCCCGGCTTCGTTTGAGGCGTACGCGAGCCTCGTCCCGTCAGGAGACCAATTGGGCGTGATCTCATCCGCCGCCGTGTCGGTGAGCTGGCGCAGCTCAGTTCCATCTGGTCGAATCGTGTAGAGGTCGTGGGAATCGGCACCCCACGAGCCCCGGGGACCCGCGCAGAAGGCAATCACGTTCTTGCTAGACCATGTCACATCCGGTATGTCAATCCCGCTATCGCCCGAGGTTGTGATCCGCGTGACGGCATGGGAACGCAGGTCGATGATGTACAGATCCCGCCCTTGACCGTTGGGCCAGCCACTCATCGCAACGCAGGCGCACAGCTTTGTTCCATCTGGGGAGAATGCAAGAGCCTCTCTAGACTCTGCGTATCCACCGCTCTCTGTGCGCAGGAGCTGGGTACCTGCCGAGTCCGTGGCCCCGCTGTATGAGTCCAGCGATCCTTCATAGATACGAATGTCAAATCGCGTGCGGGGGACGTCCACGGACGCGGTCCAGGCGATCTGTGACCCTGTCGGGGAGGCAGTCGGAGAAGAGCCGCCCTTCCCTCCTGGCATGTACAGCAGTCGCTTCATGTAGCTGCTGTCCCCATCCCGCACAGATCGAATCACGGGAAGGGTAGAGGCCTGCGAGAGTTGGAGTCGCATGAACTCCACAGTGTATTGCTGTTCAAAAAGTAGCAGGTCCCCTGTATTCCCCAGCCATGCCACTGAGTGGATGCCCTCCTCGAGCCAGCTGAGTGAGGTCGTTACTACTACCTGGGCAACTTCACGCGGGTTCGAGCCATCTTCCCTCACAGTCCAGAGTCCCATGACCCAGTCACGGTTCCCGTTGCGATCGGAGAGGAAAGCGAGAGTGGTCCCATCAGGTGACCAGACGGGGCCTATGTCTCTCGCGGGATCTGTTGCCACGCTCGTTGAGGTCAAGGAAAGAGCGCTAGGTGCGTGACTACATACCACCAGAAAGACACCAAGGATAGAGAGTAGTACCTTGCACGACGACCTCGCAGTAGACATCACTCCCCACTCTATGCGAGGGAGCATTAGAAGGCAAGACAAGACTGACTGCCGAAGTGCTCTTGCGGAAGCAAGGTCGAAGAAGGCCCCGTACACAACAACCCTTACCAGGCTACGCAAAACGAGCCACGGAATCGGCTATCCATGTACGGATGAGTGACTACAGCGCAATCGAAGGTGAAGCTCCTGAACCGGGTCCCAATTCCATAGCTCCACCTCCAAAGACCGTCGTACTCGACCCCGCTTCGCAGGGAGAACAACGGAATCGGCGTCCACTCCGCACCGGCGCAGAAGGTCTTGTCGGTCGTAACGTCAAACGCCAAAACCACTCGGTCTCGAAGGTCGACTGACATGCCCATCTTGAGCTTCCTTCGCCAGTCTTCCTCATGGCCGCTCCCGTAGCGAATCGGTATGCCAAACGCATTCTCAGCCACAACGCCCAGTCCATAGCCGCTCACGAACCCGCTCGCGTCGGCTCGCATGAGCAGAGAAACATCGAGGGCGAAACCCCGCCCGCTCCCCGGGTTGAGGGTGCTGACGGCGAGGAACTTCGCCGATAGACCCAAGGCGACGCGTTCAGCCCAGACGTTCTTAGGCACGAACGGGAGATCCGCCGCCGTGGCCCCGACTCCGGCAACGAAAGCGTAGTCTCGGTAAGAGAACGAGCCGATGATGTTCCCGTACTCATCCGTTGCCGGAACCTCGCCGAAGTCGAAGAGCGTGACCCCTGCGCCGAAGTGCGGCAGTGCAACCGAGACCTGTCCGTAGGCAGCCGCCCCGGGGAGCGACTCGTAGCTGGACAGCACGGAGCTGTTGCTCAGCCACGCCAACCCTGCCGTGTTGTAGAAGAGGGAGGCTCCGTCATCCGCAAGGCCGACGAACGCCCCGCCCATGCCAACAGCGCGGGCACCTAGACCGAGGTCGAATGTCGCCACAACGCTGGCATCGGCGCCTCGGCCAGATAGGCCGGCAAGTACTCCAGCGGCCAGCGCTATCCCAGCCACTGTGACCGCTCGAACCCACCGAAGTACCTCATCCCTCCTCATTAGCGTTGGATCACCATCTTCCCGTGTCCCACAGCTCTTCCGTCTGCGACCAACACAAATGTGTATGGGCCATTGGCTAGCAGTACTCCGTCAAGGTCGACGGGATCCCATGTGCCGCCTGCGGGATACCGCGTCCCGGAAGGATCCACATCCGTTCTGAACACCAGCCGGCCAGACAGGTCAAGGATCACGATCTCCGCCCCTGCGGTCCCTTCTGGGAGCTGGTAGTAGAACGCCACGCCGGCAGGCCCGACGGGATTGGGGCCACAAATGACTTGCCCGGTCTGTCCCGGGACAGCCAGTGTGGGAGTCGCGTTTACCTGACGCGAGTACGGAGTCTCGCTGCCTGTCGAGCTAACTGCCGTGACGACGTAGTAGTAGGTCACATCGTTGGTCAGTCCCGCATCGCGATACGACGTTGCCGAGACGGCGGCAGTTGTGATCTTCGAGTACCCCCCACCTGTTGCTGTGCTGCGGTAGACGTTGTAGCCGGCGAGAGCAAAGCCTGCTTCACTGAATGGGCGCCAGCTGAGAGAGACCGTCTGATTTCCAGATGTCGCCGTGAGTCCAGACGGGACTGCCCGCAGGTCGTTCATGAACTGCGTCGCGGCACCTTCCATCGCTGTGAACACCACATTCGTGGCGCGCACCTGGCCCGGAACAAGGCTTCCTGTGAAGCTCTTGGAGGACACATCCCGCCCCGACTGTCGAACCACGCTTTCGAGCGTGTATGCTCCGCCAGTTGTCCCCACCAGCTCCACTCTGTAGCTGCCTGCCTCGAGTCCAGAGATGCTGATGACCTGCTCGCCGTCTGGCGACACGATGTAGCTACTCCCAGGGATGTCTTCGTCTACACCCGCTCCCGCATTGCCTGGGCCTACGTGCGCACCATCCGGCGCATACACGTGAAGCGTACCCGGCGAGTGAAGAGTAAGGACCCATGACAGCTGTTCCCCGCTCGGGAGTTGCTGAGTCTCTAACGCAAGCAGGGCGTAGGCCGTGCAGAGATCGGCGTTGTTCTCCCATTCGTCACTATTGTCGTTGACCCAATTGCCTGCAGCCTTCTGCAACGTGCCAAGCTTCGCCGCGAGCTCTGAATACCAGTTGTGCTGTGCCCCAGCTGAGTCCGTGACGGTGGCCCAGCTTGCCATCGTAAGGGCCTTCGCAAGAGTCACATAGTAGTAGTACAGCGCCGCGGTACCCCGTCCCGGGTTCTCTCCCAGCGTGTAGTTGGCCTGAATCCACTCGCGCACACGGACGACTCCCTGGTCAGTCTCCGGAACCCCCGCCAACAGCAGCGACCAGAGCCCCGCCATGCTCATGCTCCCGACGCTCTTCTTGAACCAACCGCTCTGATAGTCGAACCCTCCGCCGCTCATCTGGCAGTGCTGTAGGAAGCTGACAAGCTTCCCCGCCCAAGAGGACGAGTCGCTCAGAGCGGGCTCGAGGTAGTCGTTGGCGGCATTGAGGGCCATCACGACCCACTGGGTGTTTGACAGGTCCGCCCACCCAGCGCGCGGGTAGCCCCAGCCCCCGTAGTTCGCGCTTCCCTGATCGGAAACCAACTGCACGCTGAGGAGGTAGTCCTTGGCCCTCGTGATGACGGCCTGATAGTGGTTCGCTCCAGATGCTCTGTCGGCTGCGATGAGTCCCAGGATGCAGAGAGCCGTATCGTAGCAAATGTAGGAAGTGCCGCCGCCTTCGTCTCCAGAGAACGATCCAGATGCCTGGTCGAACTTGCTGGCAAGGAAAGCCATGCCCTTCTGGATGTCTGGTACCCCGTCCTTGTTCGTGTCCGTCGCATCACTCGGGGAGACTCCCGCGTTGAAGAAGGAGAGCAGGGCGAGAGCTGTGATACCCGTTGACTCGCTCCAGGATCCGTCCGACTTCTGAGAGCTTCGGAGCCACTGAAGGCCTGCGTCAATGCTAGACAGACTTTCGGCAACTTCGTACGCAGCCTTGGACGAAAGGAGAACGGTGCGAGTACTGGCATCCTCGTAGGAGAACTCCCATGTCCAGTGGCCCGCCTGTTCGCCTACTCTGAAGGTGTGAGTGTCCCAGTGCCAGTCTGAGTCCTGGATTGCCCAAGTGCCCGAATACAGAGGCGTCTTCGTCGAGCTGAACTCGAGAGGCTCGGACGGGTCGACGCTTGCCGAAGCGCGGTACGCCCATCTTGTCTCCCCATTAGGAAGGATTACTTTCACATACGTCTTGACAATGCGGTCTCTCAAGGATCCGGCCGTTACTCGGACCCACTTCTCCTGCACGTCTCCGGGCTGATAGTAGGTGCGGCCCTCATCGGCCGCGCTCTGGTCGACCCTGACAATTCGGAGGATCGCCGCAGCCTCCGGGTGAGTGGCGATCAACCCCCGGCTAGAAGCACCAAGGTTCATCTCGGCGTAGGTGTAGGCCACGGGTTGCGTTGCTTTCGTGCCAAGGCAGCTGTCCGTGTACGGGTACTCGCCGAACGGATCGTTCACCAGATAGACGAACCCCCGCACTGGGTCATCTTCGAAACCCACGATGACAACGTAGTGACCAGCTTCGGTAAGGTACGTTCGAGCTACGAGTGGGTGCCCGTCAGTGATCTCCTTTCGGACGAGCGCCTCCGCTGCTTTCGAGTCTGGTCTCTCATGCCAATCGGTCTCAACCCCCTGTGCTTCCAGGAAGCGGCAGAGATGTTCTTTTGTGTCACCGGACCGCATGATATAACCCCAAGCCCCTGCCCCAACGACATTAACATCTCCACAGTCGACATGGAACTTCGTGCTGGCCGTGAAGCTCTGGGTTTCGCCGGAGAGTGGGTCATGGTAGGTGTATGGTTTGCACACGTACGATCCCAACGTGTCATACGTGCGGTCTGTGAAGGCCAGCCGACCGTAGGATGCAAGGATCATCACTGCTGAAGTCGGCGCACACGCGGCAGCACCGTAGAACTCCTCTGGTGTGTCGAACACCTGGTGAATGTAGGGAACGAGCAGTGGATTCTCGCTGGCGCTGGCGCAGCTCCAGGAGCCGAGGAAGAGACTGCCGACCAGGAGAAGGCCGCTCGTGACCCAGAAGGCAAGAGATCTCATCCGCGTCGGCTCCAAGAGTGGAAGGCGCCAAGGCCGGGCGCGGACAATCCGCCAAGCACGACGCCAGCGCAGGCCTTGAGACCGGAGTACTTGACCCTTGGTCGGTGCGCTTCGTCCAGTGTGCTTGTCGCGATCGCGCATCGCATCCCTCACCCTCTCGGTAGCACGCACTCTCACGCCGCCCGACAGCTGCCCGCAACGTCGCACGACCCCTAGGGAGCCAAGGTACTCCGAGAACGCTACATCAGTCAAATCAGTCATTCGATACGGGAGTTGCTTGACTGAAGTAACCACCTGTGCGTTATATGATGTAGACAGAGAGGAGGTCATGGCTAAGAGCATAATGCATCGACGTCCAATCCAGCGTCTGGTGCAGCTTGCCGGTAGGTGTCTTGGCTTCGACAGATGCCGCGTCCTTGAGACAATCGTGCAGCATCCGGAGAGGGAGGGATCATGAGGCGTGCGTTGGACGTTCGCCGGAAGCGGGTCCGGGCGATCGAGCTCAGCCCCACCCCCTCCTTCTTCGTCGTCAAGGCGTTGGAGGTCGTCGTCAGCAGCTGCGCGAACTTGCTGGAGCCGACCGTCCGGAGCCTTCGTCAGTACGCGGTGCGCGTGTCCGACGAGATCTCCTGGGCCACAGCCGCTCTTGGGGTCTCAGAGGCCGATCTCGTTGTGTCGATGACCCCGGCACGGCTTGGAAGGCGGCGGAGAACACCGCCGGCCTTGTGATGACCCACGCGGACATGCACTCGCATCCCGCGCTCATAGCGGCCAGCCGGAATCCTGAACGCATACCCTCAGACTACGCGGCAACCGTGCCCCCAAGTTGTAGCGTCTACATCGGGCCGAAGCGTGACACGGGCCAGACTCGAAGGTACGGCACTCCGATGATGTCCTTCTCGTCAACGAATCCCCAGTACCGCGAGTCGAACGAGTCACGCGAGTTGTCGCCGAGAGCAAAGTAGAAGCCTTCGGGCACACGCGTCGGCTCGATGGCGAACCGGAAACGAGTGTCGCTCGAGTAGTAGAAGCGGGCGAATTGCGGCGCGTCGAGCTTCTTCCCGTCGACGTAGACTGCACCGTCACGAATCTGAACCGTCTGGCCGCCGACGGCGATCAGGCGCTTGACGTACCGCATGCGCTGCTCGCGCGTCTCGATCCCGAGGTCGGCGAGGGTCTTGGTCGCGCTCGTCTTCTTGCCGAGGTCATAGCGCTTGCCGTCGGCCGTCATGAGGCTGAGCGCTGCACCGTCGGCCCACGTCGCAAGACGGCCGTCGATGTAGGCGGTGGAGTACACGGGCTCAAGGTTGAGGGACGCAAGGTGCGCTCCCGCGGGAACGGAGGCCTGTGCGGCGCGCGAGTCTTCGGCCACCTTCCCGACGAAGACCTGCTCGGTGTGACGGAAGACGATGATGTCGCCAGGCTTGGGGTGGCGGAAGTAGTACGTGATGCGATCGACGAAGAAGGAGTCCTTCGGGTCGATCGTGGGGATCATGGACCCGGTAGGGACATGCATCCGAACCGTGACGAAGGTCATGATGACGGCGGCGAGCGCCGCGGCGACCGCAAGAACCTCAACCCACTCGAGGACCTCACGCATGACGCGCCCCGGCTGCCACCCAAGGCGTTGAACGAGCCGAACGATGAAGGCCGGCTTCCGTTCCTTCCTCTCTCTCCGTCTCCACGACATCAAGTCCTCCCTCAAACGTTTCGAGCTGTCACGAGCGTAGTGATAACGAATCCCACTCTTCTCGGCAAGGCAGCTAGAGGAACTCGCCCTCGCGCAGGTTGCGGAGAAGCGCCTGCGCTTGGCGGAGGCGCGCCTGGCTCTCCGGCCGGTTCAACCACAGATTCGCGCCGGAAGGATGAGGAAGGGGAACCACGGTCCGGTCGCCAAGATGGAAGGCTCGGCCCACACGCGCGTCGAGGGGACCGGAGCCGAGGAATCGTGCGATCGCCGCGCCGCCGACGGCGAGGATCAGTTGCGGTGCAACCAGGTCGAGCTCCCGATCGAGGAACGGGGCACACAGCCTGCGTTCTTCCGCGGTCGGAACGCGATCGCCGCGACCTGTCTTGCCCTTCCCGGGGAAGCACTTCGTGATCGCCGTGATGTACTGCGTCCTCCGGAACTCGTCCTCCTGCCATTCCGCCTCCGCTAACCAGCGGAACAGGCGGCGGCCCGAAGGCCCGCAGAATGGGATCCCGGAAACGGCCTCCGTAGGCCCGGGCGCTTGGCCGACGAGCATCACGCGCGCTCCGACGGTTCCGGAGAAGACCGCGCCGGCGGTCACCGAGTGTCCGGCGTCAAGGCATCGCGTACAGCTCCGCATGTTCATCTGGAGCAACTCGAGGTCGTCATGGCGCGACATGCCCTCATCGTACCGCCGCAGGCGTTGCCTGGCGTGCCTCGGATTTCACTCGGAACATGCCTCTGGGACGCCGTTGCCGTCTCAGACTGGATGACCTTTTGTGCTGTGGCGCCCGCCGTGGGCGCCGCGGCGCGCGGCCGTCGTGAGGTCTGCCTGGGTTGCCCCGTTCGGCAGGATCTGTCGCGTGGGCCGGGCACATCCGCCCAGCTGCCAGTGAAGTTGTGGGCAGCCCACACGCCGTCCTCCGCTCGACCCGGTTCGCACGGTGATGTCCAGAGTCGAGAATCGCTACCAAGGAAGTCGAACGGCCGCGGGGACGTATGCGTTGACGGCACTCGCGAAAGCGGACGCGTACTCGCGCGGATTGGACTCGCCCCTCCGGGCCAGCATACCCAGCCGGAGAACGTTCACTACGTCGCTTCGGGCGCCGTCGACGAGCAGGGCATAGCGTTTCAGGGTGCTCTCGCGGGCGGTCAGCGCGTCCACGTCGATCGCGAGACCTTCCTCCGGCGCCCGTCGAAGGAGTCCCTCGGCACGATCAAGGTCGACCGATGAGGCCGCTCCCTTCCCGGCGAGAGCTGAAAGCGACTCCAGTTCGGCGCACGTCGTCTCGGACAAGAGCGGCCTCAGGAGGGCTAGCCGCAGCGCGAACGCGTCCCGAAGCCAACGTATCCGGTGCTCGGTGTCGGCGCAGACCGACATCGAGCGCACCTCGGTCGCCCAGGAGGCGGTGAGGTCATCCCACTCCGCGCCGTACCCAGTCCGGAACGTGCCGTGGAAGTCGAACGGCCAATAGACCGTGACATCGACGGTGTCTGCGACATGGAGGCTTGTAGTCTGGGCCGCGGTGCACGTCGCCCAGAAGGTTGGGCCGTCTCGCAGTCGGCAGCATCGCTCCACGAGGCTCGTCCCCACCGCGGTGCGAAGGTAGAAGGGAATGGAACCAACGTCACCTCCACTCTGCAGCCAGAAGGCCACGAGCCCCTGCACATCGTGGTTGAAGTCATCGCCGGCATAGCCAAGAGCATACGTAGTCCACTCCGCGACGCCCTCCCAGAGCAGATGAGATTCGGCGGTCGTGAGCCCCGAACCGAAAGGCCAGGGCCCCGATTGGAGGGCGTGGGTGAGCTCGTGGGCAGTGGTCCGAACCCATCCACCGTCGGGGTAGCCATCCACGAACGCCACGGCCCAAGCCGCCCCACACATGGCCGCCACGGGCTCGGGGAGCCGGTCGCGCATGGGGATCCGCGGCATCCATCTGTCCTCCCAGGCGGCGTGCGAGACCGTCATCCCGCCTACATCGAAGCGGTCGAGATCCCGCCACATGGTTTCCCGATCCGGATAGACGAAGAGAGAGCAGAGGAAGGGCGCTGGAGTGCCGGGATCGTCGGGTCCGACGAGAGGACCCAGTTCGGAGCCCCAGTACGTCGTGATCTCGGATAGGGTCCGCTGGACCGTGGCAAGAGGGATGGCTCCCTCGGCATCGTTGGGGAGAAAGACGCAAAGGGCTGAGGACGTTTGGACCGCCCAGCTTGTACCCTCGGTCTCGGCGGATACCGAGACAGAGGATGCAATGAGCAGGAGAGCGATCCAAGGGATCGCCCTTCGTACGCACTGTCTCTCCATCGGAACCTCCCCGCAGGGCGAACACAGCCCGCCCCTTCTAGGAGAGGTGATCGTAACCTACGAGAGGAAGACTAGGCAAGCCGTTGTCGCCTCGCGCCTCGCGCTCTATACTCCCGCCGAGGAATGTCAGGTGCCGAACCATCGCAGTCCAACGGGCGATGGCATCTCGTTCGAGTGATGCGCCATCCAACCTCAGGTTGGGTGGCGTTTCTCTCTTGGAGGTGCGCGTGGCGGTGCGTGTGGCGGTCGTCGTCGTCTACCTCGTCGTTCTTCTCGGCATTGGCCTCGCGGCGCGCTCGCGCGCTCGCAAGCACCCTGACGACTTCTTCCTCGCCTCGCGGTCCCTGCCAGGATGGGTTCTCTTCCTGACGATGGCCGCGACGAACTTCAGCGCCTTCACCGTGTTTGGCTTCTCGGGGGCAGGCTGGCGGATGGGCTACGCGTTCTACCCCGTGATGGGCTTCGGAACGGGGTTCATGGCTCTCGCGTTCCTGCTCATCGGGCGCCCGATCGGACAACTTGGGATGGAGCACGGCCTCGTTACTCCGCCGCAGTTCGTCTTCCACCGCACGAAGAGCGCCGGTCTGCGGCTCGCGTTCTTCCTCGTCATGGCGACGTTCACCCTGCCGTACCTCGCACTTCAGCCGCGGGCTGCCGGGTACGCGCTCGAGTCGATGTTCGGCATTCCGTACTACGTCGGGGCGGCAATCGTGACGGCCGTCATCGTGCTCTACGTCCTCATTGGCGGTCTGCGTGGCGAGGTCTGGGCCGACATCTTCCAGGGCGGGATGATGATCGTCTTCATGACTCTCGGCCTCGTGACCGTGGCCGGGCACTTCGGCGGTATCGCCGCCGCCAACCGCGCGGTTGCCGCAGAGTGGCCCGCGCTCTTCGCCAGGCCGGGATTGGGCGGTATCCTCACGCCGGGCGTTTGGTTCGGCTACATGATCCTCTGGTTTCTCTGTGACCCGATGTTTCCCCAGCTATTTCAGCGGTTCTACGCCGCTCGCGGGTCGCGAGCGATCTCCGTCACGGCGACCTTGTACCCGCTCGTGACGGGGTTCCTCTTCCTCCTGCCTGTGTCCATCGGCGTCATCGGACGTCTCGCCTACCCCGTCCTGCCGGAAGGCGCAACGTCCGACCAGATCTTGCCGCTCGTGCTTCACTCCTTCGCCTCGCCGCTCGTGGAAACCCTCGTGCTCTCCGCCGGCCTGGCCGCGATCATCTCGACCCTTGACTCGCAGCTCCTCACGCTGTCGTCGATGTTCACGCACGACGTCTGGGGGCCAGTCGCGTCGCGGCTTCGGAGTCGAAGCGGCGGCCAAGGGCATGCCGCCGAGCCGCCGGCCTGGGTTGGCAGGGCGTTCGTTGTCTTCCTCGGCCTAGCGGGTCTGGCCCTTGCCTACCGTCCGCCGGCCACGTTCCTCGACATCACGACCGAAGCGTTCACGGGACTCGCCGTCCTCTTTCCCACAGTCATTGCGGCCATCTACTGGCGGCGGCTTGACGCTC
>Ga0247841_10004519_pt1 | contig 23770 bp, 19 predicted proteins | sample LaCruzMarch2015__2_FD_192410 | JGI IMG/M metagenome (GOLD analysis project Ga0247841, IMG submission 192410) | Freshwater microbial communities from meromictic Lake La Cruz, Castile-La Mancha, Spain - LaCruzMarch2015_18m | ecosystem: Environmental > Aquatic > Freshwater > Lake | place: Spain... | reverse complement strand
CGTGGTCGTGCCGGCTGCGCGCGTGCACCGGCTGCCCGCCGCCGTGGATTTCCGGTCCGGGGCGCTCACCGACCCTTCGGCCTGCGCCTACCATGCCGTGCAGGAACTTACGCGCATTGACGCCGGAGCCTATGTGCTTATTTCCGGCCCGGGACCGATGGGCCTTTTCTGCCTGCAATACGCCAAGGCCAACGGCGGGATTGTCATTCTGGCCGGTACGGCCAAAGACACCCGGCGGCTGGAACTGGGCCGCAAGCTGGGCGCCGATCATATTTTGGCCGGCGAGGGACTGGAAGAAAAAATCCGGGCGCTCACAAACGGCGATGGCGTGGACGTGGTCCTGGAATGTTCCGGAGCGGAACCTGCGGCCCAGATGGGCTTGAACCTGCTCAAGCGCCAGGGCCAATACACGCAGATCGGTATTTTCGGCAAACCGATCCGCTTCGACTTGGATCAGGTGCTCTACCGCGAAATCAGGATGACCGGCTCGTTCAGCCAGAAATTTATCGGCTGGGAACAAGCCCTGGCGCTCTGTGCGCAGGGCAAGATCCAGGTGGCCCCCTTGATTACGCACACGTTCCCGTTGGCTGACTGGGAACAGGCCTTTGACGTCTTCGAGCGCGGCGAGGCCATTAAAGTTGTTTTTGAGTTGGGGCAAACTATCTGAAAGGCAGAATCCATGAGTAAAACCGTCATCAAAACGGACCGGGCGCCCAAAGCCGTCGCGCGGTATTCGCAAGGCATCAAAGTCGGCAACACGCTTTATGTGCAGGGTGTCATTGCGCTGGACCCGCAGACCGGCAAACTGGTCGCGGGTGCTATCGAGCCGCAGGCCGAGCGGGTATTTGTAAGCCTCAAGGCCATCGTCGAAGCGGCCGGCATGACCATGGCCGATGTCGTCAAGGTCACGGCTTTTCTGGCCAACCTGGAGGATTACCCCAAGTTCAACGAGATTTACGGGCGGCATTTCAGCGCCGAGCCACCACCGGTCCGGACCACGGTGCAGGCCAAAATGCCATTAAGCGCCCTGGTCGAGGTGGACGTCATCGCGGTACGGGAGTAAAAAAACTCGGATGTGCGAGCCACCGCTCCAACGCGCCTTGGATGAAATGGACGCCAGAGTTACGCAAAAACAATGAAGCCCTGAAAGGACGATCATGCCAAAGCGCACGGACATACATAAAGTAATGATCATCGGATCCGGCCCGATCGTGATCGGGCAAGCCTGCGAATTCGATTATTCCGGCACCCAGGCCTGCAAGGCCCTGCGGAAACTGGGTTTCCAGATCGTGCTGGTCAATTCCAATCCGGCCACAATCATGACCGATCCCGGCATGGCCGATGTAACCTATATCGAGCCATTGAACCTGGCGCGCATGACCGAAATCATCGCCAAGGAGCGCCCCGACGCGCTCCTGCCCAACCTGGGCGGGCAGACGGGACTCAACCTCAGCTCCGAGCTGGCCAAGGCCGGCGTGCTTGAAAAGTACAACGTGAAAGTCATCGGCGTCCAAGTGGACGCCATTGAGCGCGGCGAGGACCGCATCGCCTTCAAGGAGACGATGAAAAAGCTGGGCATTGACATGCCTAAAAGCGCGCCGGCCTATAATGTGCCGGAGGCCGAGAAAATTGCCGGCGAACTGGGCTACCCCGTGGTTATCCGCCCGGCTTATACCATGGGCGGCACCGGAGGCGGCCTGGTTTACAACGCGGATGAATTGCGTACGATCGCCAGTCGCGGCATTGCCGCGAGCCTCGTCGGGCAAATTCTGATCGAGGAATCCGTCCTCGGCTGGGAAGAACTGGAACTGGAAGTCGTCCGCGACGCCAAAAACCAGATGATCACCGTCTGCTTCATCGAAAACGTGGACGCCATGGGCATTCATACCGGCGATTCCTACTGCGTGGCGCCGATGCTGACGATCAGTCCCGATCTGCAAAAGAAGCTCCAAAAACATTCTTATGACATCGTCGAGGCCATTCAGGTCATCGGCGGCACCAATATCCAGTTTGCGCACGATCCCAAGACCGACCGGGTCGTGGTAATCGAGATCAATCCACGCACGTCGCGGTCTTCCGCGCTGGCCTCGAAAGCCACCGGGTTCCCGATCGCCATGGTTTCCTCCATGTTGGCCGCGGGCCTGACGCTGGACGAGATTCCTTATTGGCGCGACGGCACGCTGGAAAAATACACGCCCTCCGGCGATTACGTGGTGGTCAAATTCGCGCGCTGGGCCTTCGAGAAATTTAGGGGTGTGCAGGACAAGTTAGGCACCCAGATGCGCGCCGTGGGCGAGGTCATGAGCATCGGCAAGAATTATAAGGAAGCCCTGCAGAAAGCGATCCGCTCCCTGGAGATCGGCCGCGCGGGCCTGGGCTTTGCCAAGGATTTCAACCGGCGCACGCTCGACGAGCTAATGGATATGCTGAGCGAGACCACCAGTGAGCGGCAGTTCATTATGTATGAGGCCCTGCGCAAGGGCGCTACGGTGGAAGAGCTTTCTCGTAAAACTTATATCAAGAGCTGGTTCATACAGCAGATGAAAGAGTTAGTGGAACTGGAAGAGAAAATTCTCCGCTACAAGGGCAAGACCCTGCCGGATGCGTTGCTGATCAACGCCAAGAAGGACGGGTTTGCCGACCGCTACCTGGCCAAACTTCTGGCGATCCCGGAGGAGGAAATCCGCCGGCGGCGCACGACCCTGGGGGCCGTGGAAGGCTGGGATGCCGTGCCGGTGAGCGGCGTTGAAAAGGCGGCCTACTATTACTCAACCTACAATGCGCCGGACAGAACGAGCGTCAGCACCCGGCGCAAGGTCATGATCCTCGGCGGCGGCCCCAACCGCATTGGCCAGGGCATCGAGTTCGATTACTGCTGTGTCCATGCCGCGTTTGCCTTGCGCGAGGCCGGCGTGGAAACCATCATGGTCAACTGCAACCCGGAAACCGTTTCCACCGACTACGACACCTCCGATAAACTGTATTTCGAGCCGCTGACCGTCGAGGATGTCCTGAGCATTTATGAGAAGGAAAAGCCCGAAGGCGTGGTGGTGCAATTTGGCGGACAGACGCCGCTCAATATTGCCGGCGAGCTGGCCAAGGCCGGCGTTCGCATCCTGGGCACATCGCCGGAAACGATTGACCTGGCCGAGGACCGCGACCGGTTTCGCCAGGCCATGGAAAAAATGGGCATTCCCATGCCGGAATCCGGCATGGCCAGCACCATGGCCGAAGCGCTCAAGGTGGCCAGTCGGATCGGCTACCCGCTCATGGTCCGGCCCTCCTACGTCCTGGGCGGACGCGGCATGGAAGTGATTTACGATGAAGCGATGTTGCAGCATTATGTCGCCGCCGCCGTGGACGTCACTCCGGAGCGGCCGATCCTGATTGACCGTTTTTTGGATGACGCCCTTGAGACCGAGGCCGACGCCCTGGCTGACGGCACCGATGCCTATGTGCCGGCAGTCATGGAGCACATCGAGCTGGCCGGCATTCATTCCGGCGACTCGGCCTGCGTAATTCCCCCCGTGAGCATTCCGAAGAAACACCTCGACACGATTGAGTCCTACACCCGGCGCATCGCCCAGGAACTCAACGTCATCGGGCTTATGAACATGCAATATGCCATTGCCAAGGACGTGGTCTACGTGCTGGAAGCCAACCCGCGCGCCTCGCGCACCGTGCCGCTGGTATCCAAGGTTTGCAACGTCTCCATGGCGCGCATTGCCACCCAGCTCATGTTAGGCCGGAAACTGGCCGAGATGCATCTCAAGCCGCGCAAGATCCCGCATTTCGGCGTCAAGGAGGCGGTGTTTCCCTTCAGTATGTTCCCGGAAGTGGACCCGCTCCTCGGCCCCGAGATGCGCTCCACCGGCGAGGTGCTGGGCCTGGCCGATTCCTTTGGCATGGCGTTCTTCAAGGCTGAGGAGGCTGTCACGCCCGCGCTTCCGACCGAAGGCGCCGTGCTCATCAGCCTGGCGGACAAAACGCATCGGGCCGTCCTGCAGGTGGCCAGGGCCTTTGTTAAATTAGGTTTCCGGATCAAGGCCACGCGCGGCACCCACGCATTTTTCGCGCAGAACGGGATCCCGTCCGAGCCGATCAACAAGCTCCACGAGGGCCGCCCAAATATCACGGACGGGATCATGAACAAGGAAATCCAACTGGTCATCAACACGCCCTTCGGTAAGCGCAGCCAGGATGACGACTCCTATATCCGCAAGGCGGCCATCAAACACAAAGTGCCTTATGTGACCACGCTCGCGGCGGCGCTGGCATCGGCCAAGGGCATTGCCGCGCGCCGCACCGGCCACGGCGGCGTCAAATCCCTGCAGGAATACCATCGGGATATCCAGTAAGGGCTGCAGGCTGTAGACCGTAGGCTGAAGGCTGTTAGGAAGAGGCCGTTTTCGTGCTGTATGTTCGCCTCATGCCTGGCAATTCAAGACAGCCTATTCCTTTTTGCCTAATAGCCTGCAGCCTAAACAGCTACAGCCTTCACTACGTGAGTAGTCACAGCCCTTCAGGGCGGCTGACCGATCCGGAAGGGGACGGTTAACTCGGGCATGGTTGCGCAATCGGTGGCGATGGTCAAAGTCCGCCCGTCCAGTTCCGGCCGGGGGCGCAGATTCCTGAGTTCGATGCGATAGCCTCTGAACAGGGTTGAACGGATGGTTACCTCCATGTTCGTTAGCGGCGGATCCACGCGCACGATCTTGAAATTCTGTTTGCGGCTGGATTGGACCATGAGCGAGCGCGAAATCGATTGAGTGGTCGTGCTCGCCAGCCAAAGCTCATCCGGCACGGTATAAATGTCCCCCACCACCCGCCCCAGCATGGGTATCGTAAGTTGCGGGTAGCGGGGGGCATCGGTGGTTATCCATACATTGGTTGCAAACCGACCGAACACCAGCGGTGGGATGGAACGAATCCGGAGCCGGTAGGTCAGGCCGCTCTTGTTCGTTTCCAAGTCAACGGCAAAACCCGGCGACATCACACCGGCGCCGGTGATATGGCCGGGCGCCGACTCGTCAAATCTGATATCCACCGTTTTGACTTCCTCCGCATCGCTCCGCAGATTACCCCAGTAAATCCGATCGGGTTTCACCTCCACCTCGGCCACGGCCTCGCCGATCAAGCTTAGTGTCAGCAGGGGCTGGTCGTGATCGTTGGATGTGATCGTCACGCGCTTGTGCTGGTGGCCGGCGCGGCCCTTAAGCACGAGCCGCACCTGCACGGTAATCTGCTCACCCGGGTGGATGATCTTGTTCTCCAGGCGCACAAGGGTACAGCCGCAATCGGTCCGCACGTTGTAAATGTTAAGATTGGCCTCGCCTTCATTGGCCAGTACAAATGTGCGCCGCGCCTCATTAGTGTTGCTCAGTGTGCCGAAACAATATTCCGATTCATCGCAGATCAGGTGAGGCAGGTCGCGGGCATGGGCAGCGGAACCGGCGACCATCAGGCAGATAAGGCAAAAGCAAACGCCGAACGTCCAACGCCAGGCTCCGCCGGAGCGCTTCGCCCAGGCGAGCCGAATGCCCAATGTCGAGTGTAAAGACAACATCGTCAGCACCCTCTCAGTTACACGGGGCACTGAATGTTTCTGTCATTCCCGACTTGATCGGGAATCCAGAAATCTTCAACACGGACACTGGATTCCCGCTTTCGCGGGAATGACAACATTGATATCACCATCGTTTTATCCCCACATAACTGATGGGTTATAATGATCATAAATAATTACTGACCGCTGACCTCTGATCTCTGACTACTCCCATCACTCGACCATCTGGATGCGGGGTTTGGGCTGTTGGTTATAGACCTTGGCGCCCGGCGGCACGGAATGGGTCAGCCACACGTTGCCGCCGATCACGGCGCCTTCGCCGACGACCGTTTCACCGCCCAAGATGGTGGCGCCGGCATAGATTGTCGCGTTGTCACGCACTTCGGGGTGCCGTTTGATGCCCTTGATAGGGTTGCCGTGCTCGTCCTTGGGGAAACTCAAAGCCCCCAGCGTGACGCCCTGATACAATTTCACGTTTTCGCCGATGACACAGGTTTCGCCAATGACCACGCCCGTGCCATGATCGATAAAAAATCCGCCGCCAATCTGGGCGCCCGGATGAATGTCAATGCCCGTGCTCGAATGGGCCTGTTCCGACATGACTCGCGGGATCAACGGCACGCCTTTCTGGTAAAGCACATGGGCGATACGGTGCATGGCAATGGCTTGCAGGCCGGGATAGCTCATGACGATTTCCATGAGCGAACGGGCGGCCGGATCGCCGTCGTAGGCCGCCTGGATATCCCGCTGGAGCAGGTCGCGGATGGCCGGCAGGGATTCAACCAGGGTCATGACGGCTTCTTCTGCTTTTTTCCGGCAGTCCCCGCAATCCTTGCATTTTTCGAATTCGCACTGGTAGCGAAAGGCGTTTTCGGCCTGCTCCGCGAGGAGCGCCGACGCCGAGCGGATCCGGGTATTATATAAAGTTTCCATATGGCTTTCAGTCAGTGGCCCGTGTCCGTGACAGCCGGGAAACAGGATGCCCATGAGCTCATCCACGACCGCATGCACGGCTTTCTGACCGGCCAGGTTGAACCGCTTCTGCGTGTTGACACCGATCTGACAGTTTAAACAACGCGTCAGGGTGTCCACAATGGCCGGCAATTTATTGTCCATCCATTCGGCGAGTTTCATTGGTTTTTCCTCCTTGGCCATACTCAGACATCAGAAAATGTTATTTTCACCCAGTCTTCGCATATGGCATGGTTGGCATTGGTCTGGATTCCCGCTTTCGCGGGAATGACAGAAGGGCCACGGGAATGACGGAAGGGGCAAGGTTTTGTATGGTTGTCATTCCCGACACGTCCCCGCAAAGCGGGGACTGATCGGGAATCCAGGATCAGGTTAAATCCTCATATAAATCTTTCCATTCCGGATTGTCCTTTTCGATCAACTCAATTTTCCATTTCCTATTCCATTTCTTCAACTGCTTCTCATGTCGAATAGCAGATTTTACATCATCAAAACGTTCGTAGAAAACAAGATTACGAACCTTGTATTTTTTAGTAAAACCCTCAGTCAGACCGTTTTGATGTTCATAAACCCGCCTTATCAAACTATTGGTAATCCCAATATAAAGTGTGCTATTCCGCTTGCTGGCCAGAATATACACATAATAAGACTTCATCAGCCCTTATTCCCGCGCAATCCGGATCAAAACCCGATCGGACCCCAGGTTGCGCCGGCCCAAGCGAAGCAAGCCGGCATCACCCCAGCCGCGCGGGATACATACGGTATCCACGATGCGGATATGATCCGTGCGGCACAGTGCGCGGAAATCCTTCAGTGTGGAAAGGTGGATGTTGGGCGTGTCGTACCACTCGAAGGGCAGGGTGCCGGAAACCGGCATCCGCCCCTTGAGTCCCAGACGCAGGCGATACCGCCAGTTGCCGAAATTGGGGAAGATCACGATTCCCTCGCGGGCCACGCGCAGCATTTCGTTAAGGACCAGGCGCGGCTTGCGCACTACCTGCAAGGTCTGGCTGAGCACGGCGTAATCGTAGGCCTGGTTCGGGATGACGCTTAAACCCGCATCAAGGTCGCATTGAAACACATCGATACCTTTGCGAAGAACGCTGATAACATGCTCCAGGTCAATATCCATGCCCAGGCCGGTGATGGTTTTACGGGCCATGAGTTCGCACAACAATTCGCCGTCGCCACAGCCGAGGTCGAGCACCCGCGCCCCGGGGGTAATTTGCTCGACGATACGGATGTAATCCTCGCGCTCGATTTCACCATGGACTCTTTTACGCACGAATCGCCGGGGCGGCAACGGAGGAGGCGCGGGCCTAATCGCCGTCGGCGGCGTATCAGCGCAAGATACGCTTGCTGATTCCAGGAACGTGCGCAGCACGTCGGCTAAATGTTCCACCTCGACCAGAAACGCATCGTGCCCATTTAGTGACTGCAGGAGGCAATAGGAAACATGCTTGCCGGCCCGCACCAGTGCCCGGGCCACGGCCAGTGATTGTTCCGGCGGGAAGAGCCAGTCCGAGCTGAGGGCCACCACCAGGATATGCGTGCGCGGATCCACGGAGCGGAACGCCTCGGCCGGATCGGCGCAATTTTCGGCCAGGTCAAAGTTATCCATGGCCTCGGTTATGTGCAGGTAAGAGTTGGCGTCAAACCGGTCAACAAACTTGGAGCCCTGGTAATCCAAATAGCTTTCCACCTGGAATGGGGTGGCAAAACGCGGCAGGGGCTCATGGACGGCCTTTTTCTCGCGTCCAAATTTGCGCTTCATGTTTTCCGAGGAGAGATAAGTAATGTGTCCAATCATGCGTGCCTGGGCCAGGCCCTGGGCAGGGGTCTGCTCTTTGCCATAATAGTCGCCATCGGCCCAGGCGGAATCGGCCTGGATGGCGTTGCGGCCCACGATATCGAATGCCAGCGCCTGGGCCGAAAGACTCATGGCCGAAGCAATGCACACGCCTTTGTCTACTACGAACGGATAGCGGCGGATCCATTCCAGGACCTGCATGCCCCCAAACGACCCCCCGATGACTGCCGCCAGGCGCTTGATGCCCAGATGCTGGAGCAGAAGATACTGGACGTGAACCATATCGCCGGTGGTAATAGCAGGAAAGGATGAACCATAGGGACGGCCCGTGCGTGGATTGAGCGCGGAGGGTCCCGTCGTACCCATGCAACCGCCGAGAATGTTGGCGCAAATCACGTGGAAGCGGTTAGTGTCGATCCCCTTGCCCGGGCCGACCATGGCGTCCCACCAGCCGGGTTTTTTATCTTGCGAACGGTGGTAACCGGCCACGTGCGCATCGCCGGTAAGGGCATGGCAAATGTAAATGACGTTGTCGCCGGCGGGCGCAAGCGCCCCATAGCTTTCGTAGGCCACATGCAGTTCCGGCAGGCTTGCGCCGTTTTCCAGAACCAATCCCTCCGACGGCAGACGGATGGCGACGTGTTTCGTCTCCACCAATCCCACACTGCCTTCGGGTGTCGTCTGATCACTCATAACAGGTGTTCACAATCCAAGTATGGGAGTATGGGCGTATCGGAGTATGGGAGTACGGACTCGTTTTACGCCCAAACTCCCATACACCCATATTCTGACGATGTCGACTTGCCCCCCATCAACCATTAACCATTTTTTCTTATGCGTATCTCGCCAGTTCCAAACCGCGGTCGCGGAAATAGAGGAACGACTCATAATCTATGTCCGGCGGTGTTGAATGATCCGAGGAAAGAATATAGGGCGTCTTTGTTTTCATCAGCGGCAGTATTTTTTTCTTCAACTCTGCGTCTATGCGCCGGCGGTCATTTGATATTATCTCCCGAATGTCTATGTTGCCCATGAACCCGATCTTGTCCCCGTAGAGCTTGTTCAGCCGCACCACGTCCATGCCGGCCTTCACCTCCATGGCCTGGAGCATGTCAATGCCGGCCTCGATCATATGCGGCACCAGCGGCTCGACAAAGCCGCACGAGTGCATGATCACGCGCAAGCCTTTGTTGTGCGCCCAGGCACAGGTCCGCTTGTGCGCGGGCATGATTAGCTCGCGGTACATGGCCGGCGACATGAACGGCCGCTCCTTGAACCCCATATCCTCACAAAACCAAATACCGTCAGGCAAACCCTCCTCGGCGAACAGCATTTCCCACATGCCAATGGTCAAGTCCGCATAGGTTTTGGTCATGTCCCGCACCCAGTCCGGGTCCAGCGCCATGCCCATGAGCATGTATTCGTGCCCGCACATGGGGTGCATTTGCTCGAAGACATTGATACCTCCCCAGAAGAAAAATTCCTGGCGCTCCGCCGCCAGCTTTTTCACGTGGCGATAGTTTTCAAAATCCACGCGCCGCCGGTCGGGCTTAAGCAAGGGTTTGATATGCTTTTCCCATCCTTCGCGGTCCTTGACCATGAAATCCACGTGCTCCGGCGTGCCGGACTTGTTTTTCCAGTGGCGCAACAAGGCGCCATTGCCGTTGCGCACCAGCTTGGTTTCCTCGTCTTCCTCAACGATAGTCTCCGGGACATCCAGGTTGGCAATGCAGTTGAACCACCCGGCGTGCCGAAGCTCCATCTTGAAATGGATGCTGAGATCTTCATTTTCCTTTAGATGCCCCTCATCCGTCCAACGCTTAACCGTCTCGCCCCAAAGCGCCTCGTAAAACGAGGCGCGGTCTGCGCTCTTGTGTTGGAGCAGATTACCAACCCGTTCCCTGGCCGTCATTGATGGCATATGCGCTCCTCGGAATAATAATACGTATTTTCGTTTCGTTATCGATCCTGGGGTTTCACCCCAGGCTATCGGGTTGCAGGCTTTTAGCCTGCCATGCAGCACGCTGAAAGCGTGCCACATAATAACCCAGGGCAACGCCCTGGAAATTCAGATGATTATATAAATACCTACACTTCCTGCTTGATGTTTAAGCCATGCCCGTACCATAATCAAGCATGAAATCATCCGGCCCCATCCTGCAGATCATCAAGCGCGAAGGCAACCTGGCGCCCTATGACCGGGACCGGATCAGCACGGCCATCTTCCGGGCCATGGCCTCGATTGGAAAAGGTGACCGTGTCCAGGCCGAAGCGCTCGCCCTGGATGTCGAGGGCGCGCTGATGGCCGCCTATGGAACGGACGCCACGCCGAGCGTGGAGGAAATCCAGGATATTGTCGAGGAAACGCTCATGACCCGGGGGGCGATCAAGACCGCCCGCGCCTACATCATTTACCGCAACCAGCGCGCCCAGGCCCGCGCCGCCCGTGCCTATGCGTTCGAAGTCACCGACAACATCCCGTATAAAAAAATATACGAGGTGTTGCGCTGGAACATGGACCATGGGTGCGACGCAATCAGCGATCTTAACGCCATCATCGCCGACGGACACTTTCCCCGGCTTGTCCGGGAGGCCGACCGGCGCTACGACGAAGAACTCGCAGAGTGTGCCGCCCAAATCCTGGAGCGGCAGGATGCCATCCGGCTCGTGATTGTCGCCGGGCCATCTTCCTCCGGCAAGACGACCACGACGGCCAAGCTCAGCGAGCGCCTGGCGCGCGTGGGGCTGGGGTTCAAGGCCATCAACGTGGACAACTATTTCTTCGATCTCGAACAGCATCCCAGGGACGAGTTTGGCGACTACGATTACGAGGCGCCGCAGTCCCTGGACCTGAAGCTGATCAACGAGCACTTGGGCGCGCTCTTGGCCGGCGAGACCATCCAGGCCCCGCGCTACGACTTCAAAACCGGTAAGCGCACCCTGGCCGTCGAACCCCTGCAGTTGGAGCCAGGCCAGATCCTCTTGCTGGACAGCCTGCACGGGCTGTATCAGGATATGACCAGCAGCATTCCTCCGGAAAAGAAATTCCGGCTGTACATCGAAACCCTCGGCCAGTTGCGCGCCGCCGACGGCGCCTTCATGCGCTGGGCCGATAACCGGCTCATGCGCCGCATGCTCCGTGACAGCCTGCACCGCAACTCCCGCCCGGAAACGACCCTGACCCACTGGCATTATGTCCGGCGCAGCGAGCTTAAAAACATCATCCCCTTCATTGACACGGCGGATTTCCTGGTCAACAGCGCCCTACCCTACGAAATTCCGATCCTGAAACACCAGTTGTTCCACTATTTTCCGGAAGCCGTCGTGCGTTACCAGCAGGATCCCAGCCGGCAGGATGCCTATATCCGGGCCAAACGGGTCTATGACTTCCTGTCGCCCTTGACGGCCGTTGCCGATTATGCGTACGTGCCGACGGATTCGCTGTTGCGGGAATTCATCGGCGGCAGCCGGTATGAAACGTGAGTGGGAAAGAAAATCAACCACGGATGGACACCGATAAACACGGATAAAGAAAAATGATTTAAAAAAACAATAGGATCCTCCTCGCTCCCTGCCGGTATCCGTGTCAATCCGTGTTCATCCATGGTTCCGCCTGTGCGGATCCACCGGGGCGGTAAAAATCTTATCATATCCGTGCTATCCTTGTAATCCGTAGTGAGGAGTAACAGTCCTATATGTGTACTCAACGGGCGGCGGCCGCGACGCGTTCGTAGCTTTTCATGGTCGCCAGTTCGCGGGGTAAGTGCAATTCGCATGGATCGCTCCAGTTGATCCACTCGCCACTGAGATATCCATTGTAAGGAATGGTCAGCAAGAGTTCGACGGCGCGTTGGTGATCAATGCCGCCATTGCCGATCGGCATTAACTGAGTGCTGCCAGGTGTGCCATCGTGGAAATGGATGTGCCGGATCCAAGGCTTCAGCGTTGCAAATGCCTCGTCAATGGATGTCTTGTGCACTCGCACGGGGTGCATAATATCCCAATTGACGGCAATGGCCGGATGGTTCACGCGTTGCATGACCGCAGCCACATCTGCCGGCAGACACCAGGAATCATGGGTTTCCATGCAGACCATCACGCCGCGCATTTTCGCGTGATCGGCCACGGCGCGCAGGGCATCGGCCACGATACGAATGGCGTCTTCCCGTTGCTGGTCCTTGGCCAAACTGCCGCCAAACACCCGGATAAGTCCGGCGCCGACATCGGCGGCCAGGTCAATGCACTTGAGCGTATAGTCCACGTTCTGCTTCGTAATTTCCGGATTGGCATACTGACAGGAGGTTGCAATACAGGCCAACGCGACGCCGACGGCGGACGCCTGTTTTTTCATTTCCTTGCGCTGGGCGGCGGAGGCAGTGGTTTCAACACCGTGCTTATGCTGGCTGTCAATCCGGGGTTCCACGCCGTCATAACCGAAACGCTTGGCTGTGGCCAGCAGCTCGCCCAGCGTCAACTGAGGACCGGAAAAGCTCATGAACGAATATTTCATCGTGGTCCCTTTCTTTTCTTGTTTTGAGGCAGGGTTCAAAACTGGGTAACAGCCTAATGTGTCATTCCGAGGAGCGTAGCGACGAGGAATCTCAGTTGAGATTCCTCACTTCGTTCGGAATGACATGGCTCACGTGCTATTCTATACCGGCATGTTTTGAACCATGCTAGGTTTTCGGGGCCAATAGTTTTTCCAGAATATTATCGCGCGGATAGGCATGGCCCCGATGCTGGCGGAAAGCTTCGCCGAAGGCGTATCCGCGGCGGGCGCCGAACCGCGCTGATTGATGTTTCATAAATTCGATATATTCATCCATGCCATGTTCGTGCCGCAGCCATTCCCGCTGGGATGCGTGACAGCACAGCATGGCCGCTTTCTTGTCCATCACGGAACTGACGTCCATAATTATGTCCAGGAGCACGTCCTGCCCAAAATGGTCAAGGCCTTCCAAGGGCGCGCAATAATAAAGATAAGGCAGGCGTTTGATGATCGGCGCCGGATTCGGCGCCCCAGTCGAATAATTACCCAGCGTGGCTGTAAAGGTCGCATCACGGGCCAGCAGGCTGGTAATCTCATGATCCGGCATGTAATCGCCCTGGAAAAGCGTAAAAACGATATCGGGCTGAGCGCGCCGGACCAGCTCCGAGACCTTGCGGCGCGTGGGATTGTCAAACACGGATTCCAGGTCAGGGATGCCGACGCAATCATATGTGGCGCCGATCAGTTCCGCCGCGCGGCGTGCCTCGAGCGCGCGAATGCGGGCAATTTCATCCGGCGGCAGGGTAGCCGAGCCGCAGGAACCGCTGTTGATCGTGGCCAGCGCTATCGCGTGACCGCGCTCCTTAAGCATGATCAACGTACCCGCACACATGAATTCGATATCGTCCGGATGCGCCGCTAGGGCCAGGATTTTCATACATTTACCTTTCGATCGCCCTAAAGGGCGGACTCTTGTAGCCGCGGTCCGGCATTGCCGGATGGCCGCCGTACTCGTTCCGAAGCCTCAGAGTGAAGAATCCACGCCGTCACCGGCGCGGCTACCCGAATTGTCCACCGTAGGCGGATCCGCCTCTGGCGGAAAATTCATGTACGTGAAACTTAATAAGGTTTCCCGTTCGTTTGACAAACCTTACGGCATTGATCTGGCCTTGTCAACCTGGCCATCATAGTTTCTGGTGGTCTGTCATTCTGAGCGGAGCGTAGCGCCCTCCTGAGGCGGGTCCGCCTGTGGCGGAAAGTCGAAGAATCTCCAGCCGAACGTGTTGTGCACAAATGGAGATCCCTCGACTCCGCTCGGGATGACATGTTCGCTGACGACGAAACGCCCCTGCGCCCTATGCCATCCAGAAGACAGAATTCTGACTCCCGGCATGGCGCTCCTCGTTCTGAATGCTGAATTCTGGCTCCTGACTTCTGGCTTCTGATTACGCCAGCACAATCTCCCGCAGGGATCGTTTGGGCACGTGATGGCGGCCCTGGGCATCCCGCCAGTATTTGATGTTGCCGGCTTTCACGGTTTCCAGGACGACTTTTTCAATTGGCCGGCCTAACGCCAGCACAAGCAGGATTTCGTATTTGACCGGAATGGCTTGTCCCGCGCGCAGGCGTTCCCGTTCGATGGAGCCGATGATACAGCCGCCCAGGCCTTTGGCGGTGGCGCCCAGCATAATGCTTTGGGCGGCAATGCCGTGCTCACACCCGAACTCCCGCCGGATCGAAGTGTCGCCCAGGATGATAATATACGCGGCGGGCCGCTCGCCGGCGATTGGGCCGCCCCACGCCTTGAGATAACCCGCCCAGGCCAGGCAGGGGAAAATCCGGGCATTGCGCCGCGGGTCGCAGGAAAGGATATATTTCAGGGGCTGCAAATTGCCGCCGGAGGCTGAAAGCCGGGCCAGGTTTACCAGTTCCAACAGGTCGGCGCGCTTGACCCGCCGGGCCTGATGAAAGCGCCGGACTGTCCGGGTCTTTTGTACCAAGGTCTTGAATGGATTGGGTTGCATGATTTTTTTAAATTAGGCGGCAGATGCCAAAACTTTTCTGGATTCCCGATTAGATCGGGAATGACAAACAATGTCCATCCATTCCGTCATTCCCGTGAAAACGGGAATCCAGTTCTTTTCCGTCATTGTCTCTGATTCTGGATTCCCGCTGACCGCTTCTGCGTGTCATGTCGAGCAAAGTCGAGACATCTCTGCTTGGGTGGCACAACTTTGGCTGCCCCCACGTTCTGAGGCATGCCCCAAAAAAGAACTCCACCCCCCACGGGGTGGAGTTCTTTACCGAATGATCCGGTCGTCTTATTTCAGTGCATGCGCTGGTGTCGCGCCCGCCAAGTTGGCGCACGCCGCATTGGTGCCGATGGCGTTTACAGTGTAAGAAGCCGCTGCACTTGCCAAGGTGGCCGTATTCGTATAGCCCGGGCAAAACGGATACGATTTGATGTATCCGCCAGGGCTGGTGCCGATGGAAACAAGATTCGACATGCTGGCGGTGTTATCATCTGCGACGATCTCCTGCAGATTGGTCAGGCTGTTTTCCAGCGCATACTGGTCCTTGGCCCCTTCGATCTGGCGCAGGTTATTGATGCAGGCATTCGCCTGTGACGTCAGACGCGCCCGCATGAACGACGGGATCGCGATCGCGGCCAGCAGGCCGATGATCGCCACCACGATCATAATTTCTACTAATGTGAAACCTTTTTTCATTTGCTTATCTCCTAATGCCTTGCGGCATAGTTTTAACTAATTTAACTGTTTCGTTCGATCTTGCCCTTTGAATATTGCCTTGCACCTCCTTCCCTGATTTATAGTGTTGCCTATATTTATACCAAACTGATTAATAATAAGCAATAACTATGCCAATGTAGGCCGCCCAAGGTAACAACTCTTTCATGTAGCCGCGGCGGTAACGCCGTGGTTGTCCGCCGGCGTCCGGCATTAGACGGACTATGGCAGGCAGGCCGGAAGAATCCACACCGTCACCGGTGCGGCTACCCGGATTAAAATTCCTACCCAATAAAATTAACCTAAAATCTGACTACTGATTAGTTGTATTTTCTCATTATTGACTTACATTTATGCATCAAATTTGGTATTGCCATACAATAATGAATATCATTTACGAGAATACAAGAATATGATTATACAAAATGATAAAAAACAGCTTTATAAATTATGACTCCAGCAATTTTACCGTTTTCTCAGCCGCCCTCTTATCTGGTCTGGCGTCCGGCGCCTGGCATCTGGCATCCTCTCCAGTCCGCCCTAATCCTTCGGTTCCGGCATTTTGCGATAGAGTGTAGCCAGGCTGATCCTTAATGACTTGGCCGCTTTCTGCTTATCGCCGTCCGAAGATGCCAAGGCTTGGGTCAAGTATTCCTTTTCCTTCATCCGCAGGAAGGCTTTTAATGATTTACCACGGAGATCATCCGTTTTCCTTAACCCGCCATCAACCGCAGATGTGATTTGTTGCAATTTTGCCGGCAGGCTTTCCCTGGTTATCACGCTGTCCTTGGCAAAGGTCAGGGCATGTTTCAGGGCATTTTCGAGTTCGCGGACATTGCCCGGCCAGGCATACTGCTCAAACAGGTTGATGACGTCCGGGTCCACGGTCGGAATCGGCTTGTTCGGTCCCACTTCCCGACGCAACAAATGATAGGCCAACGGCAAAATGTCCTCCGGCCGTTCCCGCAAAGGCTTGATTTCAATCGGGATGACGCTCAGGCGATAGTAAAGGTCCTCGCGGAACTTTTGCTGCTCAATCAATTGCTCCAGGCGCGTATTGGTGGCCGCCAGCACGCGGACATCCGCCGGGATTGACTCATTGCCCCCAACGCGTCGGATTTCCTTATCCTGCAGGACGCGCAACAGCTTAGCCTGGATGTTGAGCGGCATGGAATCGATTTCATCCAGGAAAATAGTGCCGTGGTCGGCCACCTCGAAGAGTCCTTCCTTGTCGGTTGTGGCGCCGGTGAACGCGCCTTTGGCATGGCCGAACAATTCCGATTCCAGGAGCGCTTCCGGCAGGGCCGCGCAGTTCAGCGGCAGGAATTTTTTCGTCTTCCGATTGCTGTGGGCATGGATGGCCTTGGCCACCAACTCCTTGCCCGTCCCGCTTTCGCCGTAAATCAGCACGGTAGTATCGGTCGGCGCCACGCGCTCGATCATTTCGCACACGTTGCGCATGGCCCGGCTTTCGGCCACAATGTTTTCAAACTGGTATCGCCCGGTAAGCTGGGCTTTTAACTGCACGTTTTCGCTCAAGGCCTTGTTGTATTCCAACGCCCGCTTGACCGTAATGATCAGTTCGTCCAGTTTGAAGGGCTTGGTAATATAGTCGAAGGCGCCCAGCTTTAAAGACTCAACGGCTGTTTCCACGGTGCCATAGCCCGTAACCATCAAAACCGACATCGAGGGCTGGTGTTCCGTGGCCAGTTTGAGCAGGGCCATCCCGTCAATCGGGCGCATGCGGATATCGGAGATCATGAGATCGAACGGCGTGTTTTTGATCAATTCCACCGCTTTTTCGCCGCCATCACATGGAACTACCTCATAGCCTTCCGCCTTGAGCAGGACGCTCAACACGCTCAGGATACTCGGCTCGTCATCAACCAATAGAATTTTCGCCATAGGATGTCGATTCCTTCATTTGTCTGATATTTGTATTGGAATTCCCAATAAAAGGCAAGCGCAGATTCTCGATTTCTTGAAAATCAGATTTTATAGCCGTTCACGGCTTGTCGTGCCACAGGCAGATCCGCCGCGGCGAAAAATTGGAAACTGGAAATTCGAAATTCAGGGCGTGAGAGTAATCCCTTCCATGAGGGCTGAGGGCTGATTGTCATTCCCGACCCGATTGAGGACTGACCAGCGGCATGTCATTCCCGCGAACGCGGGAATCCAGAAGTAGCCAGAACGGAACTGGATTCCCGTTTGCACGGGAATGACAGAAAGGAACCGGATTTCCATTGGAGTTTCCAACACAGGCGGATATGCCTCTGGCATGATACCCCGTGCTTTAACACGGGGCGGGAACGCTTACGGCTTGAATTACCCGCCGCCGACCACTTCACCCATTTTAAAGATCGGTAGGAACATGGAAATCACAATCCCGCCAATAACTACACCCAGGAAGATCATTAACAGCGGCTCAATGAGCGCGGTCAACCCGCTTAACATGGTTTCCACCTCATCGTCGTAAAAATCGGCGATGTTTTGCATCATTTCGTCAATTTTACCGGTTTTTTCACCGGCCGCCATCATATGCACGAGCAATTTCGGAAAACAGGGATGTTGCACCAAGGCGTGCGAGAGCGGCTCGCCTTGTTCGACGGTAGTACGGGCTTCGAGAATTACACGCTCAAACACCTTGTTGCCCGTGGCGCCCGACACGATATCCATGGCTTGGAGAATGGGAACCCCGCTTTTCAGAAGCTGGGCGAAGGTCCGCGCAAATCGGCTGGTGGCCACTTTCCGGTTCAGTTCGCCAATAACGGGCATTTTCAGGGCAAAAGTGGACATTTGATAGGCGCCTACCGTCGTTTTCTTCCATTTTTGAAAGGCAATGAAGGCGATCACTACAAACGCCAGGATGAAAATGCCGTATGCTTTTAACCCATTGCTCAGGTTAATAAGGAATTGAGTTGGGGCGGGCAGTTTGGCGCCAAAATCGGCGAACATACTGGCAAAAACCGGCACAATAAACAGAATCATGGCCGTTGCAATGCCCAAGGCAATGCACAGCACAATTACAGGATAACTCATGGCCGACTTTACCTTCCGGCTCAGTTTGGCCGCGTCTTCCAGGAAGCTGGCCAGCCGGTCCGCTGTCTCACCCAACTGGCCGCCGGATTCACCCGCCCTGATCATATTAATATAAAGCGTGTCAAAGATCGTGGGATAACGCCCAAGGGCTTCCGAAAAAGAGGCCCCGGCCTGCAGGTAATTCTTTAAACCGAGCACGACCACTTTGAAATTCTTATCGCTGGTCTGGTCTTCCAGGGCGTCCAGCGCCTGGATGAGCGGCATCCCGGCCAGCAACATGGCCGAGAGCTGGCGTGAAAAGGCCGGCAATTCCTTGCCACGGATACCTCTCGCCCCCACGACGCGATCCCCGCTGCTTTTCGGACGGCTCGGTTCCGGCAACGGCCGAGACGTCGGCGGCGGCCGGGATGCCGGTGGTGTGGCCGCTGTTGGGGGCACAGGAGACGCAGACTTTGTTGATCCTAATCGAAAAACTGGCATTGAGAGCCCTTCTTGCGCTGTTGCGCAATTTAAAATTCCAAACAAATCAGAAAAAGAAAACCAATAAAATCATAAACGTACCCCCTCAGTTATGAGGGCTGATTGTCATTCCCGACCTGACTCGCCTCGGCGAAGCCTCCGGCGCAGCCTGGGTCGGGAATCCAGAAAAATTCCGTCGGCTGACGGACTGGATTCCCGCTTCCCGCCTTCGCGAAGCACACGCTTCGGTGGGCGTAGGAAGGTCGCGGGAATGACAGCATTGTCCTCCTTGAGCGGATCCGCCTGTGGCGGAAAATTCACAACCTACCCTCATAACTGAGGCCTTACCAGGCGGCTGACACGCAACTTTACCGTTTTCTCGAACAGCACTACAATGGCAAGGCGCAACCAGTTCGTAAGAACCGCTATGAATTAAAGCGCTGATCGCTAAAATCCGATTTTAAACAACGGTTTTTTCGCTGATTACACGGACATGGATTTTTGACTCAAACACCCGTACCGAGCAAAGTTAAAGCGTTTCTCTCGCCAACGTGGCGGCGTTCTCCGCAATCCGCAATCATAAATCAGCAATTCTTTGAAACGGGCACCCCCGGCAGGACTTGAACCTGCGACCGTCGGATTAGAAATCCGATGCTCTATCCTACTGAGCTACGGGGGTAAGTTGTGTATTTAACAGCTTCAGTTCAATAGCCGATTTACGCCGTCCGCACGACGCCCGACCTTCAACGATCATGTTGTCGGCATAACGCGCTCATTAGTAATTAAGCATACTCCGCGCCGCATCCTGAAACAAGGTCATTATGGCTTCGGCCATCAACTTACTACAAGATATCCAGAACGTTGGCCGCCTCGCCACATTATATTATTCTGGCTGTTTTGTGCTTTACAGCTTTCACTATTGTTAGTAACATTTTGCGTTAGTTGCAATGTTCGTTCGACAGGAGTTGAAAAAGCATTGCCGGAACGTCCCTGAGGGTAAAACAACAATCCCCTCCATGGACCGAGTCGTGACAACAGAGCGGCGAGTCTCATAGCGACGGCCGTCCGGATCTTTTGACACCGTGAGGCACTTTCGCATGACCATGAAACAACCCGAAAGCAAACTGGTTCGACTGCCGAAAGATCCTTTCGCGTACATCGGATTCTGGCAGTTTATGACGTTTATCATGCTGATCCTGCTGGTCTGGGTCAATGAGGTGCGGGACATGCCGGCCTTGCTTTTCAACACAAACCCGCAGGATATAAACATCTACCGGGGATGCCTGTTGACGGCCGCCGTGCTGGTGGCGGCGATTGTGGCCATCGGCAACACCTATCTTCAGCAGAAGCGGGTGTTGAATTCGATGATTTCCGTTTGTTCCAACTGCAACAAGGTGCGCGTGAACCAGAACCAGTGGAAACGAATGGAAGAATATATCAGCGACAATTCCCTGCTGACCTTTACCCACGGGCTATGCCCGGACTGCATGGAGAAAGTCATGCAGATGTCACTCGAGCAACCGACGGATTGGAAGGATCATCGCCCCCGTTCTGCAGGAACGGGATAGGGGTTGTCCATTCAAGCCGAAATTCCAGAGTTATCCTCATGTCAGAGACGCGCGCGGATTGGCAGGAGCGGAACGATCAATAATGGGCAAGCATCCTCATGGGCGGCGTCGTGAATAACCCGATTCCCATCATCAGCAAGTTTTGCATGTCGTTAGCGAACGTCCGGTTGTATCCATCAACCCATTCGCTGGTGCAGGACAGCCTGGCCGATTTGCAGGCCCTGATACAGCAATCCCTCGGCTTGGGAAAGGAATTCACCTTTGGATTCATCGAAAAGAAACTGATGGTCAACGGCAAGGTGGTTGTCGGCGATCCGTCGCAAACCAAGAGCCTCGCCCAATGGTTTGAGATCCTGCGCATCGGCACCGTCACGTTCCAATTCGGGCTCACGTTTCCCGAATTGGATTCATTCATGAAGTGCCTGGCGATGAAGACCGTGCCGGGGGGCGAAGCCGCCGCGTTTAAAAAAGCCCTGGCCGAGCACGCCTTCAAACACGTTCACGTCAGCGAGATCCACTATGCCCGGATTGACAAGAACCAAACAGCGTTAGATGAAGACTATCGCAAGGCCTTGCGCGCGGCCAGCCGGAGCATGTCCGCTGACGTCTCAACCTTTATTCTGGATGGATCGGACACGACGCCCCCGCCTGCCGAGCCCCCGCCCCAGATGCCGTCCCACGAAGAATTGAAGGAACTCTACGCCATCCGTGACCGATTCAAAACCGAATTAGACCGGCGGCTCCATGAAGCCACCCGCCATTACGAAATCGAGAACAAACGATTGGCATTTGAGAAGGACACGATGGACTCGATCATGCGGAACGTCGGCGAAGGCGTGGTGGTGATCGGCAACGACGGCAACATTATGATGGCCAATCCCGCCGCCGAAAAGCTGTTGAGCAAGCAGGGACGGGCCATCGTTGGCCAGTCGCTAAAAGAATCCCTGAGGCAGGAACATTCATTGGTCCTTTCCGGCGGAAGCCCGGAATCCATCCAGGAGATCGAGGTGGCCGGCAAAGATGAGGACACGCGCCGTGTGCTCCGTTCATCCAATGCCGTCGTAGAAGACCTGGATGGACGGACCATCGGCATGGTGTCGGTACTCTCGGACATCACCAAGATGAAGGAAGTGGAACAGTTGAAATCCGATTTCGTGGCCAACGTGTCCCATGAACTCCGCTCGCCGCTGAACGCCATCCAGAAAAGTTTGGACCTCATCCTGGACCAGACCGCCGGTGCGATCAATGCCAATCAGAAGGAATTCCTGTCGCTGGCGAAGGACAACGTCGAGCGCCTGACCCGGCTGATCAACGACCTGCTGGACCTGGCGAAAATCGAGGCCGGCAAAATGGAGTTGAAAAAGGCCCGGACCGATCTGAAAGCATTGGCCCGCAACGCGGTCGCGTCCTTTACCGGCTGGTTCCGCGAAAAGGACATTACCGCACGCCTCGACATGCCAAACACGCCGCTGGACTTGGAAATGGACGCCGATAAGATCACGCAGGTACTGAACAACCTGCTCAGCAATGCCCTGAAATTCACCCCGCCCAAAGGTGAAATCCGGATTACCCTGAACGCGGCCGCCGGTCCAATTGAAGTATCAGTAACCGACACCGGCATTGGGATTGCCCCAATAGACATGCAGCGGATTTTCAACAAATTTGAACAAGCCGGCGCCAATCACCCGATCAGCGTAAACGGCACGGGACTGGGTCTGCCGCTGGCAAAGGAGATTGTGAAAAAGCATGGCGGCGGCATGCGGGTCACGAGTGAAATCGGCAAAGGCAGTACGTTTACCTTTACCCTGCCGCGATAGCAAAATTATCTAAGGAGATGCGTAATGGAACCAAAGGATATCCGGATTTTATTGGTTGATGACGAAGCAGGATTCCGTCGGCCGATGGAATTCTGGCTAAAGGATAAAGGCTACCAGGTCATTGGCGTCAGCACCGGCATCGAAGCTTTGGCCCAGATCGGACGGGAGCGCCCCACGATCGTTTGTCTGGATATGAAAATGCCCGGCATGAACGGAATCGAAACCCTGGAAAATATTCGAAAAAAGGACAAAACGCTTCCGGTCATTATGATCACGGCATACGGCACGACGGATGACATGAACCGGGCCGAAGCACTGGGCGTTTCCGGATTTTTCCAGAAGGACGACGATTTTTCCAACGCGGCGAAACTTATTCTTGTCGCGCTGACATTCACGAATAAAAATCTTTAATCCGGATGAATCATCCCGCCTGACTTCACACCCATTTGTGGGCAACCTGCTCCGTCCGTCGGCTGACGGACTACGCAGGTCGAGTCTTTGCGGAACTTCGCCGACTCGCCACTGCAAAGCGCTTTGGCGAAGGCAAGCAGAATTCGCGGCGCGGAATTCATGCGTTAATTCTCCAAACATGCCACAAATGAATGACTCCGACACGGACCGCCAAACCGAGCACCAGGAACAACGCCAGCGTGACGAACATGATGGCATTGGCCGCCGGGATGTGCGCCCTTGCAAGAGGAACGAGCGGGTTGCCGATGGCGGGCTTAGCGAGCGGCTCGCCGCCGTAATAGTTCAACCCGCCCAGTTGGACGCCCAAAGCACCGGCCATCGCGGCCTCCGGCAAGCCTGCATTTGGGCTGGCGTGCTTCCGGCCATCGCGCCGCAGAATTCGCCACGACTGCATCGGGCGCCGGCCCAGGATCGCCGCCGCCAGCCCGATTAGCGGCGCCGTGAAACGCGCCGGCAGGTAATTAGCCAGATCGTCCAGCCTGGCCGCCGCCCAGCCAAACCGGATATACCGGTCATCGGTATAGCCGAAGGTCGAATCCAGCGTGTTGATGGCCCGGTATGCCATCGCTCCCACCGGCCCCGCCAGGATCGCGAAAAACAACGGCGCCGTGACGCCATCCACCGTGCTTTCCGCCACGCACTCCACCGCCGCGCGCACGACGCCGGCCTCGTCAAGTTTGGCCGTGTCCCGGCCGACAATCCGTGCCACGCGCTGGCGCGCCGCGGCGAGATTATTTGCCGCCAAGGCCCGGAATACGGCGCAACTGTGCCGCGCCAAGTCGTGCGCCGCAACGGTCGTGTAAATCAGGATTATGGAGACAATGTCAGCCGC
>Ga0247841_10004518_pt1 | contig 23780 bp, 26 predicted proteins | sample LaCruzMarch2015__2_FD_192410 | JGI IMG/M metagenome (GOLD analysis project Ga0247841, IMG submission 192410) | Freshwater microbial communities from meromictic Lake La Cruz, Castile-La Mancha, Spain - LaCruzMarch2015_18m | ecosystem: Environmental > Aquatic > Freshwater > Lake | place: Spain... | reverse complement strand
TTGTTACAATTTCATTGTAGAGTTGAATAGAAGTGTTCATAACAAAAAGCACCTTACGGTGCTTTTTGTATTGTAGCTTAGTTTGTTTAAAAAAGGAATAGTTTTGGGGTTTTGTAATTCAAAGTAATTAATATTTTGAAGTAAATGGATTGCGGTCAGATATACCTTTTAACATTTTTTTCACACTTGTTGCTCCCCTCTTAAAAAGTGTTTGCCTACGGTCTTTATTGCTTGCTATTTGACGAACTATCTCTCCTTTGGCATCATCAATCGCTTCATACAAATCTTCTTTTTCAGAGATAGTATAAAATTTAATTCCACCTATTTCAATATTAAATTCAGCTCTAAAAACATCACCTTGTTTGTGGTGGTTTGTCGTTTTACCAACTTCAATATAAGCAATTACTTTCTCTCCAACTTTAATAAATTTTTCAATACTAGATAAACGTTTATTGACATAATCAGTAATAGCACTTGTTAATTCCATATTTGTTGCTTTAATATTTGTATTCATCCCGTTAGAAGCAGGTCGCGGTCGTTATTTTTTGACCTTAACCTACAAAATTAAAATTAATAATTAAAAACATTTTTATCCCTATTATAAACCGTGACCGCGGCTTCTAACGGGAATCATAATCGATTTTAAAATAAATTAATAATATACCAAAACTTTATTCTACTACTTCATCGCTTCTCTTGTCCTTGCTCCGACCGCTCCATCAGGAGTTAAACCATTTGCAATTTGGAATTTAATTACTGCCGTTTTAGTCTTAAGACCAAAGAAAATACTTTCATTACCTGGTGAACCATTACCAGTGGTAGCGATAATGTATCCATGAGTGTTTAAATATATTTGTAATGCTTTAACATCTTCTCCTTCCATATTTAGTTTGAGAGTTCGAGTAGTCGGAGTTGGAGTTGGAGTTGGAGTTGGAGTTACTGGAGAGGTAGGGACTGTTGAAAGTTGATTAATAAATTCTTTGGTCTTTGGTCCAACTGCCCCATCGGGGGTTAAACCATTCGCAATTTGGAATTTAATTACTGCCGTTTTAGTCTTAAGACCAAAGAAAATACTTTCATTACCTGGTGAACCATTACCAGTGGTAGCGATAATGTATCCATGAGTATTCAAATATATTTGTAATGCTTTAACATCTTCTCCTTCCATATTTAGTTTGAGAGTTCGAGTTAATGTTGGAGCTAGAGGAACAATATTAATTGGACAGGCAAGTCCTGTTAGTGGACTAAATAATGTTGTACTCGTGCAACCAATTGAAGGAGCTGGGCAACTTTGTCCTGTGATTGGACTAAATAATGTAGTACTCGTGCAACCAAGTGGAATAGTTGTCGGAGTAATAGGAGGAACTATTGGTGGATTAGAACTAGAACCTCCTCCTCCCCCTCCACCACTTGAACAATTACTTGTGGTAAATTGTTGGTCTTCTCCAAAACCATAACCGGCACTGTTTTCGGCAGACGCACGATAATGATAAGTGGTCTCACAAGTTAAAGCTGAAATATTGGCTGTATATGCTTCTGCCGAGAACAAACCATCTGAATATGAAGCTAAATTATAATTTGTAGTAAGACCATATTCAAATCCTCTGGTGTCAGCATTTTCTCCTCCGAGGTCAGTAATAGTACCAGATAAAGTAGCTGTTGTTTTTTCAATTGATGAAGCTCCACCTGTAGTTAAAGTTGGAACAATACAATCATCTGTAGTAAATTCTCTATCATCTCCATAGCCAGAACCTCCAGTATTTTCGGCATAAGCTTTAAAATGATATGTTGTCTCACAAGTTAAATCTGTAATATCTGCGGTAAATGATTCATCATCACCAAATGAACCTGTCTCTTCTGTTGTTGTGCCATAAGCAGTTGTATCTCCATATTCAAATCCGACGGTTGTAGCGTCATCTCCATCTGTATCTGAGATAGTGCTGTTTAAAGTAACCGTCGTTCTTTCTATTGAACTAGCTGGGTCAGTTGTCAAAATTGGTTCATCAGGACAATCACTGGTAGTAAAACTTGCATCATCACCATTACCGGGACCCATAACATTTATTGCATAAGCTTTGAAATGATATGTCGTCGCACAAGTAAGCCCTATAATATTAGCGAAAAATGATTGAGCTGGGAAAGAACCAGTTGTAGTTGTTGTAAAACCATAAGCAGTTGTTTCTCCATAATAGAATCCTCTGGATGTCGCATTGTTTCCATCAACACTATCAATTGTTCCATTTAAAGTAGCTGTGGTGCGAGCAAGAGTATCAGCTACTCCAGTGGTCAAAGTTGGAGCACCTGGGCAAGCACTAGTTGTGAAAGTCATATTATTTCCATACCCAGTAATACCATTACTAATAGCAAAGCTTCGGAAATAATATAAAGTTCCACAAGTAAGACCTGTAATATTTGCTGTGTAGGCTTCTGCAATATATGTGCCAGTTGTTGATGAAGTTGAACCGTAACTAAGAGATGTTCCATAATGAAACCCTCTAGTTGTCGCACTCTCTGCCCCACCTAAGTCAGTAATTTCTCCATTTAAAGTCGCAGTAGTTTGAGCAAGTAAAGTAGCTTCCCCAGTTGTTAAAGTCGGAGCCTCTGTTGTCGTATCATAAGTATAAATATATCCAGTCGTAGTATTATATCCAACTCCTGCAACTAATTTATTTCCAGTAGAATCAGAAGCAACTGCTTGCCAACTACGACTTCCAGCATTAGTTTGTTGTGTCCAGTCGGTTCCACTATTTGTAGAAATATAAATAGCCCCACTAGTACGATAACCTGCAATTAATTTAGTTCCATCAGAGGATGAAGCAATTGACTGCCAGTTGTGAATTCCTGGAGTAGTTTTTTGTGCCCAACTTACTCCACGATTACTAGAAACATAAATATAATTACCATTATTTGTTGCGACTGCTGCTAATTTATTTCCTGTAGAATCAGAAGTGATGGAAGTCCAAGCGCGTTGTCCTGAGGCATCTTTCTGTTCCCAAGTAACACCACTATCATTCGAAATATAAATATAACCACCATTATTTGTTGCTACTAAATATTGTCCAGTAGAATCAGAAGAGATAGAACTCCAATACTTACTCCCAGAACCACCTTGAAATGTCCAAGTGCCCCCACTATTTGCTGAAGTATAAATGTAACCCACACCATCTACCATTGCTAATTTATTTCCATTAGATGATGATGCAATTGAACGCCAATTCCCAGATCCACCTACAAGTGTTTCTGTCCAACTAGCTCCACCATCATCTGAAGTATAAACATACATACTATTATTTGCCGCTACTGCTGCTAATTTTTGTCCAGTGGAATCAGAAGCAATAGAATACCAACTTCTTGACCCCGCATCAGTACGCTCTATCCAAGTTTCTCCACTATTAATTGAAGTATAAATATATCCACCATTAACTACCGCTGCTAAATACTGACCAGTAGAATCAGAAGTGACGGATTTCCAGTTGCGCTTTCCAGAACCATTTTGTTGTGTCCAATCACCAATAGTACAATCAGTTGTCAAAAATGTTTGGTCATTACCAAGACCAGTCCCACCACCGTTGGTAGCAAATGCTTGATAGTGATAAGTGGTCTCACATAAAAGTGATGAAACATTGATTGTGTATGCTCCAACAGGATATGAGCCAGTTTCTGATGAAGTTGAGCCATAAGATGTTGTTGTCCCATAATAGAATCCTCTGGTTGTAGCATTTTCTCCTAAAGTATCTATCGTCCCACGTAGTGTAGCAGTATCTCTGGCAACTGATATAGCTGATTGTGTAGTCAGAGTTGGAGGACTAATACAAGCAGTTGTAGTAAATTGTGCGTCAGCACTATAACTAGTAAATTGACTATTTTTAGCATAAGCTCTGAAATGATAAGTGGTATTGCACAATAAAGATGTAATATTTTCAGCATAAGCCCCTGTAGAAAATGTCCCAGTTGAATGTTTTTCTAAACCATAAGCAGTTGTTATCCCATATTCAAATCCTCTTTCTATTACACTTTCATATCCAGTAAAAGTAACATCGCCATTCAATCTGGCTGTGGTTGAAGTAATTAGTGAAGTTGCTTCGGTAACTACTGTTGGTGCAATTGTGCAGGGAGTTGTCGAAAATTCTACATCACTTGCTCCTTCTCCAGTTCCTCCAGTATTTGTAGCAAATGCTTTATAGTGATAAGTTATGCCACAAGTAAGACCAGTGAGGGTTTTAGTATATGCACCTGTTCCTAATAATGGAGGACTAGTTGATGATATTGTTTGACCATAAGCTGTTGTTATTCCATAATAGAACCCTCTTTCTGTAGCATCCTCTCCTCCATTGTTTGTCATATTTCCATTTAGAATAGCTCCAGTTTGAGTGATAGTTCCGGCTGATTGCGTTGTCATTGTTGGAGCTGTTGGGCAAGCACTTGTCTCAAAAGTTAGGTTGGCTCCATCCCCCGTTCCTCCACCATTGGTAGCATAGCTTCTAAAGTTATATTCTTTTCCGCAAGTTAGCCCTGTAATATTTGCAGTGTAAGCTCCAGTATTAAATGGACCACCTTCGGTTTCAATTGTTGTTTCGTCGTAACTTTCTGTTTCTCCATATTCAAATCCTCTAGTTGTAGCATTCTCTTCATCAACATCAGTAATATTTCCGTGTAAAGTTGCTGTTGTTAGAGTAATATTATCAGCATCTTGGGTAGTTACCGTTGGTGCTGAAGTACAAGCAGTTGTGACAAATGTTTTATCAACTCCATTTCCAGTATCAACACTGTTTGTAGCAATAGCCCGATAATGGTATGTATGTTCTCCACATTCTAGACCAGTAAGATTGTAAGTATAAGCTCCTGTCATAAAATTTCCTGTTGGAGCTATTTCTGTTCCATAGGCAATCGTTGTTCCATATTCAAATCCCCGAGTCATATTAATATTATCCCCCCCTAAATCAGTAATATTTCCATTTAGTGTTGCTGTAGTTGAAAGAACATTTGTAGCTTCTTGGGTAGTTACCGTCGGAGCTTCTGTTGTTGTATCATAAGTATAAATATATCCAGTCGTAGAGCCACCACTACCAACACCCGCCACTAATTTTGTTCCATCAGAATTAGAGGCAACTGTTTTCCAGAGATGACTTCCTGCATTAGTTTGCGGAGTCCAATCAACTCCATAGTTAGCTGAGGTCACTATATAATTATTGGCAGCACCAGTATAGGCTGCTACTAAGTTCTCTCCAGTAGAATCAGAAGCAATAGATTGCCAAGTATGTGACCCAGCATTAGTTCGTTGTGTCCAACCAATCCCACCATTAGCTGAAGTAAAAATATAACCACCGGTAACTGTTGCTGCTAAATTTTGCCCAGTAGAATCAGAAGTGATGGAAGTCCAAAAACGTGAACCTGAACCATTTTGTTGTGTCCAATCAAATCCACTATTAATTGAAGTTTTGATATAACGATTATATCCTGTTGCAGCTAATTCTGTTCCATCAGAGGATGAGGTAATAGAATTCCAATAATTGACTCCAGAATTAGCTTGTAGTGTCCAAATGCCTCCACTGTTTGCTGAAGTATAAATGTAACCCATATAATCTACAATTGCTAATTTAGTTCCATCAGATGATGATGTAATCGAACGCCAATTTCCAGTTCCACTAGAAAAAATTTGTGTCCAATTAACTCCATAGTTAGTGGAAGTGTAGACATAATAATCAGATGCTACAGCTAAATTTTGCCCAGTAGAATCAGAAGTGACTGATTGCCAATAAAGTGATTCATCAACAGTTCGCTCTGTCCAGATAACTCCACCATCGATTGAGGTATAAATATGACCGGTAGTTTCATAAGGTACTGCTACCAAATAAGTTCCAGTAGAATCAGAGGCAATGGATTTCCAATTGTGCAGGCCGGAACCTTGCTGTTCAATCCAGCCAGCTGAAGAAGTATGAGGAAAAAGCACAAAAATTGAAGCAACCAGTATCAAAATAAAAACAAAAAATTTTATAATTAGATATTTTTTCATTCAACAATATAAGCTTATCAATTACAATATCATACCAAATTTTCTAGTAAATTAATAGATAAAATTTTACTTGGACTTTGATGCCCATTTATTATACGAACATTTTTTATTGATATTTTAAACAAAGAAGCTACAATCTCACAAACCCTAATATTAGCCATATTTCTCTCTGCCTTTTCTTTTACTGCAATAATATAACAATCTTTGCTTTTCTTTTTTACTACTTCTTTTTTTGCCCCGGCTTCCACTTTAACTTTGATATACATCCCGTTAGAAGTAGGAAATCTTTAGATTTCCGTACATATATTAAATAATAAAACTCAAAATATAAACAACAATATAATATTATCCCGATAAACTTGTATTACATATATGACTTCTAACGGGATACATCCCGTTAGAAGTAGGAAATCTTTAGATTTCCGTACATATATTAAATAATAAAACTCAAAATATAAACAACAATATAATATTATCCCGATAAACTTGTATTACATATATGACTTCTAACGGGATACATCCCGTTAGAAGTAGGAAATCTTTAGATTTCCGTACATATATTAAATAATAAAACTCAAAATATAAACAACAATATAATATTATCCCGATAAACTTGTATTACATATATGACTTCTAACGGGATACATACTATATCTAGATTATCACGAAATAATGGTTTATACTATATATATGAGTAAAATATTAAAATTTGCAAAAATTTCATTTTCAATATTATATATAATTGTAATTTTTTTCTTGATTTTAAAAAATGAACAAATTACATTATCTTATAATCTTCCAACGTGGGCTATTCCTGTTTTATTTTTTGTCAGTGTTTTTTATATTTGTTATCAATATATCGCTTACATTATAAAAGAAAATAAAACTGAGACAGAAATGATTTCTATAATAAATCATACTTTCCGAACACCGCTTACAAATATAATGTGGCACGTTAAAGAACTAGAAAAAAATCTTCCTCAAAATGAAAAATTATTATATTTACAAAATGTAAATAACTCGACAAATAAAATTTTGAATATATTAGATATATTAATTGGGATAAAAGATACAAAAGACACCTCTAGTTATTTCTTTGAGGCAATTTCTATAAGAGAAATAATCGAGAAATCAATAAAAAAATATCGAGATAAAATAAACAAAAAAAATATTACTTTTCAATTTTCTTTGTCAAAAGATATTCCTCTTTTAACTATAGATTTAAAGAAAATCTCTTTTGTAATTGATACAATAATAGAAAATGCAATTTCTTACACAAAACAAGATGGTAAAATTCTAGTCGATTGTATTGTCGGTCCACAAAAACTTACACTATATATAAGCGATACAGGGATAGGACTAGGGTTTATAGATAAAATGAAAATTTTTTCTAAATTTTACCGTAGTTCTCAAGCTAAACTTATGAATACTGATGGAATGGGATTAAGATTATATTTGTCTAAACAAATTATCAAAAGACATGGCGGAAAAATATATGCCAAATCAAATGGCTTAAATGAAGGAGCAACTTTTTTTATAGAATTACCATTTCAAAAATAATAATTTTATTTCTTATTTTTATCCATACCAAGTAGAATATCTTTAATTTCTTTTATATCTTTCTGAATTTCATTTAATGCAGTTCTTTCTTTGTGTATCTCTTCTTCTGTTTTTTCATCAAGTCGTTTTTCCTTATTAAGCCCAGAAATAATAATATTTTCTCCAATAAAAAAAGAGACAAAAAGTCCTGTCAAAACAGTAATTAAAATTCCAAAAATTAAAGAGCCCCAACTAGACACCCCCCAATCATCTGAGATATGCCAAATACCACGCCAAATTGAAACTATCCCGACACTGCCAATAAAAGCATAAACTATTGGATGGTGAACTAATTTTATTCTGGCTTTATCTTCAATTTCATCTAGAACCTTATGAATTGCATTAAGTATTTTTCTCATATAAATTTTATTATATCATCTTAAAATTATAATTCCAATAATTCCAACAATGAAAAGACAAGTTAAACATGGAATTAAAACTCCTTTTAATATTTTTCTTTCAACATTTTTCTCTCCAACTACTGCTTCGGCTGTTAAGATATCGGCAAGAGCAATCATATTTCCTATACCAGCCCCTACTACCAAAAGAGCTAGAATGATAGTCGTATTAAAACCAATACTCAATGCTGTGGTATTAAATAATGTTCCAAACATAACATTGGAAGCAGTAACACTTCCCGTCAAGAAAGCACCAAATGCTCCAGCAAAAGGTGCAAAAAATGGTAAGAATTGAGATTCTATAGCTTTTGCAATAATATTTATAGCAGAAGGTAAACCAGATAAGTTATTCCCCGAATTTTTCATAATTTCTACCATTACAAGCATTGAAGCTATTACAAAAAAAGGAATTATTGCACCCAAAAAAGCTGGCTTAAGAAATTTAGTTATTATTTGTTTTTTATTTTTCCAAATAAGCATAACAATTATTCCAACTAAAATAAAAATAAGTCCGGGATTAAATAAATTGAAATTATGTTTGAAACCTATCCCAATAGGAAAACCAATTTTACCCAAAATAATTTTTCCTAATATCAAAGAGATAACAAGTATAATATACGGTAAAAATGATTTGAAAGCAGACATTGTTTTAACACTATTATTATCTTCACTAATAGTTAATTTATTTTTAGGAACAAAAATACCTAATTTAATAGATAATATTGCCACAATCAAACCAAAAAGTGAACCTAGAATTGATGGAAATTCTTGCCCAAACAATTGGAGAGATAACACCGAGAAACCAACAAATAAAAATCCAGACCAAATAGCAAAAGGTAGAGCTTCAAGAAATTCTTTTTTTCTATTTGGCCTGCCTGATGTAATTATCCAAAGCATAAAAACTGGCACAATCATCCCAACCAAATTTAATAATGAAGCATAATAAGGAATTGCAGTTGCATTTAATGTTGAAAATCCAACTTTTATCGGTGTTCCAGCTGCTCCAAAAATTCCTGGAATACTATTCCCGAGTAATCCGACAACAAGAGCTCTAATAGGGGGCAACCCAAGACCAATCAACAATGGAACTGCAATAGCTGCTGGTGTCCCAAAACCGGCTGTCCCCTCTAAAAAACATTCAAAAAACCAAGCGATTAATATAACTTGAATTCTATAATCTTTTGAAATACTAGATAGGTAGTGAGAAATATTATTTATAATTTTTAAATCTTTCAATACTTCCAAGAAAAATATTGCTCCGAAAATAATAAGGAAAATATCGATAGCAACAAAAATTCCCTTACCGAAAGAAGCATAGAGAAAAGTTCCTATGATGTTCCAATAAAAAATAGCTAGAATCGTATAAAGCCCAAGAGTGATAAGTGAGGTTTTCAGTAATGAAGATTTTTTTACTAACAAAAAGAAAAGAAATACCAAAAATGGTAATACTGACAATAAAATCGGTAAGTTTTGCATGAACTCATAATATCATAAAAAGAAGAATAAATTAATGACCTTTTAACCAAGTAATCATTTTCTTAAATGTTCCGGGGCCTGCTTCACCGTCTATGGTCAACCCTTCTGCTTTTTGAAAATTCTTTATAGCTGTTCCCGTACTCACTCCATAATCATTATCTACTTTATTTGAAGTATTATTATAAATATTTAAAAATTTCTGAACTGTCCCAACATTTGGACCTTGTGATTTATTTTTTAGATAAACATTTGTATCTACCATTTTCTGTAATGCATTTATTAAATCCTGATTTTTAGAAACTGTTGTATTAGTAGGAGTGGTTGGAATAGTAGTTTCTGGTATTAGAGGAACAACTTCTTCTTTTGTATTTTGAGATTGTAAAAGAGCAAGCTCTTTTTTTGTTGAGGATAATTCTTTTTCAAGCTCTTGGTTTTTTTCTATTAATTCTTTTTGTTTTTGATTATCAACATGTGCACTTCCTGATTCCATTGTAGAAAAAGCCCAATATCCAGCAAGGGCTAATAATACAACAACAATAATTGAAGATAAAACATATTTAAAATTTTCCATAATTCAATTATATCACAAGAAATTAAAAAATTCTAAATAGCTCTTCCCAGAGGGTACATCAAATTTCTTGCTAGAAATTTGACCAGTTTTCGCGCCGTCGCACTCAAAAGCCCCTCTGATAAGACTATTTAGAATTTTTTAATAAAATTTAATATATAAAATTAATAAAATAGTCTTTGAGAAATACATTGCGCAGGCTGTCGAGCCGAGCATAGCAAAAATTCAGCAGAATTTTATGTGCGTATTTCGAGAAGAGCTATTTTATTAATTTTATAAATTTTTAATTTACAAACGTCAACGCTATCCCAACCTGATTGGCTCGGCCAGTTCGGCCGATACGATGAACATAGTCTTCATAGGTCGCTGGAATATCAAAGTTTATTACATGAGTTACATTTGGAATATCAAGTCCACGAGCAGCGACATCCGTCGCCACAAGTATTTGACTATGATTTTCTTTAAATGCCCTTAATGCACTTTGTCTTTTTGATTGATTTTTATCTCCATGGATTGATTCTGCCTTAAATCCTTTTTGAACTAAAGTTTTACATAATTTTTCTACACCGTGTTTCGTGCGACCAAAAATTAAAACTTTAGAAAATTCTTTTTTGGCTAGTAAACATTCTAGTGAATCAATTTTATCTTCCCCGGGTCGGACTCTGACAATATCTTGTTCCACATTTCGCGCTGTCTCCCCTGTCTTAACTGAAATTTTTTCAGGATTAGTTAAAAATTCTTTTATCAGTTTATCAATTTCACTTGTAATCGTTGCTGAAAATAATAATGTCTGACGAGATGGTGCCATTTGGGCCATGATGAACCTCATATCGGCAACAAAACCCATATCGAGCATTCTATCTGCCTCGTCAAGAACAATTGTTTTGAATTCATTCAAATGTATAACCTTACGGTCAACTAAATCACGAAGACGTCCCGGTGTCCCGATAACAAAATTATGCGGTCGACGCAAACCAGAAATTTGATTTGAAATACCCATTCCCCCAACACAACACACAGAAAAAATTCTAAGCATTCCCCTGAACTCTTGTAGCTCTTGATTAATTTGCATTGCTAATTCTCGAGTTGGCACAATTACTAAAACTTTTTCTCTTTGATTATTTAATATTTTATCTAGAAGTGGGATGAGAAAAGCTGCCGTCTTTCCAGTTCCAGTATTGGCTACACCAACAACATCACGCCCTAGAAGTATATGCGGAATCACAATATCCTGAATAGGAGTCGGAGTTATATAACCTTTTCTTGAAATATTTTCTTTTATAACATTATTAATTTTGAATTGCTCAAATTTGTGTATTGGAATATATGGAGCCGATTCAATTATTGGGTCTGCTTTACAAATAAACCGAGAATGTGGAATTGATTTTCCTCCACCGTAGCGAGGTGAACCACCACGACTCCTAGTACCACCAAAACGTCCACGAGAATTTCCTCGAGAACTATTTTTCTGACTATTAAAACGCGGTCCTCCTTGTCTTGCGTAACGCGAGGCAGGCTTACCATTATTATTTTTTTTATACATCCCGTTAGAGATAGTCCCTCTTTAGATGGGACGTATCTAATTATTATTAATTAGTAATATAACTACCTTAATTATGTTAAATTTTCCCTAGAGATATAACATACAAATCTCTAACGGGATACATAATTTTATCTGGTCTATATATTAAAGTAAGACGGACCAGAACCTCTCTCCTAGTTTCCAATAATGCTATCACTTAGGATAAGGCGTTATATATAAGCGCGGGGAGCGCGAGAAAACCAATGAGAATACAACTTACTACTTAAGTATATAATAATTTGATATTATTGTCAAGTTTTTTGAGACTTCCTATAGTGCTTCTTAAATAAAATACTTCCCCAGACAAGAGCCAAAGCCGAGTAGTTTACAATCATAAACCATAGAGTACTCCAAGCTACGCCATATGGAAATCGGTATTCTGAAATTGGAAAAAGAAATGGTGTCGGAAAAAATGCCATTGCGTGCGATGGAATATCTATAAGAATATGAAATGCCCAACCTAAAACGACCCACGGTGGACGTCGTAATATTGCCCATAAAATTAAAAAAACTATAGCAAAAATTACAAGTGAGTGACTGTATTGGTAAAGTGTATGTGATAAATTAAATCCATCAGCTACTTGGTGTCGAGTTGAAAAAGAGCCAAATTGTTGTTGGCCCGATATAACTTTATAAAAAGAAATTACAAATGGAATAGAAAAAGCAAAAAGGTCTGGAAAAATACCCCAAAAGGCAGTCCAAAAGATATTCAGTTTGAACATTTTGCCTTTCTTTTTAATAGTATTATTTACCTTTATAACACCCGCTGTCGTCCACAGAGTATGAGCTAAAATTTCCATTTTAATTTTTACTTAGACTTACACCTTCCGCCAGCTTTTTTCTCCAGCATAACTTTCTTGATTGCCAATCTTTTCTTTGTTTTCTTCGAATGCTTTGATTTTAAATGCGGATGAAGTGATGTTGCTCTTTTTGCCATATAAATATTTCTTTGGCTCGTCATAATTGACGGCTTTATTAATTAATAAGATATTTTGATTATACTCTTTCGTTAGAATTTTAGCAAAAATAAAATCTACACTTATCAATAAAAAATACCCAGCAACAATACAAGTATTGTTGCTGGACATGAATATATAATTTAGAAAATTCTTCTTATGAGTTTTCTTTTTTCCCATTTGGGTATAATTTTTCTACTTTTTCTAATATAGCAGAAAGAATCTCCTTTTTACGTGGTGAGAACTCAATCACCGCGCCATAAGTAGTAATTCTCCATTTATCTTGAGAATAAACTAAACCCCCGAGATATTTTAGTTGTTTTTCTTCCCCTAATGTATAAAATTTAGCACCCACACAGAATTCATCTTTTTCTAATTCTCCTATCAATATTTTTTTAATTGAAATATGACGCGATTCTTTCCCTTTTCTTTTCCACCAGATGAAAATAAATCCGGCTAGGTTTATTCCTCCCCAAAATATTAATCCAACCAGAGCAATATGGAAATAATACCCTGGATCATACGGATTAGTATAATCAAATAATTTCTGCTTACTAATAAGTACAGTAATCACAGAAATTAAAATAACCCACGCCAAGAAATATGTTTTAACACCTGCAAATTTTGCAGATGCAACAGCGAACAAAATCGCTGTTAGAATCAATGGAATCTCTATGTACATTTCATATTGAAAAGATATGAAACTAAAGACTCCAAGAAAAATAGAAACCAATGCAGTCATTAACTGCAAGACTAAATCAAATTTTTTCATCTTCGTAAGTTTTAAGATTTAATATTTTTTATTTAGAAGAATTTGATATGGGCTCAAGAGAAAAAATAAAACCACACCAATTTAATTTCTGTGTGTATTTTATTTCTTCTCTTTTTATCATCCATCTGTCAGTGGATTTCATGAATCCTTCAGCTAATTTTCTAGCATAAGAACTCATTCTTTTTTCTACCTTGACAGGTAATTTGGGATAAATAATTTGAAACCGAAAATAATTCTCTGGAGAATCTTCTTCCACCCCAGCAATTATTATATGGCATGGAATACAAATTAAATTACCAGATTTTTTCTGTAATCTAATTGCTGGCTCCCCAAATACAGCCATTGTGTAACCACCACATTTTTCATGTGGTAAATCTAATTTTATTTTCATAGAGAATATTGTTTTTTTGTTAAAGACTGTTTTGCCCTCAGATTATCCTTTATTAGACTCCTTGTCAAACAACAACAACCACTTCTTCTGATATTCCCCGTCTGCATAGCAAAGGCACAGCTTTATACAGAAAGGCAGGCAGGCGAACGCCTGCCTGCCTTTGAAAATTCTTTTAAATCTCAAGAAAACAATATCGACTGATTATAGAGAAATTAAATGATTTAGAACCACGAGTGTTACAGTTTCATCAGGAGAAACTTCTATTACTCCATCATATTTATTAAATTCTGGGTTGAGGTCAGAATTAAATTCTCCAAAATCAGAGAGACTAGATGTATCGGCATCGAATTGGTCATTGTATAAAGGAGCTCCCCATTCTCCAATAATACCATGTACTTCTTGCCCATAATAATATCTTCCTGAAGCTAAACTAAAATCTTCACATTGACCTTTGATATCCTCAGATATTGTTTCAAGAGGTAATGGAGTAAAAAATAAAGGAGGAAGCATATTAAAACTTGTGGCTGGACCTTCATAGTTCGCATTTTCCCATGGAATAGCAAATACTACATTCAGAGGACCAGAAATACTATTTCCCTCTGCATCTAGAATAGCTTTACATACTCTAATGGTAGCATTGTAGACTGGTGGAGGCGATACATCATAAATGGTCACTGTAAAACTACCACTTGCTGTATTCCCTAACGTATCTGTAGTATGGCAATTAACTGTTCTAGTTCCTATTCTAAAAGTTGAACCAGATTGCGGAAAACAAGTGACTACTGGATTAGCTGGATTTAGGTCAGTGGCAGTTGCTTCAAAGTTTACTATTTCACCCATTGGATTAGTTGTATCAATTGTTATATCGGAAGGTAAATTAAGGGTTGGGGCTGTATTGTCAATACCGGTAACAGCATTCGACATCTTGTATGTAGTGTTTGATGAAGCATCAACTGCTTTATAGCAAATTTTTTTACCATTATCAGATTCAGATGAAAAAGTATTCTTGTTTAAATAATTTGTAAAAATTAAAGAGTCATCGCACACAGAACCAAGAGTAACACTCTTTGATAAAATTCCTTCATTTGTTATTGCTGATATTGATTTATTTCGTGCTGGATTACTATTGGGATTATTAATAGTAATTATCGGAGCAGTAACGTCACTATATGTAATTATTGTTGCCATAGCACCAACAAGAGAAGTGTGATTTGCTGGAGCACTTGAACCCAATTTAATAACACCAATTTCTAGAGTAGTAGCATTGTTTTTTACAGTATCTGTTACATCAAAAATGTCATCTCTTAAACCATTACATGCCGATGAAAAAGGCGAAGAAGATGTTGTCGTATGAATTATAGAATTTAAACTATTAACTCCATTGAGTCGTACAAAAGTTGCATAAGTACCTCCATCTTGACCCGAAATAACATTCCTGTCTGCCGATAAAACTTTAACACTAGTTATCATACTACCATTAGGAATAGAACTTAGATTAATTGAAAAGGAAGAACGGTCGTTATTCTTATTTTCAATTATATAATCATTAACATTACTAACCATAGCACAGGAAGGATAGGATAACCCCTCATCTATTTTATTATAGCTATTATGTAACCAGCTTGTGTAACTTCCGTTACTGACAGGAACTAGTTGTGATGTTGTAAACGCCATAGCGTTGTTGGTTAATAATAATCCAACCAAAACCAGCACAAACACCAAGCCCATTGAAAAATATTTTTTCATAAAATTTATAAATTAAATAATAATAGAAGAACAACTGTAAAGAGTTATAACAACTTTTTGTTTTTTTGTCCATAATGTCAAACGAATAAAGTGTTGATAACTAAAAAACTTAAGAACAGAATATTAAAGTGTACTTACATCTTATTAAGTGTTTTCTTTTTGCTTTTTATTGCACCAACAATACCAAAAATAACGAGAACGAGTCCAAGCCCTTGTGCTCCTGGACTATCATCATATCCACCATAAATAAACATAAATATCCCAAATAATATTACAAAAATTGGAAATATTATTTTACTTTTTTTCATATATAAATCATATCACAGGTTCGAACTTCTACTAAGCCTGCCCACCCATAAAGGAGAATACCTGCCCCGCTGTGCCCCGTAGGAAGCATTGTCCCGTAGTGAACTTGATCCTACTACTGGGATACTCTTTCCTTCTGGGGTAGTGAGCTTCTTGTCCTGTAGTAAGCTATGCTTTACTACTGGGACGCTCTACTGCTGGGGTTCACAACGTGCATATGTTCACATATCCACAATTTATTAAAATAATTTATTATGCTAAAATAATTTTATGAAAGGAAAAACGATAGAAGAAAGATTGGAAAATTATAGTGAAATTCGTGAAGAAGCACAAAAATTATATGCCACTTTTTTTAAAGTTTTTTGTCCAGCCCTTGGTCAATACATTCATTTTACTTCTAATGGTTTTAATCATTTAATATATCAAAGTGCAAAAAAAGAAAGAGACAAGAAAGCTCAAATATTAAGATTTGATATGTTAAAAAGAGCTAAATTTGTATTAGAAACTTCTACTACATTTCAAGAATTTGAAGAAAATATTGAGTACCGAAGAGTTAATAGACACGGTAAATATACTTCAATAAATTTAGTGGTTAGATCTTGGGGATTTGTTGCTGTTGTAGAAAAATTTCGCATAAAAGTTGTTGTGACACAAGTGGGTAATAGTAAGATAGAATTTTTTAGTGTAATACCTGCTTGGTTTATAAAACAATATAGAAATATAAAAATGATAGAGAACTCTACTGGAAAGGGACTCTTGAACGATAACGACGAAGAGATACTAAAAAACGCCACACATAGTGACGATCTTTAGTGTGCCTGTCCCTGGCTCAGAACTGGCCAGATAGAGCTGACGCCCCTCAGACACGTTACTATTATAATATATCAAACATAGAAAAGCAATGAGTTGTGGAAAACTATTATCAGCCCATTTACACACTAAAAATTACTCATATAAATAAGGGTATTCTAGCTGGCTCCCTGCCCGAAGTTGCTACATCGTTGCAAGCGGGCGAACATGGGAGGACCCGTCTCACCTACGGCTAACCGAGGCAGATGTTCGAATAAGTATATTGAATAAATAAAAAAAGACATACCTTAAAAATTTGATATGCCTTTTAATAATAGATTTGGTAGTAATACCATCATAATGACAGTTTTTCTTTAAGAAATGCACTCAGTGTTCCAGCAAGAGTAGGCTCTTCTGTTCCATTTTCTCCCAAACACCAAACGAAATCTAATTGACATTTTTTACCTGCCAAAAATTTAGAAATTTCCTGACAAAAGCTTTCATAAATTTTAGGTTCGTGAATACCAAATAATTTGAAAACTTCTTTTTCTTTAGTTGGATAAACATTACCATCAGGAGATTCGCCACCTACATAAGCGGACACTACAATTGAAACAATCCACCAATAATTTTTCATAATTTTAAGATTTAGTTAATATGATTTCTTTATCCTAATTCCCCCCGCAAGAAACTAAGAAAAAGAAACCAAATGAATAACTAAAATCCATTGTCAAAAAACTATCATTACTTTGATAATAACATTGTTTGTTTAGTTAGTCAAACATAATAAAAGACCCTCTGCTTTCGCTTTGGGTCATTCAAGTTCAAAAACTATAACATTAATATCAATTGAGCCATATATCTTTTCTAACTCTAATTGAATTTTTTCTCTAGTCAAACTGGGACAAATCAATTCGGGATCCCAAAGACTAAGCGCAGTAGAAAGATTATCAAAGCGATGAACTGTTTTTACTTTTCTTGGTACTTTGGAATTAAAGTTAATAATATCTCCTATTTGTATATTTTTGTTATATCTATTAACTTTTTGAACCTCAACCTTTTTTCTTCCATCACCTAAATAATCTAATAAAAATGCTTTAACATAAAGAATATGTTCCATAATTTGATTTTTAATTTATACAATTTTTTAATCCTCAGAAAAAATTTCGTAAAATGATTTATTCTCATTAAATATCACCGTCCATTCTGGGTTATCTTTTGCAAATTTTTTTTCGGCCATTTTACAGCCAAGATTACCACAATATGTACTATTTATCGTTGATTTCTTATAGTGAGTTAATCGCCACATTGTTATCCTATATAATTTATATGTATAAAAACCAAAATCGGTTTCATAAAAAATAATAAACGCTGCTGCAAATATGATAAAGGGAACAACAGCAATTATTTCGGTACTAGTTATTAAAAAAAATCCTAAAATTGTAAGCCCTGTAGCAATGCAATTATAATAATTTTTAAAAAAACATTCCCAAAATATTAAAAAATTTTCTATTTTTTTCATAATCGGATATTTATTGGTTTCCACAAAAGACAAAATTTATCTCCTCTGAAAACCAATAAAATCCATTGTCAAAAAACTATCTCATTCGAGCCTGAGGCTCTCAGAGCCGAATGGCCTCGCTTGGATATTACAATATTTATTTGAGGTTGTCTAGCTGGCTCCCCTTTTTGGAGAATAAATTTATGTGTTAAAATAATAATATGAATGATAGTGAATTAAATAACTTAGCATTTATAGATGGACAAAATTTATACCTCGGAACTAAAGAAAATGGATGGAATGTGAATTTGTCAAAATTTAAATTATATTTAAAAGATAGATATGATATTAAAGAAGCATATTATTTTATCGGATATCTACAAGAAGAAAACAATGAATTATACAAGGAAATACAAAAAGCTGGATTTATAGTAATCTTTAAAAATCATAACGAATATGCTATTTCAAAGAAAAAAGGAAACGTGGACACTGATATTGTTTTTGAGATAATGAAAAATCTAATTGAAAATATTAATTTTAATAAAATAGTTTTAGTTTCTGGTGATGGAGATTATAAAAAAGTTGTTGATTACTTAATTGAAAAAGATAAATTTAAAAGAATTTTATTCCCTAATGGAGATAAAGCATCATCATTATATAACAAACTTGATAATAAATTTAAACTATCAATTGATAGACAAACAGTTCGTCAATTTATAGAAAAGAAATAGAAATGAAAAGGGGGCGTCACCTAAGTGAAGCCCCTTTTCGTATTGATGTATATATTATATCGCAAACGATACTCAAAAGTCAATAGATAGAATCAAGGTTCAACAAGTAAGTGCAACACCAAAATCCCCTTGTAAAATAAGGGTATTCTAGTTGGCTCCCTGCCCGAAGTTGCTACATCGTTGCAGGCGGACAAACTTGCTTTGCCCTTCTGAAGCTTTAGCGTAAGAGGGGGAGGATGCTGTGCCCCGTATGAAGCATTGCCCTGTAGTGAATTCCTACTACTGGGATACTCTTTCCTTCTGGGGTTCCAATGAGTATAGTTAGAAAATAAAAAGAACGGCAGCAACAATGTTACTACCGTTCCGGTGATCTTCGATCTTATGGTCTTTCTTTGGATTTAAGTCCAAATTTCCACTTAGAGGGGCTAAGCCCAAAAAAACCTTTTTGTTCCCCTAGGCCTCCATAAACAACCTGTACTAAAGGACGTTTATTCTTTCGATTTAGGATGGTTTTAAATTCAAAGAACACCTATACTTTTGATAGTATATCATACTGTGATATATTTGTCAACTATTTTCTGATGCTCCCTGCCCGAAGTTGCTACATCGTTGCAAGCGGGCGAACTTGGGAGGATGTTCGAATCGCTATTTTAGATAAATAAAAAACCGCTTGCATTTAGATTGCTAGCGGTTAATGAATTCAATATTCCCCGGTTGTAATATCAGCTGATTTTTTTCAGCTTAAGATAACGAAGCCTCATCCTCACGGCTTCTCTGGTTGAAATAAGCTTCTCAACCATTTTGTCTTCAGGGCCATATCTTTTTATGCGCCCGCCGATTTGTTTACCCAAACTTCTTAATTGTCCGACAAGTCTGATTCTTTTTTTGTGATGTACTGGAATTTTCATCTTTATTTCCTCCTTTTAATTATATTGAGCAAGCTGGTGAAAATGAAAATGAAAACAGAATATGACTCACTTCAAAATTTGTATAACAGAAATCAAGTTCTTTATTGAATGCCTCGTTATTGAAAATGAATTTTGCAATTTTCATACAAGATTCACGATTGATAAGATTCTCGGTTGCATCTCCCTTAAGTGAGCAAGCCTCTTTATAAAGATTTGTTCCCCTAATGGTAGGATGTTTTGAAAAATCAATAATCATCCCCTGGTACATAGTTCCCACAAGCCAGTTGTACATCATCAAAAAATTCTCAGCAGTAAGAGGAACATTTTCACTACCCAAAACTACAAACAGGGTACATAAAATGTTTTCCTTTCTAGTCCCGGGAAGATCAGCATAATTATGTATACCGATACGGTTTTTGATTTCACCAGTGATTTCAATTAGTATTTCTTTTTTCATAATTATAGATTTTTAATGGTTAGCATTTATTTTGTTTACAAAATCCCCCTAAAGAGACTTAATAAACAAAACAAAAATAACCAAAATCCATTGTCAAAAAACTATCTCGTTCGAGCCTGAGGCTCTCAGAGCCGAATGGCATTACTTGGATAATACAATATTTATTTGAGTTTGTCTAGCTGGATCCACTATTCTGTTTTGAATTAGTATTATAGAAAAACAAATGAAGAGAATAACTCAGTAAATGTTTTATAATCAGTGTTATATTGATTTTGACTTCCGAACATAAAATTTATATTGTAAGCTTTTCCGTTATAAACAAAGGAGTAAGATATTCCAGTAGAACTATCCAATTTTAATACTCTTAAGTTTTTTCCACCAATATTCATAGAACTTACTTTGCCTAATCTGCTTTGTACTTCAGTTTGTGGTAATCCAAATTTAGAATCTTTTATAATATCATCAATTTTTAAATAATTTGTATAATTGATTCCATTTGATAAAGTCCCATAGGAAACTTGAATAGAGATCAAGGAATCATTATTTCTCATATTAGAATTAGATCCTGGCAATATCGCATCTAAGCTATTCTTTATTTGAAAATTACTAGAATTTACTTCTTCTGATTTTGATACTAAAGTCCAATCCGATGGATAACTTATTTCATATCCAGCTTGGAAGCTTTTGTATATTTCTAAAGATTTATTGCTTTCAATTTTATTTTCTGTATTATCCTGACTTTCTTGTGGTAAATTATTTACCAAACTATTCTCATTTTTCTTTGAATTGATAAAGAAAACATATACTAAACCCACTACTAATAAAATTATAATAATTACTAACAACACTGTATTCAATTTTGATTTGTTTTCCATTTGATAATTCTACCATAGGTTCGAACTTCTACTAAGCCTGCCTGCGAAGGCAGGCGAACTTGCTGTGCCCTCCTCTGGAGGGGGAGGATGCTGTGCCCCGTACTGAACTCTGTTCTAATACTGGGGTTCGAATAGAAATAATAAAAGCCCAACAATAAAGTTGAGCTTGATTAAAAGGGTATCTTTAATTGAAACGACTTTCTGTTTATTAAATTCCAACATAAAATCATTTCATAGGGGTCTGTGCCCGTAATTGCAAAACGACAATCTATACATTTTATGTATCCATTATCAAGTGAATTTCCGTCGTGGAGCAAATCTCTTGAACCACATTCTGGGCAACCACAATAGCCATCTTTATCTTTTTCTGCGCCAGCAAAAATGGCTTGAGCTAAACGAATTTGTTCAAATTCTTTTTCCCTCATCGTAAATTTTTTAAGGTTTAATGATCAAGGCGAGAACGTTCAGCTTTTCTAAGAACTTTCAGTAATTTAACTGGTGGTTGGATGGAAATGTCTGAACGAATTTCCATTAGAAATTTACTCAGATTCTTTTGAAGAGTTATTTTTGACTTTCTAAAAAGAAAACAACTGGGTTCTTTCTTACAGAAATTCTCAATTGTTTTAATTTCTTCTGAAAGTACTGTGCCTGATATAATAATTGTTTTTCCTCCACAATCTTTGGTAAACATTTTATACAGAGCTAGCCCTTCAAGAGTTGGGTCCTGGCTTTCCCCCAAACAGCAAGTGACCAAGAAGGTAGTTTTTTTGTCGGTGTTGTCTTTTAAAATCTTGGAAATTTCTTTCGTTGATTCTTCTTTAATAGAGTCAATAAAATCATCCGTGCAAGTACAAATCAGACTTCTGAGTTTTTCGAATTCGTTTTTTGAGCTTGGGTAGAAGGTTAAAGACATATTTTCTAAAACCTCTTTAATTATCTCAAAATAAAACTCATCATCTTCCATAATGAATATCTGTTTTTTCATAACATTATAAATTTTAGTTAATTTGACTTCTTTTTCCCAATCCCCCACAGAGAAACTAAGAAAAAGAAACCAAATGAATAACCAAAATCCATTGTCAAAAAACTATCTCATTCGAGCCTGAGGCTCTCAGAGCCGAATGACATTATTTCGATATTACAATATTTATTTGAGTTTGTCTACCCTGCGTTATGGTTCAATAACTTGAAATCATAGATGAGGCAATTAACACTATATGATATAATCATAAATATGAAAAAGGTAAATATTTATATTGATGGAAATAATTTATATCGTTCTGCTAAGGAATTAGGATTTAATATCAATTATAAAAGATTAAGAGGATGGCTTAGTCAAAAATATAATGCGAGTAATATCTATCTTTTTATCGGTCTTGTCCCCGACAAAGTAAAATTTTATGAGTATTTACAAAGTTGTGGATATATACTTGTTTTTAAACAAACAGTTTCTGTTGGAGAAAAAATTAAAGGTAATTGTGATGCCGAGCTTGTTTTAAAAACTGTTTCTGACTTTTATACAAAATCTTTTGATAAATGTATTTTAGTTACTGGAGATGGAGATTTTGGATGTCTTGTAGAATTTCTAAAAGATAATAATTCTATAGATAGAATTTTATCTCCCGATGTAAATAAATGTTCATTTTTACTAAGAAATAAAAATGTAGAAATTACATTTCTAAATAATATTTATCATAAATTTTCAGACAAAATATAAAGAAAAAGCCCCCGATATGGACTGATCCATATAGGGGTCTCTTTCATAGTGATAAAGCAATTATATCATAATAATAGTAATAAATGCAAGTGTTTGTATTAAGGTTCGAACTTCTACTAAGGTAGGTAAAATAACCATTGTGAATTATGGTTTATATTTTGATCACTTGGAGGGATAACTTACGAACTATTAAATGGGAAGGGGTGTTCCCTAATCCAAGTGTTTCTTTACAGCAAATCAATCAATTGTTAGCTATATTGTGAGGGGGAAATAAAAAAACCACCTCAATCATTTAGATATTATTAGTGGTCTTGTAATAACTGATCAGTATTTTTTTACCGATGAAAGGATGCAACTACTTCAAAGGCTTTTTGTAAATGCTCGTAGTTTGTACGATCAAATATAAATCTGACGTGACCCGTACCTGACTGTTCACCGATTTTTAACCAACCATATTTTTTATCATTCCATAATTGATTTTCCCAATCAATTTCTGGTAGTTTGGAAACCTGATCAAACTTTAATAAATCCAGGACTGCATGTGAATTGTCACTATCTACCAAAAAACATAAATTATCATTTTCCATTTTTATTTCCTCCTCAATTTTTTGATGTCTTATCTTGATCACTGGCCTGAAAAAAATATTGGTGACTTAAATACCCAATAATTGGGTTAATATGGAAAATAATACTGGTGTTTGCAAAACACAACGACGCCCACATTATGGATTCCCACATACTATGGATAACAAAAATCAAAATGATAAAGGTAAGTAATCCGAGAATAAATCCCAGACAAGTACCAATGAGAATGGTTTTCCTATGATATTCTGAGAGGTACTGAAAATAAGTTAACTTTTTCATTTGAATACTTTGAATTACAAAACCCCACAACCCAACTTTTCCACAGACACCAAAAATAACCTAAAATGTTTTTAGGTTTTAATACAAAAGTATAATTTTTCTTCTTAACAACTTCTTCTACCTAAGCACAT
>Ga0247841_10004517_pt1 | contig 23783 bp, 34 predicted proteins | sample LaCruzMarch2015__2_FD_192410 | JGI IMG/M metagenome (GOLD analysis project Ga0247841, IMG submission 192410) | Freshwater microbial communities from meromictic Lake La Cruz, Castile-La Mancha, Spain - LaCruzMarch2015_18m | ecosystem: Environmental > Aquatic > Freshwater > Lake | place: Spain... | reverse complement strand
GAATCCGCGTTTCTCCATGTAGCGCTGGAAAAAAGTGGCGTCGGTATTTTCGGAGATAGCCCAGTAGAAGGGTATTTCCACATCCAGGCCGTTCTTGTCGCGGGAGTAACCATAGCTCGGAAAGAGTAGGCCGGACTGGCGTGTTTTCTTGGCCGGAAAGATGAGATAAGGTAGATAGAGGACGGGAAGATCCTTCGCGAGGAGCCGGCCGTGCTTCAAAGTGCCGTAGCCGTCGATGGTCACCTCCATCTCTTTGCCCGCGAGGCGCCAGTCGGGCGCCTCCCCGTCGCAGGTGGTCACTGTGCCGTTTTCCAGCCGGTAGGTCTCTCCCGACTTCTTTTCGATTCTTTCTCCTTTGATGTAGTAATGGTTCTGGGCGATGAACATTTTCCCATCCTCCACCGTCCCCGTCCGGGAGACGATGTTGAACGAGACCTTTTCGCCCTCGAGGATATCCGGACCGTTCCGGAGCAGCACATGGCCAACGGCCAGGGCCTGGTTCGTGGCGCGGTACAGCGTCACGGCGTCGGCCTTCAGGTCCCCCCCGGAGAAGGTGATCAGAACCTTTCCCGCCGCATGATAGGCGTCCTCATCCCCGTCGTAAGCGATGCTGTCCGCATCGATGGTGACCGGTCCCTCGCGGAACTCCGTCTCGAAAGCCCCAAGGGTTGAAGCCGCCATGCAGGCAAAAAACAGAATTGCTAACAAAAAACAGACCTTCTTCAGCCTTTGCACCTCCGCATTTTTCCGCGCCGCTCAGGTCGTCCGGTTTTCGGACAAAAAACCCGTTCCGCTGCCTTTCAGAATCCGATGGAGCTTCTTGATTTCTCCCACCAGATAGAGGGAGCCTGCCACACAGACGAGATCCTTCTTCCCGGCAAGCGAAAGGGCATAGCGCAAAGCATCGCCCGGATTTTCGACCACTTCGATATCCCCGTGAAACCTTCCGGCCGCCAGCCGCAGCTCCTCCGGCGATAGGGCCCGCTCACTGTTGGGGCGGGTGAGAATCACCCGGTCTGCCAGGGGGAAGAGCCTCCTCGCCATTGCCCGGTAGTCCTTATCCCCCAGGACACCGAAGAGCAGGATCAACCGCCGGTGGGAAAAATCATTCTGGAGCGCCCGGCGGAGCGTAGCCACCCCCGCCGGATTGTGGGCGCCATCCACAAGCAGCATCGGAGAGCGCTGGAGAATCTCCAGCCGCCCTTCCCATCGCACCTGTTTCAGGCCTGCGGAAACAGCGGCTTCCTCCACCCGGAAACCGGCATCCTCGATCAGTTCCACGGCGCCCAGCGCCAGGGCGGCATTGGAAATCTGGTGTTTTCCCGCGAGGGGGCAGAGAAGCCCCTCATGGCGCCGCCCGACCCCTTGATATGAAAATGTCCCGTCCCGATGGATCGTCGTCCGGATCTCCTTCCCTACCCGGAAGAGCCTTGCCCCTCTTTCCCGGCAGATCGCCTCCAGGGTTCCGATGACCGGCTTCTGCCGGACCGCGGTAAGGCAGACTCCCCCCGCCTGAATGATCCCCCCCTTTTCGCGCGTGATTTTCCACAGCGTGTTGCCGAGGTACTCCCGGTGTTCGAGGGAGATGTTGGTGATGATCGAGACGAGCGGGACGACTACGTTGGTGGCATCAAGCCTGCCCCCCATGCCGACCTCCAGCACGGCAATGTCCACCTTCCGCCGTTGAAAGTGGAGAAAGGCCATCGCGGTGAGGAATTCGAAATAACTCACTGTCTCCCGGACGCCTCTTTTCACCTCTTCCGCGCAGTCCGCCGTTTCCTCGCGGCGGATCATCCGGCCGTCGATCCGGATCCTTTCCCGGAAATCGATCAGGTCCGGAGAGGTGTAGAGCCCGGTCCGGAACCCCGCCGCGGTGAGGATCGAAGCCGTCATCGCCGCCACGGAGCCTTTGCCGTTGGTGCCGGCAATCAGCACCGCGGGACAGCTGTCCTGGGGATTGCCGAGCCTCTCCAAGAGGGAGCGGACCGAATCGAGTCCGAGACGGATGCCCATGGGGTTCAGAGACTTTAGATATGCAAGCGTCTCGCGATAGGTCATGGATGATGGTTGCCAAAAAAAGGGCGTCTCTGTTGCAGCTTTACGGCTTTTTTCGGCAGGCCTAATCCGCCGTCACCTTGAATACCTCATCACCGGGACGGACCCGATCCGCCACCTGGATGCCGATATAGTCGCCGGCAACCGCCTGGGCCACCTTCTGGTTGTTGACCTCCATGGAATCGAGCGGCATTGTCAAGTCGGTTGTATGTCCGGTGAATTTCAGGGTATCCCCGATCCTGATCTCGCCTTCCGTGATCTTGACGGCGGCCACGCTCGGTTTGGAAAAAAACTTCACGACTTCGCCGATCCTCTGTTCACCCATTGCCAATCCTCCTTCCTATGACGATCTCAGGCAAAAGCCCGTGCCATAAACACTTCGGTGGGAAAATATCGCGTTTTTGATAAAAAGACAAGAGGGGAAAGAGAGGAAACTAAAAGGGCGGGTTGATCGCCCGCCCTCTGCGATTTTCTATTTCTTCGGCGCCGGCGCCTTTTTCTTGGATTTATCCGCCTCGGCATTCCGGACGAATTCAATGATGGACATGGGCGCATTGTCACCCGCGCGATATCCGGACTTGACGATCCGGGTATAGCCGCCGGCCCGTTCCTTATAGCGCTCCGACAGGTCACCGAACAGCTTTCCCACCATGTCTCGTTCCCGGACATAAGCGGCGGCCTGTCTCCGGGCATGTAGATCCCCCCGCTTGCCGAGGGTAATCATCTTATCCGCCACCTTTTTGAGCTCCTTGGCCTTCATGTCGGTGGTCTGGATTTTCTCATGTTTCAAAAGGGAGGTTACCATCGTCCTCAGCATGGCCTTGCGGTGGCTTGTCGTCCTTCCCAGTTTACTTCCAAATTTCCCCTGGCCCATCGAAACTCATCCTTTCAATGCAAACAATTCTATTCCGCCCCTTCAACAGGCGTTTCTTCCGCTTTTTCGGCCTTGTCCCACGGAGGGGAATCCACCTTCATGCCGAAGCCCAGACCGGATTCCAACAGGATCTCTTTGATCTCATTCAACGACTTCCGGCCGAAGTTCTTGGTCTTGAGCATCTCGGCCTCCGTTTTCCGAACCAGTTCCCCGATCAGATTGATCCCGGCGTTCTTCAGGCAGTTGGCCGAACGTACGGAGAGTTCCAGATCATCCACGTGCCGTAGAAGGGTATCGTTGATATCTTCTTCCGTTCCTTCAATTTCGGATGCTTCCTCTTCTTCTTCCTCCTCGGAGAAATTGATGAAGGGATCTAACTGCTCCTTGAGGATCTTCGCCGCGTAGGCCACGGCATCCTCCGGAAGAACGCTCCCATCCGTCCAGACCTCGAGGATCAGGCGATCATAGTCCGCAACCTGCCCGACCCGGGCGTAGGTAACGGTATAGTTCACCTTTTTGATCGGTGAAAAGATGGAATCGATATTGATCGTTCCCTCGGGCTGTTCGGGATCCATTTCCTTCGGGGCGGCAACGTACCCCTTTCCCATTTTGACCACCATTTCCGCCTTGCAGGAAGCCTTCTTACCCACCAGGGTTGCAATGTAGTGATCGGGATTAAGGATCTCCACTGTCCCGTCGGTCACGATGTCCGCCGCAGTGATCACCCCTGGGGACAGGATGCCGCATCGTGTCCCCAGGGCATCGAGCCGGATGGTCCGCGGTCCGTCCTGATGAAGCTTCAGGCGCACACCCTTCAGATTCAGAATGATATCGGTCACGTCCTCTTTGACCCCGGGGATCGTGGAAAATTCATGAAGGACGCTGTCAAATTTTACGGAAACGATGGCTGCCCCCTGAATGGATGACAGCAAAATCCTCCGCAGTGCATTCCCCAGGGTGGTGCCAAAGCCGCGTTCCAGCGGCTGACAACTGAATTCCCCATAAAAACGGGTATGGGTCGTTTTATCGATATCGATCCTTTTCGGTTGAATCAAACTGCGCCAGTTTCTCTGCATAATTCCTTTCCCTGCCCTTCGGATACCTGGTGATTGTCTTATTTGGAATAAAGTTCAACGACCAGTTGTTCCTTAACCGGCATCGTCAATTCTTCACGGGCAGGAAGCATCTTCACAACGCCCTTGAAGTTGGTCTTATCGACCTCCAGCCATTGAGGAACCCCACGCCTGGCAACGGTTTCCATGGCTTCGATAATCCGCTCCACCTTCCGGCTGCCCTCTCTGATTTGGATTTCATCCCCGAGTTTGATCAGATAAGAAGGTATATTGACCGGTTTCCCACTCACCAGAAAATGGTTATGCCGGACCAGTTGTCTTGCCTCCGTACGCGAATTCGCAAAACCCATCCGGAAGATCATGTTGTCCAGCCTTCTCTCTAAAAACAGGAGAAGATTGGTTCCGGTAATCCCCTTCTGCCGTTCCGCCTTGGCGAAATATCCCCGAAACTGCTTTTCCAGAAGACCGTACATCCTTTTGAGCTTCTGCTTTTCCCGCAACTGGACGCCGTAATCGGAGAATTTTTTCCGCAACTGACCATGATCGCCGGGTGCAAACCCCCGCCTTTCAAAGGCGCATTTCTCACTGTAACACCTGTCCCCTTTGAGAAACAGCTTCAGGCCTTCTCTTCGGCACAACCTGCATGTGGATTCTCGATATCTTGCCAAAAAAACCTCCTCCTATCCATTATCCGTTATTCGTTACCAACGTCTTCTCATCGTCGTTTGATCATGGATGATCGGGGACACCTTACGGCAAGGTGTCCCCGATCATTGTTTTAAACCCTTCTGCGCTTGGGCGGGCGGCATCCGTTGTGGGGAATGGGCGTCACATCGCGGATGAGACTGATCTTCAGCCCCGCCGTCTGGAGAGACCTCAGCGCCGATTCCCGACCGGATCCCGGCCCCTTGACATAAACCTGTACCGCCCGGAGTCCATGTTCCCGCGCCTTCTTGACGGCATCCTCCGCCGCCATCTGCGCGGCAAAGGGGGTGCTCTTTCGGGACCCCTTGAACCCCTGCATCCCGGCGGACGCCCAGGCTATGACATTCCCGCTCAGATCGGTAATGGTCACGATCGTGTTGTTAAAGGTCGACTGAATGTGAGCTATCCCCTCGGAGATATTTTTCTTTTCCTTCTTTTTCCCTGTTTTTCTGACTGGCTTTGCCATTGATCCTCCGGATTCATCCACTCCCTATTTCTTCTTGCCCGCAATCGACCTTCTCGGTCCCTTCCTGGTTCGGGCGTTGGTACTCGTTCTCTGGCCCCTGACAGGCAGTCCCTTCCGATGTCGCAAACCGCGGTAGCTCCCAACATCCATCAGCCTTTTAATGGACATGGAGATTTCCCTTCGCAAGTCCCCTTCGACCTTGAGTTCCTTGTCGATGATATTTCGGATGGAGGTGACTTCCGAATCCGCAAGCTGATCGGTTTTCGTGTCGGGACTGACGCCGGCGTCCCGAAGGATCTCACACGATTTTGTCCGCCCTATCCCGTAGATATAGGTTAACGCGATCTCCATCCTCTTGTTCTTGGGTAAATCCACACCCGCAATTCTTGCCACTGGTCAACCTCCTGATGATCAAATCCCTATCCCTGACGCTGCTTGTGCTTAGGATTTTCGCAAATCACGCGCAACACACCACGCCTTTTGACAATCTTGCACTTCTCACAAATTTTCTTGACCGAAGAACGTACTTTCACGATCATTCCCCCTCAATCCGCCTAAGGGGACATGATGCTGCATCGTGTCCCCATTAATCCCCGCCGCCTTCGCTATTTTGTCCTGTAAACAATCCTTCCCCGGGTCAGATCATAGGGAGACAGCTCCACCGTCACCTTGTCGCCGGGCAGTATCTTAATAAAATGCATCCTCATCTTGCCGGAAATATGGGCCAGAACACGATGGCCGTTTTCCAGTTCCACCCGAAACATGGCATTGGGCAGGGGTTCGACCACCCGGCCTTCAACCTCTATCGCTTCTTCTTTCGCCATAATCTCCGTTCGGGGACAGATTTGTGAATCCCGGGGACAGATTTCAAATCTGTCCCCTTGACCATAAAGCCGCCGCTACTGTATCCGGCTCAGTATCTCCGGCCCGTTCTCCGTAATCGCCACGGAATGTTCAAAATGCGCGGATAGCCTTCCGTCCTCGGTGACCACGGTCCACCCGTCGGGAAGAATCTTCACCCGGTAACTTCCCTCATTCACCATCGGCTCGATCGCCAGGACCATGCCCGGCCGGAGTTGAATCCCTCTCCCCCGCACACCGTAATTGGGGATCTGCGGATCTTCATGCATGCTCCTGCCGATTCCATGTCCGACAAAATCCCGGACGACCGAAAAACCGGCCGCCTCGACGCGTCGCTGAACGGCAGCGGAGACATCCCCCAGGCGGTTGCCCGCCCGCGCCTGCTCAATTCCGTCGTAGAGCCCTTCCTCGGTGACTTTCATCAGCCGCTCAGCCGTGGCCGAAACGGTTCCTACGGGAACGGTTATCGCGGCATCTCCATAATATCCCTTGTAAAGGACTCCAAAATCCAGACTCAGAATATCCCCGGATACGAGCGGCCGATCCGATGGCATACCGTGAACCACCTCGCCATTCACCGATGTGCAGAGAGCAAAGGGATAACCGCGGTACCCTTTGAATGCCGGGACAACCCGACTCTTTCGCGAAAGCGCTTCCGATAACCGGTCCAGCTCCCGCGTGGTCACACCCGGTTTGACCCTTTCCCTCAGCTCCGTCAGAATCTCCGCAACAATCCCATTGCTTGTCCTGAGCCTTTCGATCTCATCCGGCAGCTTCAGGATAACCATGACCCTGATCCCCTGTTTTCGGCGGCCATGCCTGCCTCAGCGCCTTCTGGCAATGCGCCCTTTCTTCATGAACCCCTCATACTGCCGGGTCAGAAGATGGGTTTCGATCTGCCCCGCCGTATCCAGCGCCACGCCTACGACAATCAGAAGGGCCGTCCCTCCGAAATAGAAAGGCACATTGAAAGAGCTGATCATAATGCTGGGAAGCACGCAGACGGCGGAGACATAAATGGCCCCCCCGAAGGTCAGCTTCGTCAAAACATCATCGATATACTCGGCCGTCTTCTTTCCCGGCCGGATTCCGGGGACGTACCCCCCGTATTTTTTCATGTTGTCGGCCACATCCACCGGATTGAAGGTCACCGCAGTATAGAAGAAGCAGAAGAAAACGATGAAGGCCACGTAGAGCATCTCATAACTGACCCGCCCCGGGATCATTGCGTCCGCCACGGACTTCATCCAGGGATGGGGAATAAAATTGGCGATCGTCGCCGGAAACATGATGATCGAAGAGGCAAAGATCGGCGGGATGACGCCGGCCGTATTGACCTTCAGGGGAAGATGGGTCGACTGACCGCCGTACATCTTCCTCCCGACCACCCGTTTCGCGTACTGTACGGGGATCCGTCTCTGACCGCTCTCAACAAAAACGATTACGCCGACGACCAGCACCATCATCAGGATCAGAATGATGATGAAGAAAATTCCCATCTCCCCCGAGGCGAGGAGGCGGAAGGTATTGATGATCGCCTCCGGGCCGCGGCAGACAATGCCGGCAAAGATGATCAGCGAGATGCCGTTCCCGATCCCCTTTTCGGTGATCTGTTCGCCAAGCCACATGATAAATGCCGTGCCGGCGGTCAAGGTGATCACCGTCATCAGCCGGAATGCCCAGCCGGTATTGATCACGATCGACGCCCCCGTGGGGCCCGCCATATTTTCCAGACCGATAGAGATTCCGAAACCTTGGATAAGACTGAGGACCACCGTCCCGTAACGGGTGTACTGCGTGATCTTTCTCCGGCCCGCCTCTCCCTCTTTGGAAAGCTTCTCCAGGTAGGGGATGGCCACGGTCAGGAGCTGGAGGATGATCGACGCACTGATGTAGGGCATGATCCCCAGGGCAAAGACCGAAAGATTGCTCAGGGCGCCGCCCGCAAACATGTCAAAGAGTCCCAGAAGAGACCCCTTGGCCTGCTCGAAGAAGGCCGCCAGGGCTGCCGTATCGATCCCCGGCGTCGGTACATGGGCGCCGATCCGGTAAACCGCCAGAAGAAAAAAAGTAAAGAGAATTCTCTTCTGGAGTTCCGGTATCTTGGAGATATTCTTTAAGCCTTCTAACAAATCAGATGACCTCTACAATGGTGCCGCCCGCGGCTTCAATCTTCTCTCTTGCCCCGCGGCTGACCCTATCCACCTTCAGGGAGAGGGGGAAATTGATCTCCCCGTTTCCCAGGACCTTGACCCCATCTACTCTTCCCGACACCAGACCGACCGCCGTCAGGGTGCCGCGATCGACAAGCGCCCCCTGGGCAAACCCTTTCAACTGTTCAATATTGACGATTGCGATAATCCGCCTCATGGGATTCTTGAATCCCCTCTTTGGCATCCTTCGGGTAAGGGGCATCTGCCCCCCTTCGAAATTGGGACGGACACTGTGTCCCGAACGGGCGTTCTGGCCCTTTGCGCCCTTACCGGCCGTGCCGCCGTGCCCCGAACCGTCGCCGCGACCGACCCTCTTTTTCTTTTTCCGCGAACCTTCCGGCGGTCTCAATGTTCCCAGATTCATTTCCCGTTCCCCTCAACTTCCACCGCAGCCACCAGGTGATCGACCTTCCGGATCATCCCGCGTATTTCCGGCGTATCATTCAACACCACGCTTCTGTTGACCTTGCCCAGTCCCATGCCGCGAAGGACCCTGCGCTGCGCCTCCGGTCTGCCGATGTAACTATGAATCAATGTAATCTTGAGCATTTTACCCACAGTCTGTCCCTCTTTAGCCTTAATTTTCGGCAATGCCTTTCCCTCTGGCGGCAAGGATCTCGGACGGCGCTCTCAACTGTCCCAATCCTTCGATGGTCGCTTTGACCAGGTTGTGCGGATTATGCGATCCCAAGCACTTCGTCAGGATATTGTGAACACCGGCCACCTCCAGCACGGCGCGTACCGCCCCGCCCGCAATCAACCCGGTCCCTTCCGACGCGGGCTTCAGCAGGACTTTGCCGGCGCCGTAATGCCCTATGACGCTGTAGGGAATCGTCCGATTTTCCACCGCCACCCGGATCATCGCTTTCTTGGCCTGCTCCATGCCTTTGCGGATCGCCTCCGGGACTTCGTGGGCCTTTCCCAGACCGGCGCCGACGGAGCCCTTTCCATCGCCGACCACAACCACGGCACTGAACCGGAACCGCCGCCCGCCCTTTACCACCTTGGCCGTTCTGTTTATCGTGATCACCCTGTCGAGAAGTTCCAATTCTTCCATAATCTTCGTTTCCTACGATCATCCCTTCACTGTGGTTTGTAGAATTGCAGGCTAAAACTTCAGCCCCGCCTCCCTCGCGCCGTCGGCTAAGGCCTTCACCCTTCCGTGATAGAGGAACCGACCCCGGTCGAAGACAACATTCTCAATACCGGCATCCTGAAGACGCTTTGCCAGGAGTCTCCCCACCGCCCTGGCCTCATCGACCCTTTTCATACCGGCAATGGAATCCGCCAGTTCCTTGCTGAGCGTGGAGGCCTCCGCCAGGGTCCTCCCGGAATCATCCGCAATGGCCTGGGCATAGATATGGACCGCAGACCTGAATACGGAAAGGCGGGGCCGCTTTTCGGTACCCGTCACCTTCCCTCTCACCCTCATCTTCCGTTTGCTTCTGAGCTTTTCAATTTTCTTCGTTGCCAATGTCCTACCTCTTCACGGGGTGCGTCGGAACCCGGCCGGCGGCACCGGAAACTTAGCAGGCTGTTGAAAAACGCCCGTCTACTCAAGTTTCCCTCATCCTTCTCCGTTCAACGTACTAACAAGTACGCCTCACGGCTCAGGATTTCGGGGGCCTTGCATCCAGACGTTTTTGAACAGCCTGGAGCAGTTACTTTTTCAACTGACTGTTAGGCGCCTACGGATTTCCCGACCTTGCGTCTGATCTGCTCGCCCGCATACTTGATACCTTTGCCTTTATAAGGTTCCGGTTTCTTCAGACTCCGGATCTCCGCCGCCACACGTCCGACCAGTTGCTTGTCGATACCAGACACCGCGATGTTGACCAGTTTATCGACCTTGATCTGAATCCCCTCCGGTATCGGATATTCTACCGGAGCGGAAAAACCGATGACCAGTTTCAGGGTATTGCCTCCGACTTCGGCACGGTATCCGACGCCGGAAATCTCGAGACTTTTCGCGAACCCGCTGCTGACCCCCTTGACCATGTTGGCCACCAGGGTTCGGACCAGCCCATGATAGGATCTCTCTATTCTTCCGTCAGACGCCCTTTTGACCTCTACCGCCCGGTCACCCAGAATTACATCGATGCCCTTGGGCACTTCCAGGGAAAGCTTCCCCTTCGGACCCTCAACCATAATCATGGAATGATCCCGGCTGATTTTTACACCAGCCGGTATTTCCACGGGTATTTTACCAATTCTTGACATGAAGTCCTCTCCCGATTCCCAAGGGGACAGATTTCAAATCTGTCCCCATCGCTCGATTTCAAATCTGTCCCCACCGCTCGCAAATCTGTCCCCCTTGCCCGGTTTTCACTTACCACACATTGCAGAGAAGCTCACCGCCCAGGCTCAATTCCCTCGCCTCTTTATCCGTCATGACGCCCCTGGAGGTGGAAAGGATGGAAATGCCATAGCCGTTGAGCACCTGGGGAATCTTCTGACTCTTCACATAAACCCTTCGTCCCGGTTTGCTGACCCGCTGAATATCGGTCATCACGGTTCTCTTTGCATCCGGGTACTTCAGATAGACCCGCAGCACATCATGCGCAAGCGGATCCTTCTTGATGTCATAACCGCTGATGTATCCTGATTTCTTCAATACCTTCGCCACGTTCAGATTAATCCGCGAGTTCAGCACATCCACACTCTTGAAATGAACCCGGTTGGCATTTCTGATCCTGGTGAGCATATCCGCGATCGGATCGGTCATCCCCATATTGCTGCTCCCTTTCTACCAGTTCTACCAGCTCGATTTGATCACGCCGGGAATTTCCCCCTTCAGAGATAAATTCCTAAAGCATATTCTGCACATATCAAATTTCCGGTAATAAGCCCTCGGTCTTCCGCAGAGCGGACACCGGTTGTAGTTTCGGACCGAAAATTTCATTTTTCTCTTGGCCTTCACAATCAAGGACGTCTTTGCCACTCTTACCCTCCAGAGATATATTCCGCTGTTTTCAGTTCCTGAACGGCATACCCATCAACTTCAGCAGTTGCCTTGCCTCATCATCCGTCTTGGCCGTGGTGACGATCGCAATATTCATGCCCCTGATCTTTTCGATCTTGTCATATTCAATCTCCGGAAAGATGATCTGCTCTTTCAGACCGAGGGCAAAATTCCCTCTCCCGTCAAACGATTTCGACGGGATCCCCCTGAAATCGCGAACACGGGGAAGGGCGACGTTGACCAACCTGTCGAAGAATTCGAACATCCGTTCCCTTCGCAGGGTGACACAGCAGCCGATCGACATCCCCTGACGGAGTTTGAAGGTCGCAATGGACTTTCTCGCCTTGGTGATTACCGGCTTCTGCCCCACGATCGCGGTCATCTCCGCCACCGCGCTGTCCAGAATCTTGACGTTCTGAATGGCCTCCCCAAGACCCATATTGACGACGATCTTCACAATCTTAGGAACTTCCATCGGGTTTTTATAATGGAGCTCCTTGATGAGAGCCGGAACGACTTCCTTGGTATAGTAATCTTTTAGTCTTGCCATCTTTCCCCAGCCTATGTATCCAGTATCTCGTGACATTTCGCGCAGACACGCACCTTTTTCCCATCTTCAAGGATCTTGTATCCAATCCGGACGCCGGTACCGCATTTGTTGCACAGATACATCACGTTGGAAACGTGTATCGGCCCTTCCTTCTCGACAATGCCGCCCTTGCCCTTGGCATCCGGCTTCTTGTGCTTTTTGATCAGGTTCACCTTTTCGATGACAACCCGCTCCTTGTCGGCAATCGTGCTCTGGATCTTCCCCGTCTTACCCTTTTCTCTACCGGTGATCACCTTGACGGTATCCCCTTTTTTTAGTCGCTTTCCCAGCATCTCTTGCTCCTAGTCGCTTGGGGACAGATTTCAAATCTGTCCCCAGCAGATTTCAAATTTGTCCCCATCCCCATCGCCTATAAAACCTCAGGGGCAAGGGAGACGATCTTCATGAACTGTTTTGCCCGGAGCTCGCGCGCGACCGGCCCGAAGATTCTCGTCCCGACCGGCTCCATCTGGTTCGTGATGAGAACGGCAGAGTTGTCATCAAACTTCAGGTAAGAGCCGTCCGCCCTTCTCACCTCTTTGACCGTTCTGACGACGACCGCCTTCATGACATCGCCCTTCTTCACCTTCGAATTCGGCAGGGCCTCTTTAACGGCAATGACGATGACATCACCCAGGCTGGCATATCGTCTCCTGGATCCTCCCAGCACCTTGATACATGCCACCTTCTTGGCGCCCGAATTATCCGCTACGTTCAACACCGTTTGCATCTGAATCATAACAACACCCCATTAAGCAATCTACCTTGCCTTCTCCAGGATCTCCAGCATCCGCCACCGCTTCTCTCTGCTCAACGGCCGGGATTCAACAATGAGAACCTTATCACCCACCTGACAGGCGTTCTGCTCATCATGGGCCTTGTATTTGACATACCGCTTGATGTACTTGTGAAAGACCGCGTGCTTCACGAGCCTTTCCGCCCGGACGACGACCGTTTTATCCATCTTACTGCTGACGACGACACCCTGGATGGTGATCTTGTTACCGCGTTGTTCCACTACGTTACCTCCTTTTCGGCCAGAACCGTTCTGACACGGGCAATATCCCTGCGAATGTGGCCGAGTGTAGCCGGAGAGTCCAGTTGCCCGGAGGCATGACGCATACGGAGCTTGAAAAGCTCCTCGACAAGTTCGCGGTTCTTCTGCTGCAACTCATCCATGCTAAGATCTCTGACTTCCTTAATTTTCATCAGATATTTCCCTCGAAAGAAACTTGGTCCCGATGGGCAGTTTATGAGACGCCAGGGTGAACGCCTCCTTGGCGATTTCTTTCGAAACGCCTTCGATCTCATAGAGCACGACTCCCGGTTTGATGACCGCCACCCATTCTTCCGGGGCGCCTTTTCCCTTTCCCATACGGGTTTCGGCAGGCTTCTTGGTGACGGACTTGTGCGGAAAAATCCGGATCCAGATCTTTCCCCCACGTTTGACATGCCTGGTCATGGCCACGCGCGCCGCCTCGATCTGCCGAGCCGTAATCCAGCCGCACTCGGTTGCCTGAAGGGCATACTCGCCGAAGGCCACGGTATTCCCGCGCGTGGCTTTTCCGCTCATCCGGCCCCTCTGTAATTTTCTAAATTTAACCCTTTTCGGCATTAACATCGTTCTTGACCCCTGTTCTGCAAGCTTATCCTGTGATCTTCCGGAATACCGGCTTTTTTAGTAAAGCCTATTTTGCAGCCTCTTTCTTGGCGGGCAATACCTCTCCATGGAAGATCAGAACCTTGACGCCGATCAGACCATAGGCCGTATGGGCTTCGGTAAAACCGCAATCGATATCCGCCCTCAGGGTATGGAGGGGCACACGGCCTTCCCGATACCACTCCGATCTCGCCATCTCGGCCCCGCCCAGACGGCCGCCGCAGTTCACCCGGATCCCCTTTGCCCCGAATTTCATCGCCGTGGTCACACATTTCTTCATCGCCCTGCGGAACGCGACGCGCCTTTCCAACTGCTGCGCTACATTTTCGGCGACCAGTTGCGCATCGATCTCCGGTTTGCGGACTTCGAGGATATTGATAATCACTTCGCTCTTGGTGATGGCCTCGAGATCCTTTTTCAATTTCTCGATCTCGGTTCCCTTCTTCCCGATGATGATCCCGGGGCGGGCGGCGTGGATATTCACCTTGGCCTTGTTGGCAGCCCTTTCGATTTCTATCCTGGAAATACCCGCGTGGTAGAGCTTCCCCTTGAGGAATTTCCGGATCTTGAGATCCTCATGGAGCAACTCGGAATAATTCTTCTCCGAAAACCACTCGGAACGCCACGTCTTGATGCCACCCAACCTAAATCCGATCGGGTTAACCTTCTGCCCCAACCTCTCACCTCCTCAAGTATTACTGTTCATCCAGGACCACGGTGATGTGACTCATCCGCTTCTTGATCGAAGCCGCCCTTCCCTGAGCCCTCGCCCTCCAGCGCTTCAGGGAGGGTCCTTGATCGACAAAGATTTCCTTCACGAAAAGGATATTCTCATCGATGTTGGGGTTCTGCTTCGCATTGGCCAGCGCCGACAGCAGAACCTTGCTCACGGGATCGGCTGCATATTTTCTTGCAAACAGCAGGATCTGCTTCGCCTCCTCCACCTTTTTCCCTCGGACCAGGTCGACTACCAACCGCACCTTCTGCGGCGACATCCGAATATACTTGGCAACTGCTTTTGCTTCCATAACTGACTCCAAACCGCCGGGGGGGAACCACTTCCGCTTAGGGGACAGATTTCAAATCTGTCCCCCTGATCCCTACTTTCTCAGCTTCGTTTTGCGGTCTCCGGCGTGGCTGTGAAAAGTCCTGGTCGGCGAAAATTCACCCAATTTATGGCCGACCATGTTTTCGGTCACAAAGACCGGAATGAATTTCTTTCCGTTGTGTACCGCAAAGGTCTGTCCGATCAATTCCGGGGTAACGGTGGAACGGCGCGACCAGGTTTTGATAACCGTTTTGCTCCCCGCGGATTCCTGCCTTCTGACCTTTTCCAGAAGACTTTCCTCTATGTATGCGCCTTTTTTAATTGAACGTGCCACCTTTTAACCTCTTCTTTTTACGATATATTTATCCGTACTCTTGTTGGTCCGCGTTTTATGGCCCTTCGTCGGTACGCCCCACGGGGTGCAGGGATGACGGCCGCCGGAGGATTTTCCTTCGCCACCGCCCATCGGATGATCGACCGGATTCATGACGACGCCCCTGACCTTCGGCCGCCGGCCGAGCCATCGCTTCCGTCCCGCCTTGCCGAGGCTCAGGTTCTCGGAATCAATGTTACCGACCTGGCCGATGGTGGCCCGGCATTCCAGGAAGACCTTTCTGACCTCTCCGGAGGGAAGCCGGACCTGGGCATACCCCGCTTCCTTGGCCATAAGCTGTCCGTACGCGCCGGCCGAGCGGATCAACTGCCCTCCCCGCCCCACTTTAAGCTCCACGTTGTGAATCAGGGTTCCCAGCGGAATATTCTTCAGAGGAACGGCATTACCGGGCTTGATATCGGCCTTTTCACCGCTGACGACAGGATCACCCACGGTCATCTTGGACGGGGCGATGATGTACCTCTTCTCGCCGTCGGCATAGTTCAGCAGCGCGATCCGCGACGACCGGTTGGGATCGTATTCAATGGAGGCGACCCGCGCCTGAATATCATCCTTGTCCCTCCGGAAATCGATCAACCGGTAACGCCGTTTGTGCCCGCCGCCGATGTGGCGGCTCGTCATTCGGCCGTAGCAGTTGCGTCCACCTGTTTTCTTCAGGGGCCGCAAAAGGCTCTTCTCCGGCGTCGACTTCGTCAGCTCTTCAAAATCAGAGCAGGTTTGAAATCTTCTTCCCGGCGACGTCGGTTTGTATTTTCTGATTCCCATCCCCTCTATTCCCTTTGCATACCATGGGGACAGATTTCAAATCTGTCCCCGGTGGTCCAAATTTGGACAGATTTCAAATCTGTCCCCGGTAGTCCTACTTTACGCACCTTCCCCGATCTCGATTCGGCTTCCCGGAGCAAGGGTTACGATCGCCTTCTTCCAGGCGCTTCTCTGACCCATGACCTTACCCGATTTTTTCTTCTTGCCGCGTACATTCATGACCCGGACGGCCAGCACCTTGACCTTGAAGATCTTCTCAACGGCGCGCCCAACCTCGATGCGGTTCGCCTTGGTGTGAACTTCGAAGTTGTACTGATTCGCCGCGTCTCTCGCGACCGTGCTCTTTTCCGTGATCAACGTCTTCTTGATGATCTGATACAGTTCCATTATGATATCAACGCCCCTTCAATTTTATGAACAGAGGGTTCAAGAAGGACGACATGATCGTATCTCAGCAGGTCGTAAACATTGACTCCCTCTGAGCGGACCATTTTGACGTTCCGGATATTCCGCGAGGATTTCTCCAGAACGGGTCTTGGCTGATCGATCACAAAAAGGGTCTTCTTGAATCCAAAGAGGTCGATCACCTCCTGGAATTTCTTGGTCTTGATCTCTTCCATCGGGAAATCCCGGAGGATGGTCATCCGTTCTTCCTTGAATTTCATGCTGAGAGCGGAAATGAGCGCCAATCGTCTGACCTTCTTGGGAACCATGAATGCATAACCGTGAGGCGTGGGTCCGAAGACAATCCCGCCGCCCCTCCAGATCGGAGAACGCGAGTGACCCGCTCTGGCCCTTCCCGTCCCCTTCTGACGCCACGGTTTCTTGCCGCCCCCGCTCACATCGCTCCGGCCCTTGGTAGAAGCGGTTCCACTCCGCCGGGAGGCCATCTGCATCCGGACCACTTCGTAAATGACATCCTCGTTGACCGGCGCGCCAAACACGGCCTCACTGAGCTCAATCTCAGCAACTCGGTTATTTTCAATGTCGTACACACCTGCTACTGGCATTTTCCCCACCTTGAAAACCCTGCTTATTGACCCTTCTTAATCGCCTGCTTGATCAGCACAAATCCATTCTTGCTGCCCGGAACGGCGCCCCGGACCAGAATCACATTCATATCCGGCCGGACAGCCCATACCAGCAGGTTCTGCACCGTTTTCCTTTCGCACCCCATGTGACCGGGAAGCTTTGTTCCCTTGAAAACACGGGACGGATCGGCGCTCGCACCGATGGAACCGGGGGCCCGGTGGAACATGGAACCGTGGGTCGCCCGGCCGCCGTGGAAACCATGTCGCTTTACGACGCCGGCAAATCCCTTGCCATTGGTAGTTCCGACAACGTCCACATGGTCTCCGGGCGAAAACATCTCGGCATTCAGCTCCTGACCCGGTTCGCAACCTTCCGGATCCATATTGAATTCCCGTAGAACACGGAAGAGGCCCTTGTCCGCTTTCTTGAAGTGTCCCTGGAGGGCCTTCGTCACATTCTGCTGCTTCATCCGCCCATATCCCAGTTGGAGGGCATCGTAGCCATCCGTCGCCCTGGTCTTTTTTTGAATGACCACGGAGGGTTCCACTTCGATAACCGTCACGGGAACGGAAGCCCCTTCATCCGAAAAGATCTGCGTCATTCCCAATTTTCTACCGATCAATCCTTTTGTCATTATCATTCTCATCTAAAGTTTGATCTCGACATCCACACCCGCTGACAGATCGAGTTTCATCAGGGCGTCCACCGTCGCCTGCGTCGGTTCGACGATGTCAATCAATCGCTTGTGCGTCCGGATCTCGAATTGCTCCCGCGATTTCTTATCCACGTGCGGCGACCGGTTCACGCAGTATTTGTTGATCTCGGTCGGCAGGGGGATGGGACCGGCCACACGGGCGCCCGTCCGTTTTGCCGTCTCTACGATATCCTCCACCGAACGGTCTAGCAGCTTGTAGTCATAAGCCTTCAGACGAATTCTTATCTTTTGATCTTTCATGGTTTCATTCAACCCAATTAATGGCGATCCTATTCGATAATCTTGCTGACGACACCGGCGCCAACGGTTCTACCGCCTTCGCGGATGGCAAACCGGAGCTGCTCTTCCATGGCGATCGGTGTGATCAGATTCACTTCCATCTCAACATTGTCGCCGGGCATGACCATTTCCACCCCTTCGGGGAGGTTGGCCACACCGGTTACGTCCGTCGTCCGGAAATAGAACTGGGGACGATAGCCGTTGAAGAAGGGGGTATGCCGGCCGCCCTCTTCCTTTGTCAGGACGTAAACCTGCGCCTTAAATTTGGTGTGCGGAGTGATGGAACCCGGCTTGGCCACGACCTGCCCTCTTTCCACCTCCTCGCGCTTCGTGCCCCGAAGGAGAACCCCGATGTCATCGCCGGCGCGCCCCTCATCGAGCGTCTTTCGGAACATCTCGACACCGGTGCAGACGGTCTTGAAGGTTGGCCGGATCCCGATGATCTCGACTTCATCGCCCGTCCGGACGATACCGCGATCGACGCGGCCCGTGACGACCGTCCCACGGCCGGAAATGGTAAAAACATCGCCGACCGGCATCAAAAACGGTTTGTCCAGATCGCGAACCGGCATCGGAATGTAGGTATCGACGGCTTCCAGAAGCTCCCAGATGGATTTCACATCCGGCGATTTCGGATCATCCGTTTCCAGGGCCTTCAAAGCGGACCCGCGGATGATCGGGATGTCATCGCCCGGAAAATCATACGCCGTCAGAAGTTCCCGCAGTTCGAGCTCGACCAGGTCGAGCAGCTCGGGATCATCCACAAGATCCACTTTATTCATGTATACGACAACATAGGGAACCTGAACCTGACGGGCAAGGAGGATGTGCTCGCGGGTCTGAGGCATGGGACCATCGGATGCCGCCACGACGAGAATCGTACCGTCCATGTGCGCGGCGCCGGAAATCATGTTTTTGATGTAGTCGGCATGGCCCGGGCAGTCGACATGGGCATAGTGACGTTTTTCCGTTTGATACTCCACATGAGAGATATTTATGGTGACCCCTCTCTCCTTCTCTTCCGGTGCATTGTCGATGGAATCAAAGGGTCTGAATTCGGCCAATCCCTTCGTGGCCAAATGTTTTGTGATCGCGGCCGTCAACGTGGTCTTTCCGTGATCAACGTGACCGATCGTGCCGATATTCAGATGCGGCTTCGTCCTCTCAAATTTCTTCTTAGCCATCTCAAACCTCCTTAAAATTTGAATGGTTCGTTTGTTTTCCACACCGTTTATTAGAATCGATAATGGGCAAACGCCTTGTTGGCCTCGGCCATCTTGTGAACGGCCTCCTTCTTCTTGATCGCCCCGCCCCTATTGTTCGCCGCATCCATCAGTTCCGCAGCCAGCTTCTCGTGCATGGTCTTTTCGGAGCGTTCCCGCGCATGGGTGATCAACCAGCGGATTCCGAGGGCAACCCGACGCGACGGAATCACCTCCGTCGGCACCTGATAGGTCGAGCCGCCGACGCGCCTCGACTTGACCTCGATCACCGGTTTTACATTGTTCACGGCCTTTTCAAAAACATCAACCGGAGTCTCCTTGACTCGATCCTGGATGATATCAAAGGCCCCATACAGGATGGACTCCGCAATACTCTTCTTCCCCCTCTTCAGGAGGCTGTTGATGAACCTCGCCACCAGCCGGTTGTTGTATTTCGGATCCGGCAGGATCTCCCTCTTGGTAACTACTCTTCTCCTCGGCATGATCTATCCCCGCTTAACTCGGTCTCTTGGCCCCGTATTTCGACCTACTCTGTTTCCTGTCCTGGACGCCGACGGCGTCCAGCGTTCCACGGATGATGTGGTAACGCACACCGGGAAGATCCTTGACGCGACCGCCGCGCACCAGGACGACGGAATGCTCCTGAAGGTTATGTCCCACACCCGGTATATAGGAAGTCACCTCGTAACCGCTGGTCAGCCGCACCCTGGCCACTTTTCTCAGAGCGGAATTCGGCTTCTTGGGGGTGGAGGTGTAAACCCGGACGCATACCCCCCGCCGCTGCGGTGAACTGGCCAGCGCGGGCGTCGCCGCTTTCCTGGCGATCTTGGCCCTTCCCTTCCTAACCAACTGATTTATTGTAGGCATTATTCCTCCCAGCCGCTTTCAGGCTGTCTATTATCTGGTCCAACAAAAGACGGTTTAATTATCAATTATCCGTTTCGATGTCAAGTACTTTCTCGCTACTTTTTTCATCCGGTGGCAACGCCTCCAACCGGGCCGGTTCCTCACCGGTCGTTTCGATCCCCAGTTTCTTGTACATGGGGAGCCCCGTACCCGCGGGAATCAGCCTTCCCATGATGACATTCTCTTTGAGACCGCGCAGATAATCGGTCTTCCCGGCAAGGGAAGCCTCCGTCAGCACCCTCGTCGTTTCCTGGAAGGATGCAGCGGAAATAAAGCTTTGCGTAGAAAGGGACGCCTTCGTGATCCCCATCAGGATAGGTTCACCCTGGGCCGGTCGCCCGCCCTTGGCCACGACCCGTTCATTCTCCTCCTGGAAACGGAACCTCTCCACCTGTTCATCGGCCATGAAGGAGGCGTCTCCCGGGTCCTTGACCATAACCCTGCGGAGCATCTGGCGGACGATCACCTCCATGTGTTTGTCGTTGATCTTGACCCCCTGGAGCCGATAGACCTCCTGGACCTCGTCCACCAGGTATCGGGCCAGTTCCTTTTCTCCCTTGATCATGAGGAGGTCATGCGGATTGTTGACGCCGTCCATGAGCGCTTCGCCGGCCATCACGCGGTCCCCTTCCTGGACGCTGACATGCTTCCCCTTGGGGATCAGGTATTCCTTTTCATCCTCGGCTTCGGGGGTGATGACCACCTTCCGCTTCCCCTTGGAATCCTTGCCGTAGGAGACGACGCCATCGATCTCGCTGACCACGGCATACTCCTTCGGCTTTCGCGCCTCGAACAGTTCCGCCACGCGGGGAAGACCGCCTGTGATATCCTTCGTCTTGGTGGTCTCCCGGGGAATCTTGGCGAGAATATCGCCGGCGTTGACCGTATCCCCCTCCGACACGACGATGTTGGACCCGACCGACAGGAGGTGACGGGCGACCGTGCTCGCCCCCGGAACTTTGGCTGTCTTGCCCTTCTTGTCCTTGATGGAAACGCGCGGACGCATATCCGTTCCCTTGGACTCGACGATGACCTTCCGCGAGAGGCCGGTCACCTCATCCACCAACTCCTGCATGGTCTTCCCTTCGATGATATCCCCGAACTTGACCGTTCCGTTCACCTCGGCCAGAATCGGGATGGAGAAGGGATCCCACTCTGCAATGAGGTCGCCTCTTTTCTGATCCCTGGGTCCCTTCACCCGGCTTCCGTCCTCCACTTTAATATGCGCCCCGTAGGGAACGGGATACTTGCCGCGACTCCGCTCCTGTTCATCGAGGACATGCACCTCGCCGTTGCGGTTCATGACGACAAGCCCGCCGGATCTGCTTTTCACCGTATTGAGATTCACAAACCGGATGATCCCGTCATGTCTCGACTCCAGTGTGGAGTGTTCCTCGAACTTTGCCGTCCCGCCAATATGGAAAGTCCGCATGGTCAATTGGGTTCCGGGTTCCCCAATCGACTGGGCCGCAATGATGCCGACCGCCTCGCCGATGTTGACGAGATGTCCATGGGACAGGTCGCGCCCGTAGCACATGGCGCAGACCCCGTGTCTCGACTTGCAGGTGAGCACCGACCGGATATTGATCTTTTCGATCCCGGCGTCATCGATCTTTTTCGCCAGAGCTTCATCGATTTCCTGATTGGCATGGACCAGCACTTCATTAGTGAAGGGATCCCGGATCTCTTCCACGACAACCCTTCCCAGGATGCGCTCGCCCGCCGTTTCGATGATTTCCCCGCCTTTAATCAGGGCGGAAACGTAGATCCCGTCGATCGTCCCGCAATCATCCTCCGAGATGATGCAATCCTGGGCCACATCCACAAGCCGCCGCGTGAGATACCCCGAGTTGGCCGTCTTCAATGCCGTGTCGGCAAGTCCTTTCCGGGCGCCGTGTGTGGAAATAAAATACTCGAGGACCGTCAGGCCTTCCCGGAAATTCGCCCGGATCGGGGTTTCGATGATCTCGCCGGACGGTTTGGCCATAAGCCCCCTCATCCCGGCGAGCTGCCGGATCTGGACCGCGCTCCCTCTTGCGCCGGAATCCGCCATCATGTAGATGGGATTGAAGCTTTCGCCCCTGATCCGGCTCCCGTCGGGCAAAATGCGCTCTTCCGTGGTGATCCCGCCCAACATCTCCGCGGCGATCTTTTCCGTCGACTGGGCCCAGATATCGATGACCTTGTTGTACCGCTCGCCGTAGGTAATCAGCCCCTCCATGTACTGCTTCTGGATCCCCAGCACGTCCTTGTCGGCACGCGCTACGATATCCTTCTTATTTTCCGGGATGACCATGTTGTGGATCGCAATCGAAACACCGGCGCGGGTGGCGTATTTGAACCCGATATCCTTCAGACGGTCGGCCACCAAAACCGTGATTTTATCCCCGCGGGTGCGGTAACAGTGGTTGATCAGGTTGGCCAGTTCCTTCTTGTTCATGACCTTGTTGACCGCATCGAAAGAAATGGTCTCCGGGATGACTTCGTGAAGAACGACCCGGCCCACTGTGGTCTCTTTCATCTCCCCGTCGATACGGACCTTGATTCTTGCATGCAGATCCACGGCCTGTGAATCCAGCGCCGACCGGACCTCTCCAGGGTCGGCAAAGACCATCCCCTCACCCTTGACTCCGCTCTTCGCCCGGGTCAGATAATAGATCCCCAGAACGATATCCTGGCTGGGGATAATGATCGGCATCCCGTTGGCCGGGGAAAGGATGTTGTTGGTCGACATCATCAGAATCCGGGCCTCGGTCTGGGCCTCAATGGAAAGGGGCACATGAACGGCCATCTGATCGCCGTCGAAATCGGCGTTGAAGGCCGTGCAGACGAGCGGATGAAGCTGGATGGCCTTCCCTTCGATCAGGATGGGTTCAAACGCCTGAAGGCCGAGACGGTGAAGGGTAGGCGCCCGGTTCAGCATGACGGGGTATTCCCGGACCACCTCGTCGAGGGCGTCCCACACCTCTGACGTTTCCTTCTCCACCATCTTCTTGGCGCTCTTGACCGTCGTTACGTACCCCTTTTCCTGGAGACGCCTGTAGATGAACGGTTTGAAGAGCTCCAGGGCCATCTTCTTGGGAAGGCCACACTGATGGAGCCTAAGATCCGGACCGACCGTAATAACCGAACGTCCGGAATAATCAACTCTTTTGCCGAGGAGGTTCTGGCGGAAACGGCCCTGCTTCCCTTTGAGCATATCCGAAAGGGAGCGGAGCGGACGCTTGTTCGTCCCCGTGATGGCCCTTCCCCGCCTTCCGTTATCGAAGAGGACATCTACCGCCTCCTGGAGCATCCTCTTTTCGTTCCGGATGATGATTTCGGGCGCATTGAGTTCCTGCAGGCGCTTCAGGCGGTTGTTCCGGTTGATCACCCTCCGGTAGAGATCATTGAGGTCGGAGGTGGCGAACCGTCCGCCGTCCAGAGGCACCAGCGGACGCAGGTCGGGCGGGATCACGGGAAGGACGGTCAGGACCATCCACTTCGGTTTGTTGCCCGACTTTCGCAAGGCCTCAACCACCTTCAATCTCTTGATGTACTTTTTCCGCTTCGTCTCCGAAACGGAGCTCTTCAGCTCCGAACGGAGTTCGTCATCTAACTTATCGAGATCGACCTCCTCGAGAAGGGTGCGGACGGCCTCGGCGCCGATGCCGGTCTCAAAGGCTTCCGGCCCATACTGATCCCTCAGGTCGTTGTATTCCTCATCGGACAGGAGATCCTTTTTCTTCAAGGGGGTGTTCTTGGGATCGAGGACGATCCATGACTCGAAATAAAGGACCTTTTCCAGCTCTTTCAGGGTCAGATCGAGGACATTCCCGATCCGGCTGGGAAGGCTCTTGAGGAACCAGATGTGGGCGACCGGCGTGGCCAGGGTGATATGCCCCATCCTTTCCCGGCGGACCTTGGACTGGATGACCTCCACGCCGCATTTCTCGCAGACGACACCCCGGTGTTTCATCCGTT
>Ga0247841_10004516_pt1 | contig 23788 bp, 21 predicted proteins | sample LaCruzMarch2015__2_FD_192410 | JGI IMG/M metagenome (GOLD analysis project Ga0247841, IMG submission 192410) | Freshwater microbial communities from meromictic Lake La Cruz, Castile-La Mancha, Spain - LaCruzMarch2015_18m | ecosystem: Environmental > Aquatic > Freshwater > Lake | place: Spain... | reverse complement strand
GCCATGAAGGATGAGAACACCACCACCAGGGCCCGGGCCAATATCCTTCGTGAATTCCTGACCAACTCCTCAAAGGCGAATCCCTTTGATCACAGGGAAATCTATGAGGTGATGGATCTTTGCCTCTCCTGCAAGGCCTGCAAGTCGGAGTGCCCGTCCAATGTTGACATGGCCAAACTGAAGGCCGAATTTCTGCAGCACTATTACGATGCCAACGGAATTTTGCTGAGATCAAGGCTCATTGCCAATATCACGATGGTCAACCGGCTGGGAAGCATTGCTCCTGCCCTGTTCAATTTCTTCCAGAAAAATAAAATCATTTCAGACATAACCAAGAAAATTCTCGGATTTGCTCCTTCCCGCAGCATTCCCCTGTTGTATTCCACCACCCTCCGGGCCTGGGCTGGCAGATACCAGCAGGACCATAACCTGGGACGAACTGTTTATCTCTTCGCCGATGAATTTTCCGATTTCAATGATGTGGAGATCGGTATCAAGGCAATCAAACTGCTGAATGTCCTCGGCTACAAGGTAATCATCCCGGATCATGAACAAAGCGGCAGAACCTACCTTTCTAAAGGACTGGTAAGGAGAGCAAAGAAACTGGCCAATGCGAATGTCAGAAAACTGGAAAAGCTGATCACGGATGAAATCCCGCTGGTCGGCATAGAGCCATCTGCCATCCTGAGCTTCCGCGATGAATATCCCGAACTCGTTGATGCTCCGCTGAGAGAGGCTGCCCTGAAACTTGCAGGCAGGACGCTCCTTTTTGATGAATTTATTATCAGGGAATTTCAGGCAGGCCGTATTACCCGGAAACAATTTACGCGTGATGCAAGATCCGTCAGGTTGCACGGGCATTGTCATCAGAAAGCACTGGCATCAGTTGATCCGGGAGTCAGGATGCTCTCCATCCCTGAAAATTACAGGGTGGAAGAGATCAAATCGGGTTGCTGCGGCATGGCTGGTGCATTCGGATATGAAAAGGAACATTTTGACGTTTCCATGAAGGTGGGCGAATTGATTCTTTTCCCTGAAGTCAGGAAAACAGCACAGGATGTGATCATCGCTGCCCCCGGCACCTCATGCCGGCACCAGATCAAGGATGGGACGGGTCGCACAGCCTACCACCCGATCGAAATTCTGTACGAAGCAGTAAAGAGTCAGAAGACGCTCTAATAATAATCAATCCCTCTGATTTTGTCAGGCTACTTCAATCCCCGGTTGATCAGCAGTGCATCAATATCGGGTTCTTTACCCCTGAAATCGATGTAAAGATCCATGGCCTCTTTGGAGCCGCCCATCTCAAGAATGCATTTCCTGAACTTTGTTGCCGTTGTTTTATCAAAAATATTCCCGGTCTCTTTGAAGGCCTGGTATGCATCGGCATCCAGCACCTCAGCCCATATGTAGCTGTAATACCCGGCGGTATATCCACCGGTCATGGTATGCTGAAAATAGGTGGAGCGGTAGCGGGGTGGGATTTGTGGGATGAGCCCGATTTTATCCATTGATGCGGCTTCAAACTTCAACACATCAATCTGATTGGCCACTTTCAGTGTATGGTAATCCATATCGAGGAAACAGGCTGCCAGGTATTCGGTGGTTTTGAAACCCTGTCCATATTTGCCGCTTTTCGTGATTTTCTCCACCAACTCCTGGGGGATCATTTTCCCCGTTTTGTAATGCTTGGCATATACTTTTAACACCTCCGGTTCGAATACCCAATGTTCCATGATCTGCGAAGGAAGCTCAACAAAATCGCGGGGAACACCGGAGATGCCTTCATATCTTACATTTCTAAATAAACCACTCAACGCGTGTCCGAATTCATGAAAGAAGGTCTCGGTTTCATCGGGTGTCAGCAACGACGGTTTATCAACGGTTGGGCTCGAAAAATTACAAACGATGGTCATGACCGGTGCCACCCTGATTCCGTCTTTATACGACTGCGATCGATAGCTGCCACACCAGGCTCCCCCCCGCTTGCTTCCCCTCGGATGGAAATCCATATAAAGCACCCCAAGGTGAGAACCGTCTGAATCTTTACATTCATATAGCGTGACATCTTTATAATATTTGGGAGCATTTTTTATTTCGTTGAAGGTGATTCCATATAGCTTATTGCATACATAGAATATGCCATCGCGGACATTTTCCAATTTGAAATAGGGACGCAATGACTCTTCATCGAGGGCGTACCGTTGTTTCATCACCTTTTCACTGTACAGCCTCCAGTCCCAACCTGCCAATTGAAATTTTTTCCCGGTTTTGTTGATCATCGCCTGCATGTCTGCAGCCTCTGTTTTTGCTTTGGCCAGCGCGGGTGTCCAGATCTGACCCAGCAGGTTATAAACATTCTCCGGTTTATTGGCCATGCGATCATCGAGTGCGAAATCAGCATACGTCGGATAACCCATGAGGTTTGCCTTCTCCAAACGGAGGGGGATCAACTTCAGGATAATCTCCTTGTTGTCTTTGTTATTATTGTTGTTTCCCCGATTGATATAGGCTTTGAACATTTGCTCCCTGAGGTCACGCTTCTCTGAAGATTGAAGAAAAGGCATCACACTCGGATTCTGCAGGGTAAAAACCCACTTGCCTTTTGTTAGGGAATCAGCGTTGGCGGTTTCTGCAGCCACAGCGACAGTTCCCTGAGACAACCCCGCGAGGTCAGCTTCTTTATCGATGATGAGTTTATAGCCATTGTTTTCAGCCAACAGGTTCTGACCAAAGGTAATTTGAAGCATACTGATCTCCTTGTTGAGTTCACGCAGCCTGACCTGGCTTACAGAATCGAGATTTGCACCACCCCTGACAAAATTCTTGTAGGTCTCTTCCACCAATCGCTTCTGATCAGGATCCAGATCCAGGTGTTCGCGCTGCAGATAAACTGCTTTGATGCGTTTAAAAAGGTCCGGGTTCAGGTTGATATCGTCATAATGTTTCGTGGATATCGGAGATATCTGACGGGCAATTTCCTGCATCTCTTTATTGGTGTTGGCAGCATTCAACCCGTAAAACACGGAATTGACTTTCTCGAGTAAAGCGCCGCTGGCATCATACGCCTCGATGGTGTTTTCAAACGTAGGACTGACCTTATTGCTGACGATGGCATCAATTTCCGATTGTTGTTGTTTCATGCCTTCCAGGAATGCAGGCATAAAATGATCATTCCTTATATTTTCAAATGGAGGCACCTGAAAAGGAGTATTCCATTCCATGAAAAAAGGATTTTTCTCCTGTCCGTTAACCGATCCGAGACCAATTCCCATTGCAAGTATCAATAAAAATAAATTTTTCATAATGGCTATTTGTTTTTTGGTAATGCAAATTTACAAATCTATACATACACCCTCCTCTGCCAGGTAAGTTTCGGAAAAAACCTTTCTGGCTTCTTCAAGTAAAGGGGTAAGATCTTCATAGCGGGCAGAATAATGTCCCAGGATAAGTTTCTTCACTCTGGCCTGCAAAGCAATGGTGGCCGCTTCAGCAGCAGTTGAATGCAGCTTTTCTGCAGCCACTTCTGCCAAATTCTGCATGAATGTAGCTTCATGATACAAAAGATCAACCTGCTGTATAAAAGGCAAGATGGAATCGGTAAATCCGGTATCTGAACAATGGGCAAAAGATCTTGGATCAGGAATCCGGCGTGGTGGTTTCTTCTCCCGGAAAACAAAGCCAGAGGCAGGGATGCTGTGTTTCAGCGGGAAACTTTGAACAATATATTCCGGATCATCGATAATCAATTCAGCCTGATCGGAACGAAGCGGATGGAAAACCAGGGGAAAGAGTAAACGTGTTTGCGAAGCCTCCATTTGAACCTCCAATATCTCCTGGAGAGGTGAATGGGCAAACAAATGCAATTCAGTTCTCCTCCCCAGCAGGTGCATTGAGTTTAACAGACCTATCAATCCAAAGAAGTGGTCGCCGTGAAGATGGCTGATCAGGATATACCTGATCCGTTGGAAAGACAAATGGTACTTCCGGAGTTGAAACTGGGTTCCTTCGCCGCAGTCAATTAAAAAGAAGCGCTCATTCAGATTAACTAAATGAGCGCTCAGGTTTCTGTTGTATGCCGGGATAGCTGCACTGCTTCCCAAAACAGTCAATGAAAAGGTCATCGTGGATTATTCCTCTGTCTTTTCTTCGGCTGCAGGTTCAACATCAATTTTCAGTTCTTCCTGTTTGGCTTTCGGTTCGCGGGCCTTTTCTTCTGCCTTTACCATATCAGCCTTCAGGTTAGCCAGGGCATCGATATCCCCAAGGGTAGTCTTTTCCAGATTATCCTTCAGTTTCTTGACGGCCTTTTTCGTGTCTTTCTCTTTCTTCAGACCGATCTTGGTCTCCTTGTTTTTCTCTGCATTCGCAACATCCTGGAATATCTTGCTGTGCGAAAGAATGATTTTCTTGTTCTCTTTCGAAAACTCAATTACCTTGAAGTCAAGAGCTTCCTCATCCCTTGCCTGGGTTCCGTCCTCCTTGGCAAGGTGACGGAGTGGTGCGAAACCTTCCACACCATAAGGAAGAGCCACGATGGCCCCTTTATCGCTTAGGCTGACAATGGTGCCCTTATGCACAGATCCGACGGCAAAAACACTTTCGAATACATCCCAGGGATTTTCTTCGAGTTGCTTGTGTCCGAGGCTCAGGCGACGGTTATCCACGTCAACATCCAACACGATGACATCGATTTTTTCTCCGATTTTGGTAAATTCAGCGGGGTGTTTGATCTTCTTCGACCAGCTGAGATCAGAAATATGTATGAGTCCGTCGACACCCTCTTCCAGCTCCACGAATATCCCGAAGTTGGTAAAGTTGCGAACGTTTGCAGTATGCTTTGACTTGAGCGGATATTTTTCCTTGATGTTGGCCCATGGGTCCGGAATGAGTTGCTTGATCCCCATTGACATTTTGCGTTCTTCGCGATCGAGGGTAAGAATCACTGCTTCCACCTCTTGTCCTACCTTGAGAAAATCATGCGCGGTACGCAGATGCTGTGACCAGGACATTTCGGAAACATGGATCAAGCCTTCAACACCGGTGGTGATTTCAACAAAGGCACCGTAATCGGCAATGACCACAACTTTACCTTTAACCGTGTCGCCAATCTTCAGATTCTGATCCAGCGAATCCCACGGATGTGGTGTCAACTGCTTCAGACCAAGGGCAATGCGTTTCTTGTTGTCATCGAAATCGAGGATAACCACTTTGATTTTCTGATCCAGTTTAACGATTTCTTCAGGATGGTTGATCCGGCCCCAGCTTAGATCAGTAATGTGGATAAGGCCGTCAACACCGCCCAGATCGACAAACACACCATAGGAGGTAATATTTTTAACGGTTCCTTCAAGGATCTGACCCTTTTCAAGTTTCTTGATGATCTCGGCTTTTTGGGCTTCGAGTTCATCTTCGATAAGGGCTTTATGGGAAACCACAACGTTCTTATATTCGTGATTGATCTTCACAACTTTAAATTCCATCACCTTGTCCACGAAAATATCGTAATCGCGGATGGGTTTCACATCAATCTGTGATCCCGGGAGGAAGGCCTCAATGCCAAATATGTCAACAATCAGACCACCCTTGGTGCGGGATTTCACATAACCTTTAATGATTTCCTGCTTTTCAAAGGCATCATTGATGCGTTCCCACGATTTCAGGATACGTGCTTTTTTATGGGAGAGAAGGAGTTGTCCACTGGTATCTTCCTGATTCTCGACATAAACCTCTACTTTGTCCCCGATTTTGAGTTCAGGATTGTAGCGGAATTCGTTGATCTGGATCACACCGTCGGATTTAAAACCAATGTTCACGACAACTTCGCGATTGGTCATGGTAACAACGGTGCCTTCAATCACTTCATGATCCTGGATGGCGCGAAGGGTTTGATCGTACACGTCTTCCAGCTTTTTCCGTTCATCCATCGAATAAATTTCATGCTTCTTTCCGATGGCATCCCAATCAAAGTCTTTTAAGGATTCAGGTGCTGCAGGATTTTTCCTGGATTTCTTTACGGGTTCCGCCTCGAAAATTTCCGGATTGGGTTCAGCTTTTACCTCTTCAGGGAGGATCACTTCAGGTTCAGGTTTCACCTCTTCCGAAAGGGTTACTTCAGGTTCGGATTTCACCTCTTCAACGACGATGGCCTCAGGTTCAGCATTCAAATTCTGTTCAACATTGGTTTCAGGATTCTGCTCCATGTTTACATTCATTTCTTCAGGAGTCATTCAATTTTGCTTTATGGTGGCGCATTTGCGCCAGCCGGGTTAAACAATTGGGTTAATTTTTCAGAGGATTTTAATAAAGAACGTGCCTCATTCTACCTCATTAAAATGGGGTGCAAAGATAGAATTTTTTTTTTAAAACCCAAAGGTATATGTGGAGTAAGCCGTCAGAAGTCGGAAGCATCCATCCAGCACATCGCATTCAGCATCCGGCTTCTTTTCTTATCTTTGCTGGAAATACTGAATCAATATGCCTTTAAAATGTGGAATTATCGGACTTTCGGGTTCGGGAAAGACGACCCTTTTCAACTGTATTTCCAATAACCGTGCCGAAACGCATAAAGCAGCATTCTCGGCTACGAAGTCAAACCTGGGGGTGATGAATGTTCCGGATCCCCGGTTGGGTAAGATCGATGCGCTGATTCATTCCGCGAAGATTGTTCCTACCACCATTGAAATGGTCGATATTCCAGGGTTATCGAAAGGCGGAAGTCATACAGAGGGCAATAAATTCCTTTCCGATATCCGGAATGTAGATGCACTGATTCATGTTATCCGCTGCTTTGACGATCCCAACATGCCTCACATTGAAGGGTCTGTGGATCCGGTCAGGGACAGGGAAATTGTAGATCTTGAATTGCAGGTCAAGGATTTGGAGTCGATTGAAAAGAAGCTTAGCCGGACCGAACGGATGGTTAAAGCGGGAGACAAAGATGCGCGGCGCTGCATTGAAGTGCTGCAGGTTTTCAAAGAACATCTCGAATCCTTTAAATCAATCCGCAATGCCCCGGTTTCAGAAGCAGACCGCAGGCACATTGCAGATCTGTTCCTGCTGAGCGATAAACCGGTGATGTTTGTTTGCAATGTCGACGACCAATCGGCTTTAAATGGCAATGCCTATTCACAAAGGCTGGTGGACTCTCTTAAGGAAGAAGAAGCCGAAATCCTCACCATTGCCGGACGTATGGAAGCAGAAATCGCTGAACTGGAGTCGGAAGAAGACCGGATTGCATTCCTTGCTGATGCCGGATTGCAGGAGCCCGGCGTCAACCGTCTGGTTCGGGCAGCATTTCACCTGCTTGACCTGCAGTGTTTCTTTACCGCCGGGCCGAAAGAGGTTCGGGCATGGACCATCAAAAAGGGAATGACAGCACCTCAGGCAGCAGGTGTCATCCACAGCGATCTCGAACGGGGATTTATCCGGGCAGAGGTGATGAAATACATCGACTTCATCCATCATGGCACAGAACATGCCTGCCGGGAACATGGGAAATTATTGGTCGAAGGAAAAAACTACGTGGTTCAGGATGGAGATATCCTGCATATCCGGTTCAACGTTTGATACATTGTATTACACGAACCGCGCGTAATTTTTCAATTTATCAAGGAAATCACTCTTTTTTCTCACCGATACTTCAACTTCGGTGTTGTCCTCAAGGATCACAGATCCTCCCTTACCTTTTACGTAACGTTTAACGTACATCAGGTTGATGAGGTTTTTACTGTGCACCCGGGAGAAGGGAAGATCTTCCAGTATTTTCTCGTAATTATTGAGCGGCTTTGATGCTATGAACCGCTGACCATTGGTCATGTAGAAAATGGTATAAACATCATTGGCCTCCAACCGAACAATATCACTCAGTTTAACAATATTCAAGCCATCCGTGGAAGGAATGATGATTTTTTCATTTTTGCTTCGCAGCGTATCCCGCAATACAGTAAGCCGGTTATCAATGTCTTCAACCTTGGCCTCCGTGTACCGTTCCACGGCCGAGGAGAGCATCTCGGGAGTAACCGGTTTAACAAGATAATGCAGGGCTGAAAACTCAAAAGCACGTACCGCGTATTTATCGAAGGCCGTAATAAAGATGACCTGGAAATCCTTGTAACTGACTCCTTCAATTACATCGAATCCTTCTCCATCAGGCATGTTGATGTCGAGGAACACCAGGTCAGGTTGGGTCTCGTCGATGAGAGGTATTGCTTCATTTACCAGGCTGGCAGTTCCAACAATTTTAATCTGCGGGAAACTGGCGCCCAGCAATGTCTGCAAGGTTAAAATACTGGTTCGGTCATCATCAACCAGTACCGTTTTAATGATATCGTCCATACGGGCAATTGTTTACCTGATGTGTTGATCTGAGGATAAAATAATGTCAGAAATTAGTCACGTAAATATACTATTTTTGTTACTTCCAAATACCATAAATTGAATTTTGCTAATTTATTGTTTTTTGATATAACATGAATATAACTGTTAATAAAATAATCGAGAAAGATATATTTTCAAAGGAAGATTTGCTTTTCCTGCTGAATACTGGCGGAGCAGAAAGAAAATTGCTATTTGACATGGCACAGAAAGTCAAGGCAGATCAGGTTGGTAAAAAAGTATATTTCAGGGGGTTGATGGAATTTTCAAATTTTTGTTCAAAGAACTGTTATTACTGTGGCATCCGGGCCGGGAACAGCCGGTACCGTCGGTATCAGATGACGGAAGAAGAGGTTCTTGAAGCCGCCCGGTTTGCCTATGTATCCGGCTTTGCTTCAATCGTCATTCAATCCGGTGAGCGCAGTACGAAAACCTTTGTCAATACCATTGAAAAATTACTCCGGAAAATCCATTTACTCACCGGTGGGAAGTTGCATGTAACCCTGTCGTTGGGGGAACAAACCGAAGAGACCTATCGTCGCTGGTTTGATGCCGGAGCACACCGTTACCTGCTCCGTATCGAGGTTTCAAATCCTGAACTGTACAAAAAGCTGCATCCTCTAAACAAACATCATGATTACCTCAAGCGCCTTGCTGCCTTGCGAACCCTGCGTACGATTGGTTACCAGGTTGGCACCGGGGTGATGATCGGACTTCCTTTTCAAACCCTCTCTGACCTTGCCGACGACCTCCTCTTTTTCCGCGATTTCGATGTGGACATGGTGGGCATGGGTCCATACATTGAGCACGAAGACACCCCTCTGTACAGGTTTCGCGGCACCCTTCTTCCCCTGAAAGAGCGTTTCGACCTCTCCCTGAAGATGGTGGCCATCCTGCGCATCATGATGAAGGACATCAACATTGCCGCCACCACTGCCATGCAAACCATCGATCCGCAGGGAAGGGAAAAGGCACTGATGGTAGGTGCCAATGTCATCATGCCCAATCTGACCCCTTTAAAATACCGTCAGGATTATCTGCTCTATGAAAACAAACCTTGCCTGGACGAAGAGGCTGAGGAGTGTAAAAGCTGCCTTGAGGCCCGTATCCATATGGCTGGCGATGAGATCGGCTATGGCGAGTGGGGGGATTCGAGGCACTTTACAAAAAAGGAATGATTTGAAGATTTGAAGATTTGAAAATTTGAAGATTTGAAGATTTGAAGATTTGAAGATGTAATTTAGAGCAATCCCGCGTTTTTCAGGATTTCGCGAAGTTTTGGCTGGTGTTCGGCATATTCGCGAAGAGCGGCAAGCGTTTTTGCATTTTCCTTTTTCATCGGGGCCAGCGAAAGTTTTCGATCCCAGAAGGCAAAGCCAAAAATGCTGACCACCATGGTTGTAAAAATGCCGATGATGGCCCACAGGAAGTTAAAGAGCTGATCAAAGCGGGCATTCATCTCCGAGCGCATGCCATCAAATTTTGCATCGATTTTTGTGTTCAATTCCGCTCTGAAGGATTCAACTTTTTGTTCTGTCCTGATGATCCGGTCGCGGTCATCTAAGGTGAAGGGGATCTCTTTTACCTCTGCTTTGACAAGCAGGGGCAGCAACAACATCATTATCGCGGCAATTTTTTGTATCGTTTTCATGGCTTTTCAGATTAAGTTTTATTCCTTAATCCGTCTTGAGGAACAAAGGTAATACAGTTTTGGGGAAAAGTTTATCCATCTTATCCCAAAGTCAGATTCACGTGTCTTCCCAATCCTTCTTCAAGAATTCGATAGAGCGTGGATAATTGAATATCTATCTTTCCATTTTCAACTCTTGAGATATAACTTTTTTTTGTACCCGTTTTTTCTGCAAGTTCTTCCTGGGTTATTCTGGCATTTAATCTGGCCTCTTTTATTAATTCGCCAATCATAAAAGCCTTGGACTTGTTATCAAATTCATCTCTTTTCTGTGTTCCGGTCTTGCCATATTTAATATCCAATAATTCATCAAATGTCTTGGCATCCTTCATAGTTTTCATTTCTGCCTCCATTATTTTAATTTTTCTGCAAAATATTCTTTCATTAATCTAAGCGCACGATCTATTTCCTTTTTGGGTGTCTTCTGAGTCTTCTTTTTAAAGCCACTCAGCAAAATGACGATCATTCCGGAATCAAAGAAGCAAAATATTCTGAATTCATTTTGCCCTGAAGAAATACGAATTTCAAACAGTCCATCCGTTCCTTCGATATGCTTCAGAAATTTCTTCGGGATCCATTGAAGGTTCTTCACGATGTCGAAAACATATTCAACCCTCTCCTGCTCTTTATCTTCCAGGCTCAGGTAGAAATCAAGGAAATAGTGCCTGAAAAATTGAATCTTCCGTTTCATGGCACAAAGTTAACATATTTGTTAACTCAAAGCAAGTATTTCGATAAATTCATTTGCCCTAATCATATATTATATCGAACATTGCTTTTTCCATAACGTTGTGCGCTATTTACTGCACTTGGTGCTCCTTTGTGGTTAAAGTTTTTACTACGAGGGCGCACGAAGGGGATTCAATGATTTCAACCATTCATTATAAACTCCTATGCCCACTCAATTCTGATCTTCCTATCTTTGCCCCATGGTTTATGAAAATATTGAGATTATCGATGCCGGATCGGAGGGAATGGCCATTGGCAAGATCGATCAGAAGGTGATATTTGTTCCATTTGTCGTTCCCGGGGATATCATCGATGTACAGGTTACCCGGAAAAAGAAGAGCTTTCTGGAGGGAAAAGCGGTAAAGATCCACCATTTTTCGGAAAAGCGCATAGAACCTCATTGTTCTCATTTCGGGATTTGCGGCGGATGCCGCTGGCAGAACATGAAGTATGAAGAGCAGTTGTTTTATAAGCAGAAGCAGGTGACCGACAGTTTTGAACGCATCGGAAAGCTGAAGAATCCGAATATCCTGCCGATCCTGGCATCTCCGAAGACCCGTTATTACCGGAACAAACTCGATTTCACCTTTTCCAACCACCGGTGGCTGACCGATGCTGACCGTGACCGGGAATCGGGATCAGTTGATACCAATGCCCTGGGATTTCATATTCCGACTTTTTTCGACAAGGTGGTGGATATTTCTGAATGTTTCCATCAGCCCTCTCCATCGAATGAAATCCGGCTGGCCGTAAAAAAATATGCGCTTGACCATCATCTTTCTTTTTACGATGTCCGCCGCTGGGAGGGTTTCCTGCGCAACCTCATCATCCGAAACACCCTGGCTGGAGGGTTGATGGTCATTCTGGTGGTGCATGACCATGACAACAAGGTCATCAGAGATATCATGGATTTTATCAGCAGCTCTTTCCCGCAGATCACGAGCCTTTACTATGTTGTAAATCCCAAGAAGAACGATACCCTGTTCGATCTCGACTTTCATCTTTTCAAAGGGGAGCCGGTGATCACTGAAAAGATGTCACCGCTTCAACCGGGAGGCAAGGAAATTTTATTCAGGATCGGACCGGCATCGTTTTTCCAGACCAATTCACAGCAGGCCGAAGCGCTCTACCGCATCAGCGCCGGATTTGCAGAATTCACAGGAGAAGAGACAGTGTACGACCTTTATACCGGAACGGGAACCATCGCCAACCTCATTGCCCCTTCTGTTGACAGGGTGGTTGGAATTGATTCCGTCGCCGCTGCCATTGCCGATGCAGAGATCAATGCTCAAATCAACGGCATATCGAATACCATCTTTTTCGCCGGTGAGGCTGAAAAATTACTGACCCCTGAATTTATCCACTCCCAGGGGACTCCTGATCTCATCATGACCGATCCCCCGCGAAACGGCATGCATGAAAAGGTGGTGCGCGCCATCCTGGAGGTACTGCCCGAAAAGGTGATCTACATCAGCTGCAATCCCGCCACCCAGGCCAGGGACATCGCACTCATGAGCGATAAGTACCACCTGGAAAAATCGCAGCCGGTGGATATGTTCCCCCATACCCAGCATGTAGAAAATGTTTGTTTGTTGAAAAGAACGAATGAAAGTGGCGGTACGAAAGGATAATTTTATTGAACGTCACTGGCTGTCAGTAGACTTCTGAGAATTTCTTCCAGGTTATAATTTGGTCCCTCTACGGTCAGGAGGGCTTTTTTGTAAAAGGGCTCCCGTTTGGCAAGCTGGGATTTTACGTATTGTTCCAGATCATCTTCCTTCAATCCTTTTAGCAACGGCCTTTTTTTTCGTATCACCCTTAGCCTTTTCACCAGGTTTTCAGATGACATTTTCAGGTAAACCGATTTCCCCTGCTGAAGAATAAAATCCATGTTATCGAAATAGCAAGGGGTACCTCCTCCTGTTGCAATCACTGTATTTTGATACCTCGAGGTTTCGTGAAGAAGTACGCTTTCGATCTGACGGAACGCTGCTTCATCATATTTTTCAAAGAATTCAAGTATGGCAATCCGGAAGCGCTCCTCAAAAAGTTCATCGAGATCAACGAAGGTATAATTCAGGCGTTCGGCAAGGTCTTTGCCAACAACCGATTTTCCGGAAGCCATGTATCCGACTATATAGATCCGCATCGCGATGTAAAAATAGCCATTTCATTTTATGCCTCGACAGAAAAGGTTTGCAAAAAACTGAATCCTGTTCTGCACGGTATCAATGGATCTTAATGAAAAATGCTTTGCATTTTCATCAGGACTCACTATATAACCCAAATTTTTGTACCTTTGCAGACCAAAACATAGCAACAGATTCCGATGCATTTCATTCACAAAATTAGTCTTGTTTTCCTTGGATTTGCCATCTGCTTTCCAGGATGTAAACAGGAAAGCGGGAAAACGGGAGAATTGATCTCTACCAATGTGGTAAATAATCCGAATACTGCCAGCGGAAAAACAAACTCCGGTTCATTGCCATTGCTTCAGTTTGAAAAAACCGAACACGATTTTGGAAAAATCATTGAAGGAGAAACCGTATCCTTCAGTTATAAGTTTACAAATTCCGGGAAATCCGATCTTATCATTACCGAAGTGAGTACCTCTTGTGGATGCACTGTTCCCTCCTACCCTAAAACCCCCATCCGTGCCGGGGAAAAGGGGATCATCAAGATAGCCTTCAACAGCCATGGAAAAAGAGGATTCCAATCCAAAAACATTCTGGTAGTTGCCAATACCCAACCCAATACCACGATGCTACGGATCAAAGCACAGGTGATGAGTCCGGGAGCGGAAAAATAGGCAGAGAGGCGGCGAAATTGTGAACTGGTGAGTATTTTTAATCTTTTTCAATTATAGAATATCGTAAAAATCGTAAATCGTAAATCTAAAATTATAAAGCAGTATGACAAACTTATTGAATATCCTCCTGATGACTCCACAGGGTCAGGGTGGCCAGCAAAGCGGCTGGTATTCGTTTCTTCCGTTGTTACTGATCATCGTGGTATTTTATTTCTTCTTCATTCGTCCGCAGATGAAAAAGTCAAAAGATCAGAAAAAATTTCGTGAAAGTCTGCAAAAGGGTCAGAAAGTACTTACCATCGGTGGAATTCACGGGAGAATCGTGGAAATACAGGAAACTACGGTGACCATTGAAGTAGAAAACCAGATGCGTCTTCGGGTTGAAAAATCAGCCATCGCCATTGACAACACACAAACTGTTGAAAACAAATAATCTGGTATAATAATCCATTCGCTTTGAAATCTGATTTCATTGATTTTATCAGCAATGCCCGGAAACGAAGAGGGGATAAATTCAGAAATCAATTGTCTATTTTCATCATCTGTCTGATCCTCTCGGCATTTTTCTGGTCGTTGGTGAAATTATCAAAGGATTATTATTATACGGCCGATTACCGTTTGAATTATTCGCATATCCCCGGAAATTATCGTCTTTCAAACTACTCCGACAGCATTCTGTCGTTGAAGATCAAAGTACAGGGTTTTGATTTTTTTACCGAACGGTTCTTTCGCAACAGTGACAGGCAATATGAGGTCAGTTTACAGAATGTCAGGGTAAGGTATAAAGATTCCAGGATATACGGATACATGCTGACCAGCCCAATCGGAAAGGACATTGCTGCTCAGGCAAATTTCCCCAGTGAGGTACATTTTATCAGTCCGGATACGATTTTCTTTCAATTTGAGCGACGTTATCCCCGATCCACTTCGAACCAACCCTCGAAATAATGCTAAAGGTTGGCCTGACCGGAAACATGGGTAGCGGGAAGAGCACTGTTTCCCGTTTATTTGAACTTCTATGCGTCCCAGTGTATAATGCTGACCGGGAATCAAAAAAATTTCTTGAAGCAATTGCAGTCAGGAAACAGGTTGCTGGTTTATTTGGGAATGCCATCCTGGATAGCGGGCAGAATATCGACCGCAAACTGTTGGCCGGCATAGTCTTTTCCGATCCGAAAGCACTGCAATCCCTGAACAACATTCTTCACCCTTTGGTAAAACGCGATTTTATCCTTTGGTCACGTATGTTTTCCGAAAGAGCATACATCGTTCACGAGGCTGCCATTATTTTTGAAAGTGGTTTTCAGGATGAATTTGACTTCATCATTCATGTCTCCTGTCCTAACGAAATTGCCGTCGAACGCGTAATCATTCGCGACGGACTCTCCCGTGAAAAGATTCTTGACCGTATGCAATTCCAGATGGAGGATGAAAAAAAAACCACCCTTTCGGATTTTGTGATCCGAAACGATGGCTCTGAAATGCTCATTCCGCAGGTGCTGGCCATTCACCAGCAGCTATCAGAAGTTGGCGCGTAATGCCACGATCACATTCCGACCGGGGCTGTTAATACCCGAGGCGAATTTCCGGTAATTTTCATCCAGGATGTTTTCCATGCCCAGTTCGACATTCACATAGCGAATAATCTGGTAGCTGAGTTTAAGGTTCAGCGTGTACCAGGCGGGCATGCCAAAAGGAGTGGCGTATTGCAGGTTATCTTCCCCGCTGTTACTATACTGGCTGAGGCGTTTCCACCCATTGTACATCACGTAGAAATCTCCCTTGAATTTTTTCAGCTCCAAACGGAATGAAGTCATCCCGAAAACGGGAGGAATATGATCGAGTGGTACACCGTCGGTTTCATCGTATCCATAGGTGTAGGTGAGGTTACTGAGAATCGAGAAGGAGCGGGTAACCTGTGCAAGAACATTTCCCTGGAACCCGCACACATAAGCCTTGCCGGCATTGGTCTGAGCCAATGTCTGATATTTTTCACCGTCAATTGTTATGGAATCCTTGCCATTGTATGCCATGGGTTCGATGACCTGGGCATCGCGCAGCCAGGTATAGAAAGCTGTTCCTTCAAGACGAACCTTACCGGCTATGGTTTTTGCAATCGACAACTCAGCATTGTAGGCATATTCGGGTTTCAATCCCGGATTGGGCATCACAATGGTTTGTGCGGTAACGACATTCAGTTTGGTAAGATCATCAATATTGGGCGCCCTGAAGCCTGTCGATCCGACCAATGAGAATTTCCAGTCGTGTCCCGGCGTGGCAACAAGGCCGAGGTATCCGCTTAAAGCAGCGCTTTTCTGGGCGATGTTCGGATCAAACGGGATATTCATGATTTTCACCATGGTATCGGAATAGGCCGCGTTCAGCATTACGTAGTTGAACCGGAGACCCTGAGAAAAGGCCAGCACTTTGTTGATTTTCCAATTGTTCGAAAGGTAGGCCGACAGGTACATCATGTTGGCTTTCTTATCCGGGTAACGGGTCGCACGGTCATAGGTGGTTTCTCCTGTTTTGATGTTATCAACGTAGGCAGTGGAACCAACATTGTTGTAGTTGAATTCAATCCCATAATTCAGAATATCCCTGGCGAAAAGTTTCTTTTCAAAATCGGCATTCACCGAAAAAACAGCTACCTTTTCGAGGTTGAATTTCTTCTTGGAACTTCCGAAATCACGCTGGATACGATCTTCATGAATATTCTGGTATCCAATGATGATGGATGCATGATCGAAAATCACGCCATTCAAATTGTACTCCGCCTTCAGTGAAGCCAGTAATCGCGATTGTGGTCCATAATACCATTCGGCGAATTTCATGGTACTGTCATTCTTCATTTCAGTCAACCGGTCGTACCGCGGGATATCACTTGAATTCGAATACTGCACGTTGAGAATGTAGCGACTGTGAATACCGGGCTGGAATAAGATTTTACCCAAAAAATTATATTGTGAATAGGCCGATTGTTTCTGTATCCAGGGTTTGTCGTTTGCCAGGGTCGAATCTTTTCCATTGATGCGTTCTGCATAGAACAGTCGCTCACCAAACGTTCCATAGGCCGGATTGCGTACCTTGCCTTCACGAAGGTCGCTGAAATCGCTGTAGGTAAAGTTCAGTAGCACCGCCAGCTTTTTCCATCCGAAATTCAGGTTGATGCCACCCGTTTTTTCGAGATTCGCTGAGCCAAAACGGCCCAATACATTCCCGTGAATACTTGTTTTCCCTGTCGATGATAGCACAGGATCTCTGGTAATGAAGTTGATCACACCGCCCAATGCATCGCTCCCGTAAAGGGTGGATCCTGGACCATATAGGATCTCCGTTGATGCCAATCCGAAGGGGTCAACCGTGATGGCATTCTGAAGATGTCCGGCACGGTAGATCGCATTGTTCATACGGATTCCATCCACTACAAGGAGTACTTTATTTGCTTCAAATCCGCGAAGTACAGGACTTCCACCCCCCATCTGGCTGGACTGAACAAACACCTGGCCGGTTTGTTCCAGCATAACGGCTGAATTTTGAGGATTCAGAAAAGTAATATCCTTCGATTGGATCACCTCGATTTTATATGGGAGGTCTGATCTTTTTTCTTCAGCTCTGTTTCCCGTGATCACGAATTCATCGAGTTTAATTACGTTCTCGGTCATGTATACAACACCTGAAGGCGAAAGATTTGATTTGATGGTTTTAACCGTCTGAAAAGCCACATGGGTAAATACCAGTGAATCGGTGCCGGAAAAAGCCGACAAGTCGGCCTTCCCCAGGTCATTGGTAACCACCATGACAGTCTTTGACGGGTTGGCGATGTTGACCTGACTGATTGGTTGCAGGTCTGATTTATCCAAGACTTTAACCTGCTGGGCAGGCAAAACAAAGGGCATAAGTCCCAATAACAGAAGTACTAATTTTAATTGTCTCATGACGTTTATTTTTTCAAAATAACTGACTGTTGCTATAAACTCCAACTTGATATTTCAATCAGATCCCCTCCGAAAATCAATCTTAACCGTAAAGCCTAAAAAATGGCACGGAGTATGATAAGGCCTTACCATAATGGTTCTGGCGAAAAATTTCAACGATTTTTCAGAGGTGACTCAAAAAGAAAAAAATGATCAGACCCATTCAGGTGGCGGGCTCAGGGGTGGGAATGAAATGAATGAGAGTGAACTTGTTGCGGAAAAGTATTGAAACAGACTGAAATCAGAAAGGTCAATCTTTGCAGGATATTCAGGAAGGGCAGCCGTGATAAGGTTTTTCAGAAGAGCCAGTGTGATCCTGTTCGTATTGATTTTTTTAAATCCGGCTAGGAGGTTTTCTTCTTTGGTATCCCTGATACAGTAAAATGTTATTGATTTCCCCTGTCTCACCTCCCGGATGATATCATACATTTTGTGCTTGAACAGGATCTCTCGTTTATCAATACGCCGTAAATCGGGGTTGTTCTCAGCATCGGGAACTGTCAAAACAGTCACGGCTGATGTTTGTCTGGAAACCATCTCCCTCATCTCCTTTTTGATCAGAAACTTGCTCAATTCAAAAATGACATAATACCCCAATGTGTTAAAGAGGAATAAAAACAACAGAGAAAAGATGAGTGTTTTTTTAAACACCATAACGAAATCTTACAACTATCGGAATATGGCCATTGGGTTGAATCCCTTTAAACCACACAAACATGATGCAAATATATGGGATTTTGCATTAATTTTGCAGCGAAAACCATGATACCTGCATTAAAAATAGCTGCCGTTTCATACCTGAACACCTTCCCTTTTGTTTATGGGATCAGGGCTTCAGGCTATCTGAACAATTACCTTCTCGATCTTGAAGTTCCCACCCTGTGCGCGGATAAACTCAAGCAGGAAGAGGTTGACATTGCACTGGTCCCTGTTGGAGCTTTGCCTGAAATCAAGGATTATCATATTGTTTCTCCGTTCTGCTTAGGGGCGGTTAAAGAGGTCAGATCGGTGCTTCTTTTATCGCATCATCCCCTGCAAAAAATCCGGAAGATATTTCTCGATATTGATTCCCGAACCTCCGTCAAACTGGTTAAAATTCTGGCGAAACATTTCTGGAGAATCAACCCGGAATATGAATCGGTGCACATCGGGCAATTGCCTGACACGAAACAACCCCAGGCGGTGGTCGCCATCGGGGATAAAACCTTTGCAATGCGCAACCATTACCCTTATGTATATGATCTGGCCGGGGAATGGATAAAATTTACGGAATTGCCTTTTGTTTTCGCCCTTTGGATTTCGAAACGAGGATTGCCGGATAGCCTCACCGATCCATTTTGCAAGGCCCTTTCATACGGTATACTGCACAAACGCGAATCTCTTGAATACTTCAAGGATAAGTTACCTGAAGATGAAGATTGCCTGAGATACCTGGAGGAGAACATCTCCTATGATTTTGATGACCGGAAGAAACAGGGACTTTTCGAATTCCTCAATTTCCCTGACGACTGAAACGCCCTTCTGTACCCGTGAGTGATTTACCGGATGTTCTGCAGATGTAACACTGTAAGCCGGGAACGATTATTTCTTAACCGGGTATCCGCGCTTTTTGGCCATATCTTCAAGCCGTTTCTGGAAGCCCGATTTTTTTACCGTTTTTTTCTTGTTGGCCTCAATCTGGGCATGCAGTTTCTTTTCATCAATGGTCGACCGGATGATATAGATTTGAGCAAACGTAAGAAGGTTTGCCAACAGGTAATAATAACTCAATCCGGAGGAATAATCGTTGAACCAGAAAAGGAACATCACCGGCATGAGGTACATCATGGTCTTCATCCCCGGCATCTGTTGCTGTGTGCTGCCCATCATCTGATCGTTGATGCGGGTGTAGAAAATACTTGAAATGGTCATCAGCAATGCAAACAAACTAACATGATCTCCGTAATAGGGAATGCTGAAACCTCCCGGGAAGGTCCAAATCGAATCGTACGAGGAGAGGTCGGTGGCCCATAGGAATCCCTGCTGACGCAGTTCTATGGAGGAGGGGAAAAACCGGAACATGGCAATCAGGATGGGCATCTGCAGCAGCAGGGGGATGCAACCGGCCATGGGGTTGACTCCTGCTTTCTTGTACAGATCCATGGTGGCCTGTTGTTTTTTCAGGGCATCTTCCTTCTTTGGAAATTTCTTGCCCAGTTCATCGATGTCGGGTTTCAATACCCGCATCTTGGCAGAGGATTTATAGGTTTTAAAGGCTATCGGGAATAAAATAATCTTGAGGAGAATGGTCAGGATGAGGATGATGATCCCATAATTCCAGCCAAAGTTTCCGAAGAAAGTAAATACCGGGATAACTGCCCATATGTTGATCCATGCCAGCAGGAAAAATCCCCATCCCAACGGGATCTGTTTTTCCAGGTCGAGTTTGTAATTTTTCAGGGTATAAAATTTATTCGGGCCGAAATACATCGACATGCCGATGCTATTGGTTTCCTTTGGGGCATAGGGTATCCCAATCTCCGCGGCCATGGATTTAAGGTAACCGGGTCCGCCAGGTATGGTGAAGGTTTTGAGTTTAGGTTCACTGAAAAAGTTATCCGCGATCAGGGTGCTGGTGAAGAACTGTTGCTTGAAGGAAAACCACTTGATTTTTTCGTTTTTCAGGTATTTTTCTTCATCATTGGTTTCCGACAGGTAATCTACTTTGTCTTCGGTATACTTGTAGTAAATGGTACTGGTCATCCGTTCCATGTTGGCGCTTTGCTCCAGCCTCCTGAGGTTTTCAGACCAGCTCAACACAAGGTATTTTGTGGAGGGATCGATTACATCCGACATGCCCACGAAGTTGATCCTGTACTTCAGCATGTATTCATTCCCCTTGACCGTATAAATGTATTCGATGTACTTCCCGGGATCAAAAGTTGTGTCGGAGGCATTTACGTACAAACGCATTCCGAACCGGACGGAATCTTTACCGGTTACGGTCAGCAGTGATTTTACACCGGTACCGGCATCCGGGAAGAAGGGTTGGAAATAAAGTTTATTGGTACTGATGATACGGTTGTTGGCGAAGAAGCTCAAACCGAACTGGAGCGAATCCTTATCGGCAATCAGCAGTGGCCGTTTATCCCAGGTAAGGTATTCTTTAAGTTCAACCTGGGCAATTTTTCCACCCAGGGCAGCAATCCTGATCTTGAACACTTCATTTTCGATGGTGTAAAGGGTATCTTTCCCGACCGAAGCATTCGAGAACTGTCCCAATTCATTTTTCATGGTCATCCTGAGGAGGGTCACCGAATCCATCTTCTTCCCGGAGGCAAGAACCTTTTCCTTCTCTTTTGCTGCTTCGATTGCCCGGCTTCTTGCCATCGAGCGAATTTCAGCATCCCGACGGTTTTTATTGACCATGTATAGGGAATCGGATCTTCGTTTGAGCGCCAGTTGTTGCTCCTGTGAAGGGCTCATCAAATAGCTGTAAATTATGAAAATCGCGAAAATGAGTACCAATCCGATGATTGTATTCCTGTTCATAGTGAATCCTTTAACGTGGTGTTGATGGTTGGTTTAAGCCCTATCGTTTCGGGGGTGCAAAGATAGTAAAATGTGATTAAAGACCGGCGAATTCCCTTACTGCTTTGATAAAACTGACAAATAAAGGATGGGGGCGTGCCACTGTGCTGCGGAATTCAGGATGGAACTGTACCCCGATAAACCAGGGATGGTCTTTAAGTTCTACAATTTCCACCAGGTTGTCTTTTTCGTTCAATCCTACCGGGATAAATCCTGCCTCCAGGTATTTCTCCAGGTACTCGTTGTTGAATTCATACCGGTGACGGTGACGCTCCGAAATATTTTCCCGGGCATAAATATCAAACACCTTTGAGCCCTTTTTCAGTTTGCACGGATAGGCTCCCAAACGCATGGTTCCTCCAAGTCCGGCAATCTTTTTCTGCATTTCCATCATGTCGATCACCGGGAATGGGGTCGATTTATTGAATTCTGTTGAATGGGCGCCCGCCATGCCAAGAACATTCCTTCCGAATTCAATCACGGCACATTGCATCCCGAGGCAGATTCCGAAAAAGGGAATTTTATTCTCACGGGCATACCTGATAGCAATAATTTTACCTTCAATTCCCCGCTCTCCGAATCCCGGTGCCACCAGGATGCCGTGCATCTTTCCCAGTTTTTCCGCCACGTTCGACTCATCAATGTATTCCGAATGAAACGTCCTGACATTAACTTTAAGCCCGTTGGCAGTTCCGGCATGAATGAAGGATTCGTTGATGGACTTGTAGGCATCCTTTAATTCCACGTATTTGCCAACCAGTCCAACGTTTACTTCACATAGGGGATGCTTCAGGGTGTAGAGGAACTTCTCCCAGTCGTGCAGATCGGGTTCGGTGTCGCAAGGCATCCCGGTCTTTTTCAAAATTTCAAGGTCTAGATTTTCTTTGCGCATGAGCACGGGAACGTCATAAATGGATTCGGCATCGATGCTTTCGATCACCGAAGATGGGGAGACGTTGCAGAACAAAGCGATTTTGTTGCGGATCCCTTCGGAGAGGTGTTTTTCGGTACGGCAAACAATGATATCCGGCTGCACTCCCGATTCGAGCAGGGTTTTAACAGAGTGCTGGGTAGGTTTCGTTTTCAATTCTCCTGCCGCGGCCAGGTAAGGCACCAGGGTCAGGTGCACGACAACGCAATCTTCTCCCAGTTCCCAGCGCATCTGGCGAACGGCTTCGATAAAGGGCAGCGATTCGATGTCACCCACTGTTCCTCCGATCTCGGTGATGATGAAATCGTAGGCGCCGCGGCTGGCCAATAATTTAATGCGGTATTTGATCTCATCCGTGATATGGGGTATCACCTGTACGGTCTCTCCAAGGTATTCTCCCTTGCGTTCCTTGGTGATCACCGATTGGTATATCACCCCAGTGGTTACATTGTTTGCCTGTGAGGTAGGAACATTCGAAAAACGCTCGTAATGGCCGAGGTCAAGATCCGTCTCCGCCCCGTCGTCCGTTACAAAGCACTCCCCATGTTCGTAAGGGTTCAGGGTTCCCGGATCGATGTTAATGTAGGGATCCAGTTTTTGGATGGTTACCGAAAAACCACGGGCTACAAGCAGTTTGGCAATGGAGGAGGAGATTATTCCTTTTCCCAGGGATGAGGTCACTCCGCCGGTGACGAATATGTATTTCGTTTTCGACATGATCGGTCAGCTGTTAAAAGCCGCAAAAGTAATGGAATAAATCCAGATTCCGAGGGTTTCGGATGGGTGAAGTGGTGTTTTTTTTCGTGCCTATCCCGGTTGATTAATCCGTCGTTTTATGGAAAGAATTTCAGAAGAGATTTCCTCGATCGGCTTATTGGTTACCTGGATAACCGGCCATTCATATTTTTCAAAGATGTTTTTTGCACAATTGAGTTCTCTTCTGACCTGATCGAGGGATGAATAGTTACCGGCGGAGCCTCCAAGGTATTGCTGCCGTACCAATCGCAGGGTTGAAAGGTCATGGGGTTGGGTCATCAGGCCAAACACGCGTCCGGCCGGAAGTCGCGTGAGGATTTCGGGCAATTCCGTTCCCGGAACGACAGGATAGTTGGCTACAAACCAGCCTTTGAATGCCAGGTATATACTCAAAGGGGTCTTGAATGTACGGGAAACACCGACCAGGATTATTTCCGCCCTCTCATAATCATAATCGCGTTGGCCATCATCATGATTAAAGGCGAATTGCATGGCATCGATGCGTTTGAAGTATTCCTTGTTCAAGTTGGAAAACAAACCCGGCTCACCGGTCGGGGAATTGGCGAGGTACTGGGAAAGCCTCGATAACAATGGCCCCATCAGGTCAATGGCCTCGATGTTATGGATCCGGCTGACGCGAAGCATGCTGTCGCGAAGGGGATCCGAAACCAGGGTGTGGACAATAAAACCCTTGTTGGCAGACACCTCCCGTATGATCTCTTCAATGGCCTGCTCTGTACGTACCTCCATCTTCAATTCAACATCGACACCGACTCCGGGAAATTGCGTCAGCGCCGCGTTCAGGATCTGTTCGGCCGTGCGGCCAGAACCGTCGGATACCAGTAAGCCTCCGGCCTGCTGCATCTTGTAAAGTTAAACAAAATAGCTTATTAAACTCGCCATTGGCTTTATGCGAGGGATTTTACGGGCAGCAGCTCATCCAGCCGTTG
>Ga0247841_10004515_pt1 | contig 23794 bp, 29 predicted proteins | sample LaCruzMarch2015__2_FD_192410 | JGI IMG/M metagenome (GOLD analysis project Ga0247841, IMG submission 192410) | Freshwater microbial communities from meromictic Lake La Cruz, Castile-La Mancha, Spain - LaCruzMarch2015_18m | ecosystem: Environmental > Aquatic > Freshwater > Lake | place: Spain... | reverse complement strand
TATTCTTATTAATGTTATTCATATTCCAAGGATTTCTATTCATTTCCACCACAATTTATGTAAAAATGACTAAAAAAATCAATTTTATTAGTAATTAAAGATATCATTTTTTACACTACAACTTAACTCTGAAATGAGATTATTTACAATATTATTTGAATAAATAGAATTTATAAAGTAAATATCAGATTGAACTAATTTTCTATAAGTATTGTATTTACAATAATAAATTTGATGATCTAATTCAATTTGTATCGTATCTTCTTGTTTAAATAATTCTAATTGTTCTTTATTGAGAATACAAGTATAATGTTTTTCATCAATAACATTAGACATTGTTGTAACATCAAAATAAACTATATAATTTTCATCAGCTAAAAAATCCTCTGATAAAGAATGAGCTGGAGTCCTAGGTTGAATTTTAAAATTATTTTTATTAATGTTAATATTATCTGTCTTGATAGTTATTTTATTCGATTCAGTTGATAGAGTTAATTCATTATCTTTATAATCAATCCATTTAATTTCTTCGCCAACCATACTTTGTAATTTTTCTATATCCATTTTAATACAATTCTAAATTTTTAAAAATCATTTTTAAAATAAATGAAAAAAACTAATACATTTAAAATTGGTGATTTTAATGCCAAAGCTATATTTAATTTTGAAATTAATAAAGACAGTGATTTTGTAATTACTTCTTATTGGTGGGGAAGAGGTAATATTAATCGGAATTCAAGAGAAAATAAAACTTATGATCAATTAGCAGACCGTTTAATCGATGACTGCATTCGAAATAAATGTAATTATTTTATTGCTGAGATACCTGAATTTGCTGTTCCTGGCGGTTATCAAAAAGCTATCAATTATAAACCTGAATTTTTAATTCAATTTATTAAAAATATTATACCTTCTCATATTACTAAAGCAGTATATATTGATACTGATATGAGTATTCATAAATTTCCTTCACTCTTTAATATGAAAGGATATGATTTTATGGGTTATAATTGGAATTTTGAACCAAGAACTATGTATTCTACCTTTCCTCTTAGTTGTTATGATCCTTATATATTACATACTTCTGGAGGACTTTTAATGTTCGCTAATAATAATTTGGCTTTAGAATTATTAAATGATTGGAATGAAATGGTTAAAAAGAATCCTGGAAAAGCTGAAGATAGAATGTTAAGTATACCTTTCAATGATAAAGATATGATTGTGAAATTAAGATGTTTTTGGTTACCTGATGAATACTTTTGGTTACCATATTTTTATGAATATGATGATCAGTTTTATGCTGAAAAAGGATATCAAAGTGACTTTAAGAAAAGAGGAATTAGTTTTTCCAAAAATTATACTGATGAAATGAGTATGACTAAATTTTTTGATTTTAAGAAAAAAGATATGGTTATTACTCATCCTGAAATGTTAACTAGTGAAGAAATGGCTGCCAAACAAGGTGCAGATTTAAATCGTGTTCCTTTGGAATGGTTTAAATCTCAAGGTAGAAAAAAAAGATGTTTGACAGATCTTAAAAAATTAATTATTAACCCTTATCTTTTCTTACAAAATAAAGCTGACTTTAATGGAATGAAAAATGTCTATAAATGGTTGGCTTTATCTAAATTTGCTAAACTTGAAATAAAACCTTTGAAATTAGAAGAAAAAAAGTTAAAAATTTATAAACAATCTTTAAAGAATAATTCAAAAAATATAATTATTTGTTTGATTGATGATGAAAGTGATTTAATTAAAAATAGATGGATCAGTAATGTTAGAGAAAATTTTATTATGTTGTATCGAACTAAAACTGATTTACCTTCTATAATTTATAGTGTAATGAAAAAGTATAAAAGACATGTAATTTTTATGGATATAAATACTGAAGTCACAGAAAAATTCAATGGTTTTAATTTTTTAGAAAATGAAGGATACGATTTTGCATGTTTAAATGCAAATGCTCATCCTTATTATAAATCTACAGTTGGAAATAAATGTAAAGATCCAAGATTCTTAAATTGTGTTTCTTCCCATTTGTTGTTCTTTAGATATAACTTTTTTGGAATGAATGTCTTAAGAGCTTGGAAATATTCTTCAAAAACTAAAAGTATAAGTGATGCTCAAAAATTAAGTAAAGGTTTCAATAAATATGGACTCATCTTAAATACAAGATGTAAATGGTTAGATCCTGGATATCTTTATAATCCTAAAGGTTTGACTATCAAATCTGGATATGAAAAAAAGATTTTAACAAATAATACATATAATAAATTAAATAAGAAACAAGGTTTAGATGACTATTTAATTCAATGTGGTGAAAAAAGAAGAATTTCTTTTGCTGAAGGCCCTTATAGTACACATTATTATCCAAGTAAAGTTAAAAAATTAAGAAATTAATCTTTATCTTTTTTAAGTGTTGGTGATGGAGCAATTATACCCAAACAACTGGATAATAAACTTACCCATAAATCTCTATTATCATTTGTTGTAGAAACTTTATAAAGAGATACTGCTAAACAAGTAAAAAGAACAATCATTTGAACAAAATAATTAACAAACTCTTTATCAAGATAAAGACAGCCTATATGCCATTTTGTTTTCGGTGTTGTTTGAGGTATCTCATTATGAGGATAAAAACTATGGTGATGATGTCTATTAGGATGATTTGGACTACGAAACAATTTTTGAGGTTTTTCATCTTCTTCCTCTTCTTTGATGTCAATTTTAACATCTTTTAATTCAATTTCTTTTAATTCTTCTGACATGATTTTATTTTAAAAAAAATAAAATTAAACTATATCCAAATTTATAAGATAAATTTATGATAATAATTACGTATAAACCTCAATAATAATAGTCTTTCCATTATTTTTAAAATAAAATCTATTATATTGGTCTGGTTCTGCACTTGTAGATATAAAATCTCCAAACCATAGATCATTCCATTTAATTGTTAATAATCCTGTTAGAGGATCTAATATTACAATGTTTGATATATATGTTTGGTTTCCCATATTAAACCAATTCATAGTGTAAGTATTATCTTTATTATCTTGTTTACTCATCAACGCATATCCTCCACCATCTCCTAAATGTGCGTATATTTGTATATATTTATCAGGAAACAATTTAGATTGTATACAATTTTTTCCATATTTTCCTAAAGGACATATACAATTTTTTCCTATAAAACCACTATTACAAACACAACTTCCATCAAATTGTGCTTTACCATTATTATTACATGTAAATTTATCACTATATTGACATTTATCTCCGATATATTTAGAACCTAATTCACCTTCAACTAAACTATTACTACAATCACACTTTCCTGTTCCTGATTTATAAAAATTATTATATTCATCTGAACTAGGATTAGGACATCTGACCTTTTTATTATCTTTATCTAAACAATCTTGTGCAAAAACCCCTCCATTAATTTCATTACAATCTGGTCTCGGATTTATAGAATTGTCTTTAGTCCAAACACATGTATTAGTCATATCTTTCTTTTGGTTAAAATTAGACTTTGTCTTTGAAAAACAATAATTATTAACAAGATATTCTCCTGAATATGGTTTATAATTTCCTCTTTCTTGTCCAGATGTTCCTTTATATAATATTCCTGCAGGATTTTGTAAAAGACTCCACTGATCTACTACATTACTAAAAGGTGTACTTAACAATGATGTGAATGGTTTAGGATCTGAGCATTTTGAATTTTCAAAAGCAGTTTGTAAACAACTATCATTGTCAATTGTTGGAAATACTGGAGGTTCATTATTATCTTTACTAGCAATCCAAATATCTTTGGGACTTCCATCTACATTTGTGGTAGTTAATCCAAAAGCATTGACAAGACAATTAACTGGTACTTCGTTTCCAGGACAATACCAAATATAACCACTATCTTGTCCAATAGAACATGATATACATTTAAGATCATCTTTACAAGATACATTTTTAGGTTTTGGAGGACATCCACTACTTAAAGGTCTTTGATCTATACATTTATATGAATAATTTCCATTGTCATCTAATGTACTTTCATCACATACACAAATTTGATTTTCACCTTTACATTCTTCACATAATGCTTTAACAACATTTTCATCAGTTGGACAATCTCTTTTACATTTAATTGAAATTTTATTTGCTTCTTGAATACAATTTGAAATTCCTTCACAATTCTCGGTATTAGAACAAAATTGTGTAAAGGTTTTATTATCTGGTATTTTTAAATCTCCGCAACTTGAAGGTGATGTACATTGATATTCTCCTTTGACACAAACCCAAGTATTACCAGCACAAACATCACAAATTACATTTTCTGGTGGATTACCTTCACATTTACATGTATATTTTACATCTTTATCACCTTGAATTAAAGAGGCTATGCCTTTACAGTCTTCATTTTTACTACAATGTTCGGTAAAAGATTTTTTATAATATTTTTGAGTAAAATCTTCAACTTCTTGAATTTTAGTAGGTACATAAGGAACAAAATCTCCTTCAACACACTTTAAAATATTTATGACATCTCCTTCATTATGAAAACATAAATCAAAGCTTGAAGGAAGATCATCTAAACATTTAATTTCTGGAGAAGGAGGTGTGGGAGAAGGTGGAATAGGAGAAGGTGGTGTAGGTGTTTCAGTTGTTGGAGAAGGTGGATTTGGAGAAGGTGGTTCATCTTTTTTTTGTAAACTTTCAAATATAAAATATCCTCCAATTCCTAATCCAACTATTAATAAAATTATTGAAAAAATTAAAATAAGCTTTTTGGTTTTTTCATCCATATTTTATTTAATAATAATTTAATTTTCTTCAAAATTAAATTAAACTATATCTAAATTTCTATTACACCAACAAGGAGGAAATTTATCATAATCTGCAAAGGTATATTTTTCTCTTTTATTGAGAATAAAATATATATTTATCACTACAATAATTATTAATGATAAGAGAAGAATTTGTTTCATCATTTATTTATTGTATTAATTATAATTTCATAATAAAAACTAATGTATAAAATGGAGGAACATTAGGAATATATTCTGATGAACCTGTTGAACCTGATTCTTGAACTCCGCTTACATGTGTTCTATCTCCGCTACAGTCTCCTCCTCGAAAACAATTATCTGCTGGTTTAGGAATATTACCATGAGTATGAGCTGGAAGTTGGTCTTGTTCATCTAATTTTATTTTATCACTACCACCTTGTTCTCCAAACTTATATAAACCTATTACAGTAGACTCACTATTGGATTTAGCTACACCAGAAAAAATCTTTGTTTTTTCATTACTAACTTTTACATTTGCAAATGCAAAACCAGGTTCATTACCCATTTCATTTAAACCATCAGATGCCATTCTAATAAATCTTCCTCTCAAATCAGGAGTTTTACCATCTTTTCCATCACATAAAGCCCATCCAGCAGGTGCCGTTGTCCCATTAAAAGCCACAATAGTTCCCTTGGGAACTCTGGATACAAATGAACTTCCAGCAATACCTTCAAAAGATTCTTTCTTTCTAAAATGGAGATAGAATAAAAGGGTGAAAAGAATAACAAAGATAATTAATATAATGTTAATATGATTCATGTTTTTATTTATATATATATTTTATAATTTTATAATATACGCAAGAACATAAAAAGGAGGCATATTGTTATGAGGGTTATCTCCTCCACTAGTATTAATATAATTCATAGGACCAATACCTCTTTCATCATCACTTGTTTGACGATCATTAATTTTTCCTAGTCTGGCACAAGCAAGAGTATCTTTTGAAAAAAGACCTATATTACAACCACCACTATCTCCATAACTTACACCAATACTATGACTGTGACTAGGCATTTTATCAGGAGTAAGTGTAACTTCTTTTTCACCGCCAGTATCTCCAATATTATTAGCACCTGATTCATATCCTAAAATAAATTTTGATTTTAAATCAGGAGTTCCATTTTCACCATTACATAAAGCCCATCCAGCAGGTGCCGTTGTCCCATTAAAAGCCACAATAGTTCCCTTGGGAACTCTGGATACAAATGAACTTCCAGCAATACCTTCAAAAGATTCTTTCTTTCTAAAATGGAAATAAAGTAATACACTTATCGTAATAACGACAAAAATATTAAATAGTGTTTGAAAATTAATTTTTTTTCCTTTCATCTTTTTATTTAATATTTTATTATTTTTTTAACAATTTCTAACAACAGGATTTACATCATCATCACAATAATCTATATAATAATCTATTTTTTCATTATCTCCTCCTAAATCTGTATTAAAATCAGAATAAATACATCCTTTGTTTGGTAATAACTGCACAGGATTACAATCTCTATCTGTTAAAAATGAATTACTTTTGCCAATACAAGTTTGATCATCTGTAGAACTTCCTTTAAAATTATAAATTACTTTTGGATTTACATTGCATACAAAACTATCCCAATTATCACCATCAGTATTACAAATCCATAAAGGTTCTACTGTTCCATCTTTAAATTTAACAAGTTGTGTGGGTTGACCCTCATCTTGACAAGTAGGTATATCTTGTGTCCAACAAATAGGATATGTATTTTCTAAATTATTTGTTTCCATTATTCTGTCATTTGGTTTGCAATCTTTAACATTACATTTTGCATTTGAATCATAACCTTTGCATTGAGCAAATTTATTAAAAAAGGTACTTTTCATATTTTGATCTAAATTGTATTCAATAAAATATTCTCTTCCATTTATGGTTGTAATTATACCTGGAGGATTACCAACTAAATCCCATAATTCCTTTTTATCAAAACCAGTCAAAAAAGATGTATTTAATCCAGTTGTAGCTTGTTTGCAGTTTAGTGTACAATGCTCGTCAGCAAAAGTAGGAAAAATTGGTTTACCTAAATCACTGTCTGTTGATATTACTTTTTCTTCATCAATTTTTGGTGAATTTGTAATAGGATCCCAAACAGGATAAATATTTTTTTCAACATTACGTAGACAATTTTCTACATAAGATTGACTCAGTTTAGTTCCAGGACAATATAAAAAATATCCTTTTTCTCCACATGGCTTGCATTGCATTTTCATTGGATTTCCTTTTGTATCCACACATTGTCTATCATCAACAGGGTCAGTACATTCACTTACACTGTTTGAGGGATATAAATCTCTGCATTCATAAGTATGAGGATTCTTACTTAATGCGTCGCATACACAAATTTGATTATCACCACAATCAGGGCATAAATCTTTATTATAAGGAGGACATCTACAGCTGGTCATACTTTGAACTCCGTTTTGTCCAGCATTACAATCAGTAAAACATTCTCCAGCACATTTAGAATCATCTGTACAGCATTGAAATTCTCTCCAATTAGGAATATATTTAGAATATTTATTATAAGTATTTTCTAATTCGGTGCATGTACCTGCGACTTTATCCGAAACTGAATATGTACCATCTAAATTACATTGTGGAGTGTTTCCTTTACAATACCATCCTTGAACTTGAGGAGAATCTTTTAAACTATTCATATCACATTGACATAATTTTCCATCAAAACCTTCAGGACATTCGCATTCATACGTTCCGTTATCTTTTTTCTTTAGAGTTCCTCCATTTTTACAATTTGGTTTTTCACAAAAATCTCCAGAAAAATCTGTAGGACATTGACATGAATATAATTTAGTCTTTTCATCTTGAATTAAAGTTCCTCCATTTAGACATTTTGGTTTTTCACAAAAATCACCTTCGTAAAAAATATTACAATCACATGTATTATTTTTGTTTAATTTACCTTTGTTAAAACATACTTTGTTTTCACATAAATTTCCACTAAATCCAGGTGGACATTTACATTTATAATTACCATCAATTAAAATAGCTTCACCTCCATTTTTACAATTTGGTAAGTTATCAGAGGGAGTTTCAGTTGACGGAGTTTCAGTTGATGGTGTTTCTGTTGTTGGTTTCTTATCTGGTTTCTTATCTGGTTTCTTATCTGGTTTCTTATCATCATTTCCACCTTCATCTTTATCCTTTTGAAAATATTTATATAAAAAGTATCCACCAACTGCTAATCCTATTAATAATAATATTATGACAGATATTAAAATTATTTTTTTATTAGAGTTTGATTTCATAGAAGGTAAACTAGGCTTCATAGAAGGTGCACTAGGTTTCATAGAAGGTAAACTAGGCTTCATAGAAGGTGCACTAGGCTTCATAGAAGGCGCACTAGGCTTCATAGAAGGCGCACTAGGCTTCATAGAAGGCGCACTAGGCTTCATAGAAGGTGCACTAGGTTTCATAACAGGTACAGTAGGTTGAGGAAAAATAAAATTAGGTTTTGAAGATAAATTCGGTGTTATATTTAAACTTGAACTAATTGACATTTATTATATTTAATTTTTTTTTGAAAATCATAATGAAAAATTAAATAATCTTTGTTTTAATTTTTGAATGTCTCCAAAAAGTTTCTCATGTCTTTGAATATATTCACCTTTGTAATATTCTAAAAAATAAATATTATAATAAAAAAAATTGTTAGCTGGATCTATGACTTCAATCATCTCAGGATCGTCAAATATGTAATCATAATGTACTAAAATTTTATCAAAATCTGAAACTTCAAATTTTCTTTCTTTAACTTTTTGTAAATATTGATCCCATTTGAAGGATATTAATTCTGGTGATATTTTAGCAAAATAAGGAGGTATACTCATTTTAGTAATTTGTTATATAATATTTTATTCAATTTTAAATTAAGTTTTTTGTAAAAATAAATATGAAATTAGAAACAATAATATTTATATATTTTTGTTTATTCATTTTATCTCTTTCTATTTTGTTTATCAAAAAAAGAGAAAATTTTTGTAAACTAGAAAATAATCTTGATGTAAGTATTAAAAAAACAAATAAAAAATGGGCAGTACTTTTAACCACTGCTATCGATCTACATGATCATTTAGAAAGAAAAAAAATATATGAAAAACAAATTGATAGATGGATTAAAGAAACTGATTTAGATATATTTGTAATAGAAAGCACAAATAAAGGTTTTAACGATATTCCAAAAAATCAGAGACTAAAAATTATAACATTAGATATTCCTAAAAATCAATCTTCATCACAATCTGAATGTCAAAGTATTATTCAAGGTTTAAAACAAATACCAAAAGAATATAATTATATTTTCAAGGTGACTGGAAGATATTTTCTAAAAGATCTTCACAAATATTTAAAAGATATTCCAGATGCAGATATTTACCTTCAAAAATTACATTGTAACGATGAAAATAAATGGCAAAATACAGAGTATTTTGGAATTAAAAGATCTTTACTTGAAAAAATGTTGAAAAAAATAGGTTTAATGGAGAATAACATTTATGATTTTGTTAAAAATAATAATTTAAAATTTTATAAAATGGAACCTTTTCTAAATGATATTAGAAGAGGAGGAGATAGTCAATTACTTAATCCTTTATAAAATTTTTATATAATATAATTATCAAGAGAATAATTAATTTGGTCTAAACATCTTAATACTTTGGAGTGATCAGCTTCAACACTACTTCCAATAGTAGTTTCTTTTCCTTCTTGAATAATTAACCAAGGAAAATATGTATAACAATGATTAAAAAGTTGTAAACGAGAAGTCATCCAGTCTGCACTACATTTTATATTACTAAAGACTTCTAGTAATTTTTCAGCACCTCTAAGACTTAAAATATATCCTCCTGTTAGATATTGTTCTCTTGCTAAAATCCATTTATTTAATATTTGTAGAGGTTCAGATGCGTTTAACAAAATAGCATCCCAATTATCTTCACTAAACTTTTCTAATTTTTTTAACCAATCTTTATCAAAACAAGCATCATCTTCTAAGATTAAAGCATATTCTAATCCATTTCGTTTAATTTTTTTCCAAATATTAATATGGGATTGAGCACAAGCTTTTTGTGTAGGTGATAAATTACTGGCAAATCTATCAGTTAAATCATTAGGTGTTGAAGCTTTTACAATTGTGTAATCAAGATTAAAAGTATTTAATCTTCTTTTTAAGTGTTCAGTTCTTTTTGGTAATGATTCTAAACAAATACAGTATGTGTTATCTTTATTAAATTTAAAATTCATATTAAATTTAATAATTAGTTGGAAGTTTTAAATTAAATATTCTTTGATTTTTTCTAAAAATAAAAAATCATTATTGTATGAAAAGGAAGATTTAAAATCATTCATTTTATTTGAAACTATCTTTAGATTTTTGTTTCTGTTTAGTGTAAATGAAACTTCTTCACCGTTAGAAAAATTTATAATAATTATTCTTAAAATTTTATTTTGGTAAACTATTTTTCCATCATATTTATTTAAAAAATATTCAATCATTTACAATACTTAATTTAATTGTTATATAAATCAATTTTTATTATTTGATAATAATCCCATTTACAATATAATTTGCATCTGTTTCTACTTTAAATGTCTCTTCTTCTCCAATATATTCTACTTTAATTATTCTTGAATATATAGGTTTATTACAACAACTTATTAATTCTGTGGTTCCAACAATCATATCTATATACAGTTTGTAAAATCCTTTATCAGTTAAAAATTTAGTATCTTTAGTACAATTTAAACTTTTACCATTTTCAAGGACTACGTGAAAGACTGGTTGTTTACCTGTATCTACAATATCTTTTATTTCACCTGAGTTAAAACTATCACTAAAATCATCATAACTTTTTAATCGGTGATTTGGTAAAGAATAATTAGTATTCCAAAATTTATATAAATATTTGATCTTGTCTTTAGAGTAAATAGGATGAGTAGTAAATAATTGACTTTTACCTGATATCATGTTTATTAAAATTATTAAAGAATTAAAATCAATTTTAGTTTATAGATCTTTCTATTGCGGTGAAAACCATTTCTTTAATTTGTAATAGTAATTCTTTATTTTGATTTTCTAATTTTATAATATTTTCCTTATAATGAATAATATCATTATCTTTTTCTTCTAATAACGTTTTAAATTTGTTAACACAGTTATCTAAATGATTATCAAGACTCCATTTTGATGCAAGATTTTTTTTACAATAAGAACATTTAAAGTTTTCATTATCCTTTTTTCTTAATTCTAAACAATATTTAGCATTCAATTGATGATTTTTTAAAATAAATTTATTTGAAAAAGTTTTCTTACAATATTCACACTCCATTTAATTTGTAAATCATATTTTTTAAATCAAATTTAAAAAATATTAATGTTATTTGAAAATTAATTTTTTACCACCAAAGAAGGTATTAAATTTTTGATAAATTCATTATTATCTGTTTTAATGTTAACAATTTCCACAAATTTATTCATAGCATAATCTACTCTATCCATATCATCGGGATAATTCATTTACTAATTTATGAGATATGTCAATAACAGGATCAGATATAATATGTGTTAATTTAAAAGCATTAATTATAAAATATCTCCTTTTCAACTTTCATTAAATTTTATTCTAACAAATAATCTTTTATAATGTTTAGTAATTTTTTATTTTTAAATTCACCTTCAACTATAAGTCTATTATCAATAATTCTAAAATAAAGTTCTTCTCCATTCAATATAATAAAAATCATATTTTCTTCTTTTAGATCGAGTAAAATTCGACCTCTTCTTTGGTTTATCATGTTATATAAAATATTTTTTGAATTCATTTTATTTTATTATTTAAAATAAAATGATTAGCGACTTCGAAAAGAAGTATCCGTTTGAAAAAAGATTGATAGAGTCCCAAAATCTAAAATCAAGGTATCCGAGTAGAGTCCCCATTATTATTTATCCTGTTGATGATAAACAACCTAAAATAGAAAAGACTAAATTTCTCGTGCCTGGTGATTTAACTTTTTCTCAATTCTTGTTTACAGTTAAAAAATATTTGGAATGCACTAAAGAACAAGCCATTTTTGTTTTTACATATGATAACAACTTGATACCTAGTAATTGGTTAATGTCTGAATTACAAAAAAATTACAAAAAAGAAGATAACTTTGTATATCTATTTTATTCTTTAGAAAATACTTTTGGTTAATTCATCAAATTTTCAAAAAAACTTTCATCATTTATTTTCCAACCTAAACTAACTAAATTAGAATTATCACCTGTAATAATACTTTTTGTATCTACATCTGGTCTTTGAGAAATTAAAGAAGGTATATTGAATCGAATTAAAACTTCATTGTGAAAAATAAAAGAATTATCGTATTCTTCAAGTTCTATATCATTCATTTTGTATAGATTTAAAATTAAAGTTTTGATACTTAAAATATTGTTTCCGCAAATATTATAATTATCTCCTTTATCATGTGATAAAATAAATTTAATTGCACTTGCTACATCATTTGCGTGACAAAATAGTCTTTTTGAATCTAAATTTCCTAATTCCAAAACGTATTTTTCATTATTTTTAATATGTTCTATATGATTTAATAACTTTTTAACTAAAAAACAAGATTTTCTAGATTTACTTTCAGTTGTAAAAATAACTCCATTACTAAAAGGTAAATTAAAAGTATTTCTATACCAATCAACAATTTGATGTGATAAAACTTTTGCAAAAGAATAAGGATGTGTTGGTTTGTAATTATTATCGTTTATTAGAATATTATATTCATGATGACCTTTAAAAATTTCACTACTTGAGGCATTAAAAAATTTACATTTTAAATTATTATTGTGGATTACCTCACAAATTTTTGATGCAACTAACCCATTAGTTTGAATACATTCAACAGGATGTTTAACACAATGTTCACTTGAAGTTATTGAAGATAAATGAATAATCTTAGAAGGATTTAAAGTTAAAATAGTTCTTTCTAGTAATTCTAAATTATTAATATTAAATTCAAACTTTAGTCCATTATTATAATTTTGAATTTGTTTTGTAATTCCAAATATTTCATGATCTTTGAAATTTTCTTGAACGTATTGACCAATTTGTCCTTCAATTCCAGTTATTAAAACTTTTTCTTTTTTAGAAACTATTTCAAAATTTGGTAAAGGAAATACAAGCTTTCCTCCATTATTTAAATATTTTTCTTCTCTTTGGATAATTTCTTCTTTAAAATGCCAAGGCAAAACCAATAAATAATCAGGAGGATTTTGTCTCATTTTTTCTTCACTAATGATTTCAATATTTGTTCCAGGAGTGTATTTTCCAACTTTATCTAAATTTCTTTCTACTGCATAAGGAATTTGTGAACTATTTACATTTAAATATTGTAAAAGAGTATTACCTTTTGTAGATGCACCATAAATATACATTTTCTGATTATTTTGATTTACAGTATCAATTAATAATTTTAATTTTTCAACTTCATTATCAAATCCTTTTTGAAAATTTAAATAGGTTTCAATTTTATCCAAATTATAAGTTTCTTCTTCTCTAATACATTTTTGAATAAATTCTTCATTTACAGTTAATCCAGACTCTTTTTTGGAAGCATAAATTCTAAAGCTTCCACCATTACTTTCATTAAAACTTAAATCTAATAATTTTAGACCAGCCTCGTTTAAGATATAAATAATATTTTTAATATTATAATATTCAAGATGTTCATGACATATAGTATCGAATGAATTAGTTTTTAACATTTTTACAATATAGCTTTGTTCAAATGACCAAATTCCATCATCTTCTAATAAACTTGAAATATCTTTCGCAAATTGAACTGGATCTTCCAAATCATAAAACATACAAATACTTGTAATTACTTTAAATTTTTGATCTTTAAAAATATTATTTACATTATCGTATGTAAAATAAGTTGGAATAAGATTAATATTACTATAATAATTTTTAAATTGTTTTCCAGTAGGATCAACTCCTAATTTATTCAAACTATTAGGATAATATTTTAAAAAGGTAGCGTCATTACTTCCAATATCTAAAACCCAATCATTTTCATTTAAGACTATTTTTTCTCTAATTTCCATATTATATTTTTCTAAATGTGTGCGCATAGTATTACTTATACTTGAAAGATATCCATAAGAATATTCATATAATTCATTTTTATCAACTACATCTTCTAATTGAACTAATTTACAATCTTCACATAACACTAAATTACAAGGTGCTTTAGGAACATATTCATCTTTTTTTGGAAAACGTGATTGTAAATATTGTTCACCTAAAGTAATAACTCTAGTCAAATTATCTTTTTTACAGATAAAACACTTTTTATAAGATTTATAACAAGACATATTATAAATCTAAAATATATTTTTTAAGTTGTTATTAAATGTCTTTTTAGAATTTGGATACATGTTTCATATTTTAATCCACTAACATTTTCAGTATCATTTAAAATTTCATCAACTAATTCTTTAGTCAAAATAGAAGGATGAATATACCAATCTTCAAATTCACACCATTTATCTCCCCACCAAACTGATACATTACTAAATAATAAAACATATCCTCTTTTAGAAAAAATTTCTCTTGATATTTTTTGGGTATCAAAAAAATTCCCAGTATATATATCATGTTCAAATGTAACAGTTGAAAATATATATTTGTCAAAGATTTTTTTATCAAACAATTCTAAAGTAGTTAATGTCGATCTGTTATCGACATCCAAATCAATTTGTAGATAATCAATATTCTTAGGAAAATTGTTTTCCTCTAAATATTTTAAATAATCTACTTTTGTTGCATCATCGATTATAGGTATTGAATTTGACCTAATATCCTTATAAGAAGAGTTCCAGTTTTGACAATATTCAACCATTAAACCTTTCCAATTTAAATTTTTTCTAAAACATAACTATTATTATGCTGTATAGGGTCATTTGAACCAATTTCAATAAAATATCCATCTTTTTTAAAATTGTTAATTAAACACACAAATTTATCTTGACCAGCCTGTCCTTGATAATTCATTTAGTTTAATAAAGTATGTTATTAAACTTGATTTAAAATTTAAAATATACAATAAATGTTAAAAAAATTAACTTTTATAGAAGACTTAAATTATAAAAATTTAAAAGATATTGATCATCAAAATAATATTTATGCATTTTACAAATCAATTTGTGTTAAAGATAATTTAGAATATTATTGTGAAAGAGTAAATATTGATGGAAAAAACGGATTATTAAAATCAAATAATTTTAATGATAATATAGATTTATGTGGTTTTGATTTACAAGCAGAGGATCCTAAACTGTGCTTGATCAATAATAAAATTTTTATTATTTTTAATATATTAAATACTGAAACCTGGGGGAGAACAATATGTATAAGTGATTACGAAAATTTTTGTCCAATTAGATTAAGTATAAAGGATGAAAAAATTAATAATATTGAAAAAAATTGGACACCATTTGTAAAGGATAATAAATTATTTTTTATTTACTCATATGATCCTTTAATTGTTTTGTCATATGATTTTAATGCTGAAGGTGTTTGTAATATTATTTATAAAGAAAATAATACCACACTACCTTTTGATTTTAAGTATATTAGAGGTTCTTCTAATTTAATTCAATTATGTGATGAATATTATATTGGATTTGTTCATTCAACTATATTTACAAATAGATTAAATATAGGAGGATATAAATACCCTTATTATGTTCCATTTTTAATTATAATAGATACCAAAAATTATAAAATAACCTATTTGTCTGAACCTATATCTTTTAATTTAAACCCAAATGAAAAAATAAAAACTGTTAACAATATAATTTTTGATGAAAATGAATGGCATTGTGTAATTTATCCTACATCTATAAACAAAATTAAAGAAAAAGAATATCTTGTTTCTTTATTCATTAATGATAGATTTTCATTAAAATATAAATTGGAAATTGATTTTAGATTAGACACTACAATAAATTTTTCAAATTTGAATGAACATTCCAAAAAAGAATCTGTAAAATACATTAAAAAATATACAAAATATTCAAATGATGAATATCTTTAATTTTCAAAAATATCTTTCAAATCATATTTATAAATATATAAATTTTTCTCTGATTCAGTCACAACACAATATAAAATATTATTTTTTACAAACATTGAAAAAACAATTTCATAACAATCATCTGTAGTCCAAGTTTTATTATCAGTTTCTTTAAATTTGAAAGGTTTGGAAGTTTTAATATAGTTAAAATTTTCATCAAATAATAAAAACATTGTATCCTCATATAAACGAAAATTTCTTCTATTACAAATATTCATTTTTCTAACATTAATTAAGTATTTTCCATCCTCTAATTTAATTAAAGATCCATTATGTAATATTAAATTTTCAAGTTCAGGAATATTCGTATTTTTGACAATTTCAGTTAAACCTGTATTAGGATCTATTTCTATTAAAATTAAAGGACTAGTTTTATACAAAAAAAGTAATTTGTCATTATTTCTTTTAATAAATAGCCAATTTTTCCCGCAGTTTAAATTGTTGATTCTACAAGGAATTAAAGAGATTATATTTTCAAAATTATTATCTAGTCTAATCAAACTTATATCTGAAACCCAATTTCCATTCGTATCTAATGTTGTTCCTGATAAATAATTTGGTTCAAATATTCTGACATCCGATATTCCTGTAGTATAATTAGTGTGTTTTGTCCTGTTAGTAATATCATTAATTAAATTTAAGGAAATTAAATTAAAGTCTTTATCTAATCTACAGAAATATAAATGATCTTCAAGTTCTGGATATTGATTTATTATGACAAAATCTCTATTAATTTTTCTTAAAGTTCCAATATATTCTTCATTATCAATAGGTAATAAAGATAAATTGAAGTATCCTTCACCTATTTCAATTTTCTTACATTCTAATGCTTTCATTAATTTATAGTATAAATTTCATTTTAAATTAAATATAATACTTACTTTTAAACTTTACTAAAGCTAATTGATATAAAGGATGTTTATGACCTCTTATCATTTTAAAGATTTCTGTATCTACGTATTTAATTATTTTATTAGATAAACTGGTATAAGGGTTACAATAATTTACAAAAGTGTGAAGTTGTTCTTCAATATCATCCCTGTCTCTTTCACTCCAAGATATTCCAAAAAGATATCTCACATATCTATCCATAATTCTTTCAAAATCAGATTCAGATAAGTTTAGTTCGAGATTGTTTTGATATACTAAATAATTGACTGCTAATTCAAGATATTCTTCATCTTTTTTATCATGAATTAATAAATTATTTTTTAAAGAATTACAAAGGTTATCTATGTCCATTTTTTTTGTAATTTCAAAATTATTAAAACAATTTTAATAATTTTATAATTTGGTTTTTTTGATTTTTACATTTAGTTTTTATCGATTTTAAAATTTATTAAATCAACCTGAGAACAAGATGTAAGGTAGATTCTTTCTGAACATTGTAATCTGCTAATGTACGACCATCTTCGCAATTATGATATATATTTCTATATACCTTGGACTCTATCTTAAGCCAATTATATTGACCCACTACCGTCGAGTCTCTGAACTGCAACCATGTCAAATAATATTGATTTAGGTCTTGGCTGCTGATTGTCCAATCTTTTACATTATCACCATACCTAAGTTTTCTCTTAGCCAATATATTTTTTCAAATATATTTTGGTAGTAAAAGCTCTAAGGATGTTCCAGCAATTTGATAGTGTTGCCTCTTTTAAGAGACTAGCGATAACGGAATATGAAAAAACCGCTTACATGTTTATAAACATGGATATATTTTCTTTACCATGTTTTGATCGCTTTTCAAGCCCGAAGTTTAGTTAAGCTGTTTTCCTGCAAAAATCTATTTGCTCCCTTTCTTTCGATAAGGGTATGGACTGTATCTTAAGCCTATTCAAGTTGGTTAAACTATCATAATAGACCAACTGCCGTGCGGTCTCTGAGGGAAAACCATGTCCTAACCATAACGGATTTAGGTTTTTTACCCGCGGATTGTCCAATCTCAAACATTATTACGTTCAACGAGGTCATTACCCTGTCTATCTTCTATTATTTCTAATAAAGAGTCGTAGTTTGAGCTCTAAGGAGTTTCCCGACATTATAAGCAGTTTCGCCTTTTAAGACTAGCTACTGGCTTTATTAAAGGTGCACAACTATTTATATCTGAAACAGAGCCTTTATATTTCAGAATGGTAGCTTTTTGACTCATTTTTTATACCTCTTAAAAACACTTTTACTTTTAATTCTTGCATCAATATATCAAATGGAATTATTTTATCATTTTTTTTTTTATTTTTATCACTTCTTAAAGGTCTCATATTTTTCCAACTAAAACATTCATTTATATCTTGTTCTTTACTCAAATCAAATGAAGCACAAGGTTTAACATGATCAATATGCCAAAAATCTCCATAATTTTCCACAGTCATACCATCATACAATTGAAACTCTATCCACTTTTTAAAAAAATTCGATGTACAATTAATGTATTTCCATGTTCTTTCATTTTTTTTTAAACCTTTTGTTGTAAAAGCTAAATATATTCTTGATCTTAATTGTTTTTCTAATTTGTAGTCTATATTAGTTTTCCTTTTATTTTCTTGATATTTCATAGTTTGTTTTATTACTTCTTCTTTATTATTTTCATAATATTCTTTTCTTTTCTCACTCGAACAAGCTTTACACATAGGTCTTATTGTTCCTTTACATTTTGCTATATGAAAATTATCTAATGTTTTTTCTTCTTGGCACACCGAACATTTCTTTGTTTGAGTTTCATCGATTTTCATTTCTTGTTCTAATACTTTTTCTTTCTTTTTTTGATATTCTACTCGAGATTTTTCATTAATTTTTTCTCTAAATTTCTCCCTTCTTAGTTTTTCATATTGATTTTTACAATCTTTACAAATTTTTTTTCCTTTAGCCAATTCTTTTTCTAAATGACATTTTGTGCATTCCATTTTATATAAGTTTTATTTTTTAAAATTGTTGTTCTGGAGGTATTAAAATTTTCCAAGTCGTTGTTGATCGGGGGGGATGCCTTCTTTGTCTTGAATCTTAGCCTTAATATTTTCGATAGTATCAGCGGAATCTACATCAAGGGTAATAGTTTTCCCTGTTAAAGTCTTCACGAAAATTTGGTAAGACATTTCACTTTATTTATAATATAAATTTTTAAATTATATTTTGAAAATTTTATTTATTCCCTTTTCTTTGTATAACCTTTACCGTAGATATGTCTTATTTTACATTCTTTTTCAGGGACACAAATCTTAGCTCTTCCCATTGTTTTACAACATTTAGTAGCACAGTCTAAATCAACATTACAATTTTCAAATAATTTTTTTCCTTCTTTCTCAGATACTTTCTTTTCTTCTTCCTTAATTCTTGTTTTGACTTCTTTTAAAGCCTCTTGTCTTTTCTCAAAATCTTCTTTTAATACTGCAAGTTTATTTACATATTCTTTATACTCTTTTTTCATTTTTTCGAGTTCATATATTTCTCTTCCTGTAATATCTTCAATTTGGATACCTTCATCAAAACCAGCTTTTATAAATTTTGGTTTTAAATAATAGTCTCTTAATAGTTTTTTTATATGACTGTTGAAAGCTTTATTTTCATTATTAAATTCAAGATACAATTGAGAGATAAAACTAATTAATAAATTATATACTTTCTTCTTATCTACTTCTTCAGTAAAATATTTTTCAATTAATGGTAGCCATTCTTCAATAGTCAAATTTATATTATTCTTTTTAATATAATCTAATGTTTTAGAAACTAAAAACATCCAGAAAAAGGTCCAAGATTCACACATACCAATATCATATTTACCAACATAACTTTGTAAACCATGTAAACATCCAGAATATTTAAAATCTATTTTTATATTCAACACAGGATATAATTTATTTATTTGTTGAACTAAATATTTTAAAAAATCAGGCATACCCATTCTATACGATGAACTCGTAAATTGATCGTTTCCATGAGGGTCATAATAATAAATATTAATATTATTGTCAATTTTTTCAAAAAAGCTAAAAACAGCATGAGAACTACTTATTTTTCCTGTATTATCGATAACACCAATACCTAAAGGTTGAAATCCATAAGAACATTTATTTATTCTATTAATCATATTATTAATCATTTCTTTTTGTTTATTATCCAAATTATTCTCAAATCTAATATCAAAATTAACTTTATTTTCTTCACCATACATAACTTCAAATATATTAACATTTTCTTTTTTTCTAGCTACAAACATTCTAGGCAAAAAACATTCTTTGACATCCAATTTATCCGCCAAAAATTTTCCCATATAATATTTCTCACCTTCTTTGAAAAACATCTTTGAAGAGTATATTAAATTTCTAACAAAATAATCATAATTCATACTGTATTTTTTATCTTTGTCAAACATCACCACTTTTTTTCCATATAATTTATCTTTAGAATCAACATAATCAAATATAATTTCTTTAAAAATTGGTTCAATAGATGAAATATTTTTTTTGTAATTTTGTTTTATTTTTTCTTTTAAATTTTCTTCTTTTTTTCCATCTTCATAAATATTTAATAAAGATTTTAAAATTTCAGTTGAATGTTCATTATAATTTTCATCTATTAATTTTTGAGCTGTTTTAACTGTCCTACTATCAATCATCATTGTTTTCTGATTTAGACTAATATTATTCTTAAAAATATCGTAAAAACCTTTAATCATTTCATCATCCTTTTCATTAATGGCTTTTTCCAAAAATTCAATAAAATATGATATATCATCATAATTTTGAGAAAAAGCGAAAAGAATCTTTGGAATTAAGTCTTTTTTAATTCGAGATTTTATTTTATAATCAGTTACCACTTTATACCAAATTTTATTTGGAAAATTTGAAGCAAAAATATTTAAAGTTTCATCAATTTCCATTAATTTTTTTTTAATTGTTGTAAATATTCATATTCCCATTCATCTTCTATATATTTATATAAGGGTGTAAATTCCTTTTTTTCATCTAAATCTTTTATAAGATTAATAAAACCTTGATTATCATTTTTTTTTATTGAAGAAAATATCTTCTTGATTTGATTATCATAATCCATTTATTTATTTATATAAATAAAATTGTAATATATTTTTTATATTACAATTAAAATTTCTTATAGATTTAAATTTCTCCTAAAAACTTCATTATTTCTGTATCAATATATTTCATAGTTTGAAAAGCTTCAAAATAATTTGAAGTATTTATATATTTATAAATAGCTTGTTCAATATCAATTCTTTCTTCCCAACTAATATTATAAAGATATTTTTCATATCTCTCTAAACCAGTTTGATAAAAATCATCATCGAATTCAAATTCTATTTGAAGCTTATAATAGTTTTCTTTTAATTTAAGATATTCTCCGTTATCAAAAAAGGTTATTTTATTCTTAAATGATTCACAAAGAGAATCAATATCCATTTCTTCAATAATAAAAAAAATAAAATAAAAAATCATTTTTAAATAAACTGTTTCCAAAAGTCTTTTTTAAAATATGTAAATAATCTCCAATCAATTCTATAATTACTCCATAAACAACTATCTAACACCTTTTTAAAATCGTTTGATAATAAAGCTTTTTTTATTTCATCAAATTTTTCATCTAATTTAAGTGCAAAAGAACTTGAAGTAATTCCATATTCTCCAGTCTTATCTAAAACCATGTTTTTTAATCCAGTTTCACCAAAAATAATTTTTTTAATGTGGAAATGATCTGTTTTTTTCTTAATATTACAATATTTATATCTTACACCACTGTTTGGAGTTGAATGAATCATAATATATTCATATTCCTTATCTTTTTCATCACTAATATAGTCTCTTCTTGGATCTCCTCCAGGACGTAATACTTCTAAATTATTAGTAATATCCTTTGATATAATATTCAAAACAAGTTCAATATTTTTATTAGGTAAAAAAGGTATTAACTCTAAATCTATCTCCACATTCTTATCATCTTCATCGTTAATAATAGTCTTTTTAAATTTCTTGCATTTTTGTATTAAATAATAATCAAACCGTGTTCCACATTTAAAAACTTTTAACCCTTCATTCGTATCATTAATATTTAAATAAATCATTTGATTATCCTTAGTCATCAACTTATATAATCCTTTATATTTAGAGCGTGATTGGTCCAATAAACCATCAGGTTTTCTCCATCCTGACGGATGTACAAATAACAAATATCCTTTTAGTATCACACAATCTAATCCATATAAAACAAACTTATTCCACAACAAATCTCCTCCACCACCTTTTGTTTTGTTTTCTTTTTGTCTTGGGGCTTGATAAGGAGGATTGCCAATAACTCCATCAAAACCTTCAATATTCCATCTATCTTTAATTTTGAGTTCTAGAGTGTCTCCTTCATTATAATTTAATTTGTATTTATTATAAGGGTCAATTAACAATTTACAAATATAAATATTTGTTGGATTAATATCACTCCAGTATAAACATTCTTCAACAATAGCTTTATATCTTTCTTTAGGATCTTTAAATTCATCTTTTAATCCATTCATAAATCTTCCAATGATATCAATTAAAAATCCTCCTTTGCCAGCACAGGGTTCAAATACTTTTCTTTTCTTACTCCAAAATTCAATTGGTATTTTATCTAACATTTCTTGTCTAAGAGAATTAGGTGTAGAGACTTCAGCATTTTGTTTTTTTTCAACATCATTTGGAATAAGTTTATTATCAATTAATTTAGATATTTCTGAAGGATATATTTCTAAATTTTTAACAAATAATTTTTTTATTATATCCTTAGTCTCTTCAAGGATAATATTTTCACTCATCTTATAATTTAATAAAATTTATTAAATTATAATCATTTTTAATTTATATAAATAAAAATTTTAAACAAACTGTTTCCAAAAGTCTTTTTTAAATAATTTTATAATATTTGAATTATAATACATACCAAACTTAATACATTTTAAGATATTCTTAAAAGTTTCGTTTTTAAAGATGAGAGATATCTTATCTAAATTATCAGCTTCGCCGCATATTCCCATTACCCATTGAGTTAAACCATATTCGCCTTTTTTATCAATAATGAAATTTAATCCTAAATTTGGAGTGAAAATAATTTTGGGAACATTAAAATGACCATTATCATTTTTGTTAGAATATCTAAATTGTAAAGATTTGTCTTTATAAATAGAATAAATTACAGGATGTTTGAAATTATCATTTTCTACTTTAGAAACCCACTTTTTATCAGCCCCGTAATTACTTCTATCAGAGATAATAGAATGTCTATTATTTTTATTTAAACTGATTATGTTAAAAATTTCATCAAAATATCCATTAGGAATAAATAACCAATTAGATAGATTAACAATATTTTCTTTTTTATATTCGTCTATAATTTTAGTTTGACCATTGTATTTGTTTTTAGATAATAAATACCAATCATATCTAGTTGAACATTTAAATATTTTTTTACCATCAATTTCGTTATGTATTTCAAGATATAATAAATTATATTTTTTAACAAGATTCAATAACTTGGATTCATATTGTCTCCATAAAGGAGGATGAACAAATAATAAATAACCATCAACTCTCAACCAGGTTTCAATAGATTTAAGCATAAAGATATCCCATAATTTATGACCAGCTCCCTTATTAGAGCTGTTGTCATTATAAGGAGGATTGCCAATAACTCCATCAAAACCTTCAATATTCCATCTATCTTTAATTTTGAGTTCTAGAGTGTCTCCTTCATTATAATTTAATTTGTATTTATTATAAG
>Ga0247841_10004514_pt1 | contig 23795 bp, 11 predicted proteins | sample LaCruzMarch2015__2_FD_192410 | JGI IMG/M metagenome (GOLD analysis project Ga0247841, IMG submission 192410) | Freshwater microbial communities from meromictic Lake La Cruz, Castile-La Mancha, Spain - LaCruzMarch2015_18m | ecosystem: Environmental > Aquatic > Freshwater > Lake | place: Spain... | reverse complement strand
CGTTTGAATGGAAATTCACTCGATACGATCTGAATATTTTGCTCAACAAGATCAAACTGGCAAAGTCAGCCTCCGAACGATTGGCGGCGTAAATACGTAACCGAATTTATGAATCAAGGTACTAAGCACAAGATCCTCCCCCTCGAAACGACAAGACCCGACGCTCCTGAAGTATCGCTTGATTACATGACCCCCTTGTACCAGCCGCCGTCGATCTGGATCGCGGCGCCGGTGATGTAGCCGCTCCGGTCGGAGGCGAGAAACGTCACAAGGGCGGCGAACTCCTCCGGCGTACCGAGGCGCTTCATCGGGATGGAGGCCTCCCAGCGGCCGATCACCGTCTCCGGCGTCGTCCCCTCTTTTTCCGCGATTGCGCCGGCCAGGCTCCGGACGCGGTCCGTCAGCGTGTAGCCGGGGCAGACGCTGTTCACGGTGATGTTGAAGGGGGCAAGTTCATTGGAGAGGCTCTTGGCGAGCCCGATCACGCCGGCGCGGACGGTGTTGGAGAGGATCAGGCCGTCGATCGGCTGCTTGACGGAGATCGAGGTCATGTTGATGATCCGCCCCCAGCGCTTCGCCTTCAGGACCGGAACCACCTCGCGGGTCATGAGGATCGTCGAGAGGAGGTTGAGGCGGAAGCCCTTCTCCCAGAGCGTTTCGTCGATATCCAGAAAATCGGCCGCCGGGGGACCGCCCGCGTTGTTTACAAGGATGTCCGCCGTCCCGTAATGGGCGATCGCGTTGCGGACAAAGGCCTTCGCCTGCTCCGCATCGCTCACGTCCGCGGGGAGGGCCAGCACCTCGCCCCCGGTTTCCCGCCGGATCCATTCCGCCGCCCCGTTCAGATGGGGGTCGTCGAGGGCGCCGATTGCGACCTTCGCCCCCTCCCGGGAGAGCTCCAGGGCCGCCGCCCTCCCCAGTCCCATGCTCCCGCCGGCCACCAGCGCCACCTTCCCCTTCAATCCCAGATCCATATCTTCCTCCCGAATCGTTGATGAGACCTTTGAAAAACGAGCCATTTGTCATTGCGAGGAGGCCAAAGGCCGACGAAGCAATCCCATAACCTGTATTGATGAGATGGCATCGGGCTGTAGCCCTCGCAACGACTGCGTCGGATTGCCGCGGCGCTCCGCGCCTCGCAATGACAGGAAGGGCAGAAAGGTCTTGATATGCTGTCCCCCACCGTGTCTTACTACCAGATCGCCCTGCCGCCGTCAACGGCCGGGAAGCCCGCCGACCCAATTTCCCGCGGCGCAAGCAGCAGGGTATTGGATGTCATTCCGTGCTTGACGGAGCCTGCCCCGTACTTGATACGGGGGAATCCAGTTTTCTTTCCTGGATTCCGGCTTTCGCCGGAATGACGTTAGCAAGGCAAGCCTTGGGGAATGGCCCCGAAGAGATTCATGATGAAAATTCCTGATTGACATCGTCCGGAATTTGTTTTATGGTCCGGCAAATTTCGTAGCCGGGGTTTTTATGAAAATGAACGCGATGTTGAGAAGGGTGTATCTAAGCCGCGACCTGCTTCGCCGGGGCCTCCTGTTGTGCCTCGCTCTTCTCGGGATGGGTCTAAGCCCATCACCCATCGCTTTCAGGAGACTGTAGTCCCGAAAAATCAGCGTATCCTAAAGGCCATGGGTTCAAATCCATGGCCTTTTTTTTCGGGCCTGTTTACGTGAGGAAAGCGATATGCATGAAGTGATATGGCACGGCCGCGGCGGACAGGGCGTCGTCATTGCCGCGCAGATCCTGGCCGAGTCGGCCTATCTCCAGGGATTCAAGGGGGTCACCTCGGCCCCGACCTTCGGCCCGGAGAGGCGGGGGGCGCCGCTGACGGCCTCGACCCGGATCTCCGATACGCCGATCCGGACCTTTTCCCAGATCGAGAAGGCCGATATCGCCGTCGTCCTCGATCCAACGCTGTTCGGCATCGTCGATATCATAGGATCCCTGAAACCGGATGGGCTGCTCCTGATCAACACACAGCAGAAGGCCGATGAGGTGGAGATCCGGGGATGCTTCAGCATCGCCACGCTCGATGCGGCCGCGGTCGCCATCCGCTTCCACCTCCTCAAGGAGGGGGCGCCGATGGTCAACACCCCGATGCTCGGGGTACTGTCGAAGGCATCGGGACTCGTCTCCCTCGACCACATGGAGAAGGGGCTGAAGTGGAAGCTCTCCGGCGGGGCGGCGGCAACGAACATCGCCGCGCTTCGGGCGGCTTACGAGGAAACAAGCATCCGGAAAGTTCAATAGAAAATAGGGAAAATCGGTACAGAAACCTATTTTCCCTTAGGAGACGACTTATGGAAATCAAAGACGACAACATCTCCGCCATGTGCAAACCGTCCATCGGCGAGGCGGGAAAGACCGGCGACTGGCGGGACGCCACGCCGGTCATCGACCACGGCAAATGCATCGCCTCGGTCAAGAACCGTCCGGCCTGCTATCTCTGCTGGCTCTATTGCCCGGAAGGGATCGTCAAAGCCGGCATCCCGATTGAGATCGATCTCAATTACTGCAAGGGGTGCGGCATCTGCGCCGAGGAGTGCCCCGCAAGGGCGATCACGATGGTGATGCACGAGGAGGTGAAAAAATGAGCAACGTCCAGATCATGACCGGAAACTCGGCCGCGGCCTGGGGGGCAAGGCTCAGCAAGGTCCAGGTCGTCTCCGCCTACCCGATCACCCCTTCGACCTCCGTGACCGAAACGATCGCGAACTGGGTCGAGCGGGGCGAGCTCAAGGCGGAATACGTCCGGGTGGAGAGCGAACACTCGGTCATGACCGTCTGCGTCTCCGCCTCCACCGTCGGCGCCCGGGTCTTTACCTCGACCTCTTCCCACGGTCTGTTGTACATGCACGAACAGCTCCACTGGGCGGCGGGCTCCCGGCTCCCCATCGTCCTTTGCTGTGTGAACCGCGGCGTCGGCGCCCCCTGGTCCATCTTCAACGACCAGCAGGACTCCATCGCCCAGCGTGACACGGGCTGGATCCAGATCTACTGCCGGGACAACCAGGAGATCATCGACACCGTGATCCAGGCCTACCGGATCGCCGAGCAGGTCTACTGCCCCGTCATGGTCTGCTACGACGGCTTCGTCCTCTCCCACACGATGATGCCGGTCGAGATCCCCGACGCCGAGAAGGTCTGTGAATTCCTCCCCCCCTACAAGCCCCATACAATCCTCTCCCCGGAAGACCCGCGGAACATCAACCCGGTCATCTTTCCCTGGCAACGGCGGGATGCGGAGGGGGTCCTCCGGGACGGATACATGGACATGCGCTGGAAGCTTCAGCATGCGCTGGAGGGGTCGCGGGATGTGATCGTCCATACCTGCCGGGACTATGCGGAGCTCTTCGGCCGCGACCACGGAGGGATGCTCTGGAGCTACCGGGCGGATGACGCGGAGGTGCTCCTGGCCGGAATGGGATCGCTCGCCACCGAGGCCACGATGGCGGCCGATTTGCTCCGCGAAGGCGGAATCCGGGCCGGCGTGGTCGGGATACGGGTCTACCGGCCCTTCCCCAGGGAGGAGATCCGCGAGGCCTTCCGGAACATCCCGGCGATCGTCATCTTCGAAAAGAACATCAGTTACGGCTACGAAGGGGCGCTGTGCGCCGACATCAAGGCCGCCCTCTACGGCACCGGTATCCAGACGCCGGTCCATAATTACATCGCCGGTCTCGGCGGCCGGGATGTCAAGGCCACCGAGTTGGCCGAAGCCACCCGTTCCTCCCTCGCTGCGATCGCCGCCGGGAAAAAGGAGCAGCAGACGTGGCTTAACTGCGTGACGGAGTTATAAAACATGCCGGAAAAACTCTTTAAGGTAAACAGCGAAGAATACATCCTGCCGGGGAACCGGGCCTGTTCGGGCTGCGGCCTCTCCATCGCCTACCGCTATGTCCTCAAGGCGCTCCGGGAAAACACGATCCTGACCCTTCCGGCGAGCTGCCTGACGGTCCTCCACGGCCTCTACCCCATCACGTCGGTCGGCATCCCCTGCCTGAACTGCACCTTCGCAAGCACGGCGGCATCGGCATCGGGCCTCGTGGCGGGACTTGCCGCGATGAACCGGAGCGACATCACGGTCGTCGCCATCGCCGGCGACGGGGGAACCTTCGACATCGGGATTCAGGCGCTCTCCGGCGCCGCCGAGCGGGGGACGGACTTCATCTTCGTCTGCTACGACAACGAGGGGTACATGAACACGGGAACGCAGCGTTCCAGCGCCACGCCGATGGGGGCGCTGACCACGACGACGCCCGTCCTCACCAAACAGCAGAACAAGAAAGACATGATGAAGATCATGGAGGGGCACGACATCCCCTATCTCGCCACCTGTTCCCCCGCCTTCCCCATCGACCTCTACGACAAATTCGTGAAGGCCAAGCGAATCAAGGGAACCCGCTATGTCCAGATCGCAACCCCCTGCCCCCCCGGATGGGTCTTTCCCCCCAAGGACACGGTCAAGATCGGCCGCCTCGCCGTGGAGACGGGAATCACCGTCCTCTACGAGATCGAAAACGGCAAGTTCCGCTTCACCGGCCGGAGCAAGACCCTGGCCGAGAAGGGAACCCGCGCCCCGGTGGTCAACTTCGTCGAGAAACAGGGACGTTACAAGAAGATGAGCATGGAGCAATTGGGACAGTTTCAGCGGTGGGTCGACGGCAAGTGGAATGAATACCTGAGACGGGCGGAGGCCTGAATTTCTACCCCGAGACCCTGTAGATCGTGATCGCTCTCCAGGTTTCGCAAAGTGCCTCTTCTTATTTCAGCACATCGGCGATCAGGTCCGCGTAACGCGCCGCGGCGCCGCGGTTGGCCGCCACGGCCCGGCGCCCGGCTTCGCCTTTTGCGCGCAGCAGCTCCGGATCATCGAGGAGCCCTGCGATGCCTGCATAGAGCTCCTCTCCGTCCCGGATGGTGATCCCGGCGCCCGCCTCTTCGAGAAGGGCCCGCTCATCGCGGAAGTCATCCATAAACGGCCCGTGGAAAACAACCTTTCCCCAGGCGGCGGCCTCGAGAATGTTCTGGCCCCCCTTCGCAACGAGGCTCCCGCCGCAGAAGACGACCGTGGCCAGGCTGTAGACCTTGAAGAGCTCGCCGATCACGTCGACGAGGACGACCCTCTCCTCCCGGCGGTTTCGACCCGCACGGATCTCCGACATCCGGATGCAGTCGGGAAATCCGGCCTGGCGGATCATCTCACAAACGGCCCCCCCCCGCTCGATGTGACGGGGGATGAGGATCAGTTTGAAGTCCGGCCTCCGTTCGATCAGCCGCCGGTAAACCTCCAGGATGACCGCTTCTTCCCCATCATGCGTGCTCCCCGCGACCAGAACCCTCTCCCCCGGTTCGATCCCGAGGCGGCCGGCGATCTCCCGTTCCAGCTCCGGGGAGACCCGGGCCGCGAGGCCGTCGTACTTCGCGTTCCCGAGAATGTGGATCCGTGAGGACGGCATCCCGAGCGCCGCAAGTCTCTCGGCATCGATCTCCGAGATCACACCGGCGGCGGCGAGGGCCGCGAGAATATTTTTCCAGAAGAAGCGCGTCGCATGATAACGGCCAAACGATCGGGGCGATATCCGGCCGTTGACCATGACAATCCGCACCCCCCGCTCCCGGCAGATCCGGATGAAATTGGGCCAGAGCTCCGTTTCCACGGGAATGAAGAGGTCGGGCCGGACCAGATCGAGAACCTTGCGGACGACGCAGGGGATGTCGAGGGGATAGTAGATGTGAGCCGTCGCGGCGGTGACCAGTTTCCGGGCCATCTCCTGACCGGTCTCCGTGCTCGTGGAGAGCACGATGCATGCCCCGGGGAAGCGGGAGCGCAACGCCGCCACGATCGGCGCGGCCGCCGTCACCTCGCCGACGGAGACGGCATGCACCCAGATTCGCGGATCTCCCTGCATGAGGGGCGCAATCGCCGGAGAAACCCGGCCGAATTTGGGACCGATGCTTTTTCGGTACTTGCCCGTCAGGAGCATCTTCGCCCCGTAGTAGGGAACGGCAATTACCGCGGCAGCCAAAAGCAGCACATTGTAGAGTCCCGACCAGAACAAGCTCCCCCCCTTAAATCCTTTTCCGCGTCCTCCATACCACGGCCGCCGCGGGGCCGCAAGCGAAAGGCCGATTCTCTTTAGGTTCCCGATTTTCCCGCCCGGCTGTTTTTCCCGGGGCGCGTTACCATCCGGATATCCTTTTCCCGGAATGTAAATCCCCTTGACAGGCAGGATTCATTTTCGTATCGTTCGCTCCAACAAAAAGCAGGTTCCAGTCGCCTCATTGAAGAATGTTACCCAAAGGAGAGCCATTTCGGGTTTTGATCCATCCAATTTCCGAACGTCACCCTCGATATACAATTTCCTTCATCGGTAAGATGAATCCACTGCCGACCAGGTTGGCGCAACTGCCCACAACGTTGGCGGTTCATCACGGAATGATACGAGACTATCCTTGAAAACAAGCATCAATACGGCATATTTCCGCATGGCACGCACTTTGCTCTTTGCGTCGGCAAATCACCAATAAAGCGGTCATCGGGACAGGGTCCTGTTGGACTTGGGTTGCTGCCCTGCAATCATTTTCCATGGAGGCATCGGAATGACGAAAGCGGATGGTTTCAAGCGGAGACGGTGCATTGCCGCGTTCGCGGGGTTTCTCTTGGGTCTGGTTATCCTGGGGGCCATTGAGGCGGAAGCGGCTTCCTGGACCAATACCGGCGCTCTCAGCACCGCCCGCTCCTACCACACGGCGACCCTGCTTCCCAGCGGAAAGGTCCTCGCGGCAGGGGGGTTCAACATCGGCTATCTGGCCGGCGCCGAGCTCTTCGACCCGGCCACCGGCGCCTGGAACAATACCGGCAGCCTCAACAGCGCCCGCCAATTCCACACGGCGACCCTGCTGCCCAACGGCAAGGTCCTCGTGGCAGGGGGACGGGATAGCAATGGCTATCTCGCCGGCGCCGAACTCTACGACCCGGCCACCGGCGCCTGGACCGCCACAGGAAGCCTCAACACCCCACGCGGTTATCACACGGCGACCCTGCTTCCCAACGGCAAGATTCTCGTGGCAGGGGGGTTCAACAGCGGCTATCTGGCCAGCGCCGAACTCTATGACCCGGCCGCCAACGGGGGTGTCGGCGCCTGGACCGCCACCGGCAACCTCAACACGGGACGCGAATGGCACACGGCGACCCTGCTCCCCAGCGGCAAGGTCCTCGTGGCAGGGGGACGGGGTAGCAATGGCTCTCTCGCCGGCGCCGAACTCTACGACCCAGGCGTGGGCGCCTGGACCGCCACCGGCAACCTCAACACGGGACGCGCTTTTCACAGGGCGACCCTGCTCCCCAATGGCAAGGTCCTGGTGGCGGGGGGATCCGGTATTGGCGGCACTCTTGCCAGCGCCGAACTCTTCGACCCGGCCGCCAACGGGGGTGTCGGCGCCTGGACCGCCACCGGCAACCTCAACACGGGACGCGAATGGCACACGGCGACGCTGCTCCCCAACGGCAAGGTCCTCGTGGCAGGGGGGTTTAATGGCGGCGGCACTCTGGCCAGCGCCGAGCTCTTCGACCCGGCCGCCAACGGGGGCGTGGGCGCCTGGACCGATACCGGCAGCCTCAACACCGCCCGCCGCGTGCACACGGCGACACTGCTGCCCAGCGGGAACGTCCTCGTGGCAGGGGGATACAACGGCGGCGAGCTGGCCGACGCCGAACTCTACAACCCGGCCGCCGGCGCCTGGACCGCCACCGGCAACCTCAACACGGGACGCGGTTTTCACACAGCGACCCTCCTCCCCAATGGCAAGGTCCTCGCGGCGGGGGGATCCGGTAGTGGCGGCACTCTTGCCAGCACCGAACTCTACAACCCGGCCACCGGCGCCTGGACCGCCACCGGCAACCTCAACGCCGCCCGCTACTGGCACACGGCGACCCTGCTCCCCAATGGCAAGATCCTCGTGGCAGGAGGCTGGGGCAGTGGCGGCCATCTGGCCAGCGCCGAACTCTACAACCCGGACACCGGCGCCTGGACCGCCACCGGCAACCTCAACGCCGCCCGCTACTGGCACACGGCGACACTGCTGCCCGACGGCAAGGTCCTCGTGGCAGGAGGCTTGAACATCGGCGGCACTCTGGCCAGCGCCGAGCTCTATGACCCGGCCACCGGGGTCTGGATCGCCACCGGCAACCTCAACACCGCCCGCCGCTACCACACGGCGACCCTGCTCCCCAACGGCAAGGTCCTCGCGGCAGGGGGAGTCAATAGCAGCGGCGAGCTGGCCGGCGCCGAACTCTACGATCCGGCCGCCAACGGGGGTGTCGGCGCCTGGACCGCCACCGGAAACCTCACCGCCGCCCGCTACGCCCACACGGCGACACTGCTTGCCAACGGCAAGGTCCTCGCGGCAGGGGGACTCGGTAGCAGCGGCTATCTGGCCGGCGCCGAACTCTACAATCCGGCCACCGGCGCCTGGACCGCCACCGGCAACCTCAACACCGCCCGCGGCTACCAGACGGCGACCCTGCTTGCCGACGGCAAGGTCCTCGTGGCAGGAGGATTTAATGGCGGCAGCTATCTGGCCGGCGCCGAACTCTACGAACCGGCCACGGGCGCCTGGACCGCCACCAGCAACCTCAACGCCGCCCGCTACGCCCACACGGCGACCCTGCTCCCCAACGGCAAGGTCCTCGCGGCAGGGGGAGCCGACAGCGGCGGCTGGCTTGCCGGCGCCGAGCTCTTCGACTGCGGGCTGGGGTATCCGGATGCCTGGCGGCCGGTCCTGACCACCCTGACCTCGCCGCTCGCCACCGGAGCGGCCCTCGCGATCACCGGCACGGGCTTTCGGGGCTACGGCTATATCGAGGCCTCGGGCGGGGCGACCAACAACTCCGCCTCCAACTATCCCCTGGTGCAACTGCGCCGGATCGACAGCGAGCAGTCGAATTGGCTTTTACCCGACCCCGCCAATCCCTTTTCCGCCACCTCCTTCACCTCCGCACCCGTGACCGGCCTGATACCTGGACCGGCCCTGGTGACCCTGTTCGTCAACGGCATCCCCTCGGAATCGCGTCCGATCTTCTTCGGCTCCGTCCCTCCGGCCATCACCAGCGCGAATCACACGACCTTCCCGGCCGGCAGCGCCGGCGCCTTCATCGTGACCGCAACCGGCAGCCCAGCCCCGGCACTTTCCAAGGCCGGCGCACTTCCGGCCGGCGTGACCTTCACGGACAACGGCAACGGCACGGCGACCCTGGCCGGCACGGCCGGGACGATCGGCGCCTTCAACATCGTCATCACGGCCGGCAACGGGGTCCTTCCCAATGCGACCCAGAACTTCACCCTGACGGTCAATGGGGTCAATGTCGACTTTGACAACGACGGCGTCCGTGACTCGGAGGAACAGGGTCCCGACGGAAACGATCCCTACCATGACGGCAACGGCGATCGTATCCCAGACTGGCGGCAGGGCAACGTGGTCTCCTTCCACACCTACGCCCAGGACGGCAGCCGCCATTATCTCACCCTGGCCCTCCCTTCGGGACAGAATATCGAATATGTCTACGCCTTGAGAACCTTTGAAACCCCGCCCCCGGACGGGGTCAGCTTCCCCTACGGGTTCTTCTCCTTCAGCCTCACCGGATTTGCCGCAGGCGGAACCACCACCGCGACGATCTATCTGGACGGCACGCCGCCCAAGACCTACTATAAGTACGGCAAGACCCCGGATAACCCGCAGGACCACTGGTACGAGTTCTCCTATGACGGGGAAACCGGCGCCGAGGTCGTGGGCAACACGGTTGTCCTGCACTTCGTGGACGGGAAACGGGGGGATCACGACCTGACCCTAAACGGAAGGGTCACGGATCCGGGCGGACCCGCCGAGATCGCGCCCCATGCAGGGCTCTATTTCCCCTATCTGGTCTCCACCGGCGAGGAGAGGACCGAGATCGGGATCATCAACACCAAGGACTATGCCTCCACATCCACCATCTCCTATTACGGAGCAACCGGGGAGCTGATCGAGGCCGCCGCCCTGACCCTGGGGCCCAAGGGGAAGGCCGTGATCGGCAGCATCCCCCCGAACAGTGCGAGCGCCGTCGTTTCCGGGGACGGGAACCCCCTGGGCTATACCCGCTATCTGAACTCCCTGGGGCAGCGATACGCATGGCCCGCCAGCACCTCCCTGCAGAAATACCTCTCCGTTCCCCATACGGCCATCGATGCAAACTGGGCAACCGCCCTTTGCCTCTTCAACCCCGGCCATGAGGCGGCAGAGGTGACCCTGGCCTATGAATCCGGCGCATCCAACCGTTTCACCCTGAATGCCCGGTCCCGGAGATTCTTCTGGCTGGGCGGGGCGGAACCGGTCACCTCGATCACTTCCTCGGGATATATTGCAGCCATGGAGGTATTCAAAAGCCTGGCCCCCGGGGGGGACATGGCGGCCCTGGCGCTTCGGGAGCGATATCTCAATGCCCTCTATGTGCCCTCCATCCTCCACGGCTCGGGGGAGTTTACCGGCATCGGCCTCAAGAACACCGCGTACAGCGGTATCGTAACGATCTTCGGCCACAGGGCCACAGGCGAGGGGGAGGAGATCTCCTTCGCTACCCAGCCCCTGGGCATTGAGGCATCCCACAGCAGGATGGCCCTGGATCTATCGGGGCTCCTCAGGTCCGACACCCTGTGGGCAAAGGTATCCGGAGAGGCGGACTTCACCACCCCGGCGGGCCGGCCCTCGCTCCATTTCCAGGGGGTTGCCGTATATGGACAAGGGAATACGACAAAACTGGGCGCGGTCAGTCTCAATGCCCTGAAGTTCAGGGAGGGGTTCCTCGGCATCCTCTCCGCCGATCCGGAGCCGACCTATGCCCTGCTCAATCCCGGCGCAACGGAGGCCGCGATCACGGTGACGGCCTACAACGCCGCGGGCGAGGTGCTGGCCGGCAACACCGTCCGGATCGCCGCCGGATCCAGCCGGACCGGCGGGATCAGCGATCTTTTCACTGGTGTCCCCCTGAACAACGCAACCCATCTCAGGATGGTATCCGATGCGGATCTCTACGGATTCGAGACGATCCATGCCCATGACCGCATGGAGATGCTGCCCGTGCTGGGCTTGGAGTAGCCCTGTTTGAGGGTGATAAAACGTCCTTGACACGGGAGGCCCCTTTTCGTATCGTCTGCCCACAAAATAAGCAAGTTTTGCTCCATTCCATTTCTGAACGTGATCCTGTTCCGTGTATTATAAAATATAGGGCGGTGGCGTTGCCCATTATCACCCTGATGCTCATGTCATTGGTTGCCCCCATGCTCCTTGGGCAATGACATTTTTGCCCCCTAATACAACATGGAAGGGGAAAAGGGGTTATTACTCCGGCGACCAAATAGATGAAATGTCATGCCGGACCTGATCCGGCATCCAGTCTAATTGATTCTGGATTCCGGCTTTCGCCGGAATGACGACTTTGACATATATTGTTGCCGGAGTAATAAATGTTCTTTTGTTTGATAACTTTCAGAAATGGTGAGGGATCACATGAAAAAATGGATCTGGGCTTTTGCACTCCTTTTATCATTTGAGTCCGCGGCTTTTGCGCAAAACGGCGGTTATGCAGTAAAGTTTGACGGCGTTGACGGCTCTGCTACCGCAACAATGAACACCGGCAATACCAACAGTACAGCGACCTTAGAAATGTGGTTTACTCAGGTCACTGCGCAAGCGGGGACACAATACATAGCCGATCTCCGTTCCATTTCCGGCACCAACAATAGAAGGGTGATGCCTTATCTGAACAACAGCATAATCGGCATTTATTGCGCCCCCAATACCGGCAATGACAATAACGCCATAACTCAAAGTACGGGTGTGACCGTTTCTCAGAATGTCTGGTATCACGCTGCCGTTACCATCAACGGCTCAACGCTAAAGATGTATGTAAACGGCAAGCTGTATGTAACGACCAGCCTAACCGATGCATATGCCCTTACCGGAACGGAAGTATTAACCCTTGCAACGGATTACGCGAACACTACGTATGCAAATATTAAATTAGATGAGGTACGCGTATGGAGTACGGAACGGACAGAGGCTGAAATCAGGGCCAATATGTACAAGGAGCTGGCAGGCAACGAAGCGGGATTGTTGTCTTATTATAAAATGTCCAATGGCGCGGGGGCCGCGCTCTCCGACAACCAAATCGCCGGCATTTATGGCGGCGTTCTTTCGGGCGGATATACCTGGGTGGCCTCGGGCGCCTTTGCCGACAACCGGAACGCCCTTTATTTTGACGGTTCCGACAGCTATGTTCATTGCGGCAACGGCGCACAGGTTCAGTTTAACGGGGCGCAAAATTTTTCGCTTGAAGCTTGGGTTTATCCGACTGTGGCGGTATGGGGATCGATAATATCAAAATTCCAGCATGATGCCGCGCATGAAGGATACAGCCTTGAAATGTTTTCGGACCGCCGAATAGCTTTCTTATTCGGGAATAACTGGAGCGACTGGAATCTAGGTGGAGCTACTTCCACAGATGCATTAACGCTTAATACCTGGAATCATGTTGCTGCTACTTATGACGGGACTACAATAAAAATTTATATTAACGGCCGTCTCGATTGTTCTCAAGCCTACAATCACGGATGCACTGATTCGGGAACACCTCTGCTTATTGGAGCCCGAATGGGTACTCTGTCGGTCAGTACCTTTTTTGACGGATATATTGATGAAGCAAGGGTATGGAATACGGCGCGCACCGAAGCCCAATTAAGAGAAAACATGTGTAAAACCCTTGTAGGCAATGAAGCAGGATTAAGAGCTTATTACCGGCTCGATGAAACGGCAGGCTCAACGGCGTACGATTATACAAGCTACGCTGCTAACGGAACGTTGACGAATATGAATACTGCTACCGACTGGACGGCATCGGACGCCTTCAACACCTGGATCGGCGCCGAAAGCGCCTCCTGGTCCGCTGCCGGCAACTGGTCAAAGGGGGCGGCCCCGACAGCGTCCAACAGCGTTGGCCTCCATAAATGGGCCCTCGGCAATGAAGCAACCATCAGCACATCGCCAACCCTCAACAATCTATACATCTCTTCCACGGCCTCGCCCACGTTGAGTTCACCGGCGACCATCAACATGAACTTCCTGCTTGGAAAAGACTTCGACCTGAATGGACAGGCCGTAACCCTGGGCAGTGCGGCCAATCTTGTGGAAGGGGCTTACAGGCTTTACGGCACCTCCGGTACGATTTCCACGGCCAGAACATTAAGCAATATTGCCGCTCTGGATGTGGCCGGTCTGGGCGCCCAGATTACCACTGTCGCCAATATGGGAAACACCACCATTACCCGCGGGCACGCGCAGCAAACCGGGAACGGCAATCATTCCATTCTCCGGTACTATGATATCACCCCCACGAACAATGCGGCTCTCAATGCGTCCCTGGTCTTCAATTACAAGGATGCGGAGTTCAACGGCTTAACGGAGAACAACTTTGTGTTGTTCAAGTCAACCGATGGCGGGACCAACTGGTCAAACCCGGGAGGAACGCTTTCGGCCGTAAACAATACGGTAACCAAAACGGCCATCCCCAGTTTTTCGAGATGGACGGTCGGCGATACATCTCTACCACTTTCCGGTGCTGAGATGGACGTCCAGGGAAACGGCGTCTCCATCGCAGACGGGGACAACACGCCTTCGGCCGCGGACCATACCGATTTCGGCAACGCCAACATTGCGGGAGGGAGCGTGGTGCGCACCTTCACCATCCTGAACACCGGCAGTGCGAACTTGACCCTGACCGGGACGCCGAAAGTGGTCATCGGAGGGGCCCATGCCGCCGATTTCACGGTCACGACCCAGCCCGCTTCGCCGGTGGCGGCGGGGGGGAACACCACCTTCCAGGTGACCTTCGCTCCGTCGGCCGCAGGCCTGCGCAGTGCCACCATCTCCATCGCCAATGACGACACGGACGAAAACCCCTATGACTTCTCCATCCAGGGCACGGGCATCCTTGCCCCGGAGATGGACGTCCAGGGCAACGGCGTCTCCATCGCCGACGGGGACAACACGCCTTCGGCCGCGGACCATACCCATTTCGGCGACGCCAACATAGCGGGAGGGAGCGTGGTGCGCACCTTCACCATCCGGAACACCGGCAGCGCGGACTTGACCCTGACCGGGAGCCCGAAAGTGGTCCTCGGAGGGACCAATGCCGCGGACTTTACGGTCATTGCCCAGCCCGCTTCGCCGGTGGCCGCGGGGGGAAATACCACCTTCCAGGTGACCTTCAAGCCTGCGGATGCGGGCTTCCGAAGCGCCACCCTTTCCATCGCCAACAACGACGCGGACGAAAACCCCTACAACTTCTCCATCAGCGGTACCGGCGTGAACACCAACATCGACGGCGACGGCGTGCCCGACTCGGAGGAACAGGGTCCCAACGGAAACAACCCCTTCTATGACGGCAACCGTGATGGTATTCCGGATTGGCGGCAAGGCAACGTCGTCTCCTTCCGCACCTATGCCCAGGACGGCAGCCGCCATTACCTCGCCCTGGCCCTCCCTTCGGGACAGAATATCGAATATGTCTACGCCTTGAGAACCTTTGAAACCCCGCCCCCGGAGGGGGTCAGCTTCCCCTACGGCTTCTTCTCCTTCAGCCTCACCGGATTTGCCGCAGGCGGGGGCACCACCGCGACGATCTACCTGGACGGCACGCCGCCCAAGACCTACTACAAATACGGCAAGACCCCGGACAATCCGGTGGACCACTGGTATGAGTTCTCCTATGACGGGCAGACGGGCGCCGAGGTCGTGGGCAACACGGTTGTCCTGCACTTCGTGGACGGGAAACGGGGGGATCACGACCTGACGGCAAACGGAAGGATCACGGATCCGGGCGGGCCCGCTGAGATCGCGCCCCATGCAGGGCTCTACTTCCCCTACCTGGTCTCCGCCGGCGAGGAGAGGACCGAGATCGGGATCATCAACACCAAGGACTATGCCTCCACATCCACCATCTCCTATTACGGAGCAACCGGGGAGCTGATCGAGGCCGCCGCCCTGACCCTGGCGCCCAAGGGGAAGGCCGCCCTTTCCATCCCCCAGAACAGTGCCAGCGCCGTCGTTTCCGGGGACGGGAATCCCCTGGGCTATGCCCGCTATGTGAACTCCCTGGGGCAACGATATGCCTGGCCCGCAAACACCCAATTGCAGAAATTTCTCTCCGTGCCCCATACGGCCGTCGATGCGAACTGGGCCACGGCCCTTTGCCTCTTCAACCCCGGCAATGAGGCGGCAGAGGTGACCCTGGCCTATGAATCCGGCGCATCCAATAGTTTCACCCTGAATGCCCGGTCCCGGAGATTCTTCTGGCTGGGCGGGGCGGAACCGGTCACCTCGATCACTTCCTCGGGATATATTGCAGCCATGGAGGTATTCAAAAGCCTGGCCCCCGGGGGGGACATGGCGGCCCTGGCGCTTCGGGAGCGATATCTCAATGCCCTCTATGTGCCCTCCATCCTCCACGGCTCGGGGGAGTTTACCGGGATCGGCCTCAAGAACACCGCATACAGCGGCATCGTAACCATCTCCGGCCACCGGGCCACGGGCGAGGTGGAGGAGATCTCCTTCGGCACCCAGCCCCTGGGCATTGAGGCATCCCACAGCAGGATGGCCCTGGATCTATCGGGGCTCCTCAGGTCCGACACCCTGTGGGCAAGGGTATCGGGAGAGGCGGACTTCACCACCCCTGCGGGAAGGCCCTCGCTTCAATTCCAGGGGCTTGCCGTATACGGAAGGGAGAACCATGCAAGGCTGGGCGCAATCAATCTCAACGCCCTGAAGTTCAAAGAGGGGTTCCTGGGCCTCCTCGCCACGGATCCGGAGCCGACCTATGCCCTGCTCAATCCCGGCACAATGGATGCCACGATCACGGTGACGGCCTACAACGCCGCGGGCGAGGTGCTGGCCGGCAACACCGTCCGGATCGCCGCCGGATCCAGCCGGACCGGTGCGGTCAGCGACCTTTTCAGTGATCTTTTCGGGGGCGCTTCCCTTGCGAACGCGACCCATGTCCGGATCGTATCCGATGCGGATCTCTACGGATTCGAAACGATCGATACCCATGAACGCATGGAGATGCTGCCCGTGCTGGGCTTGGATTAGCCCTGTTTGAGGGTGATAAAATGTCCTTGACACGGGAGGCCCCTTTCCGTATCGTCTGCCCAACGGAAAAGCAGGCTCTGAGACCTTTGAAAATCTGCCTATTGTTGTCACCCCGGCGAAAGCCGGGGTCCAGAAGGTGACGATTTGCTGAATTTCAGGAAAAAAGGTCTCGCTCTATCCATGAAGGTCCATGGATCCGCATCGTTCCGAGACGCCGGCGTGAAACGGCCGAGATTTCAGCCGCCGCTTCTCTACACCGGTTCACCCATAAACCAGCGGGGTAGGCCATGAAAATGATTGCACCATCCATCCTGTCGGCAGACTTCAGCCGTCTGGGCGAAGAGATCGCGGCCGTCGAAGCCGCGGGGGCGGACTGGATCCACATCGACGTCATGGACGGCCATTTCGTTCCCAATATCACGATCGGCCCGGGTGTCGTCGCCTCGATCCGGAAAACCACAAAACTTCCCTTCGACGCCCACCTGATGATCGAAAACCCCGAACGGTATATCGACGACTTCGCCAGGGCCGGGGCGGACGGAATCACCGTCCACGCGGAGGCGACGGTCCATCTGCACCGGACGGTCGGGATGATCCGCGAGCGCGGCCTCAAGGCGGGGGTCTCCCTCAACCCGGCGACGCCGCTTTGCCGGATCGAACCGATCCTGCGCGATTTGAATCTCCTGCTCATCATGACCGTGAATCCCGGCTTCGGGGGGCAGGCGTTCATCGAGGGCTCTCTCTCCAGGATCAGACAGGCGAAGGAGATGATCCGCGCCGCGGCCCCGGAGGTCCTGCTGGAGGTGGACGGCGGCGTGACCCTGAAGAACATCCGTTCCATCTCGGATGCCGGTGCGGACATCCTCGTCGCGGGTTCCGCCGTCTTCGGAAGCGGCGACTATCCGGCCACCATCGGGGCGATGAAGGCCCTTCTTTCGGCGCCTGTCGTTCCCGTCTGAGCCGTTAAGAAACAATCGTCCCATCACATGGTTCTCGAACAGCCGTTGCGTTCAATGATACCGAAGGCGTCTTCATCCCGGAGGCGCATTTTCGTTCACATCTTCAAGGAGGGATTGCCATGCTGCAGGATATTCTGTTGACCCCGGAGGAGATCGCGCTGAAGGCGGAGGTCCGGGCGTTCGTCAAGGGGGAGGTCTCCTCGGACCTGATCCGGAAGATGGACCGGGATGAGATCACCTACCCGCGGGAGTTCGTGAAGGCCCTGGGGGCGCATAACCTGCTCGGCCTGCGCTTCGACAAGAAGCACGGCGGCCGGGGGCTCTCCTGGAGCGCCGAAATCGCCGCCCTGGAGGAGGTGGGCGTCTTGGGGACCGCACTCGGCTGCGCTTTCTCGATGCCCTCGATCGTCGGCCAGGCCCTCCACTCTTTCGGGACGGAGGAGCAGAAGGAAAGGTTCCTGAAACCCCTGCTCAAGGGGGATCTGATCTCCGCGGAGGCGCTGACGGAGCCGCGCGGCGGCTCGGATTTCTTCGGCGCCACGACCCGGGCCGATCTGAAGGACGGCTGGTTTACGGTGAAGGGGCAGAAACGGTTTGTCGTCGCCGCCGACGGGGCGGACTTCTTCATCGTCTACTGCAACACCGACCCGGCGGGCAAGCCCCACGAGCGGATCAGCCTGATCCTCATCGAGAAGGACCGGCCGGGCGTCGAGGTGAAATACCTCTACAAGCTGCTCGGGACCCGGGGCGGCGGGACAGGACGGCTGATCTTCAAGGACGTGAAGGTCCCGGCGGAGAACCTCATCGGCGGCCTCAACCAGGGGGCGCTCATCTTCAACACGATGATGGTCCCGGAGCGGCTCACCTCGGCCGGCGGCTCCCTCGGGATGGCCCGCGCCGCGCTGGAGGTGGCCGCCCGCTACTCCGACCGGCGGAAGGCCTTCGGTCAGAAGATCCGGAACTTCGAGGGGGTCAGTTTCAAGGTGGCCGACGCGATCACCCAGCTCGACGCGGCCCGGGCGCTGACCCTCGCCGCCGGGAAGAGCGTCGATGCGGACCTGCCGTCCTCCAGGCGCATGGTCAGCGAGGCCAAGAAATTCGCGACGGACACGGCCTGGAATGTCTGCAACCTCGCCATGCAGGTGGTCGGCGGCATCGGCTACACGAATGTCTTCCCGATCGAGAAGATGATCCGCGACACCCGCCTCATCCAGATCTGGACCGGCACGAACGACATCATGAACCTCCTCATCCAGCATGAGTACTACCGCGAGCTCCTCAAGGACCCGAACCCCGGCCGGATGATCGAGGCGGACGCCGAGGAGGCCGCCCAGAACGACGAAAAGGTATACGAAGACGACGAGATGTGGACCAAGGGGTGGTAGGCCGCCTGAATCCTGTCAAATAGAGGATCAGGCCATACAGGAGAAACGCCAGGGGACCGAAATAGACCAGCACCCGCACCACGGATTGCGCGAAGAAGCCGCCGATGGCCAGAATGGCATAGATGCCCAGGGCGGCAAGATGCCCCGGAACAAGCCATGCGGCCAATTTCGACAGCAGACCCCCTTTGCGGGGCGCGGCCCCCTTCCAGAGGAGCACGCCTCCCAGAACGAGGAAATACCAGTCGACGGGCCAGAAGACCCACAGATTGGCATTGTGGGCCACCACCGTATGCTCGGAAAAGGCCCAGGCCAGGACCAGGTACAGGCCGAATGTCCCGGAGACCGCCCCCCAGAAAGCCAGCGCCAGGCCGAAAATCCGGACGCCCGCCTTCCGGAACGGGGTCTTCAGGTACAGGGCCGGACCCAGCAGCGTCGGGATTCCCAGAAGCAGCCCCAAGATCACATAGCCGTTCAAAGGCGAATTCACCGGGTCGGGATGAGAGGTCAGGGTCATCGTGCCCGAGAGAAGCCTTTCACCCGCCCGCGGCCGGCCGTCATTGTCATACGCGGGCATCGAGAGCAGATATTCCCGCAGCTTCAGGGGGACAAACATCTCCTCCCATTGGGAGATGCCGCGGTCGACCTCGCGATTGAGGAGGACGTCCTGGCCCATGGCCAGGAGCGGTGCGGAGGCGTTGTGCTCCATGACCTTGTCCCGGAATGTGGAGCCGCTCTCCTTCCCCCGGAAGCGCGCGGCAATCTTCCCGCCAAGAGCCCTGTCGATGAAGTCGCGCGGCCGGGTCGAACAGTTGTCGGTAAAAAAGAGATAGCGGTAATAGCGCCGGTCCGGCTGGGCCTCGCGGTTCAACTCCAGAAGGAGGGCCGCCTTTTGACTGTCCGTTAGATTGAGCTTCTCCTGCACGAGCCACCGCTGCTCGATGTCGGAAATCTCGACCTGGACGCGGGTGTCCGAAATCTCGAGATGATAGGGCAGGAGGCCGCGCAGGAACTTCAGGGTGAAACCCGGCGTGTCGAAGTCGAATGCCCCCCAGTTGTAGGAGACGTCCAGACGGTTGGAGGGGTCGACGACGCGGATCATCGTGTGACCGTATTTCGTATAGACGTCGGCGCCGGCCCCGCGCGTCAGAAGATAAATCTCGACTTCGCCGATATTCGCCGGGATGGGCGGGATAAAGCCCGCGCTTGCCCGGGAAAAGGCGGGGTGGGCCAGCAGGAAGAGCAAGGCCCAGAGGCAGGCACGGTAGCAGGCGCGGACCCTCATCCCGCCGGGCAAAATCATCGACGCGGATATCCGGTTACGACCAGGCATTCTGTATCCCCGATTCCGACGAACCTGCAAAAATCCTGACCATCTTCCCTCCGGGAGACTTCGATGATGCACTTGCATGGAGATGAACGGGTAGTCTCTGCCCCATCTTAGGCAGAAGTTGGTGTAAACGCAACGGGGAATGCGTTTTGGAAGTTCGCAATCATCTCAAAAACTGAAATCTCGTGATTCCCCTGCATGAAGCAAAACGGTGTTCTGATTCGATGCCGCAGCCCACTGCATCGCCTGCCCGTTGCCAGTGCGGCTCTCTCGCCTTCGAGCAGTATCTACTGCGGGGCGCGAAGCCTGCTGAGGCCTCGCTGGATATTCGCGTTCTGCGCCAGGAGGTTCCACATCAAGCCTGACCTCTGGTTTTCGAGGTGGAGGAGCATCGGCCCCTCATCTATCGCAAAGAGCTGACGCTGCACCCACGGTCCGCTGTTCCTGAGCAGGCTGTTGCCTGAAACTGCCTGGCTTATGTCATCGTTATGGGCATCCGGAAGTCCGAATCTCGGAGATACATGCTTCCTTTCCCATGCTTTGTTAGCGGCTTGGATAACGCGAGCCTTTATATCATCTCCAAAGCTGATGGAGCTTATCATGCCGTAATAAGCAACCGTCCCATCCTGCGGCGGGTTGGGATCAACAGCCAAAGGAGATGCCCCATAGGATCGATATAGATCGTCGGCACCCTCAGCAGATGTAAGTCCCCATGCATCCGGACCATATGTCTTAAATCTATTCGATTGCGTCTCCGCGTAGCTCATAACCGTATTTATCGCCTTACGAGAATTATCGTACCAGTTGATCGCTCCCTCCCCCGGGCAAGCGGAGAGATTGAGGCCGTTGGTGTTGATAAAGGCGTGAAGGAACTGATACGTAAACAAAGCACCCGGATAGGACCGGATCAGACCTTGGCTGTCACGGTTATGGATCAGGGAACAGTAAGCTGACGATGCGTCGACAGCGTGCGTTGTAGAACCTGCGGCCAAAAGGATGACGATCAGTGCTTCATCCGTATAATAGTCCAAGGTTGCGGGACTACCGTCGTTTTTTGACGAATATTTGCCGCTGCTTGAACTATCGGGAATCTCGAACAACGGCCCTTCGCGCGGCTCGTTCGGTTTCCATCCAAGGTAGAACTGCCGCTTGGACGGCTCGAACATGAAACCCCATTCGACCCGGTCATAGATTTGCTGAGCAAGAGACCGTATCTCAGCCTCGCGAGAATCGTTTCCCGTGAAATAACTCTGACTCGCCAGCACACCCATCAGGGCGAGGCCGGTATCAATGGTCGAAAGCTCAACCGTTTTCAATGCTTCGTTATTCGGAGTTTCCTGAACGTCAAAGTTCAGCTTTCGACGCCCATCAACCCCGAGAAAATGATAGAGCCAGCCTTTGTATCCGATGCGGCCCAAGCGCTCCGGTCCGAATGCGGCCTGATTATTCATAATGCGGAGGACGGAGAGCACTTTTTCTATCGCACTATCGCGCGTTATCCATCCGCGCTCGGCGCTGATGATATATGCGGGCAAAGCGAAGCCGACCCCGCCGACGGTAAGAAGGTCACCTAAACTCGACCGGTCTTGAGGCAAACCGAGTGACTCTTGTTTACGACTCGACCAGTCCACGAAATATTGCGCCGTGCGCCTTGCAAGATAATCCAGCAGGTCGGAATCAGTAGCCGGCGAAAGCTCTTCGCGTTCCGGGACAAACCAGACCTGCCGCATATCTATCGTACCTTTGTCCGGGTTCGTGATGTGGTCGCCGATGTTTGCCTTTTCGATCACCATGGTCAATACTTTCGCTCTGTGAACATCGAGGTCATGCCCATCAACGACCGTGTACGCCCCCGGATCGCGGAAATCCCAGACAATCGTCTGCGTCGCGTTGCTGACAGGCACATCAAAACGGTGGAACCGACCGCCGCCGCCGGCATCCTTCAACTCGACGCGAAGCTTGAGAGGTTGCGTCCCATTGTAGGTCATTGAAACTCCGATCTTATTGAATTTTCTCGGTCCGCCGGGCTCAGCAAATTCGCCGTCAATCTTATCAAGATCGAGGCTATGCTCAGGGAAGAAGACCGTCTGGACGGCATTGCCGTCAAATGTTGCGAGGGTGTCTGTAAGGCCAAAGAGTGAGTAAAAGAGCCCCGTGTAAGCCTCGACGTCGCTATTGATCGTGAAATCCCAGATAAATCGCTGCGCACAAGAATTCCCGCTCGAGCATACGAGGCTGCTCCCTCCGTAGGATAATCCATTCTTGTTGACGCTCCCGATGTTCCCGGAAAAATCGTTGAATCCTTGATCCGCCGATGTCACAATATTTGTGTTGCTGAAATCAACGATAAAGACAGGTCCATCACTGTTGCTTCCACCCAATGCAGGCAGCCCGTCGAGCATCATGCCGTCCGAGGTACCATTGAGTTGAAACCCCACAACATTCTTGTCCGATGCGTAGGCAACGTAGGTGGCGCTGCTTGTATCCTGCGAGAAGATCGTCTCCGCGAAATTGACCACCTTGACATGGCCGCCGACATTGAGCACCTGGGTGGCCACAGCAATTCCATTGTTGTTATAGGCGGTCAGGGTAACGGAAGCCGTGCTGTCTTCCGTATTGACAAAGGCAATGCCGGTCCAGCCGCCGTTCTTCTCGATCTTGGGAAAGACGCCCGCCTTCGCGCCGGTTCCGCCCCCTCCTGCATAGGCCGCAAGCTGGTTGCCGTCGGCGGTGCTGAATAGCTCAAAGCCGCTTAAGGGGCTCGTGGAATCTATCCTGAACCACGCCGTTTGGGCGGGAAGGCCGAGCCCCGAAACCAGGCCGACGTATTTTCCTCTTCCTGCAATGGTACGGGTTGAGGGGGTAAGGGCGTCCCCCTGGGCGCTGTAAGGCGTGATTGTGATCGTACACGCCGACGCCGATGGGTTATAGGCCACAACGCCGGTCCACCAGCCATTGTTTTCCACATGGGGGTAGTATAGGGTTGTGGCGGTTTTGTCGGTAAGCAGGATTCCCTCCAGATGGTCGCTGCCGCCGATATTGCCAAAGAGCTCCAGGCCAATCACGCCGCTTGCATTGGTGATTACCGCCGATTGAATGTCCGGCTGAGGGTCGATCAGGAAGGCCTGGTGCTGGTTCGCGGTGAGCGTGATGACCCTGCTCTGACCATTGTTAAAGGTCATGGTCAGGGTTTTCGTTGCCGCGGTTGTGTTCACCAGGCTTATCCCGGTCCACCATTGAGCGCCGGCGTCGATGTGGGAGATATAGATGTCCGAGGCGTTCACCTCTTTGACCGCAGGGATGGCCGCCCTGTATTTCCCTACCTGGTAAAACTTCGTGTAGCCCTGGACCGCTATAGAGTCCGTCTCAAAGACGATGTAGCCTATGTTTATGTGGTTTGTAAACTCATCGGCAACGGTGATCTGTCTCCGGCCGCGGGCCGAAAGCGAGACATCCTTGGTCTCTACGGGCAGACCTGCATTGCTTATTCCCCGCAGGGTGCCGGTGACGGTTTGATTGCCGGTATTGATGACGGCGATCTCCGTCTGCCAGGGTAAGCTTGTGTCCACGTGGGGGAAGTAGAGAGGCGCAGCGTTCGCTGACCCGGCGGCCAGCAGGATCGTGGAAAGCAGCAAGGACGCAAGAATCAATTTCTTCATGGTCGTTCTCATTCTCTCCTCCATTTTCGTGTCATCAGTCGAATTAAACCCAGATTGCAATACATCCCTATTGATTGAATTGATAATAAATTTGTTATTGATTGGGTTGAGGATATGGAAAGGCGTCTTGTATGTCAAGGATATATTATCCTTGAGTTTCCTGAGTTTTATCGAGTGCCATCAGGCAAGGCCTTGAAAATGTGAAGGGTAATTGGTTTGGGAAGTTGCCCGGCTGTTTTTTTCAGAGAGATTCCTGAGTTTTTACGGGTGATGTGGTAGA
>Ga0247841_10004513_pt1 | contig 23802 bp, 28 predicted proteins | sample LaCruzMarch2015__2_FD_192410 | JGI IMG/M metagenome (GOLD analysis project Ga0247841, IMG submission 192410) | Freshwater microbial communities from meromictic Lake La Cruz, Castile-La Mancha, Spain - LaCruzMarch2015_18m | ecosystem: Environmental > Aquatic > Freshwater > Lake | place: Spain... | reverse complement strand
TACGGGCGGTTCCAGGGGGATAGGAAGGGCCGTTTGTCTTACGCTTGCCAAAGCGGGAGCGTACGTTGCCGTGAACTACCGGGCCTCCGAACAAGCTGCTTGCGAAACACTGGATCTCATAAAAAGAGATGGCGGCGACGGCAAGGTCCTGCCTTTCGATGTGAGTGACCCGAAGGCGGTTGACCGGGGCGTCTCCGATTTGCTGGAGGAACGCGGCTGCATCGATGTTCTGGTAAACAACGCCGGAATCACCAAGGATGGGCTTCTCAGCAGGATGAAGGATGCTGACTGGAACGAGGTCGTTTCGACCAATCTTGCCGGTGCGTTTTACTCCTGCCGCGCTGTCAGCAAAACTATGATCCGTAATCGCGGTGGAAGGATCGTAAACATAGCTTCGACTGCCGGTGAAGCTGGAAACGCGGGCCAAGTCAATTATTCCGCCGCGAAGGCAGGCCTGATCGGGATGACCAGGTCGCTGGCTCGGGAGCTGGCGCCTCGCAATATACTGGTGAACGCTGTATCGCCCGGAATAATCGCCGGCGGAATGACCGACAGGCTCGCTGAAAACCAGCTCGAGGCCATCAGGGCGCTCGTTCCTCTGGGACGACTGGGAAATCCCGAGGACGTGGCCTCCGCGGTGCTTTTCCTGTGCTCCAGCATGTCGGACTACATGACCGGCCAGGTGATACGGGTGAACGGTGGACTGTACATGTGATGCCAATACGCGTTCAATCAGATAAGATTGGGAGCGAAACCTTTTTCCAAAAAGGTTCTCTCAGGCTTACTTCTTCGAAAGCGAAATGGTATAAGAGGTTTCCGGCCGGCCTTGCTGCGGAATGATTTCCATCGCACGGCCGCCACAAACGAGTTCTGCGGGCCGGGCCAATGCAGTGCCCCGGCCTGGTCGTGGTTCGGAGACCCGAGATGGTTTCCGAGGCCACCACGGTTGAAATATGTCGGGGAGGATACCCAACATGAATGACGTTGAAAAGAGAGTCGTTGATCTCATCGCCGAAGTACTGGTGGATGTGAACAAGGAGAACATTCAGCTCCACTCAAAGATCGTGGAAGATCTGGGAGCTGAATCCCTGGATATCTACGACATGATCGCTCTCATGGAAGACGAGTTCGGTCTGGAGATCACCGACGAGGAAGTGGAGAAGATCCATACCGTCAAGGATGTTGCTGATTTCATCAGAGAGCGTCAGGCGGCTTCCTGATTTGATTCCAGTTACTGACCTGCGCACTCTGGAGGATGGCGTGCAGCAACGAGTTGTTATCACCGGAATGGGAATGGTGACGTGTTTGGGCTCTGGGGTAGCCGCGAACTGGGAAGCGCTTACTGCCGGCCGGTCCGGTATCGGGCCCATCACGCTTTTTGACGCAAGTGAATATCTCACAAAATTCGCCGGCGAAGTGCAAGGCAATTTCGATCCGACCGGTTCTATCCCGGAGAAAGAGCTTCGCCGTTTGGACCGGTTTCAGCAGTTCGCTCTTGTGGCGGCGGCCGAAGCTTTACGGGATTCAAGTCTGCCGTGTCCCCCCGAAGACCCACTTCGATGCGGAGTGATAGTGGGGTCCGGCATGGGAGGACTGGCCACCATTGAAAAAGGCATGGAGATTATCCAGACCAAGGGGCCGAGGCGTGCGCCGCCCCTGCTTATTACAATGGCGGTGACAAACCTGCTTCCCGGGATGTTGGCAATCAAGTATGGGTTCAAGGGGCCGAATTTCGGTATAGTGAACGCATGCGCGTCGGGCGCCTCTGCCATAGGCGAGGCCTACCGGGCCATTCACGATGGCCGTGCGGACGCAGTAATCACCGGCGGAACTGAAGCGGTCATCACTTCGCTGTCCGTGGCCGGCTTCAATGCGCTCAGAGCGCTGTCCACTCGCAACGGCGAGCCGGAGAAGGCTTCCAGGCCCTTTGATTCCGATCGTGACGGATTTGTCATTGCCGAGGGCGCAGGGATAATAGTCCTGGAATCTCTGGAGTACGCCCGTGCTCGCGGGGCCAATATCTATGCGGAGATAGTGGGATACGGCGCGACTGATGACGGGTACCATTTCGTGATGCCCGACCCGGAGGGCGAAGGGGCTTACCAAGCCATGAGACTGGCCGTCGAAGAGGCCGGTATTTCTCCGGATTTGATCGATTACATCAATGCCCACGGCACTTCGACCGATTTGAACGACCGAATGGAAACCGTCGCAATCAAACGCCTGATGGGGCCGGCGGCCTCCAAAGTCTCGATCAGTTCATCGAAGTCCATGACGGGTCACCTCATCGGAGCGGCAGGCGCAGTGGAGGCAATCTACACGGTAATGGCCATCAGGACCGGCACAGTGCCCCCAACGATAAACCTGGACAACCCGGACCCCGAGTGCGACCTGGATTACACGCCTAACAAAGCGAAATCGCGACAAGTGAATTATGCGATTTCCAACAGCTTCGCTTTCGGCGGACAAAACGCCAGTCTCTTGTTCAAACGGGCGGACTGAGGAATGGAACCCGTTCTCATCGCATCGGATCATGCAGGCTTTGTCCTGAAGCGCCTCCTGACAAAGCACCTGCAAGGCAAGGGAATTGAGGTGGTCGATCTCGGTTGCAACGAGGAAATTTCCTGTGATTACCCGAAGTTCGCCCAGGAACTGTGCAACAGAATAACGGAAGGCGGCGCGGGCCGCGGTATACTGATTTGCGGTACGGGTCTCGGAATGTCGATGGCCGCCAATCGATTTCCCGGCATCCGCGCAGCGCTGTGCACCACCGAATTCCATGCCAAGATGAGCCGAGCCCACAACGATTCCAACGTGTTGGTTCTCGGCAGCCGCGTCACCGCTATCGAACTGGCTCAATCCATAGTTAATGCCTGGCTGGAGACCCCTTTTGAAGGGGGCAGGCATCAGAGAAGAGTGGACCTCCTGGATGGCCCGTCAGCACTATCGTTTGCAAAGGAACATGATGAGCCCGCTTGAGCAGACCGACCCTGAAGTTTTTAACATCATCGTACGGGAGAAAAGACGGCAGCAGCATCGCCTGGAGCTTATCGCTTCCGAGAATTTTGCCTCCTATGCCGTAATGGAGGCCCAGGGCAGCATACTTACCAACAAGTACGCAGAAGGATACCCTGGGAAAAGGTACTACGGCGGCTGCGTAAACGTCGATGCCGTGGAAGAGCTGGCTCGAAGCCGCGCATTGAAGCTCTTCGGCGCGGACCATGTGAACGTTCAGCCCCATTCAGGATCACAGGCCAACATGGCGGTCTTTTTCTCCGTCATGAAGCCGGGGGATTCCTACCTGGGAATGGACCTTGCCCACGGCGGTCACCTGACCATGGGACATCCTAAGAACTTCTCCGGACAAATCTACAATGTGATCCCGTATTCGGTTCGGAAGGATGACCACCGCATAGACTACGACATGGTGCGGGACCTGGCACGGAAATACCGGCCAAAAATGATCATCGCAGGCGCAAGCGCGTATCCCAGGACCATTGACTTTGAGGCCTTTGCGAGCGTCGCACGGGAGGTCGAAGCGGTGTTCATGGCGGATGTGGCCCACATTGCAGGCCTCGTCGTCGCTCGCCTCCATCCCGACCCGGTGCCGCATGCGGACTTTGTGACCACCACCACTCACAAGACGCTTCGAGGTCCCAGAGGCGGGATGGTCCTGTGCAGGCAGCCGTTCGCCCAAATACTGGATTCTTGTATCTTTCCCGGAATACAGGGTGGACCACTCATGCACGTCATCGCGGCCAAAGCGGTGGCGTTTGCGGAAGCAGGGACGGAGCACTTCAGAGATTACCAGAGAAGGGTGGTTGTAAACGCCAAAGCCCTGTCGGACGCGCTATTGGATGAAGGTTTCACTCTCGTTTCGGGTGGCACGGACAACCATCTGGTTCTGGTGGACCTGACCGAAAAGGGCATCAACGGCAAAGACGCCCAGGAACTGCTGGAGCGGGCAGGAATTACCGTCAACAAAAACTCGATCCCCTTTGACCCACTTCCGCCGGGCAGGGCCTCCGGAATCCGAATCGGAACACCTGCCGTGACGACACGCTTGATGGGGCCGGAAGAGATGCGTCTGGTTGCCCGCTGGATCTCCATCGTGCTGGCAAGTCGCGAAAACGACGAGGTCATTGCCAGGGTGGATTCCCAGGTGAACGAATTGTGTGAACGATTCCCCCTCTATGACTCGAACTCGAACGGTAATGCGTAATGAAGCTTTCAGAGAGCAGTTGGTGGCTATCCAGTCTCTTTCCCGGAAGAAGATTTGCTCCGGATTTCCCGCTGGTATACTGGTTTGTCGGCCTCTGGTTTTACCTGAAAAGTTTCCTCTACCTGTGCTACGTCTATATGCTAGGTGTCGACCCTCCGCCCTACACCACCACGATGATCCTGGAGATGGCGTATTTCGGTTTGGCCATGGCCCCGTCCTTTATCCTGGCCGCCTCGCTGTGGCAGGAACGCAACTGGGTGCTCATACCCGCGATTCTCTTCCTGGTCATCGACACCCCTGTCTTGCTCTTTCACGTGCAGAGACTCGCTCAGGCGGGATTCCTCGAATCGGGTTTGACCGAGATCCTTGAATTTGGGAGTTTGGGGCTGAATGTGGTGTCGTTAGGATGGCTGATCGGGTATCGCGCCACGGCCTATTCGGGAAAAAGTGGTTGACAAAGTTACATCATGTTGGTATATTACAAGCGAATGTTGAAGAACAACATGAACAACGAGGACTTCAACACTCCTTTACCTCCTTAAGGCCGGGTTACGAACCCGGCTTTTTTTTGGCGTATCCCTCAAGAATCATTTAGTTTTTCTCCCTGTGAACCCCTCAAATCTTGTATGCAAACTGTATGCAAATCCTGATTCTGCAAACCTCTCACCAAGTTACGCCGATATTTCGCTAACGTCGTGCCACTCTTAATGAATTACCCTGAATAGCACATTTGATGAGAGTGTGTGACGGCTCGCTCCCTTCCATGAGACAACCCTTCCCCGGTTTGGTCTTGGCATGGAAGTTGCTTGACCGATTTGTACGCGCTCCTCGTCTCTGCCCCGCAACTTTTCCAGATACTTTTTAGCATCTTTCGCATGGATCTGACCGGCCACGGCGGGAGAAAGTCTCAATAGAATCAACCGGGATCAAACTGCCCCAGGTTGAAATCATGACGGAATTCTCGCCTTTCAAGATTCACTTAAATGTTTTCAATGTGTATTGAAATGTTCATATGTGATTTAATATCGCGTCGGTGCGTTTAACAGTCGCGCTACGAGTGGAACCTAAATTGCTTACGCGCGACAAACATGTTGACAAGAACGCGCCTTGGGGGTAGAGTCGGGGTGCAAATCTGAGTCTACATCACACCTTGCATCAAGCCTTGTCTTTTCGGGGAACCCAAGAACTGCGAAGGCCCAGCAGAAGTGTCGGGCTTCTACCGGGCCAGACCAACACACCTTTGAGAAGGAGGCATTGGCAAATGGAAAAGTATCTTTCACCAGTTGAAGATGCAAGCGCGAATTCCCCGAACCTCGTCGGCCACCAGGACTTTCCCTACCCGATCCCTGCTGAACTGGCCAAAGAGTTTGACCCGCTGCGATTTGGAAAATTGTGGCGGCGCAATCGCCCCACATACTTTGAGGAACAATATCTTGATCCCACGACCGGAGAGCCGACCTGGGATTACCCGTTTTTCTTCTCCATGACGGGTTTTTGGTTAACGAATATGACGCATCTTTTGAAGATGCTCCAAAATGAGATTACGCAGAGCGGGTGCCTAGAAACCGAGGCGTTGATGCTCTCGGTCAGTAGGGCGTTTGACGACTTCCGAGGCATTTACGACTTTACGGACGAAACCTGGAAATACGATCCGATGATCCGTGAGGAGATCCTTGGCGAGGCTCCTGTATCCCCCGACACCCAGCCGGTAAAGACCGACGACCGCGAAGCATGCTCCCAGCTTCGCGAAATACCCACGGACGCCCTCAACAAATGGCCGCGCACCCGATGGTACGTGAAGCACAGCGGAAAGCCTTGCCCGATTTACAGCGCTGCCGGTGGTTACAACACCATTGCCAGCGAAATCGTGGCCATGTGGAAAAGCCACCACGACCCGCTTCTCAAAGCCGTTGACTTCCTGGCCCTTCAGCTTAATGACGTTATCGGCGATGGGGGCGGACAGGACCCGAATCCGGGAGAGGGATTGCAGGGGGCAATCGCGGCCGCACGACGAAGCTCAGAGGATCTTTACGAGATACTGATGTTCATCGACTCGCTTGCACCTAAAAGCGCCCGGGTGGTGGAGGGAGAGGACGACCCGGATCAACCCCACCGTTAACCAAATGTTTAATTATTAAACACCCCGGTGACCATCACGGTTGCCGGGGCCTTTTCCCAAACACCGAGCACGTCCTATGAGCATGGAGAGTATTACGGATTCTGGCTGGCCCGTATTGGTTTGCCCGGCTCTTTGCGCTCTGTGACAAGTGTGATAAAAAGCACGGAGCCTAAGAAGGGAGCCGCCGTGAAAAAGAAAAAGATCAATGCAAACCGGATCGTCAAGGACGTTCAAGCTGGCATGGGCGACACCATGTTGATGGGAAAATACGATCTCACCGTAAAACAGCTTGAGGGAGTGCTCAGGAAACTTCTAGCGCTGGACTTGATAACCGATATGCAGCTTTACGAACGGACGAGCTTGTCTGACAGCCAGTACACAAAAGCCTTCGTGGAATCCCAGAATGCCATAAGAGAGCTTGATTGATCGGCCGGAATTAGGCCGGGGCCCCTTACCACAACGAGATTGCCACACACAGCTCATCAAGGTATACTAATTAGTGACAACCGAACCCCTTTACTACGGCGCGAGGCCCGGCACTCCTGATAGCTGCCAAATCCAGGATGCCGGGTTTTGTGAATACTCGCTCTCTCTTTGGTGGCATAGATCCCTTTTTGCCGTCTTCGCCGGGATAGCCGATATGGGTAATCCCGGTGCCCTGCCAAAGATTCCTCAATAATTCCCACCAGATTTCCAATGCGGGGGAGCGGGTTACTGGGGCCCCCTTTCGTCCAATCCTCTGTGATTACACACACATGCCACGCCCCCAGGAGCACCTATTGTCCATGCCGTGGTAGCTTTGCTAGCCGAGTCTAATTTAAGTAGATTGCCAGGTCAGTTGGATGGGGCCCCTGTGGGTACGAATTGCCCTTCCATTGCAGGGCCTCCAAGACATGTGACCAGTCAAGATTTGCTTTTACCGGTCGGTGTGTCTTATAATAGTTGACAAACGGGTTGAAACTTTTTACAGACCGCACGGTCGGAGAAATGGGGGGCGACCGTAGTCGAAAGCGAAGGAGTGTACCATGGCCATGCCGATAGCACAAACCCCCGTCCTGGACGAGAAGGAATACGCTCAATTCTGGGATCAAGTCCGCAACGAAGAAAACGACAAAGTCTCTCTCGTTTCCACCCCTAACCTGGACGAATTGCGAGAAAAGATAGTAGCCGATGCCAAGCGGCGCGCGAAATAGGCTCGTCTACAACGGATGGGTTTTTGAGCCCTTCACCCTTGCCGCTCTTGACCACACCTTTGATTGTGGCCGGGATGACCTCAATGATTTTTTCGCTAATGATTTAATCCCTCACGAAGACCAGCTTTTTACGCGAACCTACGTATTGACTCCACAGGAAGCTACTGTGGCAGAAGGCTATGCGCCAGTGGCCTTCATAAGCTTTTGTAACGATGCGATCCAAAAGGGAGACTTCAAGACCGCCGAGGCTCAACAGGCAATCGACAGCCTGCCGGAACCCAAGCGCTACCGGGCCCTTCCTGCTGTGAAGATTGCCCGGCTGGGAGTCCAGAAAGAGCTACGCGGTCGCGGGGTCGGTTCATTTCTCTTGAACGTGGCCAAGTGTTTGTTTCTCTGCAATAACCGGACGGGGTGCCGTTTTCTCACTGTGGACGCATATAACGACGACGAGACCCTCCACTTCTATCAAAAGAGCTTGTTCCAGTTCCTTACCGAAAAGGACAAGAATAGGGACCAGCGAGCTTTGTTTTTCGACCTCAAGCGCACGCCGGACAACGAACTTGAGGCTTTCTCCCGTGCTCTCCAGATTAAATCCGCCCTATAAGTAACTGACCGCACCCAAGTATGAACCGTCTGTGTAGGAGTCACAATGGGGCCCCTATAATAATAAGCTAAGTCGAAGGTTCGGGCCCCCTCCCACCCCCCATAACCCCTGACAGGGGTGTCCCCTCTCTTTACGCTTGCCGCCGGCCGCTACGGTCACACTTATCGCTGCTGGGCCCTGCAATGATCTGTTGCAGCATCGGCAAACGAGCGTACAGCAGCTTCAAACTGTCCTGAACCGTCATCTGCCGTAGAAAGCAACCGAATGATGCTTTCATACAAGTCAGCAAGCCCCTCTTTGCCTGCCTTCCTTGCCTCCTGTATTTCCGGCGCAAGGTCCTGAAGTTGCCTGTGAAGGGAGAGAATCGTCTCTCCTCTGGTGCGATAATACAAAACGTTGACTGCGTTCAAATAGCCAAGGACAAGCGTTCTCAGCTGCGGGCAGTAGACAGATGGCTTGATGGGTGTCGGCGACTGTGATTCAACGGGCCTCTGCGCTGTCGTTTGAGATGTTCGCGATTCCGAACGGCTCGCCTCGTGATCATTTGTCCGGCCTGCTTGGGCCCGCAATACGACGATTACCCCACGAATGCCTACAATCTCATTCTTGAGTTCATTCAACGTGTCTTCCAGCCTGGTCTGCACCGCCTTAGTTTCGGCCACATCGCGCTCAATTTGCTCTAATCGGCTTCGGTCTTGCCCGCACCCGGAGACGAACAACGAGAGTCCCGCAAGAAATAGCATCCCTAGTCCAATGGCTTTCATGGTGACGTCTTCTCTCCTCAGTGTGCTTTGGCTTCTCCAATGGTGCCAGAAAGCCAGGCAAAAACTGAAATTATGCCTCAGTAAATCCTCACCAATCGCGCGGCGACCTCATCCCCCGCTGACCCGTGTATGGGTTGAAATTCCCGCGGGTTCCGTAGTTGTCCCGATCCGTATAATTTGGATTCGTTTGATAGTGACTCGGCGTGTACGTACCATTTGAGCGGACGTAGGGGTTGACGTAGTGGTTGTTTGGATTGCTTCCTGTTCCGTAGCCGTACCCAAAGGCAAGCGTGGACATAGCGAGCGAAAAGCACAACGCAACGACGAACCTTTTCATGGCATCCCCCTCTTGAGTAATTCCCAAAAAGGATAGATCTTGAATCGAGAATCGGTCAAGGAATTTCCAATGGCAGCTCGCCACGTCCCCAGAAAAAGCAGGCGACCTTGCTGCACCCCGTCAAGGGTGTGACCGGCCTGCCCCGGATACCGCACCAAACGAACCCAGAAGCAGGTTTGTAATTACCTGTGATGGTTCGGGAATAGAAACAATGTCCTCCTTGGAGGATACTATCCGGTAGGTTGGACGCCCTGAACCTAGATTAGCTATCCTTGCAGCGACCGTTGGTCCCAATATCCCAGCCCTCTTGCCAGGGCCTTCACGATAATCTCTATTTCGGTTTCATGGAGGCCGGACCGCCCGAAAAGAAAAAGCGGGGCTAACCCGCCAAATCAAATAATGACTCCCGTGATACCCATACCGGGCCGTGGAATCTCTCCGAAGCGGACCGAAATGTCAAGGACTCTTAGAGGCTGGCGCTGGGGATTCACAAGAGCCGCTGTCAGAGCGGGTAGCACAATTATCGCCCGGTCGAAGCACACACTAGGAACGAACTGTGTGTGTCAGCAAAAGCTGAACTGTGCGAAATCCTCAGTCGCCGCGCGCCGTTACAACTATTTCAGAAAGCTCTGAAACTTTTCCTTGACAGGTTTGTCTCACCTGGGTAAGAATGTCAGAAACGTCAGCTTTATCTGAGAAAGGCCCACATCATGGAAATACTAAGCAACTGGATAATCTTCGTGCTTATGGCCGCGATGATCGGCTGGGGCGTCACGAGGTAAAAGAATGAAAAGAGCAATCGGCTACATCCGAGTAAGTACCGAAGAGCAGTCCCGCGAAGGGATCTCCATGGACATGCAAGCCTCCAAGATCCGCACCTACACGACATTGAACGATCTAAACCTCGTGGGCATCATCGATGATTCGGGCCTGTCAGCAAAATCCATTAAGGGCCGTCCCGGTGTTCAGCGAGTCCTTGACCTGGTGAAGGCCCGGAAGATTGACGCAGTGGTGGTTTACAAGCTAGACCGACTCGCGCGAAATACCGTGGAATGTCTCGAAATGGCCAAGATCATGGATAAGTCCGGGGTGGCCCTGCATTCGATCACGGAGAAGCTGGATACACAGAGCGCGTTAGGGAGGTTCTTTTTTACTTTGGTGGCCTCCCTAGCCGAGATGGAGCGCGGCATTATCTCTGAGCGGACAGCCGCGGCCTTGGCTCAAAAGCGTGCCCGGTGTGAGAAGACCGGCGGCTCATGTCCCTACGGCTACACTGTGGACGGAGAGGGCCGATTACTCCCGAACCTGGAAGAGCAGAAGGCGATTCATCGAATCCGTGAACTCCGTCGCAAGGGCTTCGCCTATCAGCGCATAGTGGAACAACTTACCAGCGAGGGCATCTACACGCGCAAGGGAACACCCTTCCGGGAAACTCAAATCATCCGGATAATCAAGGCGGCCGCATGACAAGACGATTTAAGAACGCAGAAGACGAATTGGAAGCTCTTCGCCAGGACCCGGACTTTCGAGCCCTGGTGGAGGAGCTGAAAGGACAATCACCCAGACAGCACGACCGGCTAGGCTCATGGTTCGAACGACAGGAGAAGCACAATGGACGCGGCGACACAGAGAATGCTTGAACTGAAGGGTGAAGAGCGCTCGAATTCTGAGATCGCGGAGATACTCACCTTGGAAGGCTTCAAGGGCAGCGATGGGGAACCTTTCAACGTGAACTCTGTTAGGTCGAGAATATACCGGGCTGCCCACAAGGGTAAGGCTAAGGAGTCAGACGTGTCAGATAAGTCTGAGCGGTCTGAGGTACCGGACCTGTTGGACCGCGGAGAATCCGACAGAATATCAGAAACACCTGAAGTATCAGAAGATACTGATGAGAGCCAGTTGTCAGAAGTTGCTGAATTGTCCGAAGAGATACAATCAACTCCTTCTGATAAGTCAGCCCTTTCAGAAGAGCTCCGCAGTCAGCTAATTCAGATTGTTCAGACGGAGATAAGGAGCATCATGGAAGCTCAGACAGTTCAGATATCTCAGACTGAGGAACAGGAACTCGCACCCTCCCCTCCGGCGAGGATCGAACTGGAGGAAAAAAGTAAAGCTGGGAAGACGGTGAAGGTGCTCCCTGGTAAGCGCGTGAAGATAGCCGGAACAGTGGACAAGGAACTTCATCGACTGTTTCAGGAGTGGCGGCAGCAGAAGAGAATCAGTCTTTCCCATGCCCTTGACACCGCTTTGTGGAATTTCCTCGGGAAGCCGCGTCTGAGCTTCGAGCGCGAGGATTAACCGGCTCGTGTAGCCGCTCCCGTGGCAATACCTCAAAAATGACCGAAGTATCTCAGGTAAGTGCTCATTGGTCTATGGGTGGGGGGATTGTAATACCTTGTAACTACGATACAATATGTCAGCCTCCCAGGCTGCTTGAATCTATTATCAGTGCGTGCCTCATTCTTGACAGGTCTTGAACATATCATCTCTCTATATATCAGCATATTGTCCGCATTATATAATGTTATGATTCTCAATTAAGCTCACTTTCCTGTCATCCCAAGTGTACCTACATCTGTCCCGATAAAAGTTGACGTTACATACGGTTCGTGATAGTAAGTTTGGGCAGGAGACGAAATGGATGAGATGCGCTTAACAACGAGCCAATTGCTTGCATTGACGGGCCAGCAGCCGCGAACTTTAAGCACGTGGCTCAGTCGAAGGTGGCTGATCCCTTACGAACAGGGCGGCGGTAAGGGACGCCAGAACTCGTTTGATTTATTCGCTTCAACGTGGGCTGTCATGCTCAACGAAATTTTCCGAATCTGGCCGCATGCGGATACCCCTGTGACCATGTTTGTCGGGACAACCCCAGAAGGGGAAAACCTGTGGACCCCGTGTCGGCTTCCAAATGGAACTAACGTCCCTTCGTGCAAACTGGCCGACGGCGAAAGAATTATCACCTACCTTCGTGATGCGTATCTCTCGAAGGATCTTCACCCCGTATGTGTTAGTCTGGCGACCGGCTACCAAGGGCACGTTAATCAGCTTCCCTCCCGAAATCGTTTTGGCTGGATTCATTTGGGACTCGCCGAGCGTATCCGAAAACTCATCGAGAACTGGGCCAGCGTAAGGGAGCCCTTTTATTTCGTGCCCCCTATGGATGTCCCTGAAAGAGCGGGAAACGCTCCGCTTCTTTTCATTCGGTCCGTGTCGGTCTTCAACTTTGACCACCTTCTCTCGCATGTCGAGTATTTAGGGACGCGCTCTCTCTGATTTTTTTTGAGCCTAACTCACGGTCTAAGACCGTATCTATGGAGATGAAGCAATGACCAATTTGACAATCCTTCGGCGTCAGGCGGGGATGACCCAGGCGGAGTTGGCGCGGTTGCTTGGGCTGCCTCGCCAGGAAATCTGCCGTTTGGAAAACGGCTGGTTGCGAAAAATCCGGCCTGCTGCGGAACAGCGGCTGCTGACATTTTTCGGGCCGCCGTGGACCCTCGACACTCTACTGAGCGAGCCGGAACTAAAATCCGCTGAGCCCGACGCGGCATAATCGCAGCCCGAGCTGCATGACATTTTGGGGGGGATTATGGGGAAAAGCACACTACTTCCACACCTTTACCTTGCCGAAGAGATGGGAACTCTTTTAGGGCAACCACCCGGCCTGCTCACCCGCTTGGTCAGATCCCGCATTCACCCGCCGTACGTTTGGAAACCACCCTGGCGTGAACCGCGCTGGCCGCTATCGACAGTCCCTCAATGGCTCCAAATCCTGCGGAGCTTGGACCTCAGCAGTCTGCCGGAAAACCCTCCGCCGCTGGAACGACCCGTCGATGTATTCGAGCGACTCGATGAACCGACACAGGCGGAATTGACCGTCGCGGAGAAGATTTGCGCGGCCATGCAGGGTAGGAGACGCGCATGATCGCTGCCGAGATCAAATCACAAATTCCGTTCAAACGGTTGTTTCAGGAGCTATTCCCGGACAACTGGCGGAACCAAGGCAACTCCGTCTGTCCGTTTCATCACGACAACCAGGCGAGTTTTCAGGTATCGCAGGATCACGCATGGTGCCATGCCGGGTGCGAGCCACCGGGCGGAAAATCGAAGCGGTGGGATATTTTTTCCCTGTGGCAAGTGGTTAAGGGGTGTGATTTCAAGACCGCTGTTCGGCAGTTGGGGGAGAGGGCTGGAATCCAGGCCAGCAAGGACAGAAAGCCGAAAGGTGAACCGGTCGCGACCTACGATTATGTTGATGAGACCGGGGCCTTGCTATTTCAATCTTGCCGATATGAGAATCCGAAGACATTTTCCCAACGAAGGCCCGATGGCAAGGACGGCTGGATTTATGACCTCAAAGGCGTCCGGCGCGTCTTGTACCGCCTCCCTGAAATAATCCCGGCTGACATCGTGTGGATTCCTGAAGGGGAGAAGGACTGCGACAACCTCTTTACCCTGGGCTTCCCAGCAACGTCCAATCCGATGGGGGCTGGAAAGTGGAACGTCGTTTGTGAAAACGGACAGCCCCCCGAAGCGCTGCGCGGGAAGACCTGCTACATCGTCCCGGACAACGACGCTCCAGGCCGTAAACACGCCGAGGATATAGCCCGGAGCCTGCACGGAGTCGCCAGCAGCGTGAAGGTCTTGGACCTCAAACAGGTCTGGCCTGGCATCCCTGACAAATCAGACGTCTCGGATTTCATCGCGGCTCACCACCCGGACGAGGCCAAACGGCTGCTCTTGGAACTGGCGGCGAGTGCGCCGGAATATCAACCCGCAACCGAGACCTCAAAGCCGGAAAACAGCACAGGTGAAAAGAGAAGGTTCTTACCGCTCCCCATTGTGGAACAGATCCGCGAGCGGATCGCCATCATTTCCTTTGACGGGCGGATCTTTCGGTATCAGGCCGGCGTCTATCGGTCCTGGCAACCCGAGGAAATTGACCAACTCACCATAGCGCTCGTGGGACCGGATGTCCGGGGCTATCACCTGACCGAAGTGCGGACCCTGCTTCAATCAGTCTGCTACGTTCCCCGCGACTCCGTAAATCAGCATGGCGTCCTGAATTTACGGAACGGCCTGTTGGACCTACGAACCGGAGAGTTGGAGGCGCACACCCCAGACTTTCTTTCTACCGTTCAGCTTCCGATTCGGTTTGACCCGGATGCGAAGTGTCCCTTGTTTCTGGGTTTTCTCGCCGCGAAAATCCCGGACTCGGATTTGCGGGCGCTCACCCAGGAATTTACCGGCTACCTCCTCACGGCAAGCAGTCGGTTACAGCGAGCGCTTCTCTTGGTTGGTCGGGGGCGGTCTGGGAAGAGCACACTTATCAAAATCCTCGTGGCCCTTCTCGGAAAAGAGAATGTATCCAGTGTTCCACTAGATCGACTTGGAGACAGGTTTCAAACCGCTGCGATTGACGGGAAGCTGGCGAATTTCAGCAGCGAATTGAACGTGAAGGCATTCCTTCAGGACGGTGTGCTCAAGGCGATTATCACCGCCGATGACGTCCTTGGGGAAGAAAAGCATAAGCCGCCTTATAGCTTCCGTCCGTTCTGCCGAATTGTGGCCGCGACGAATGAGCTTCCCTTGTCTCATGACGTGAATCCCGCTTTTTTCCGCCGGTGGATTCCGATTCCGATGAACCAGGCTCATGAGGACCAGGACAGCGACCCCGATCTTGCCGAGAAGATTATCGCAGACGAGCTTGACGGCGTTTTGTTGTGGGCCCTGGCCGGACTTGCCCGGCTGCGAAAGCAAGCACGGTTCACTGAGGCTGAAGCGTCCCGCGAGATTATGGAGAAATGGCAGCGGCATTTGGACCCCATCCGAGAATTTGCTCACCGATACCTGAAGCCGGACCCGGACGAAAAGGTCTATCTGCAAACCCTCTTCCAGCACTTCGGCAAATGGTGCAAGGGGACGAACCGGAAATCACAATTCACGGACAGCAATCTGAAACAGCGCCTTGAGGCTATCGGATACACGTTCAAGAAGACAAACAAGGGTCAGACACTCACAGAGCACTGGCTCTCGTACATGCCGGACGATCCCGAGAGTGACGGAGGAGTGACGCAAAAGTGACGATTTTTAGGGGCTGCGTCACCGATAAAGCAATGAAAATACGGGGAGAGTGACGGGAGTGACGATTTTCTTTCTATATAACGCATAAGAAAACGAGGAACCGAAGAGGAAAACAAAGAAATCATGAGCAAGAAAAATACCTCTCTATATATAAAAAGAAGGCCAACTGCGTCACTCCGTCACTTTGGCTGTGATCCCCGCAAGTTAAGGGTGATTTGGCCCGTCACTTTGCGTCACTCCTCCGTCACTTTTTCCAGGGACTCGAAGAGGGGGGAAATCGCATGAACGCCTTTGAAATAGCCGTGGAGCGCTTCTCAGCCCCGAATTCCGGGCAAGTTGCCCCTATGCTCGTGGAGGACATCGCGCCCGACATGGAAGGGCCTCCGATGAGTGACCCGGTGAAACCCTTAACCGACGAAGAGCGGAGCCGTCTCTCCGCACAATGGGCAGCGACTCCGGTGATTCTCATGCTACCCGAGGGCCGTCGCGCCGAAGCTGAAGCGATTCTCGCGGAGCGCCCGGGACTACGAGCCGTCCTGGAAAGCTGTAAACGGGGCCTGCTGAACTGTTGGGATGCAATGGAAGCCTTGGGGATGGATCCGTACGACCTTGGAGAAGTACCGCAATGAAGCCGGACCTTCAGCCCACAATCGTAATCGACACCCGCGAGCCGGGACCGCCGCACCCGTGGGGAGCTTATCTCACGTCTGAGACTATCCGGGGAACCTTGGAGACCGGCGACCTCTCGTTGCTTGGTTGCGAGGAATGGATATGCCTCGAAAGGAAAGCTCTGAACGATCTGATTGGATGCCTCACCACGTCGCGGGACCGTTTCACCCGGGAGCTTCAACGGGCCGCGAGGGTCCGGGACTTCTTCGTGATTGTCGAGGGGAGTTATGCCGACCTGCTCAAAGGTAACTACCATTCCGAGATGAACCCCAGGAGCGCATGGGAATCGGTCATTGCTTTACAGCAGCGCTATGGCATTCCGTTTTTCTTTGCCGGGGGGATAGAGGTTGCAGCGAAGTTAGCGGAGTCGATCTTGCTCCGGTGGTTCAAAGAGCATCAGAAGGCTGTGGACACGGCGATTACGGGAACCAAGAAACTGGCCGGGACAGAGGCCAGATCATGACGGGGGCCAATATGGGAGCGCTCCGAAGGATAGGCTCAGAGCTGCGCATCGTTATATTCCTTACAAAAGTCGGCATTGGGCGCGGCGCGGATGAATGAGGGAAGAACAGGTCTTTATTGACTGACTGGTCAGTCACTTGATGAAGCTTCCGGAAGGAAAAGTTATGGAGCCAACTTTGACGAATAGCTTCAACGACCCCCTCACTGATCGAGGGAAAACTAATCGCGACCCCCTGGCCGCTACTACCCCCTTACCGGGAGTCGTTAGCTCACAAAAATCGCTTGTACGAGGGGGTGCGGATTCTCGATTCGACATTCCTGAATCAGTCCGCGACGGGAAGACACCCCAGACGGCCCGGCCGAAAAGGGTGACAATCTTCCCGAAAGATTTCTTCAAGAACGTCATCCGGGCGAAGTGCTTGGAGTGTTGCGGCTACATCCCTTCCGAGTCGCGGGACTGCCACGGCTTTGAGGGATATAGCGAGCCCTGCCATTTGGCCCCGGTGAGGACACGCAAGCTCCAGAGGGACGCGACCAAGAAGGCGCTCAAGCAGGCCGTACTAGCGGAGTGTGCTTTCTGCCTGAACGATAACCCGCTCTGGGTTTGCTCTTCCCCGAACTGCGCCTTGTATCCCGCCGGGGCGGGCCCTGCTGTGGCGAAGCGGGAAGGCCAAGGCGCTAAGAGTAGCCAGGGATAAGGAACTGTTGACGGGCCGAAGGCCACAACCGGAGTCTTGTGACTCCAAAGTAACTTTTGTGTGGGGGTGGAGTCGATTGACGCGACGCTGATTGCAGTCGCGCATAATCGGCACACATCATGAAAATCTTGACGCACCAGGGAAAGGCTAATCACAATGTACCAAACATCGGAGAGGTTTGGGTTATGCCTGCCCTGGGGAAAGTCTACCAAAATCGTGGCCGGTGGTTTATCCGCTTGCCCGGCGGGATTCAGATCTATTGCGATAAGCAGCATCGATCCTTTTACTCAAAGCAGCACGCATCATGGACTTTGGCGCAGATCCAGGGCGAGATAGAAAACGGCACTTTTGACGTCGAGTTTTACCAGAAGACAAAGAAGTCGCTGAATTCGTTCGAGGTCTATGCCGAAGAGTGGTTGCGGAACTGCGAACGGCGGGTGAAACGTGGCGAGTTGTCCCCTACCTACCTTGTCTCTCTCCGGGGCTACGTCAATAACTTGTTCGTTCCGCATTTCGGAAACATGAATCTCGTGGATATCCGCGGGAGACACCTGAAACGCTTCTATATGAGCCTCGACTACGCTCCCAAGACCCTTTGGAATGTCATGACGGCGCTTCATAAGCTGTTCAGCGACGCCTTTAGTGAAGAAATAATCCCTCTCATACCGAAGTTCCCGGCCCCCGTTTCAATCCCCGAACCTTCCTGGCAATGGTGTGATGAGGAACAGCAGGACCTTATCTTTCAGCATCTCAAACCTGAAGCACTATTCATGATCCTTTTCGCTGCAACCCACGGGACTAGGCCCGGCGAGACACGAGCCCTTCGTCATGGAGATATAGACCTCAGGAACGATACCGTAACTATTCAGCGGGCCTTCGCCTATAATGACCTCAGGCCGACGAAGTCTAAGCGAATTCGGATTCTACCGTTGGACCAGTCCTGGAAGGAACTCTATTTGTCTCGGCCGCGTTGTCTGAATCCCGAAGGGTTCGTGTTCTCCAATAGCAAAGGGCAGGCTCATGGTCGCGAATGGCAGCGTTGTCAATGGAACGCAGCGCGGACCAAGGCAGAGATTGCCCATATCACGCTCTACAGCGGGACCCGTCACAGCATCGCATCTCAGGCGGCGAACAGGGGGGCCAGCATTCAAGCCATATCAGCATTTCTAGGGCATTCGGACTTGGAACTCACCAAACGTTATGCGCATTTGGCAACCAGTGCCCTCCGGCCAGTCCAGCGGAAAGCCCCTGTATGCAACTTGTATGCAATCAAGAAATCTGGAAATTAAGTATCTCATTTTACAACTTAAAAAGGTCATGCCGCCGGGTTACGAACCCGGCTTTTTTTTGGGAATTACCTCCGCCGGCCCGCAAGCGCTGACATAAGATCTGGGGGAACTTCTTTACACAATGGATTGGTGCCTTTGATCCGCATGAGCCCCAAAGGGGCGACTGAAAGTAGCCCTGTAATTTAGAGACTGTCGTAAAATTCCTTGAGGCCTCGAAATCGTGCCACAAGGCCAATACAGATCCGTGGGGCTGTCGAGCCAGGGGGTGCCTACCTCGGTTTCAGTGGTTGCTAAAAGTGGCTGTAGGGGCGGGTATCAGACCCATCCGCCTTCGCGTGCGTCGAGCACGGGCGGGTCTCAGACCCGCCCCTACCGATCAACGTGCTACGATTCCGGCATTTCCGGAAATTCCGCGACAGTCTCTAAATTGCCAGGCTACTATCAGTGATCCCTCCGGGATCGCGAGGGATGCGAATCCGGACCGTTGGTCCGGTTCCCGCGGAGTAAAAGGCATAGTCCTTTACACAAAGAAGGTCCTCTCCCGATTACTTCTTCGAAATCGAAACGCTATCAGGAAACTGCTATGAGCGGGGGTCAGTGAGGCTGCCGGTGGGCCGGCGGCGGAATGGTGGATTGGCTGGTCGGCTTGGGATTGAATATACCGCTAATAAGACCCACTGGAAACCGGCCAATCATATAGGGCAGGTACAATACACTAGCGACGAGGTCGTTCTCTTTGTGAACCGCAGCGGACCAGGAAGAGGACTCCGCGACTTCAGACGATCCGGCCGAGCTAAGTCCGGGCACGACCAGGAGCGCCAAGCAAACCATGACCACCGGTATTATGCGTATCATGACAATTCCCTGCCGTCCTTTCGGTTCACCCGGGCATCATCGGGAGCGCGGCCGGCATCAGAGGTCGTCGTAGACCCGATGCTTCCCGGTGCCAATAGTCTCACAAAAAAGCCGTCGATGTCAAGCTGTTACCGTTGCCGGGATCCACCTCTTATTCCCACGGTATAGCGTTCAGATACCGGTCGAGCTTTCGCAAATAAGATCGTGTTTTCCAGGTGGCGCCGTGCTTGATCTGAGCGTTCTCACCTATCCGCAGATCACCCACCACAGCGAAAGGGGTCTCGCCAAACTTGTGCCGATGAGTCTCGGCTAGGGTCTGATGAACGTCCGTGTAAATATAATGGGGATTCTTTTCCAGGAGGAACGCTTCCAGAATTGTGGATTTCTGAATGGAAGGGCAGGCGGTCACGGCTGCCTGCAGGGTCTCGGACTCACGAGGCTGTGGCCGCCCTTTGTCGTCATAGTGGATAAAATCGCCATCGAGGGCTATCTTTCGCGCCGAGAGGTCCCTGATTCTGATCTGTTCCATCATGTTGCGGCTGGAGAAGGCGCCGTAATGGTAATCCATGCCCACCAGGAACAGCCACGACAGGTCCCCGGGCCGCGCGTAACGGGCAGCGTACTGTATAAACATGGGCTTCAAGGCTGCGACTCCCACGTCCACCCCCCCGTGGACCGTGTACATGTAATCGGACAATTCCTCGTCGGTAAAGCCCTCGCCCCGATCCGTCATTACTTGTCGCGCCCGGACGAAGCTAAGTTGCATTGACCCCTTGGTTTGCACCACATTGGCCACTTTGTCTATTTCCTTGAAAATGATGGCCTGTATGAAAGCCGGGAATTTGGCAACATTCTTCCTGAGTTCCTGAGCGACATCTTTCGCGACCACCTCGATTTCTCCTTCGGTCCGGCATGCAGCCAGCCGAGGGTAGTAACGTTTCTTGTAGGCCGCATAGATCTGGGGCACCGGAGGCACTGTCACAACCGTTCCATATTTCTCCTGTATCTCTTTTTCGGCCCGGTCCAGGAGACTTGCCATGGTTTCGCCCCGGGAGGAGTCCACGGCCACAGGATCCGCGTTGAAGCCGGACTCTATGGAAATGATGGTGGCCGCAAGTCCGAGAATCTCCTTGCAAAATGGCAGACCGTTCCGCTCCACCGCGGATAGGATCGCCTCGATCCATCGGTCCCGGGTCGTGGAGGAACAGTTCAGCGGCCTGCACGATATAAACGCCGCCAACCAGCGTGCTGCGGCCTCGCGGTCCAGAATCTGGACCACTTGGCGCATCAGAGCGTCCTCTTCCGAGACCGCTGCTTCCAACAACTTGAGCTGCGCGTCCCTACGTCGGCATAGTTCTTCTGTTTTTTGGTCCTCAGAGCTACTGATTCCCGCTGGGCTCGGGTCAAACTGAACCCTGCCGCTGTCTTCGCCCTTGTTCGGCGGAACGTGGACGTCCTCGGCCGGGACCGGGGCGCCAGGATCCTCATCCGGGACAACAGTAAGGTCCCCGGCCAGTGATATTTCTCCGAGAAGAGCAGGAAGAAGCAGAAACACCAAAGTCAGGCAGGTGAACAGGGCCCTCCGGCCGTGGAGAAGAATCAAAGAGATTGGTTTTAGTGCGCTCTCCACCATGCCGGAATGTGATAGACGCACCGGAGCGAATTGTCAATACGGTCGGCGACGGTGAAAGCAAATCATGAGACAGATGAGCCGGAGGGGACCCTTGGTTGACCGGCAGGTCCCCTCTTGGCCATGATTCGTCATGGACAACTTTCAGGCAGGTAGAGCAGCATTGGCGGGATCGAAGGAAAGTAGCTCCTGCTTCAGTTTGCTGAGGGCCCTTTTTTCGAGCTGGCGAACACGCTCGCGACTCGTTCCGAAATGGTCGCCCAGCTTTTGCAAGGTCCACGGAGAGTCATCCATGAATCGCTTGGAGACGATGAATCGTTCGCGGGGGTCCAGTTTCTTCAGGGCCTTTTCAGTCGCCTCGGAAAGGTCTTGTTCGGATTCACGTTCGATCAGGAGCCGTTCCTGATTGGGCGAGTGGTCCTCCAGAAAGTCAATGGCGGCCAGGTCCTTGTCCTCGCCCACGCCTTCGTTGAGTGACCATTCTCGGGCCTTGACCCGCGCCTCGACCTCGATCACATCGTCGGTCTTTACTTTCAATTCTGTGGCAAGCTCTTCGATACGAGCTTCTCTGTCCGCCTCGTTCAGATGCTCGCCAATATCTCCGATTCGGAAAAAAAGCTTTCTTTGGGCCTGAGTGGTACCCAGCTTGACCAGATTCCAGGATCTCAGGATGAAATTTTTGATGTATGCCTTGATCCACCAAACTGCAAAAGAAATGAGCCTGTACCCCTTGTCGGGGTCAAACCTTTGCACCGCTCTCATTAGGCCGATTGTCGCCTCCTGAGCGAGATCCTGAACCGGGATCATATAGTGCCGGTATTGGAAGGCCATCTTCACCACAAAAGGCAAGTGCGAAACCACCAGCTCGTGAGCGGCTTCTATATCTCCGGTGTCGCGGTACTTTACCGCCAGCTCGAATTCACGCTCTGCAGTCAGCGGTTTGATGGATCTCACCTCATTGAGAAAAGTGCCCCACTGATTTGCAAGAACAGGATAGTTCATCGGTACTCCCCGAATTATTGACGAAATAAAGTTCCGACTTCAGCCGAAACAATTACCCCTCTCACCGAGCAATGGTGAGCGTTCTGTTGTTAATCACTGCGAAGGCGATTGTCAATCCCTCAAAGGCTTTCCCCCTCTGTACGATTACCAAATTCAGTTGACGGACAGCAACTTGCGTTGGGGGAAAATCTATTGTTCTTATTATGACAACGGTTACGTCCGCGGTCAAGACGTTTGTGTCCGGCCGACGGCGGCTTGCGCTTGACCGCCCACGAGGACGGATCGCTCTGATGCGGGAGCAAGTGGAGCGCGTAAGCGTTGCCCGGGAACCCCGGATTGAAGAAGCTGTCGCACGACTGCCACCTAATTGAAAGCCGTGGCACGGTTAGGGTGAGGGCAAAGCGTGCTAAAATTCAGCCAGATTTCCCACTCTTGGGACAGCGTCGCCAGTCCCGACACTCCGGGTAACCAGTCACCTCAGGGAGCCTTCGTCACCATGTTGGACCGGATGCACCTGGTGCATACTTTGGTCTTCTTCACTTGGCCCGAAGGACTGATGATCCTGACTCTCTGGAGATTGGGAAACGAAATTTTCTTCGTGCGGTTATGGGCGTGGCTGACGTTGTATCCTCTCAGCGGCCCCTTGCCGCATATTTCACAGACTCGAGACATCAATAACTCCTTGAAATTCCCCTCAGGGGGGGTGTAAAGCTCTTTATTTTACTTGGAAGCCTCGACAAATGCCATCCTTAATTGAAAGAGGATCTCCGTGATAAGCCTTTTTTCTTGTTCCGTGAGATTTCCACGGGTCTTCTCCTCGAGGAGGGCGATGAGGTCAATAGTCTGCCCCGCGCCGCGAATGTCCTTTTCCACCGGCTCCGATTCAGACGTCTTGACCAACCCAAGCTGGAAAAGCGCAGTGTTGGCCATGCTAAGGATAAGAGTGGAAAAATCGAGCGGTGGTGGTGGCTCACCGCGTCCAGTGGCCTCTCTGTGAGTTGCTTGGGATGAGTCCTCCCGCGTGCCTTGCGAGGACTCGGTTTGGGCCTGCTCCTCAGAAGTCGGCGCTTCGCCCTCTTTTGCCTCGCCCTCCTGCGTGAACCTGCGCTTGTCCGTGACCTTCAACCCTTCTGTTCGTTCAGACTCTTCCATGGCGCTATTCCGTCCTCCGTTCCCTGTGCATCAATATCTTACAGCCCCTCCCTGGGATTTCGAGGATTGCGTCGCTCGAATTCAGCGAGCAGTTCCCCGGAGGCCTGATCAACACGATCCGGAATCACTATTCGGACCATGACGAAGTAGTCGCCTCTGAGGCTGTCGTCTTTGAGTCCAGGGAAGCCTTTCTCCTTGAACCTGAAACTGGTGCCGTGTTGAGTGCCGGCAGGAATCTTCATGGCAAGCAGTCCGGTTGGCCCCGGGACCTCGATCCTGGCGCCCAGGACTGCTTCGCCGAGAGTTATGGGCACAGTTGAGTAGATGTCCTTTCCTTCTCTCCGGAAGAACCTGTGGGGTTTGACGGAGATATGAAGAAACAGGTCACCGGGCGGCCCGCCACGGAGACCCGGCGCACCATGTCCCGCCACGCGAATCCGAGATCCCGTGTCGACTCCGGCCGGTATGTGGACATCTATCCGACGATCCAGTATTCGCACTGCTGCGGTAATTCCCTGATAAGCCTGATCAAAATCAATGGTCAATTCGTAGTCCAGGTCGCTCCCACGTGTCGGGCCGGGTCTTGTGTGTCCGCGATTCGTGCGGGCCCTAAAATACTCGGAAAAGATGTTCTCGAAAATTCCTGCTTCGGGGTCCCCTGAAAACCCTCCGAACCTATAACCGAATCCGGGGCCTCCGAACCCTCCGCCTCCAAACGG
>Ga0247841_10004509_pt1 | contig 23811 bp, 18 predicted proteins | sample LaCruzMarch2015__2_FD_192410 | JGI IMG/M metagenome (GOLD analysis project Ga0247841, IMG submission 192410) | Freshwater microbial communities from meromictic Lake La Cruz, Castile-La Mancha, Spain - LaCruzMarch2015_18m | ecosystem: Environmental > Aquatic > Freshwater > Lake | place: Spain... | reverse complement strand
AGTCACGCCTTTGTCCGGCATGATGCCGTCTGCACCGAGGAAGGCGGTTGAAACATGGAACTGCATCAGTTCGCGCAAGGCGGCGGGACCGACCATCACTTCGTTTTCAGGACGGAACTCGCCACCCGTGAAGGTGATTTTCAAACCCATGTTCGTGCGCGCGTACGGCAGCAGGTAGGTTGAATTGGTGACCACCTTGATATCGCGCTTGCCATAGAGGAATCGGGGAATCAGCGAGGTCGTGGTACCACCGACCAGCATGATCTGATCGCCACTGTGAATCATCTCCGCTGCAGCCTTCGCAATCCGGAGCTTACCCTCACGGTTGACACCCTGACGCTCTAGGATGGAGGGATGGAAGGCGGGCAGGCCTCCGCCGCGCGTACGGACGATGAGGCCCTGTTCCGCCATGTCGTTGAGGTCCGTGCGAATCGTCACCTCTGACACGCTAAAATGCTTGGCTAATTCCGCAACCGAAATACGGGGATTCTCCATGAACTTCTGGATAATTCCCTCTTCACGCGATGAAAGGTTGTCGATCATAACTCCTTTAGATTCTTAACCATAAACCATTTTAAGCGCCGTGCACGCCTTGCTATAGGCTGCATACCGCATTGCATAAATGGCCGCACGCTGCGGATTCGGTTCATACCGCCTTACGATGCGCGTCATCGCCTTGATGGCGTCTTCGAAAGACGGATAGAGACCCGTGGCGACAGCCCCCGCGATCGCCGCACCCAATGCGCCCAGCTCGGTGCCCTCCGGCACTTCGACCGGCACCTGGAAAATATCTGCAAACATCTGCATCCAGACTGCGCTTCGCGCCGCACCGCCCGTGATCCGGACGACCTCCGGCTTTTCGCGAAACGCATAGAGGCGCTGGAGATGCATGTTGTGTGAAAAAACACAGCCTTCATAAACTGCACGCAGCACCTCGGCGCGTGTATGCTGGCTCCCAAGACCCAAAAAGGTGGCCTTTGCAGGGTAACCCACATTTTCACCATAGAGAAAGGGCAAAAAGAGAGGATCCGTCTCCTGGGGTGCAGTATTGCCAACAACGCTGTCAGCCCACGCGAGGACTGAACCCTTGCCTTCCTGTTTCAATAAGGTCTTCTTATCTTCAAGGAAGGTCGAGACGAACCACTCCAAGTTCCCTGCACCTGTCGGACTCCCCTCGAGCATGAGATACCAGCCCGGGATGCTGTAGCAGGAGGTCATGAACAAGCCTTTGTCCACCAAGGGTGTGCGCGCGATATACTGGTTGTTACCCCACGTGCCGGTCACAATCACGAACTGCCGTTCATCCATGCACCCGGAGGAGAGGCCGCACGCATCAATGTCAAACATACCGCCTGCGACGGGCGTGCCGACCTTCAACCCCGTCAACGCCGCAGCCTCCGCTGTGACCGTACCGCAGATCTCTGCGCTCTGCACCAGGGGCGGGAGCAGGCGCTTCATTTCAGGAATACCAAAAACATCAAGAACTGAATCATCGTATTGCGCGGTCACCACATTCATGAGACTCGTGCCGCTCATGTCGGTGAGTTCCATGGCAATGTTACCAGTCAGTTTAAAGCGCGTATAATCCTTGGCCATCAAGAGCGAGGAGGCTTTATGGATCGCCTCCGGTTCATGCTCGCGCAGCCAGGCTAGGAGCGCATTCGGCTGTGCAGGCCAGACGCATTGCGCTGTCTTGGGAAGCGCCTGCGCATCGATACTACGCGCCTTCCAGTCTGCAATAATCGCTGCTGCACGTCCGTCAGAAGAATAGATTCCGTTACGGACGGGGTTGCCGTCCGCATCAATCAGATAAAGGCCATTACCATGTCCTGTGCAGGTGACACAGGCAATCTCCTCGGGCTTCACGCCAGACTTTTCAACGGCTTCGCGAATAGCAGCCGCCGTATCCTGCCAGAGCACGTTCATGTCACGTTCATTCCAGCCCGGAAACGGCACGAGCGTAGCGACTGGCCGTCCTGCAACAGCAAGCTCCCGTCCATCAGCCGCGGCAAACACCGCAGCCTTGGAGACCGTTCCGCCGTTATCAATACCGACCAGATATTTCGCCATCGTGAACACTCCTCTTTTAGCGCATCATCAAGCCGCCGGTCATATCGAGCGTCGTGCCCGTCATGTAACTAGACATGTCTGAAGCCAGGAAGAGAACGACATTGGCAACCTCTTCCGGCTGCGCAATGCGATTAAGAGGAATACGTGCAAGGTATTGTTCCTTCCGCTCTTCCCACAGTTTCGCCACCATCTCGGTCATCACCATGCCAGGGGCGACTGCGTTGACGTTGATGCCTTCTCGTGCGACTTCGCGGGCAATCGAACGCGTCATCGAAATAAGTGCTCCCTTGCTCGCGTCATACGGCAAGTGACCCGAGGTTGACCCGAAAAACGCGGCCTGTGACGAAATATTGACAATTTTGCCTTTTACACCCCGTTCACGTAAGCGCTTAATCAACTCTTTGCACGCGATAAAAGCTCCTGTCACATTGACCTGAAAGGTGTAGTTCCATTCCGTCTCCGTATAATTCTGGAGCGGACCCTTGGGCAGATACGCGGCATTGTTCACAAGAATGTCCACTGCGCCAACAGAGGCCTCAGCCTTGTCGAACATCTCAATGATTTGCGCCTCGACTGACATGTCTGCGTCAATCGCGATTGCCTCCGTGCCATACGTCTTCTTGATTTCGGAAACAACCGCATCAGCGGCCTTGCCCGATTCCTGTTTGCTCTTCTTGCGATAGTTGACCACGACCTTCGCGCCTTCGGATGCGAAAGCAAAGGCGATCTTCCTGCCGACGCCGCCCGAGGAGCCTGTGATGAGGACTACTTTGTCTTTGAGATTAAGATTCACGGTTTACTCCTGTTTGCGAAATTTGCCTTATTGCGTGATTGCCTTATTGAATCCGCTTTGCCAACTGCCAACTGCTACTACCAACTGCTTACGGCTTCAGTACGACGCGCAGCGCGACGCCGCTCTTCATCAGTTCTATCGCATCCTTAAACCCCTCGAAGGGCAACTGGTGCGTGATAATCTTGTCAGACGGGAAGCTGGGCTGGCCCAGGATCTCGACGGCCTTCGCGACATGTTCCGGCGTGGAGTCGCTCGTGCCGACCACGCGCAATTCGCCGTAGTGCAGCAATCGGCTGTCAAAGGTGATATTACTCTTGCCTGCAGGCAGGGAGGCGAATAGACAGACGGTACCACGTTTGCGCACCAGCGCGAGCGCTTGCTCCTGAGGGGCAGCCGCAGGCGCCGCAACAATTACGACATCCGCGCCATATCCGCCGGTCATCTCCTTGACGATGGCGCCGAGGTCTTCCGTCGCCGGGTTTACCAGACGGTCAAAGCCAAAGGTCGCACCCTGCGCCAGACGCTCGGGGTTGATCTCTGAAAGGATCACCTGCTTGGCGCCATACTGACGGGCCACCAGCGCATTCAGGATACCCATCGGTCCTGCGCCCATCACGAGCACGGTGTCGCCCGGCTTCACCTGACTATTCTCACAGGAGTTGACTGCGCAACTCACTGGCTCGGCGAGGCAGGCATGGAGCGGATTTACATGCGCCGGCACTTTGATGACATGACCGTTTTTCAACGCCTGTGCTGGAATGACGACATACTCCGACATACCGCCGTTATAGCCAAAGCCCATCGGCTGGACATTCGCGCAGATATTCTTCCAGCCTTTGAGGCAATAGGTGCAGGTGCCGCAGGAAATACTGGTGGCCATCACAACGCGCTCACCGACTGAAAAACCCGGAACCTTTGCCTCGACGATCACGGCCGCAAATTCATGCCCCATGACGATTGGCGGTTTCATACGGGGATTCCCCGAAAGGTAGGCCTTCATATCTGAACCGCAGACGGCACACGCATCCACTTTCGCTAAAAGTTCGCCTTCCCCGCACACGCGAACCGGGATCGCTTCTGCACGCACATCCAATTGCCCATGGTAAACCACTGCCCGCATATTCTTTTGATTCATCGTGTTTTAGCTTTCGATTGTCTTTCGTTTCTTATTTAAAAGGCTTTCATTTTACCAAAACAGCTGCCTCCCGTCAACCGTAAATTTAAAGACAACAGAGCAAAGGCATCATGAATTGCGGCTCAAGTGGAAGTATCGAAGGAGGCTCCTGCCGTACAGTAAGGGGGGATCTATGATACCGCCGAACGCCTGACGAGGCGTTACGCTACAGAGAATAGTGCTGTTGCATTCCAACTGCCAACTGCTACTGCCGACTGCTACTTTCTCAGCTCATCGAGCATGGCGCGGTAGTTTTCAGGTTTGACGCCGCGGTGGACGGTGTTGCTGGAGGAGATGATGAGACCGGCCGGACCGGCATCGGCAATGGCCTGTCGGACCTCTGCCTTGACCTCCTCGGGTGTTCCGGTACACAGCGTCTTCACGCAGTCGATATTCCCCTTCAGCGCAATACGGTCGCCATACTTCGCCTTCATGTCGCGCATGGTTAAACCTGCACCCGGGTCAATCGGATCCAGGCAGTCAATGCCAGCATCAATCCAGAGATCGATCAGCGGACGCACATCGCCATCACAATGCTTGACGGTCAGGCAACCCAGCGCTTTATACCCTTGGATGACTTTGCGGAAGGAGGGCAGAATGACCTCGCGATAACAGTCGTCCGAGAAGAGCGGCCCGGCATTCATCGCCACATCATCGGTCGTGGCAATGATCTTGATGCCAAACCGTCTGACAGCCTCCGCTGCCAGGGCAAGATTGAAGTCGACCACCCGATCCAGGAATTCCCGGGTCGCCTCCGGTTCCAGCAAGGGCGCCATCAGAGCCTCCTCATATCCAAGCAAATCGCGCAGATCCGAAAAACCGTCCCGCAGATTCCAAATGATTGAGCGTGAATCTCCGAAACGCTCCACAGCCTTACGAAGCGTTTCAAAACGATGATCCGCCTTCGTATCCGGGAAGGTGAAATGCTGATGCTGGGTAATGTCGGTCATGGGCTGTGCAATGACAGCTGCAATGCAATCGCCCGTCAACTGACGACGATTTCCCCACTCGTCCTCAAAGGTCTTATCGTCCAGAAACTTTTTCGTGTAGTCAGGACGGATGTTGATGCCGTCAATATCCAAGCGTTCAACAATATCCATCGCATCGCTTGACCCTGTCAGCGCCTTGCCCACGCCCGGATCAATAAACCATTCGAATGTCGGAATCCGATCGGGTATTCCACGCTTAATTGCCGTACACATTCTCTCTGTTGCAGTCATCTTATTTTTCTCTCCACGCCGCCAACGCGGTATACACAGGTTTTAAGGTTGTGGCCAACCCCTGATAAACAGTGGTCAGCGGCTCATAGCGCGCATGATTTTTCGCATCCGGATGAAACACGCGGGTGTCGCCCTTGACACGCTCAACCGCTGAATCTAAATCGCTCCAGAAGCCTGTTGCAACACCCGCCAGCATGGCTGCGCCTAACGGCGAAGTGTCCTGAATGGTGGAAACCTCTACATCAATACCGGAAATATCTGCCTTGTTCTGCAACCAGAAGGCGTTACGTGTGGCGCCTCCGGACGCGATGATGCGTTCAAAGCGCGTCTGCATGCCCCGCTCCATGGTCTGTAAAATATGGAGAAACTGCTGATTAAGCCCTTCCAAGACCGCGCGGAAGACCTCTGACTTGCGGGTGGTATTCAGGAGGCCGATGAAGGCACCTGTTGCAGCAGGATTATTCACAGGACATGTTGCCGTGGATAAATACGGCAAGAAGAGGAGTCCGCCTGCGCCAGGTTGTGTTTCGCGCTCACAACGATCGATCACATCTTCCCACGAACACTTATCGTCGCCGGTCAGTTCGCGACACCAGGTGAGCGCAGAGGCTGAGGGCGCACCGCCCCAGACCGCGGTCCGATTCGGTGCCACATGCGCCTGCACGCACACCCCTGAACGTCCCAGCGCCACATCGCACGTGGCATCCGCGACCGTCGCGATCAGATTCTCCCAGCTTCCCATGACATTGGAGACCACGCCAGGACGGTGGGCGCCCACAGGCAGGGTACCGCAGAGATGATCCTGTCCGCCAAGAATGACGGCTGTCCCCTGGGAGAGTCCTGTCATGTGAGCCGCACTCGCCGTAATTTCTCCCAGGCGCGAACCTGATGGCTTAATTTCTGGAAGGAGCCGCCGTAGAATTTCCGAACGCGTCACGAGTTCGTCAGACCATTGGCGCGTCCGCTGATCCAGCAACAGCATACAGGTCGCCATGCTCGGGTCAGTGGCCATGACGCCGCACAGCTTGCAGTTCACAAAGTCTTCAATTAAGAGCCACTTTTTTGCGCGTTCCAGAATGGCCGGTTCATGCTCCATCATCCAGCGTACACGCATGACCCCAGTCATGGCCCACGGCGGGAAGCCCGCAATGGAGAAGGTCTTGTCCGCGCCAATGGTCGACTCCCACCACTTAGCCTGGGGCGCGGTGCGTCCGCAATGCCAGCTTATAAACGGGTAAAGCGCATTCCCGGCCTCATCAACCGGCACACCGTCCATGCCCATGCCTGTCACAGCAACAGCCGAGATCTTTGAGAGTTCCAGATGGGACCCGATCTCGCGAAAGGACTCCCCCACACGCGTCCAGACCTCATCCGGATTCCAGAAGACCCACTCAGGATGTTGGGACTCATACGGATTATAGCGCGGTGTCGGACGCGAAGCAGAGGCCACGCAGGTTCCGTCCACGTCATACACGCATACCTTGATTGACGTTGATCCTAAATCAATTGCTGCGATCATCGTATTCCTTTGCCTCTTTACAGTGAATTCGCGTAGGCCAGTATACACACCCCTACAACAAGGATGAGCAGCGCCAGACGGATGCCATTGACAGCCCGCGCATCAACACCCTTCCACTCGCCCGAAAGAAATCCGTTCACAGTGCCGGTAAAAATAGCGAGCGACATAAAGATGCCATAGCCAATCGCATTCCCGACTTTACTCAGCATGGGAGCTCCGATGTTGTAACAGGCAATCGCCCCGTCATGCAGGAGCGCCATGAGCAGTGCAATCACGTAGACACGGATCTGCTTGGACTGGGCTAACGCACCCCACGTCCTATTCACGGTCAGTTGCTGAACGCAATACCCGCAGGCGGAAAGAGAGCCACCCCACAGGATCAGCGCGGTCACGATGAAGCCTGAGAGGCTTGATCCGGGATTGGCATCTTGGGCCAGCTTCATGGCGCTACCTCCGTAACCCGATGCGACCGCGTAGCAGGCACAGAGGACACCGGAGAGGACCGCCACGAAAATGCCCATGCCCATGTTCTTTTTCTCGGTTTTCTCAGAGGCTTGCTGAGAGGCCTCTTTCAAGAGTGCCGCGCGTCCCGAGACAACAACGCCCAGAATACAGACGGCCGCCCCCAGAAGAATCCAGGCTCCTTGTGTCTTCTGGAAAACGCCCGCATTGAAAATAAGGCTTGGGGCCAACATGCCAAAGGCAATCTGCATGCCATAATTAAGCGCGTAGGCCAGCGACAATCCGATAAAGGCGAAACTGCGTCCCAAGGTCATGGAGCCCAGACCCCACAAGAAGCCAAAGAGGACAGGCATCAGCCAGTTGCTCAGTTCCATCCGGCTACAAATGCCGAAGAGATCCTTGACCAACAACGGCCCGATGGTCAGCGGCAAGAGGAGCGTTGCAAAGAAAAAGAACGGACCCCAGAGCACCTCCCACGGCGTACCCTTTGGAGCAAACTTCGCGGGTAACCCGAACGAACCACCACAGATCGCCCCAATTGCAATCAGAATCAGCCCCGTTGTCATTCTATTTCCCCTTTCGCTGTGTGCCTCGCGCAAATGCTTATCACAATCTCAGTGAGTATACTTTTTTTGTCTTTCACCTTCAAGGCGTATTTCCCCTGAAATATCTTAGAGCATTTTTATACCACCTTCGTTAGAGACTCGACAGATCACTGAAAATACAATCGATGCACTTTTAGCCCTAGTCCTTAGACCAAACTTGGTCTCTACGCTCTTGAACGACAATCCCGCCACTCGTGGCCAGAAGCTTGCGGCGGCGTAAATAATTTGATTTTTTATGTTGCAAAAAAGGACCCATTATCTTATCCTTGATCTGTTTTCAAAAGGAGGAAACTATATGAAATCATTATTAACAACTTTTATTGCATGTTCAGTCGCAAGTGTTTCGTGCGCTCAAGTCGTCACAGAAAAGCAGGCCGCTGAAGCTCCTAAATCAGAAATCAGCTTGTCTGAAGCTACCACCACCGAAAAGGATGGTGCCAACCGTCTTTACGTCGCCCCAGGCGTCGGCGTGATGATCATGGATGGCTCCGCGGGCAACGAACCTGTCTATTTTAGCGCTCGTTTAGGCTATGACGTGACCGACCGGATCTCCGTCGAAGGTGGCATGCTCTACAGCCCCTCAATCAGCGAACGTGGCGGGCACACCAGTTACAGTCTTGGCGGGGTTACCGCAGACGTCCTCTTCCATCTCTTGAAGAAGGATTACAAGTTTGACCCTTACCTCACAGCAGGCGGAGCATTCCTCTTCTCGAATGGCGACACCTTAGCTGACCAGGAGAGCTTTGGCTTCATCGCCCCTCGCGTGGGTGTTGGACTGGCTTATCACATCAACGACAACCTCGCGGTTCGCGCTGAGGGTAAGACGGGTATCCAGCCTGCAGCATCTGATACGGATGACGGCATCATCACCACAGTAGAACTCGGCATGCTCTACCGTTTTGGTGGCAACGAAAAGGCGAGTGCCCCTGTCGAAGCGCCTGCCTACAACCCCGCCCCTGGCATCATAATAGATGCGACACCTGAAGGCGCTCAGGACGTGATGATCCTTGAAGTCTACATCAACTTCGACTATGACCAAACCGTCATCAAGCCAGAGTACACTGCAGCTTTAAACGAGATCGCCCGTGTGATCAAAAAAGCTACGGTCAAGAATCCGAATGTGACTGTCTCTGTGGAAGGTCATGCGGATCGCCGTCACAAATCCCTAGCTTCTTACAACCAGAAGCTTTCGGAGCGTCGCGCAGAAGCCGTCAAGGGTTATCTAACGAGTACAGGTTGCGAAGGCCAGAAAATGTCGACCGTAGGTTACGGTTTTGAACGTCCGAAAGTACCGCATGATCTTGTCAACGGCACACCTGAAAATCGCCGCGTGGATGTCTTCATCCATGGCGTCGGCGATGAAGCCAGCCGTAACGAGCTGCGTAAGAAATAGTCTCACAGGACGACACCAAATTTAGGCGTGATTCAATTCAGTTGAGTCACGCCTCTTTTATTTCCGCCATGAAAAAGATTCTCTGCCTCGGCTTAACCCCTGCTCTCCAACGCACACTCCTCTTTGACGCACTCACTACCAACAGTGTCAATCGCGCAACGCGTGTCATTGAGAGCGCCGCTGGAAAGGCTCTTAATACCGCACGAGCCCTCTCTACGCTATCCATGCCAGCAGAAGTGGCAGGACTTAACGGCGGCTCAACCGGGCGCAAAATAGAGGCCTTTCTGAAGAAGTATGGCGTGGAGTCCGTGCAGACAACAATGAAGGCTGAGACCCGCATCTGTACGACGTTGATTGATCTAAAGCAGGGAACCATCACTGAACTTGTTGAAGAGGCGCCGGACCCGGGTGAAGGTACGCTCAGGCGTTTTAAGCAAGCAAACCTGAAACGTCTCGCAGAAGCTTCGGCATTAGTCATCAGCGGAACCTTGCCCCCGTTTGCAATCGAGACGTTCTATCGGCCCTTTGTCCGTGAAGCAATCGCACGACGACTCCCTGTCATCATCGACTCCCATAAAGCCCCTTTACTTCATCTGCTGCCAGAGCGACCTTTGCTGGTGAAACTTAACTGGCACGAACTGGAAACAACTTTCCAGCATACACTCAAGACGGAGCAACAACTCAAGCGCGACATGAAGGAGCTCGTGGCCTTAGGCGCCCAGAACGTCGTCATTACCCAAGGCGCAAAGGCTGCCTATCTCCTGACACAGGAAGGTTCGTTTCATCGCCTGCTTCCACCTCAGCTCGCAGAGGTGGTGAATCCAATCGGGAGTGGCGACTGCACGACCGCAGGCCTTGTCTGTAAACTCATGCACGGGAAACCGCTCTCTGACGCGCTTGCCTTTGGACTTGCCTGTGGGACAGCTAATGCCATGACCCCTACCCCGGCGGACTTCGATCCGAAGCTCGCCACCCGACTCTATAAAAAGATCCGGATGGAGAGCTTAGACTAGAGTATGTTAATTAAATGTGTAGTCCCTCACAGAGGCATCCACCTTCGCGAATACGCCTACGGTGGACAAGCTGAGGGCACAAAGAAATATGTATCCTGAATGATAATGACCTTCTATCTTGCCCTGTTCCACAGATAAATGATGTTTCTATTGGATTTCTCCGTGAACTCTGTGCCTCTGTGAGAAAAGCAAAAAAAAGGCGACCTGCGTCTAAAACGCAAGCCGCCCTTTTTTTATTCTCACCTTGGGGGTCGGGATTCTTACTTCGTCGCCAAACCCAGGAACTGCTGAATCACAGGCGAGAACTTGAGGATCACCGGCGTGAAGACGATCGCGACCATGCTCATCAGCTTGATCAGGATGTTCAGGGAAGGACCGCAGGTATCCTTACAAGGATCACCCACCGTGTCACCGGTCACTGCTGCGCCATGCACAGAATTCTTAGTGCCATCCGGCAGTTTCTTGCCGCCGTAGTTGCCCTTCTCAATATGCTTCTTTGCGTTATCCCAGGCGCCACCTGCATTGTTAAGCAGACACGCCAAGGAGAAACCTGCGGTCAAGCCGCCTGCAAGAAGACCCATAATTCCAACAACACCTAAAACAAGCCCTGTTGCGACAGGAACAAAAATAGCCATCAGTGCGGGCAGGAGCATTTCACGTTGGGCACCCTTGGTCGAGATCGCCACGCAACGCGCGTAGTCGGGCGTATCCGTCCCCTTCATAATGCCGGGTTTTTCACGGAACTGGCGGCGGACTTCATCCACCATCGAACCTGCTGCACGGCCCACAGCCTTCATGGTCAGCGCACAGAAGACAAAGGCCATCATCGCGCCAATGAACATGCCGCAGAGCATAAAGGGATTCATAATGGTCAGATCCAGATAGTTCACGAAGAAACGAAGCTTATCTGTGGCTGCCGTGTAGGCGTTCATATCAAAAACGACTTCGCCCTTGGCCGCCAGCTTACGCATCCAGACATCCACTTCCTGAATCTCTGCCGCAAGCAGTGCCATAGCTGTCAGCGCTGCAGAACCGATTGCAAATCCTTTGCCCGTGGCAGCAGTCGTATTACCCAGCATGTCCAGGTTGTCCGTACGTTCACGCACATGAGGAGGCAGGTGGGACATTTCAGCATTACCGCCTGCATTGTCTGCGATCGGACCATACGCGTCGGTCGCGAGGGTGATGCCCAGCGTCGCCAACATGCCGACTGCGGCAAAGGCGATACCGTAGAGTCCCGCTGCTGTGTCATGGAAACCACCGGTCAAACCAAACGCCACCAGGATAGCCATCACCGTGGTCAGCACAGGGATCATCGCGGACATCATGCCGACGGCCAAGCCATCAATAATCACGGTCGCGGCGCCCATGGTCGCCTGCTTGGCAACACTCTTGGTCGGTGCATATTCATCCGAGGTATAGTATTCGGTTGAGTAACCAATGATGACACCGGCCACCAGACCAGCGATCACAGCACCGCAGATACCCCAGGTGATAATATTCACCGCGGCAAGAACTGCCGCCGCGACAACGATCAGGGCTGAACTTCCCCACGTTCCTAAACGAAGCGCCTTGAGGAGGGTCATCATGCTCGCCTTGTCGTCATTACAACGTACCGCAAACATACCGGCGATCGAGAGAACAATACCGATACCCGAAAGAATCATCGGCGCAATAACCGCATTCACGCCACAGAAGGTTCCGGCCACAACTGGCAAGCAAGCGCCCAGCGCCGCGGTCGAGAGGATCGCTCCGCAATAGGATTCATAGAGGTCAGCGCCCATACCGGCCACATCACCCACGTTATCACCTACGTTATCCGCGATCGTCGCAGGATTGCGAGGATCATCCTCAGGAATTCCGGATTCGACCTTGCCGACGAGGTCAGCGCCGACATCCGCAGCCTTTGTGTAGATACCGCCACCCACACGGGCGAAGAGCGCCTGAGTTGAAGCGCCCATACCGAAGGTCAGCATGGTCGTCGTGATCTCCACGAGCTTAGAAGAGGGATCCATTCCCGGATGGACCAGCCAGAGGCTCCCAAAAATATTTCCCATGCCGGACTGCATGTTCGCCGCGGTGTAGACCCAGCGATCCAGAATCCAATACCAAATCGAGATGTCGAGCAGTCCGAAACCGACCACGACCAACCCCATCACCGCGCCGGAGCGGAAGGCGACCTGCAGGCCGCGATTCAAACTCTCGCTCGCGCCCTGAGCCGTACGTGAAGAGGCGCTCGTCGCAGTCTTCATTCCCAGATACCCGCAGAGGCCCGAGAAGAAACCACCTGTCAGAAAGGCGACAGGAACAAAGGGGTTCTGAACCCCCATCGCCGCAAGAATGCCAAAGAGGACAACCAGAATGGCAAAGACAAGTCCTACGCGCGTATACTGCTGGCGCAAATAGGCCATCGCCCCTTCACGCACATAGCCAGCGATTTCCTGCATGCGCGCATTGCCCGGGTCCGCCTTCATCATTGCCTTGTAAAAGACCCAAGCCATGACCAACGCCAAGAGGGAGGCAATCGGAGCGATTGCCCAGATGGCTGGGGTACCACAGACCACCAATGATTTTGACCCCACTTCTACTAATGCTGATCCAACTTCTTGTGCCTGGGAGACCCCAGCCACAACCAGACTCGACAGTGCTACTGTCCATTGACTCTTGTTCATATCCTTTGCACTCCTTTTGAAACTCTCAGAAACTCAATTTTTCACGTCATGATGGTAAAAAAAAGACGCTCGTCATTTCTGTGAAAAATTTAGAGCAATTTTACTATATCTTATTTTTGCGCAACCCGTCAAGCGCATAAGAGAATAAAAAACGGCTTTCGCGCTTCATCCCCTATTTGCGCTCGGGCAACCTTTTTTACAGATTCAGAAAGAGTCGTTGCGTCCCTGCAGAGGCAAGGCAGGCCCCCCACCCAATAGTAAAAAGGAGGTCCCCATATAAAGCATGCTCAAGAGTCGAGAGCCCAAGGGAACCCGTGCGCCGATAGGTCTGGAGAAAGATGAGTCCTCCTGGGAGGGTGAAGGCCAAAGCCCAAACATTGTTAAAAGGAATATGCGCCAGGCAAAAGACAAGTGTTCCAATCAGCAGGGAGACTTGAGGCGAGGAGAAGGCTTGGGCATAACGACGTTCATAAAGCGCGCGATAGACCAGTGCTTGCGGAAAAACAGATAAAAGTGGGTAGGCAATGACTATTATCCCCCAAAGCCCCAAGCTTTTGCGTGGCAACCAGAAAAGCAACTCTGGACGATAAAAGTAAAGCGCCACAACTAAGAAAAGCGCTACCCCTGCGAAGCGAAGAGAGATGAAGATAAGCTCGTTACGGAGATTTAAGGTTGAGCTAACAGAAGGCGACGTACGATTTCCCTTGCCATACCGAAGGAGTGTCCAAGCAAAAACAGCGCCCAACCAAAGCACTGGCAAAAGCATATCCTGTACTTTTGTCACCCACAACAAAAGGGGAAGCCCCAGATAAAAAAGCAAATATTCTATAAGTCGCATACACTTAACGTCGCATGGTCAGCGAAAAGGCATAATGATCATGTCGATAAACACCTCTCGCAAACTCAATCGGGCTTGATGAACTGCACGTATAGGTCAAGCGTAAGCTTACCATACTCGTACTCTAGTCTTACCTATTTTTAGCGGGGGGTGCCTGGCGGTAGGATGAACTCTTAGGCCATGTCGCTGGATCAGCATACAGGTTGTCCGTGTCTTTCAATTCCTTCTGAAGCCTTGCCAGTTCTCGCTTCAACTCCTGAACAACAGCCTGAGCCTCCGGCTTGTCATAGATGTTATGAAGTTCCGCAGGATCTTTCACCAGATCATAACATTCCCACTGGTCCTTGCCATCAAAACAGATCAACTTATGCGTTGTTGTACGCACTCCGAAGTGGCGAGCTGTATTATGGTCTCCGGGAGTATGGTAATAGCGATAATACATGCTGGTTCGCCACTGGGCTGGTGCTGTTCCATCGAACAAGGGCGTGAGGCTGACGCCTTGCATCTCTGCAGGCACTTTCTCACCTGCCAATGACAAGAAGGTCGGGGCGAAATCGCAGTTCACGCAGATCGCATCCTGCGTGGAACCGGCTTTAATGTTCTTTCCCCATCTGACCAAGAAGGGCATTTTCAGGCTCTCTTCATACATAAACCGTTTGTCGTACAGTCCATGATCCCCCAGGAAGAAACCCTGGTCACTGGTGTAGATGACCACCGTGTCATCCAAGATGCCCTCTATTTCTAGGAACTTCAACATTTCGCCCACACTCTCATCCACACTTTCAATGCAGGCGAGATAATCCTGCATGTAGCGTTGATAACACCAGCGTGTCAAAGCATCCCCTGCCAATCCCTCAGGGTACGGCCCTTTGACATCCCGCTTGTTGAGATTGAGGGCAATGCTTTGCTTCTGCTCACGAAGTGCATCGGTACGCCCCTCATAGGTATCAAAGAGGGTCGCAGGTTCCGGAATAGTCTTAACACGCCACTTCTTGGCGACCTCCTCCTTCGGCTCCCAGGAACGATGAGGCGCCTTATGGTGCATCATCATAAAGAATGGCTTATCCTTCGGACGCGCCTTCAAATCCGCAATCGCTAACTTTGTGATCACCTCGGTCACATACTCGCCCTGATATTTCTTAGACCCTTCGCGCGTGTACAGGACAGGGTCATGGTAGTTCCCTTGCCCCGGCAAGATCTCCCAGTGATTAAAGCCCTGCGGATCAGTCCCCAGATGCCACTTGCCGATCATGGAGGTATAATAGCCAGCCTTTGACATACGATGGGCCACCGTGACCTTGTTCGTGTCGAGCGCATTAAAGACGGGAACACCGTTGATATGACTGTATTGCCCTGTCAGGATGGTCGCACGGCTTGGCGTGCAGATCGAATTCGCTGCAAAGACGTGGTTGAACTTCATCCCCTCTTTGGCCAAACGGTCAATATGGGGCGTCTGGATAAGTTTATCGCTGTACGCGCTGATCGCATGAGCAGCATGGTCATCCGACATGACAAACAGAATATTGGGACGCTGCTGTGCCGCAAATGTTCCCATGGAGCAACACGCTAAAATGGCTACGATGCTTTCACGACATCTCTTCATCTCTTTTCCCCTCTATTCTGCTTTGGCATAAAAGCTTATCACACCTCCCGCACAAAGGTGAACCTGATTTTTAAAAAATCCCCTTGCTTCAACAATCCCAAACAGCAATAATTAAAAGATGAAATTTCTGCGAGCCAAACTGACGCGCCTGCTGGTGGATACCTTTGCGAGCGATGACCGCCGCATTGAACATGCCTTGAGCGTCCTGCGCACGGCCGAATCGATGCTCGAATCTTATCCGGGATGTGATCCGGAGATTGTCATGGCCTCCGCCCTCCTGCATGACATCGGCATCAAGATGTCTGAGGAAAAACACGGCTACAACAACGGCGTGACGCAAGAGCAATATGGCCCGCCTGTGGCAGAGGGGCTACTCGTGTCCATCGGCTTTCCTCCGGACAAGATCGAAATCGTAAAGAACATCATCGGCAATCACCATTCGCCTTCCCGATACGACTACCTGGAGTTGGCGTTACTGAAAAAGGCGGATCAGATTGTGAACAGAAATGAAGAAGGCCACTAAAAAGCCAATTTCGAACTTCAAGCTTCTTATCCCCATAAATCATGTTACTATCTACAGATGTTTCCAACAGAAAGCAGTGACAGACCTATGAATGAATTGAATGAAACGACACGCTCCATCAAAAAGCGGAAACTGATTATCTGGGGTGTCAGGCAGGTATTATCCGCCGGGCTTGTCTTTTATGTTGTAACTAAATGGCCAAACATGACATGGCTCATACCGGTCTGGCTCCTTGTCGCAGCAGCCTCGCTCATCGCCCTGATTGTAATGTTTCGCAAGATTGAAGAGAAAACATCCGACTTCGATACCCTCATGCAAGAGATTGACACGAACAATAAGATGTGACCGAGTGACTGATTGAGGGTGAAAACATTTCTGTTGCGCCAATTTATCATTATTGATATATTGATGCCATGGATTTAGAAGACTTAGTCCGTTTAACAAGTGATCTCCCCTGCTTTCAAACCTCCTATTTGAGTGCCGGAACATCACTGCCACAGGTACGTCTTCAATTAGACCGGTGGGAAAAGGCAGGTAAAGTTATTAAGATTGCTAAGAGCGTGTACACCCTGGCCCCGCCCTACATCAAGATTAACCCATCGCCCTTCGCAATCAGTTCGCTCCTCCGTCCATCATCCTATATCTCCTTGCAATCCGCCCTTGCTTTTTATGGCTTGATTCCCGAATACGTTCCCGCCACCCTTGCACTGACAACCGGGCGCCCTTGGGAGATTCAATCTCCGTGCGGACGCTTTGTTTTCCGTCATATCAAGCCCGCGCTCTTCTTTGGATACACGCAGCACATCGTAGAGCGTCAAACCTGCTTTCTTGCCACACCTGAAAAAGCGTTGCTTGACCTACTGTATATGACGTCAAACTCGGCGACACCTTCTTATATCGCTGAGTTACGAATCCAGAACTGTTCTCAGCTCAATTCCGACAAACTCACTGCTCTCGCAGCGCAGATGAAGAGTAAAAAAATAGACCGTGCACTCCCACTCGTGCTGACGTTTTTAAACAACCATGACGAAGGATATACCGTATGAAAGAACATCTTAAAACGCTTCTGCAGCACTGTGAACACACGCATCAAGCCCGTTGTATCCTCCGAGAGTACCTGCAAGCCCGGACACTGGAATTTCTGCAATACAAGGGCGCCTTTGCAAATTGGGCCTTTGTCGGAGGCACTGCACTTCGGTTTCTTTACAGCCTCCCGCGCTTTTCAGAGGATCTTGATTTTTCAGCGACAAAAGAGTCGAGTGAAGCGGATTTTGTGGATTACCTCCGCGCGGTGAAACTAGGCTTTGAACGCGAACTCTACGCTGTGGCGATCAAGGCGAAACCTGAAAAGACGGTGCAATCCGCTTTCCTCAAGTTCCCGGGTCTCCTCCATGAGCTAAACCTCTCTGGCCAGGAATCTGAGGTCCTTTCCATAAAAATTGAAGTGGACACCCATCCGCCCAAGGGCTGGACATGCGAAAACACGGTGGTTCGCCGTCATAGTATGCTGAACCTGAATCACTACACAAAGCCTTCCCTTCTTGCAGGCAAAGTGCATGCGCTTCTATCCCGAAGCTATACAAAAGGACGAGACTATTATGATCTGTTGTGGTACCTCACAGGACAGGAGCAACTCGAACCCAATTTTATTCAACTCAATAACGCGCTTTTACAAACAGGCTGGAATGGCCCCGCGCTGCATTTAGGCAATTGGAGAGCACTGCTCGTTGAACGTGTGAACACGACTGACTTCAAGAAAGTCGTTGAAGATGTTGACCCTTTTCTTGAGAAAAAAGAAGAAAGCTCCTTGCTGACTCAAGCAAATTTTATAAAGCTGCTTTCATCAGGCCTCACGCCTCCACCCTCTGTCTAATTCCCCCGTCCCCTATTCGAGTATCCCTTTCGTGAAACACATAGGGAAAGACATGGTATACCCATCGCCGCCCCAGCAAAGGGGAACGGGTTTTCCAACCCGTTGACCACGGACTGGAAAGTCCGTGCCCCTGTGTTTTTTACACTTCTTCACATTTCGCTTGTTTTGCAACCCCAAACAGCAATAATCACCTTTAACTTTTAACTTTGTCCCTCAGGCGGCGAAGTTGGCCTGAGACCGAGAGCTTCTGCATTGGGCTCATCTTGTCCACGAGCAAAATCCCGTTCAGATGATCCACCTCATGTTGGATCGCACGAGCGAGCAATCCCTTGGCTGTCACGGTCTGGCGATGGCCCTTAACATCCAGATAGGTAACCGTGACTTGGTTTGCGCGCGTGATCGGCGCACCGATATCGGGGAAGCTCAAGCACCCCTCGTCATTGCGTTGTTTGCCTTCACTCGCCAAGATCTCGGGATTGATCATAGCAAGCGGCATCCCGATGGAAGCATTGTCAGCGCGGCACTCTTCCTTCTCGGCCTCTAGGGGCACATCGATCACACAGAGCGCTTCTGTACGCCCAACTTGTTCAGCGGCGAGGCCGAGTCCCCGTGCGGCATACATGGTCTCCAGCATATCTTTTGCAAGCTTGCGTACCTCATCAGTTACCTCAGCGACCGTAACCGCTTTTTGCCGCAACACCTCGACGCCAAATGTCACAATCGGATAGATCATAATGTCTCCTTCACCTCCAACAAGCCCTCTTTCAAGCGTCGCTTGAGTCCCATGCCCTCCGGTATCCGTCCTGCTTCAAGATAGATATCTGCAAGACCATACGCATACTCCCTGTTTTTCCACTTGGTCAACAGACAAGCCCGTTCCGCCAGCTTAATCGCCTGCGTAAAATCACGTTTGGGGCGGCCATTCAATGCGACCCCTTTTGCAAAGAGAAACAAAACATGCGCATCCGCTGGCTTTTTAGAGAGCAAATATTGATACTGGCGATCAGCCTCCTCATAATGGCCAGCCGTCAACGCCGCCTGCGCCAAGTCGAGACGATACTGTTCCTGCTCGGGCGCATAGCCTGCCGCACGCGCAAACGCAAGGTAGGAGTTTTCTGCTTCACCCAACGCACGCAGACAGTATCCAGCACCATGATGATAACGAGCTTTGGAAGGCGAGAAGGAGATCAAGCTTTCATAGCAAAGCAGAGATCCTTTGTAATTTCCGATTGCAATGCGACGGCGAGCCTCCATATCCAAGTGATCCATGGTTTGAAAAACAAGCAGATCTTGTTTACAAACACTCATCGCAGCACGTATGGCTGCGAGAGAGGCATCTCGATTGCCTTGCATGCCTTCGGTAAGTGAATGGATTGCTAGGCCGCGAGCATCCCGTGCCTCGTTGATGAGCTTCCAAATGTCCACATACAAATCCACATCCATCTGACCGCCTAAAACCCAGGGTGCCTTCGAGTCACGCCCTTTCTTGCAAGCCGGCGAGACCATGTTTTCTCCCCGAATGATACGAAGGGGGACTTTCCAAGAGGAGTCAGTAGCTTGCCCTGCCCGCTCCTGTACCCACGCCTTGAGCCCTTTTGTATCATAAACCATACAGGCGAGGGCGGAAGGCAAGGTAATATTTCCTGCTCGAACCCATTCACGGAAGGTCGCTTTACGTTCAACGAAAGCGTTTAGCACATCGAGAGGAACCTTGAGTTCGCTTCCGCCACCCAACAGGACCCAGTCCGCTGCACCGGTGTTCCACAGTTGCACGCCAGGGAAGACAGAAAGGAACGTGCGGGCTATCTCGGCAAAGTTTGCCTCGGAGAGTCCACGACCATCAATACGAATCGCCACAACCCCCTCTTCAGTCAACGCACACCGATAATTTTGAAGCGCACGGGCTGAGAGCCACTGGCCACTGCCCATAACCCACGAAGGAGGAGGAGCTACAAAGACAATGTCACATTTTCCGCGCAAGCTTTGAACGTCGCTTGACTTAAAACAGGACTGTTCCTCTGGCGTGAAAAGCGGATTTTCCTTCACAAGCGCGGTGCTCGCGCGGGCCTCTGGGGCCACCAGAAGCTCAAGGCCACCCAGTCGAACAAATGTGGCGAGATAGACCCCTGCCTCTTCTCCGACGAGTAAAACCTTCTTTGCCGCCGGATGAAGCATCAGAGGGGCCAGCGCCGTCATGGTCCGGGAGGCTACAAAACGGTGTTCAAAAATAAGCGGCCTGCCATCCAAGGCGCCAACCCAACCATAATCCGGATCTTGGTACTGGGTCACGGTATGTTTGCGCGTGTAATCCACCCGCAAGGGTACCCCTTGCGCAAAGCCACTGTCCCGACAGGCCAGCCGTCCAAAAAAGCCATTCGAAGAGAGTGGATTATCCCACGTACGAGGCAACACCAAGATCGCAAGGGTTGCAACCAGAACAAGCGGAAGCGTGGCAGAGAATATCCAAGCAAAGGAGAAGCTCTTACTCTTTCGCATGACATTCACACCCGACAAGACCGCGAACGCGACAACACAGAGGCGCAAGAGGGCTTCTGGCGACTGACGACCTGTCACGTCAAATATCATCCCTGCAGAAATAGCACCGATTATGCACAGGAGCATCTGCGTACTCGCATTGACTGCCGAAGCCCGAAACGATCTGCCCCGCCCCAAAAACATCACGAGCAAGAGAACCAGTGGCAGGGTTATTGTGAGCAAACCGGTTTTAGCCAGTTGCACGAGATAGATGCCGAGGGAGCGATTTGCACTCAGAAGAAAGTGCGTCCACCCATTCTTGAGCCAGCGCTCGAGCACTAAGAGGAGAATAAGATAGAGAGCCATGAGAAGGCTGAGCAGCACGAGCAGGAAAGCATTCCAGCCCATCTTCCGCCGCGCCAACCAAGAGAGACCGCTCCCAAGCAGTAACCCCACCCCTAGTGCAACCCATACTGTTGTAGAGGCGTAAACCGTCTGCCCCGCCAATGTCAGCAACGTCCGAGTGCCTAAGGACAAAACAACGCCACCTAAGACCGCCATGACGATCCCTTGAGCCACCCCGATCTGTTTTTCGTATTTCATCATGTGGCTATAACTTAGCGATGCAAATCCGCACCTGATGCCCATTCAAGTCGCAAGGCTCCACTGGGAGCGTTTCAGCAAAGGATAATGCCTCGCACAATGTCTCGGTCTTGATGTACTCCGTATACTTCGTAACCGCGGCAACAAGGTCTGCATCTCCTGCAACCGCCAGCGCAATACGTTGGATTACCTCAAAATCAGCCTCCTTGCGCATGTTTTGAATGCGACTCACAAACTCACGCGCCAGTCCCTCCTGCATCAACGCAGGGGTCAACGCGGTCTCAATACCGACCAGCACATCGCCCTCGGTAGCAACGACCATCCCCGCCTTGGGCGTCCGCTGAACCACCACATCTTCAGAGGTTAAGGTAAAGCCACTTCCTGTCTCTGCTTCAAGGATCACATCCTTACCTGCTACAAGCAGAGCAGACTGGGCGGATGAAAGCTTGGCAATCGCTGCAGCGACAGTCTTCATCTGTGCACCAAAGCGCGGGCCTAACTTTTTAAAGTCAGCCTTCACCGAGACATCCGCCATGACGGTTTCATCGCTACCATAAACAACAGCTTTAATGTTTAGTTCATCCGTAATCAAGTCTTCAAAACCTGTGAGCAACTTGCGCACATCAGGATTATTGGAGACCACATGAATCACCGAGAGGGGTTGCCGTACCTTTAGATCGTTTTCTGTCCTAAGTTGGCGTCCCATCTTGACCACGGTCTGCACAAGTGCCATGCAACGTTCCAATTTCTGGTCGCGCGCAGCCACATTGGCCGTCGGGAAGTCACACAAATGCACGGATTCCGGCATGGAAGCACCCTTGAGGTTGCGATAGATCGCCTCACTGATAAAGGGCGTGAAGGGCGCAGCAACCTTGCTGAGTTGCACCATCACGTAGCGCAGGGTGCGATAGGCCTGCATCTTGTCATCGTCATTCTGCGACTTCCAAAAACGGCGACGCGAACGACGGATGTACCAATTGGTCAAATCTTCGATGAAGTTCACGAAGGGACGCACCGAGCGTTGCAAATCGTAATCGTCCATGGCTTCGGTGACCTCGCTGACAAGCGTCTCGAGTGACGAGACGATCCAGCGGTCCAGCACGTTCGTGCTGCTCGGTGTCGCCACTTCCGTCTCATTGAAACCATCCACATTCGCATAGGTTACAAAGAAGCTGTAGGCGTTCCACCACGGAATCAGCAAGTCACGCAGAATTTGTTTCACGCCAGCTTCTGAGAAGCGCAGATTCTCTGCACGCACCACGGGCGAATAAATCATATAGAGTCGCAACGCATCTGCACCGTAGTCATTCAACAGGTGGTTCGGGTCTGGATAGTTCTTTAGACGCTTAGACATCTTCTTGCCGTCCTCGGCCAAGACCAGTCCGTTCACAACGACATTTTTAAAGGGCGACTTGTCAAAGAGGCAGGTTCCGAGCACCATCAGCGTATAGAACCAGCCGCGTGTCTGGTCAAGTCCCTCAGCAATAAAGTCCGCCGGGAAGAACGAGTTGATGTCTCCATTCTGTTTTGCATCTCCTCCCTCCTCCTTACTACCTTCTACCTTCTTGAAGGGATAGTGCTGCTGGGCATACGGCATGGAGCCAGATTCGAACCAGCAATCAAGCACTTCAGGGGTACGACGATAGGTTTTGCCATCCTTATGAATGAGTATCTTATCGACAAAATGTTTATGCAGATCCGTAACCTTTTCGCCGCTCAGTGTCTCGAGTTCGGCCACGGAACCGACACAGATCGTATCCTCTGAGTCCTTTTCGTTCACCCAAACCGGGATGCACGACCCCCAGAAGCGGTTACGGCTGATATTCCAGTCGCGCGCTTCCTTGAGCCAATTACCGAAACGCTTGTCGCCTACATAGGCCGGCATCCAGTGGACACTGTCATTGTTTGCGGAGAGCCGGTCGTGGAGATCCTCGACACGCACATACCAGGCCTCGATCGCGCGGTAAATCAACGGCGTATCGGTGCGGTCACAGAAGGGGTAACTATGAACAATCGTTGTCTGATGAACCAACTTACCTTCCTGCTTCAGACGGCGAATCAGGTCCTTGTCGCAATCCTTGCAGAAGCGTCCGGCATACTCTGGCAACTGGTCTGTAAAGTTACAGGCCGCATCCAGAGGATCAGCGATGACGAGCAGGCCGCTCTCCTTGCACACACGGAAGTCATCCTCACCATAGGCTGGCGCCATGTGCACGAGGCCAGTACCATCGCCTGTACTGACAAAAGCATCGTTCAGCACACGGAAAGCCCCCTGCTCTGAATACTTTGCAAAGTAGGGGAAGATCGGCTCGTAGGTCCATCCTTTGAGTTGCGAACCCTTGATCGTCGCAACAAGCGTATACTCCTCGGCCTTTTTGTAGTAAGCAGCAAGACGCGCCTCGGCCATCACATAAGAGACCTGGCTGGCAGCGTCACGCACGACAACATAATCAATCTCAGGGCCTGCACAGATCGCCAAGTTCTCGGGCAACGTCCAAGGCGTCGTGGTCCAAATGAGCAAATAGGTGTCCCCATACGCAGCGGGTGCCCCTGACAATACCTTGGCACGCACGGTCACCGCAGGATCTTGAACATCCTTGTAATTGTTGCCAGCTTCAAAGTTGCTCAGCGGGGTGCTGAGCTTCCAGCTATAGGGCATGATGCGATAGGACTTGTAGACACGCTTCTGTTCCCACAGTTGCTTGAAGACCCACCAGATGCTCTCCATGAAGTCTGGATCCATGGTCTTGTAATCGTTATCAAAATCAACCCAGCGGCCCATACGCGTGACAGTTTTACGCCATTCTTCGACGTACTTCAACACCATGGAGCGGCATTGTTCGTTGAAGGTGTCAATGCCCAGCGCGCGGATCTCATGCGCACCTGTGACACCCAGAGCTTCCTGGGCAAGGGCTTCGATCGGCAGTCCGTGGCAGTCCCAGCCAAAGCGGCGTTCCACATGATAACCGCGCATG
>Ga0247841_10004506_pt1 | contig 23827 bp, 21 predicted proteins | sample LaCruzMarch2015__2_FD_192410 | JGI IMG/M metagenome (GOLD analysis project Ga0247841, IMG submission 192410) | Freshwater microbial communities from meromictic Lake La Cruz, Castile-La Mancha, Spain - LaCruzMarch2015_18m | ecosystem: Environmental > Aquatic > Freshwater > Lake | place: Spain... | reverse complement strand
TGGCCTTTCAGCCAGGAAGAAAAAAATAAGCTCGGCAAAGTATTCATCTTAGTCAGCCTGATTGTGGCGCTAGGAGCAATTTTAGAGAGATTTTTGCCGTCTCATTATTGGCAAATGATTGGGCTTAGTTATGATTTCGGTTACGGTAACTTTATGGTCGGCAATTTTTTCCGCAGCCTTTCGTTTCTTGGCGGTCCGAATCAGCTCGGCTCGTATCTTTTGCCGGCTTTCTTCATTGCCTTATTCAATCTGAATAAATTGTTATCCAGCCGAAAATCTCAGTGTTTTGTATTGATCACGCTGTTTCTGGGCATATTCCTATCAATGTCGCGGGCGGCATTTATCGGTTTGGCCTTTGGTCTGCTGATATACATAATATCGGTAAACATAAAACGCTGGAAAATATTATTAACCGTTGTATTCGGTTTGTCCCTATTAATTTTATTTTCTTATCAACTCTACAATTCGTCTTTAATTTTCAAAGATTTCATCATCCATGGTCAGTCCCAGTTCTTGCATTTGACAGCACTTCAAAGTTCATGGCAATATTTCAAAGAATTGGATATCTTTGATAAAATTTTTGGCATAGGGCTCGGAACAGCCGGGCCTTTGGCAGTTAAGTACGGGGAAGGAATCGTCTCGGAATCATGGTTTTTTCAGATTATATTCGAGATGGGGGTAGCCGGATTCATTCTCTGGCTGACATTATTTGTTTTAATATTAATTGGGCTCGTCCGAAAAAAGATGTTTGGCTTGTTTTACGCCCTGATATCCGTTATTATCACTTCATTGTTCCTGCATACATTAGCCGACAATCCTGCTTTGTCGTACTCATTATTCATCTTGATCGGACTATCACTAAATCATACAAAATATGAAGAAAATACTAATTGACCCCACTTCGGTTGCCACGGCGACCTTCGTTAGGGGCAAGTGGCCTACACTATTCGCTAAAAAGGAACCCTAATGGCTAGGATATTAATCGACGGGAGATTTGTCGGAGTAGGCGATTCGATTTCGCGATATGTCTTGGAGCTGACCAACGGCATCGTAAAGCTTGATCATGAAAATCAGTACACTCTGCTGGTTCGTCCTGTTGGCGAGAAAAATATCGAGAGATATCCTGATATTATAAATGCGCCTAATTTGCATATTGATGTTCTAGACATCCCGCATTATTCGTTGATCGAACAGACCAGATTGTTGAGCTATCTCAACAAAGAAAAGTTTGACCTCGTTCATTTCACTCAGTTCAACCACCCCGTCTTTTACCGGGGCAATTTTGTTACCACTATCCACGATCTGACTCTGATCGGACATTTGCACTATCATAATTTTTTGAAGCAACTTGCTTACAACACAGTTATGAGAGACGCGGTCAAGCGCTCTTCAAAAATTATCTCCATCTCAAAATTTACTGAAAAGGACGTGATTGAGTATTTTGGCACACCAAAAGACAAATTCTCGATTATTTATCACGGCATAGACCATGCCCGTTTCAACGGGCAAGTCAAAAGTCAAAAAGCCTGTCCTGAGCTCGCCGAAGGATCAAAAGTCAAAAGTTTTAAGGAGAAATATCAGATTGACGGCGAGTACATTTTTTATGCCGGGATGTGGAAAAAGCATAAGAACCTTATGCGTCTCTTCAAGGCATATGAGCAATTTATAACCGGCTCTGCCACAGGCCACAAACTACCAACCACAAACTTGAAGCTGGTCTTGGCTGGCAAAGTCGACGAGAACGAGCCGGAGATAATTGCTGAAATAAAGAGAATCAACCAATCTTTAAATTCAAAATTCAATATTCCAGATTCTATTCTAACGATCGGCCATATTTACGACGAGCTCCCTGTGGCCTATGCTGGAGCGAAGCTATATGTCATACCGTCGCTTTCAGAGGGCTTCGGCTGGCCGCCGCTCGAGGCGATGGCTTGCGGCACGCCGGTGATTGCTTCGAAGGAATCCTGCATCCCGGAGATCCTTGGCGACGCGCCACTTTATTTTGATCCATATAATGTTGACGATATCGCCAATGCGATCACCAAGGTCGCATCTGATGAGAAATTACAAGCCGAGCTAACAAAAAAAGGCCTCGACCAAGTTAAGAAATACAACTGGGACGAGACCGCCAAGAAAACACTGAAAGTTTATAAAGAGGCACTCAACCATACGAATAAGAATTGAACGAATAACTAATAAATTTGTCATTCCGGACTTGATCCGGAATCCATGGGGCTCTTTTTTATTCCTAGAGGAAGGGAGTTCATTCCGGTGTCACCCCCTTCCTCTAGAAACTCTATCCTCGACACGGTATAAAAGTCGCCTCTTTTCATAAAAAACCACGACTCCCTTTGGTCGGCCTAAAGGCGAGTAGTTTTTTATGATGACGGGGCTTTTTTGTTTATTAAACGCAACGCGCCCACCCTGATAGGGGCGAGCTTGTGCGTGAGAGAACAATAATGACTCTATAACCCTTAACTATATCACATAAATTGCCAAATGTCAAGATTGAAGAGTGAGAGTGTTTGTGATAGATTACTCCTGAGTTCGTAAAGTCATCCCGAGCTTGCCGAGGGATCTCTCAGAGATCCTTCGTTTCACTCAGGATAACACGTGAACTGTTACTTTATAACTTTCTACTTGATAACTTTATAACTAAGTTGGGAGCAAAAATGTTCAATCTTGCGATTACGATTGCTTTGATCGCCAGCGCGATCTCAATCATTTACGGCCTATTTCTGGTCCTATCCGTCAACAAGAACGACGCCGGTAACAAGAAAATGACTGATATCGCCAAGGCGATTCAAGAGGGAGCGATGGCGTTTCTGAACCGCCAGTATTCGACTGTCGGCATGGTCGCCGCAGTATTGTTCGTAATTTTGCTCTACACTCTAGGCTGGAAAATTGCGCTTGGTTTCATGGTCGGAGCGGCCTTTTCCGCCCTGGCCGGCTATATCGGCATGAACGTCTCGGTTCGCGGCAATGTCCGGGTGGCCGAGGCTTCACGCAAAGGCTTGCCCTTCGGCATGGATCTGGCTTTCAAAGCCGGCACCGTCACCGGCTTGCTGGTGGTCGGCTTGGCTCTCTTGGCTGTCGCCGGTTATTACGCCTTGACCAAAGATCTGGAAGCCCTGATCGGGCTTGGCTTCGGCGGCTCTTTGATCTCAATCTTCGCTCGTTTGGGTGGAGGTATATTCACCAAAGCGGCCGATGTTGGCGCCGATCTAGTCGGCAAGGTTGAAGCGGGTATTCCCGAAGACGATCCGCGCAATCCGGCTGTGATTGCCGATAATGTCGGAGACAATGTCGGCGACTGCGCCGGCATGGCGGCTGATTTATTCGAAACTTACTCCGTCACTGCGATTGCCACCATGCTTCTGGGGCACCTTCTTTTCCCGAATTTCGAAAATGTCATTTTATATCCCTTAATCCTTGGCGCCGCTTCGATCGTTACCTCGATTGTCGGCAGTTGGTTTGTCAAACTGGGTAATAAATCGAAGAATATTATGGGCGCTCTTTATCGCGGCTTGATTGTGGCCGGTGTCTTGGCTGGTGTTGCTTTCTACTTCATCACTGATTGGATGATGAAAGACAACGGTTCGTATTCAGTTATGAATATCTACCTCGCTTCTCTAGTCGGTCTGGCTGTCACGGGGTTGATGGTTGTAATTACTGAATACTTCACTTCGACCAAATTTGCCCCCGTTAAATCGATCGCGCAGAGCTCGGTTACAGGTCATGGCACAAACATTATTACTGGTTTGGCCGTCTCGATGCGTTCGACCGCTATGCCGGTCTTGGTCATTGGCGCCGCTATCTTGGGCGCTTATTCACTGGCCGGATTGTACGGAGTGGCCGTGGCGGCCATGTCAATGCTCTCGATGGCCGGTATAGTAGTCGCAATTGACGCTTTCGGTCCGGTCGTCGACAACGCCGGTGGTATTGCTGAAATGGCCGATCTGCCTGAAGATGTCCGCGTCCACACCGATGCCTTAGACGCTGTTGGTAATACAACCAAAGCGGTGACCAAAGGTTATGCCATCGCTTCGGCCGGCTTGGCCGCCCTAGTGTTGTTTGCTGACTACACCGAGAAACTTTCTAGCGCTGGTACCCACTTCTCATTTGATCTCCGAGACCCCTATGTCTTAGTCGGTTTATTTATCGGCGGCCTTTTGCCCTATTACTTTGGTTCACTGGCGATGGAAGCGGTCGGCAAAGCGGCCGGCGCCGTTGTGACCGAGGTGCGCCGCCAGTTCAAAGAGATCAAGGGTATTATGGAGGGCAAAGCCAAGCCTGATTACGGGCGCGCCGTTGATATCGTGACCAAGTCAGCCATCCGCGAAATGGTCTTGCCGGCTGCCATCACAGTCGCTTCTCCTTTACTTGTCGGCTTTTTACTCGGTCCAGTCGCACTTGGCGGTTTCCTGATTGGTACGATCATCACAGGCCTTTTTGTCGCTATCTCGATGACCTCCGGAGGCGGGGCCTGGGACAATGCCAAGAAATATATCGAATCGGGTAGTTTTGGCGGCAAGGGTTCGTTTGCTCACGCCGCAGCCGTGACCGGTGACACTGTTGGCGATCCCTACAAAGACACGGCTGGTCCGGCTATTAATCCGGTGATTAAAGTCGTCAATATCATCGCCATGCTCATTGCCGCCACCTTGATTAAGGTCGAAGTGCCAAATACGGCCAAGATTGCGATCGTGGCCGCCCTGGTCATCGGTATCGCCGCTTGGATGATCTTGGGGACGAAAAAAGAAACAAAGAGCGCGAAATAATTGAAAAATTTCCTCCCCTCTTTGAGGGGAGGTTAGGTGGGGTGTGGAACGCTCAACAAAAATCTCGAATTTAGAAAAGCTCAAAGATAAAAGACAAGACTTGAGAAATAATCCGACCAGCCCAGAATCGTTGCTTTGGCAAAGACTGAAAGGTAAGCAACTCAGTGGTTTCAAGTTTCGCCGTCAGCACAGTATCGGGAACTTCATCGTAGATTTTTATTGTTCGGAACGAAAACTAGCGGTTGAGATTGATGGTGACTCACATTTTTCAGATTCGGGAAAATCTTATGATATTATCCGAACTGAGTATTTGAATAAAATGGGGATTAGCGTCATTCGATTTACAAATATTGATGTGACTAAGCATATCACCGGTGTGTTAGAGAAGATATTAATTGTTTTGCATCAGACACCACCCCCAACCCCTCCTCAGAGAGGAGGGGGAAAGTAGAACCGCATGAAAATAGAAAAACATTCTTCAGCTCATAAATTCATCCTAGACCGCATTGAGAGCGATAAAGCGGTTTTGATTGGCGAAGATAAAGCCGAGTTAATTTTGCCAAAGAAAATGCTCCCCACGGATGCAAAAGAGGGAAGCGTTTTATCACTTTCAATTTTTACCGACGAGTCGGAGACGAAGAAGCGCGAAAAAACGGCCAAGGAACTTCTAAACGAGATACTAAACGTTCACTAATGTGTCTGCCGGTTATGGTTTTATGTCAAATGGGACCCCCGTGAATCCAAAAAACCTTGTGAATAGTCATTCTGAGTGTTAGCGAAGAATCCAGCGAAGCGAATATATCATCTAATCGAGCTCAATACTTGAGCTCTAGATCCTTCATTTCATTCAGGATGACAAGCTGAGTTTTAGTTCTCGGATCAAATAATTACCAAAAAAGCTGGCCAAACGGTCTGCTTTTTTGGTAAAAATAACCAATGTATTTTTATTGAGCTGGTTGCTCGGGAGCTGGGGGAATTGGAGCTTCGGCGTCAGCATCGGGAGCTGGAGCCGCTGGAGCTTCAGTGTCAGGAGCAGCGGGAGGTGTCGCCATTGGGTCAGCAGGTACTGCTGTTTTGTCGTCGTCACACATTTGATCTCCTACTTTAATTGTAATTGTTTTTATTTTCTCCTATTAGTTGCTGGAAGTCAAACTATTAGGGCGGAAGCTCGAGACTATGATAGGATTGTTTTATGAAGGTGGATAAAATAATTCAAAATATTTTGGCTTTGGCTTTTGTCAAGGATTTTCCTAAGCGGTTCCCGAAAGGCTCGATCTATCTGGTCGGAGGAGCGGTTAGGGATATTATTATGGGTGTTGAACCTAAAGATGTCGATTTGGTTGCTGAAAATGTTGAATTTAATGATCTACACGATTTCCTTACGAAGCATGGCAAAGTTCAAATGATCAAAGGCCGGGCCTTTGGCGTCATCAAATTCAAACCTGATCAGTGTCATTGCGAGGAGCAAAGCGACGAAGCAATCTTTTCAAGAGTAGATCGCCACGCCAGCCGGTCGAACGGCTTAGCTCGCGATGACAAGAAGGAGGTTCGTCTGATCTTTGATATCGCTTTGCCTCGAAGGGAGGAGTATAGCCCCGGTATGCGCAAGAAACACGCCCAAGTTGAACACAAAAATATCACTATTATTGATGATCTAAAGCGGCGTGATTTCACCATAAACGCAATGGCATTTGATTTGCGAGCGGTCATTGCGAGATCACAGAGTGACGAAGCAATCTATCTTGAAAGATTGCCGCGCCTTGGGAGTACCCAATGGCTCGCAATGACGATGCGAGACTCATTGATTGATCCATTTAGTGGCCTCAACGATATTAATAATAAGATCATCCGCGCTGTCGGTAACCCGGAGGAGAGATTTTTGGAAGATCCGACCCGGATTTTGCGGGCAATCCGCTTGGCGGTCAAATTGAATTTTTCTATTGAACCGGCAACGAAGAAAGCGATGATAAAGTTAGCCCCAGAGATTGTCAAGAAGTTCAAGGACGAAAAAGGCCGTTCATCCGAGCGAGTGTCGTATGAAATGATCGGGGCTGAATTTATCAAGACTTTCGATCTCGATCCTGAAAAAACGATTAATTTGTATGATAAAATCGGTCTTACGAAGTTAATATTTCCTGAAATCGATATGATGAAGGGGGTCAAGCAACCCGATATTTTTCACACTGAAGGGGACGTTTTCGAGCACACTTTATTAACTCTGAGAAATTTGCCGAAGAAGGCGACTTTGACCATCAAACTGGCGACCCTTTTGCACGATATCGGCAAACCAGTCACCTTTACCTCGGCCGAGATGACAGGCGACCGGATCAGATTTCACGACCACGACAAGATTGGCCAGGAAATGTCAGCTGACGTATTAAAAAGAATCAAAATGCCGAAAAAATTAATTGATGACATCGGCTGGTTGGTGCGGGAGCATATGAAAATATTTTTTGCTTTCCCCAAAATGAAAAAGGACAGGCAAAAGGCCTTGGTCCGTAACCCGCTTTTCGATCAATTAATGATTTTGGCCAGAGCGGACACGTTGTCCAGCTTGAGACCAAATGGCCGGCCTGATCTTGGCATCATGCCCAAGATCGAAAAGATTGTTGAATCAATTAGAAAAGAGGACCGGGAGAAACCGGTTGAAATTATCAACGGTCACGAAATAATTGAAATTATTCGGAAGACGAAACCAGGCTTTGACCCTGTCAAAGAGGGTAAAAAGATTGGAAAGCTTAAAAAAGAAATTAATTCAATGTATGATAGAGGAGAAATCAAAACCGAAGAAGAAGCGCTAGAATTGGCTGAAAAATGGGGAGGAAAAATATCAACAAGAAATTCGTAATCAGACGCGCCGCTTTGATTGCCGCCTGTATTTTGGTGGTCATTTTCCTGTCGATCGGAATCTATTCCGTCGTCTATGCTAATAAAGTGCTGCCAAATCAGTATTTGGGCGGTGAAAATATAAGCGGCAAAAACAAAGCCAGCTTATCTGATGAAATAAAGGCCAAGACAGAGCAAGCTTCAAATTCGACTATCACGCTCACAAATACCGATCAGAATAAGGAATATAAAATAAACTTGGTCGAGATAGGCCTCAATTATGACCCAGATGGCACGATCGAGGAAGTGTGGTCGACGGGACACAGCCGCAATGCTTTCCGGGCGATTTTGGAAGAAATTGGCGCAATTTTTTTCAAAACTAAACATCAGGCCGTTTTTAATCTTAACGAAGAGAGTTTGACCCAGAAAATTGCTCAAATCTCCTCTGATTTGGATCAGCCAGAAAAAGATTACTCTATTATTTACAAAAGCGGAAAGTTCGAATTGACAGCGGAACGAGCCGATGGGAAAAGAATAGATCAACTTGCAATAATAAATAAGGTGAAGGATGGAATCAAAGATGTCAGGGCGGAGGATTTCTCTTTCACTTTGCAAGATTTCCGTCCCCAAGTCGATCTGGCCAAGGCACAAATAAAGCTCGACAAGGCAAACAAAATTATCAGCGCCGGCGATTTAATCTTGAAGTATGCCGGACAGGATTTCAAAGTTGATATTGACACAATCGGCGGCTTTATCTCTTCCAAAACCAATAACGATGACCTCGATCTGGTTCTGAACAAGGACAGAACGAAAAAGTATGTTGCTTCGCTCGCTACAAGTATCAATGTTGATTTCGTCAACGCGAAACTAACCATCGTCAATGGCAAAGTCACCGTTTTTCAGAATTCAGTCGAGGGCCGGACTTTAGATGAGACGCAAACGGTTAGCGATATCGAAAACGCTCTTTTTTCACGGATTCAATCTGGTACAACAGCGGTTGATCCCAATACGGTCAACCTGAAAGTGGCAACGAAGAAACCGGATGTGAGCAATTCTGATATCGACTCGCTTGGGATCAGCGAGCTGATAGGTACTGCCACCACTTCTTTTGCCAACTCCCCGGCAAACCGGATCCACAATATTAAAATCGGTGCTGGAACCATTAACGGAACGCTGCTTGGTCCGGGCGAAGAATTTTCGACTCTGGCCCATCTAGGGACCATCGATAGCTCAACTGGTTACCTCGAGGAACTGGTGATCAAAGATAATAAAACGATTCCGGAATTTGGCGGTGGCCTATGCCAAGTCTCATCGACTTTATTTCGGACCGCGCTCAATGCTGGAGTGAAAATTACAGAACGGCAAAACCATGCCTACCGGGTGAGCTATTACGAACCACCGATAGGAATGGATGCGACCATTTATGATCCTTCGCCTGATTTCAAGTTTATTAATAATTATAAAAGCCATCTTTTGATCCAATCAAAAATCGTTGGCACGAAAATCACTTTCGATTTTTATGGCACAAAAGACAACCGGAAAATCGAGATTTCCGCTCCGGTCATGACCGATGTTGTCGATCCACCGCCACCCGTTTATGCCCCAACCGATACTTTGGCACCGGGTGAAACCAAACAGACGGGGAAAGCCCATCAGGGTGCAAAAGCGAGTTTCCATTATAAAGTTACCGATAGTGCAGGCGTTGTTCTTCAGGACAAGACTTTCGCCTCGTCATATGTCGCCATTCCAGAGCAATGGCTTATCGGCAATCAGCCGGTCCCGGCGCCGACCTGCACCGACGCTGTCCAAAACGGTGATGAGACAGGCGTTGATTGTGGAGGGAGCTGCCCGAACCAGTGTCAATAGTTCAAAATGGAGGGGAATTGAAAGAATATGCGTACCATCAGTGGTCTGTCGCTGATGTTGAAAAACATTTTGAAACGGATATCAAAAAGGGCCTTTCAGACGAAAAGGTCACTTCACGTTTGAAAAGCGATGGTCATAATTCATTGCAAAAATTAAAAGATGTCAGCCCTTTCTCGATACTAATTAGGCAGTTTGCCAATTTTTTCATCGCGATCCTATTCGTGGCGGCGGTAATTTCGTATTACGTCGATGGCCTCAATCAGGCATTGATTCTGGTCGTTATCATCGCGATTAATGTATCTCTTGGTTTTTTTCAGGAATATAAAGCCGAGAAGGCTCTGTCTGAGCTCAAGAACAACTTTAAAATCAAAACGAAAGTTTGGCGCGATAACAAAATTGATACTATAAACAGCGAAGAGATTGTCCGGGGCGATATTGTTCTTCTCGAGGCCGGCGACCGGATTCCAGCCGATTTGCGCTTGGTCGAAGAGGAATCTTTGAGGGTAAATGAATCTGCATTAACCGGAGAATCATTACCGATTAGTAAATCTATCAATGTCTTGCCCTTGGAAACTCCAATGGCTGATCGGCGCGATATCTTATTCGCTTCGACAGTTGTGGCGGCGGGCCGGGGCCGGGGTATCGTTGTTGCCACCGGGGCTGATACGGAGTTTGGCAAAATTGCCGAAATGATTGAAAAACCCGAGGAGACAACCCCCCTGGAAAAACAAGTCAATTATTTGGGCAAGGTTTTATCAATTATCTTCATTATTACAGCGGGCTTAATTTTTCTGCTTGGAGTCTTACGTAATTTTGAAGTATTGCCGATGTTAACCTTTTCGATCGCGCTCTTAGTCGCTGCCGTGCCGGAAAGCCTGCCGACGGCGATCACTTTAGCTCTGGCGATCGGTGTCTCTAGAATGGCGGCCAAGAAGGCGATTGTCCGGAGGATGGCCGTAATCGAAACTTTGGGCACAACAGATATTATCGCGACCGACAAGACCGGGACATTGACAGACAACAATCTTATTGTCGATCGGATCATATTGGCGGACAAAGGGAAATTGATAGAATATGAATTATCCGATAACACAAAGAACGACGCAATAAGCGATTTTTTCGCTCACGGTCTTGCTTGTTCAAATGTCAATTTGAACGAAGAGGGGGAATATCTGGGTGACCCGGTCGAAGTCGCCATCATCGAAAAAGCAGACAAAATCGATAACCTGGCGCGCTACAAGGCAAAAAAATTTGAGCGTTTGACGGAAGTTCCTTTCGATTCTGACAAAAAGTACATGGCAGTCGTGGCAAAGTCGGCTGGGGGAAAATGGTTGATCGCCAAGGGCATGACTGAAAAAATTGTAAACTTTTGTAAGCTGAGCGGCGCGGCGAAAAGGAAAGTATTGAGCAAGGCCGAGGAGCTGAGCAAAGCCGGTTTCAAGGTGATCGCTTTGGCTGACAAGCAAATCAGCGCAAAGCATTCGGACGCTCTAAACGAGATGAGATTTGAAGGCTTATTTGCCATGGTCGATGAGCCGTCCGAGGGGATCAAGAAGGCGGTCGCCGCGGTTATTGCGGCTGGCATCCGTCCACTGATTATTACGGGTGACCATCCTGAGACGGCTAGATTCGTGGCTAACAAGATTGGGCTGAATGTCGCTCCCTACGAAATGATCGTCGAAAAAGAATTCCGGCGGATGAGCGACGCCGAGCTTCTCAAAGCCTGCCGCAAGGTCAAGGTATTCGCCCGTGTCACTCCGGAGGACAAGATTAAGATTGTCGCAATACTTCAAAAAGCTGGTTACTCGGTCGCTATGATCGGCGATGGCGTAAATGATGCGCCGGCCCTAAAAGAGGCGCAGGTTGGTGTAGCGATGGGCATCAAGGGTACCGATGTGGCCAAAGATTCAGCTGATATTATTCTGTCCGATGATCGATATGGAACAATCGTCTCTGCTGTCGAATACGGGCGGACAATATTCGATAATATTAGAAACGTCATCACTTTCTTGTTGACAGGCAATCTGAATGAAATTCTCTTAGTCGGCTTTGCCTTTGTTTTGGGATTGCCCCTGCCTCTTTCGACCATACAGATTTTATGGATAAATATGGTGACAGATTCTATGCCAGCTTTGGCTCTAAGCTTGGAAAAGCCGACCGCCCGGGTGCTTGGAGACAAACCTAGACCATCGATCGGTAATTCCCTTAAGGGTTCGTTAGTATACTCCGGCTATCTTTCTCTTGTGTCGTTTATTATGTGTCTCTCCGTATATCTTTGGGGTTTGAGCTACTCCGTCCAAAAAGCTCAAACCCTAACCTTCACTTTCTTTGTTTTGATTCAACTATTATATTGTTTATCGATCAGGTCGAAAAAAAGAATTTGGGAAGACGTCGGCAGTTTCTTTGAGAATCAGCTTCTTGTCATCTCAGTTTTGGTTTCGATAGTGTTGCAGTTCTTGATATTTTCTGAGCCCTTAGCCACAGTTTTCCGAGTCGTCCCTCTTAAAATCAGCGAGATAATGTTCCTGACAATTATGCTTGCAGTCTCATTTGTTTTGGCAGAAATTGTACGAGCCCTTCACGACAAAAAAACTCACAAGGTTTGAACCTCTGATTAACATTTAGCGCTATATCTGTTATCTGTAAAATCTGCTATCCATTCCTGGATGCCGCTTTGACGAAAGCCATGAAGAGAGCTTGTGGGCGGAGGGGACGGGAATCAAACTCGGGGTGGAATTGCGTCCCGACCATGAAGGGGTGGTCCTTGACTTCGACTATTTCGACTAAATTTCTGTGTGGATTGATACCGGCGACTCGGAGGCCGGCTTTTTCTAATTGCGCCTTGTAATCATTGTTCAATTCATAGCGGTGGCGGTGCCGCTCCATTATCAGAGGAAACTGGCCGGCCGGAACGCCATATTGCTTATAGGCATCATATGCGATTGAACCTTTCTGCAATTCGCAGGCGTATTCACCTAAGCGCATCGATCCGCCATAATCTTTTTTGCGCAGCTTCAACTTCTGCTCCGGCATGATGTCGATGACAGGATCGGGAGTCTTGGGGTCTATTTCCGTGGTGTTGGCATTTTTCAAGCCACAAACATTCCGGGCAAATTCGATCGTCTCGATCTGCATGCCATAGCAAAGTCCGAAATAAGGAATCTTGTGTTCGCGGCAATATCTGGCGACGGCAATTTTTCCCTCGATTCCACGGGAACCGAAACCTCCTGGGACGATGACTCCGTCCAATTCACTTAAATCATTTAATTTTTTCGGATCTTTCTCATAGTCGGTCGAAGAGAGCCAGACCATTTCCGGCTGATACCCTTGATGCCAAGCCGCAATTTTGACAGATTCGATGACAGAAATATATGAATCAGACAGGACAAACTCTCCGGTTTCGAAATATTTTCCGATAACGCCGATCTTGACCGTTTTGCTGGCATTCTTGGCTTTTTCTACAAAAGCCCGCCACTCCAGCAGATCTTTTTGGCGCGGACGGAGCCCCAGCCTCTTGAGAAGTTTCTCTCCCAGCTTTTCATTCTCAAAATTAACCGGAATATCATATATCGAATCGACGTCAGGAGCGGAAATAGCATTGCCCGGCTCGACCGAGCAAAAAATAGCTAATTTCTCCCGCCGTTTCTCATCAATCGGATGTTCGCTCCGGCAAAGAATGAAATCAGGAGACAAACCGACCGAATTCAGTTCGCGGACGGCGTGCTGGGTCGGTTTGGTTTTCATCTCGCCAATTTTCGAAGGTATCGGCAGGTAAGAGACCATAACGAAGATAACGTCGCGCGGATTCCTTAATTTCATCATCCGGGCGGCTTCGAGGAATAGCAGATTCTCATATTCACCGACCGTGCCACCGATCTCGATCAGAGTTATATCAGCCTTATCCTTGCTGGCGGCTTTCTTTATTCTGTGAATTATCTCTTCTGGAACATGGGGCACGACCTGGACGCATTTCCCGCCATACTCGAGATTGCGTTCGCGGGTGATGACAGACTGATAAATCCGGCCGGTCGTCATATAGTTTTCCCGGGTCAGGTCAACATCGATGAAACGTTCGTAGTTGCCCATGTCCTGATCGCACTCATCGCCGTCTTTGAGGACAAAAACCTCGCCGTGCTCGGTCGGATTCATCGTGCCGGCGTCAACATTGATATAAGGGTCGCATTTTAGGGCGGTAACGTCGAAACCTTTCGATTTCAAGATTGTGCCGATTGAAGCGGTCGCTACGCCTTTGCCGACTCCCGACATCACTCCGCCGACTATGAAGATGAATTTTTTACGCGCCATATTTCTCCACAAATGGATAACTAATTGTCCAAATAACGAATCACGAATAACTCAACAACTCAAAAAATCCCGAGATTTTTCTGAGTTGTGGGAGTTTTTTTTAGAAATACTATGATATTTTCTTATTTTTAATATAATTTATTGGAATTAATTTTGCAAGTGTTGATAAATCGTTTATGATTGAGTCATGAAAAACTTGTTAATTGAGAAAAGATTGAAAAAAACAAGATTGATGGCGCAGATTTTGCAAGTCGTGCCGTTTATTCGGGCGATAGTATTAAATGGTTCACTAGCTCAGGGAAAATCAAACCAGGAGTCTGATATCGATTTATTGATTATCGTCAAAAGCGGCCGTTTGTTTACGGCGCGTTTATTTACATTATTTTTGTCTTCTTTAACCGGCCAGAGAAGATCAAAGGATGAAAATCGGCCTCACGCCGGAAAATTTTGTTTTAATTATTTCTTGGCTGATAATTATTTGAAGATCCCTCTTGGTCGAGGCAAGGAAATGGATCAATACTGCGCTGATAATTATTCGAAAAGTGTTCTGGTTTGGGGGGATAAAGTATTATTCCAACGATTCTTCGAGGTCAATAGAGCACTATTTAAGTCAGCTACCTCATCCCACCCTTCTCCTTCAAAAGGAGAAGGAGAGAAAGGGACTCCTCTCCTTACCAAGGAGAGGCCAGGTGAGGTTCTGCCTATGGTGAAAGATTCCCAATCGTTGACCATAATCAGGTCTTTCAAGGAGTGGATCTTTGGCGGAAAATTGGGCGACTGGTTCGAACAGAGAGCGAAAAACTTTCAAATCGGAAAGATTGAAAAAGACCCGAGGACAAAGAAGTATCCTGATTTAATTGTATATAATGATCGGGAGGCCAGGTTTCATCCTCCAAAATAATCAGGAATGGATAACAGATTATTCAGATAGCGGATTACTGATATTAGCTTATTCGCTATTAGGAAATTCGTCCCAAAGGGACCCCCTAGGGGCCATCCATTTCTGGTTTTGCCCAGGCTTGACATTCCATTTTGTAGCCGATATATTGGTTACTGCGGCGAGACGATTTCCCCCTTGCGTCTTGCCGCTTTTTATTACATGTAACATGAAACACATATCATGTAGCAAATGTTATATGATATATGCTACATGTTTCATGATTTGCCCTTGCAAAAATGTCAAGTTTACTTTACAATTCCACTGTCAATTAATTTTTTTCTAAGGAGTTTTTATGTTGAAACCACTGGGAGACAGAGTACTGATAAAGCCTCTTAACGCTGAAGAAAAAACAAAGGGCGGTATCTTTATCCCCGACACGGCCAAAGAAGCCCCAGCCCAAGGTGAAGTTATTGTTCTGGGAAACGGCAAAATGAAAGATGGCAAGAAATATGATTTTTCAGTCGCCAAGGGCGACAAGGTGCTTTATTCAAAATATGCCGGAGACGAAGTCAAAATCGATGGCAAAGAATATAAGATAATGAAGGAAGAAGAGATCCTCGGAATTTTATAACAGAAATGGATGGCGAATATCCGAATAGCTAATAAGCAAATATTCGCCCATTCGCCATTAGAAAATTAGCTATCCATTTATGAATAAGGAGTTTTTATGGCAAAGATGATAAGTTTTTCAGACGAAGCGAGAGCTAAGTTACAAAGGGGGGTTAATATTTTAGGCGATACGGTCAAAGTCACCCTCGGACCCCGTGGCCGGAGCGTCGTTTTGGAAAAAAACTTTGGCGCACCGACGATTACAAATGACGGTGTCACCATCGCCAAAGAAATTGAGCTTGAAGATAAATTTGAAAATATGGGAGCGCAGCTTGTGCGCGAGGTGGCAAGCAAAACCAATGATGTTGCCGGCGACGGCACGACTACCGCCACCATTTTGGCCCAGGCGATGATCAATCATGGCTTGAAAAATATTGCTTCAGGCGCCAACCCGATCGAAGTTCGCAAGGGCATTGAAATCGCGACCGAAAAAATTGTCGAATCAATCGGCAAAAACTCCAAGAAGATTTCGGACAAGGCGGAAATCGCTCAAGTCGCCTCAGTTTCAGCCGGGAACGAAGAGATCGGTCGACTGATATCTGAGATTATGGACGAGGTTGGCAAAAACGGCGTTGTGACTGTCGAAGAATCAAACACAATGGGGCTGGAAAAGGAAGTGGTCGAAGGGATGCAGTTCGACAACGGCTATATCAGCCAGTATATGATCACTGATACCGCTTCGATGAAGGCGTCTCTGGAAAATCCCCACATTCTAATTACCGACAAAAAGATCTCTGCTATCGCCGAAATTTTGCCTCTGCTTGAAAAGATAACCCAAAGTGGCAAGAAAGATATTGTGATTATCGCCGAGGACACCGAGGGAGAGGCTCTGGCCACCCTGGTTGTCAATAAGCTTCGCGGTGTTTTGAACGTTCTGGCGATCAAAGCTCCCGGCTTTGGCGACAGACGCAAGGAAATGCTCGAAGATATCGCTGCCTTGACTGGCGGGCAAGTTATTTCTTCCGACCTCGGACACAAGCTGGAAGATGCCGATCTTGGTATGATGGGGAGCGCCCGTAAAGTCGAGTCCGATAAAGAAAACACGGTAATTATTGAGGGCAAAGGAACGGCCGCCGCCATTAAATCACGGATCGCTCAGATCAAAAAACAAATTGAAAAAACTACTTCTGACTACGACAAGGAAAAGTTGAATGAAAGATTGGCCAAGCTTTCTGGTGGCGTCGGCGTAATCAAAGTTGGCGCGGCGACAGAAACCGAGATGAAAGAGATAAAATTCAAAGTTGAAGACGCAGTTGAAGCGACCAAGGCGGCAATCGAAGAGGGAATTGTGGCTGGCGGAGGCGTCGCGTTGTTAAATGCCTCTATTGCTTTAGAGGGGCTAAAACTTATTGGTGACGAGAAGATCGGTGTTGATATCGTCAAACTGGCGATCGAAGAACCGATCAAACAAATTGCTGCCAACGCCGGCGTCGAAAGCGCCGTTGTGGTTGACAAGGTCAAATCAATGAAAAAAGGCGAGGGATATAACGCTGTTACCGGCCAGTATGGTGACATGGTCAAGTTTGGAATTATCGATCCGGCCAAAGTGACCCGTTCCGCTTTGCAAAATGCTGCCTCAATTGCTGCTCTAGTTCTAACGACCGAAGCCATCGTTGCTGAGAAGCCAGAGAAGAAGGAGCCAAGCATGCCGATGGGCGGTAGTAGTCCCTACGGCGATATGATGTGATAAGCCATATATCATGTAGCATGTAACATATATCATCCGACACAAATATGAAAAGCTTCCCGCATTTGCGGGAAGCTTTTCATATTTAAGTTCTGTTATTGTCATTGCGAGGAGTGAGGCTAGCGACGCGGCAATCTTTTATAATAGATTGCTTCGCAAGAACACTCGCAATGACGGTATTGGGTTGAATTATGCGGCGTCGGTTCACTCAATAAGCGAAGATGCCGATTCAGGTGCCGGATCAGTAGCCCCGACTAAATTATGGTTGTCTTTTATTATAATTTTATTTGTCTCAAAGCCGACGATTTGAGAAACCGGAATAATTTTTTCTTGCCAGAGATGTCTGACGTAAAACTTAACAATCGTCAGAGTGACCGACTCGATCAAATAGTCGTAAACTGTGCCGACCTGTTCCCCGCCCGTGGTTACTACTTTCTGGTTTACGCCAAAAAGGCGGTGAGAAATAATTCCCTTGAGCCGGACCATTTCACTCATCTCAGCGATGTCTTCGCCTTTTCTGATCGTAAGGCCGTCCTCGGATAGGGAAACAACAATATCGCTCGGAATGATTTTGCGGTCATCAGACAGGCTCAGAAAGGCTGATTTCAGCATGAAGCCGACAACAGCGCATTCTGAGTTGAAAAGAATTTCTTTGATAGACCCGATATTATTCTCGTTTTGGAGATCGGCAACCGGCAGGCCGATAATTTTCGAGTAATTTAGTAGCATAAGTCACTTAAGTCGCTTAAGATACTTAAGTGACTTAGGCCCAATTGAAAAATTAATTCGCTCGTTCGACATACGATCCGCCACGGATATCGACGACAAGGGAATCTCCCTCTTTGATGAAAACCGGAGCGTCAACCACGGCGCCGGTGTCGAGAGTGACTCTTTTGGTGACGGCTGAAGCCGTATTGCCCTTGACGGCGGGAGGAGCGGAGACGACTCTAAATGTCATTTTGATTGGAAGCTCGACATTGAGCGGTTCCGAACCGAAGTAGAGGATATCGACGGGAGAGTTTTCTCTCAAATACTGCTTTTGCTCGCCGATTTTGGAAAGAGGGAGCGAGAACTGGTCATAACTCTCGCTGTCCATAAAATATGATTCCTCATTATCGGAGTAAAGGTAGGTGACGGTCTTTTTACTCAGGTCAGCAGTGTCGACTTTGTCAGCTCCCTGAAATGTTTTATCGATCGTTGCTCCGGTCCGCAAGTTTCTCATTTTTGTCTTTACCACTGCCCCGCCCCTGCCCATCTTGGAATGAGAATACGACAAAACCGCATACGGGTCATTTTCGTATGTGATTTTTGTACCAATTTTTAGATCAGTAATACCTAACACGAGCTCCTTTCGGTCACTAGTTTAGCGTTTATCGGTTACGAGGCCAGTATCGTTGAGCGGTTACGTCAGACGGCAGACTTTGGACCTGTCTGCCGACAGGCAGGCGAAACGGGCTTCGTTACCGTTACCGAATGACGATATTTGATTATCTTGCCACAAATGGCAGCAAGGCCAAAAAGCGCGCTCTTTTGATGGCGGTTGTAAGCTGGCGTTGGTGACCGGCGCAGTTATTGGTTCGGCTAGCCGGCTGGATTTTCTGCCAACGGTCAAGATAACGGCTAAGAGTGCTGACATCTTTGTAGTCAACTTCTTTGATTTTTGCTTTGCAAATTAAACAATTTCTTCGTCTAGGCATGGTGTTTCCCAAAATTAATCTAATTATTCTAATTGCTCTAATTGACCTAAACAATTGCTATTTTCTAATTGGGGATTGGTTATTGGGATTTATTTAGAAATTAGAAATTAGGTTAATTAGAAATTTAAAAAGGTATATCCTCAATATCGATTTCTTCTTCTTTGTCCTCTTGCTTGGCGGCTGGTTTCTCGTCGGCTTGGCTTATTTCCTCAACCGGATTAGTTTTCTCTTTTGGTGCCCAGTCTCCACCCCCGCTTTTCCGCGACAAGACGATAACAGTATCAGCCGTGATCTCAGTCTTGTTGCGTTTGGCTCCGTCTTGTCCTTCCCAACTTCTCGTCTGCAAACGGCCTTCGACATAAACCGGCTCTCCCTTTTTCAACATCGGTGTGACGGCCTCAGCTTGCTTGCCCCAAACCACAATCTCATGATATTCGACCGATTCGCCGTCTGTGCCGTCCTGGTTTTTCCATCTTCGGTTGGTGGCGACGGAGAAATGAGTGACGGCCTGGCCGTTCGGCGTGTATCTCATCTCCGGATCCCTGGTCAGATTACCCAAGATTTGCGCGCGATTTAGACTCAACATTCTTGCTCCTATTGTCATCCTGAACTTGATTCAGGATCTAATCTTTTTTGGATTCCAGATCAAGTCTGGAATGACACTTAAGGCGTCAATCAAATCCTAATCTTCTAATCCCCAAATGTCAAAAAATAATCGCTATTAGCTATTAGGATATTCGCCATCCATTTCTGGCTTATAATTCGTCCTTTAGGATATCGTCGAGTTCTTCGTTCAGCTTAGACAAGCGCTCTACCTCGTCAGAAACTTTCTCGTCCGCCGTAGCTTTGGCGAAGGATGGTTTCTTCTTGGCCGGCGTCTTCTTTCCGTCTAGGCTCGCCTTAGCCGAGACTGAGGGTTTCTCAGCTTTCTCTTCAACCTTCTTTTTGTCAACTCTAACTGGCTTCTCCTCCTCTGGTTCCTGAGACGGTTCTTCCTCGGCAATTTCTTCTACTTCTTCGACAACCTCTGGCTCGCTCAATTCTTTCTCTATCTCTTCCGCGTCAGCGCCCCGCGAAGCTTCCTGGTCTGCCGTAGCTTCAGTAGAGGTGGAAGCGAAGTGGGGTTCTTCTTCCTGCGACTCTCTTTTCGCCATCAGATCGCGGCTTTCCTCGGTTTCGCCTTCGACGGCTTCAAATGATTTCTCTCCACCGATGACTTCTTCGATCTCTTTTGTCTCAGCAATTTCTTGGGCGGTCAAAGTCAACTGTTCGTTACTGTATTCCGTAACGATCATCAGCTGGCGGACGATGCCGTCGATGTGGCGCAAATCCTTTTCAAATTCAATCGCTTTTTCAGCCGGCAGATCGAGATAAATGGTGACGTAGGTGGCAAAATCCTGCTTTTTGATCGGATAAGCCAATTTACGCCGTCCCCAAATGTCTTCTTTGGCAATTTTGCCGCCCAGTTCCTCGACAATACCAGCCACCTTGCCGGTCACTTTGTTCAAATCGCTTTCGGGCACACTATCAGAAACAAGGTACGTAAGCTCGTACTTTCTCATTCGTTTTTCCTTTCGGCGCTAGCCGACCCCGCGTAGCCTAGGCGTAGTGGGGTGCCCAACTGAGATCGGGCGCTAGCTTTCTCGGACATTTAAGCCGAGAAAAAGTTAAATTATTTATTTGCCTGTCCGCAGTCGCTGAAGCGACAGCTGATGCAGGCGGGTAGATTGATCCTAGCAGAAAATTTCCCTTGCGTCAACAAGCTAATTGTGGTAAAAATGACGCATCCGGACTGATCCAAAGCCGGACTGATCTAAAGGAGGTTTGGGGATGGTTGCAAATCATGGCTGTACCTTACAAGCCGTAAGGTGGATGGTAGTAGATGGTATGACCTGTGCCCGATGTCCGGTCTGCGGACGGATCATTGCCAAAGAAACCGACGGCATGATCTACTGGAGGGATACAGAACCAGTCGAGTCGATGGCGCTGACGGGGGACCTGAAGAAGTTCGGTGCTGTTGGGCAGTATAACACCCTGCCGCTCAACGACCCGGTCGCTGGCGAGGAGCTCGACGAGGAAAAGAAGAATCTTCTCGCCGTCCTCTACTTTGCCTACGCGGATGAGGTCCGCAGTGGCTACATGGAGCAGCATCTCGGCGTGTTATCCCGGCTGAAAGATGCAATGCGGATGCTGGGCGCCTCGGAGAAATTCATGGAAGGGTTGCCTCCAAGAGCCTGAACATTGTCGGCTAGCTGTCGTTCCGAGGAGGGAACGGCCGCTAGCCATTTTTTTGTTTGGGAGGTTAGGGTGATTAGGGTGGTTAGGGTGGTTAGGGAATTTGGGGTAAAATAATGGTATGGCACATTCTGGATATCACTATCTGACGACATATATGCTGGCGACAGTTGTCTATGACCTGACCGTCGAATTTTACGGTCGGTTTTTGCCGGAACGGGAGTATCTTCGTCTGCGGGAACAGGGAATACATGCCGCCAGATCCGGCCGGCAGAATATTGCCGAGGGTTATGAAGAAAAAAGTCTCGCCAGCTATATCAAATTGCTCGGAGTAGCCGATGCTTCGCTTGAAGAACTTCTGTTGGATTTTCAGGATTATCTACGTCAGCGGAAATTGCCGCTTTGGCCAAAAGATCATCCTAAAGTTAGGGCTTTTAGGGAATTTAGGGTAATTTGGGAAGACGAAAACACCCTAAATACCCCAACCATCCCTAACGACCCGGTTGAAGCGGCAAATCTACTGATCACTCTGATTTCTCAAACGACATATCTCCTATCTAGACAGATAAAAAGTCTCGAAGAAAAATTTATCGCCGAAGGCGGGTACAGAGAGAAGATGTTCAAAAAAAGAATGGAGTACCGCTCGAAAAATTAGTCCTAGCTTCCTCCCCAATCTCCCCAAATTCACCAATCACCCTAATTATTAAATCTAAATAGTACCACGTCGCCGTCTTGCATGACGTAATTTTTGCCTTCGGTCCGGACGAGGCCGTGGGCTTTGGCCCCATTCCAGCCGCCCTGGGCATAAAGATCTTGCCAGGGGACTATCTCGGCGGCGATAAAGCCTTTCTCGAAGTCGCCGTGGATAACGCCAGCCGCTTGGGGGGCGGTGTCACCCTTATGGATAGTCCAAGCTCGCGTCTCCATCTCGCCGGTCGTCAGATATGTCTGTAGCCCGAGAGTCTTATATGCCTCTTTGACCAGCCGGTCGAAGCCGGAATCCTGGATACCTAGAGAGTCAAGGTATTCGGACCTTTCCGAGTCGGTCAATTCGTTCAATTCGGCTTCAATTCGCGCAGAGATCGGGATAAAACGTTCTGTCATTGCGAGGCCGGAGGCCGTGGCAATCTTTGAATTAGATTGCTTCACTGTGTTCGCAATGACGGTATCAACATCTCCCAGCTGCTCTTCGCTCACGTTCGCTATATATAGTATCGGTTTTTGCGTCATCAGCCCCAGACCTTTCAGCACTTCTTTCTCCGGCTCATCGAGCTCGGCTTCACGGGCGTTTTTGCCGTCGTAGAGCTTATCTTTGATTTTTTGCAAGCCAGAGTGAATCAGTTTTGACTCTTTGCTGCCGGATTTCAATTCTTTCTCGACTGAATATAATCGTTTCTCGACAGTGGCAATATCGGCTAATTGCAATTCGGTCTCAATTATCGAGATATCGTCGAGCGGATCGATCTTCCCCCCGACATGGGTAACTTTGTCATCTTCAAAAAACCGGACCACCATGGCGATGGCGTCGCATTCCCGGATATTGGCCAGAAATTTATTGCCCAGCCCTTCGCCTTTGCTCGCTCCTCGGACCAGACCGGCAATATCAACAAATTCGACCACGGCCGGCACGATTTTCTTTGACTTCGAAATCTCCGCTAGCGGTTTCAATCTTTCGTCCGGAACTTCGACAATGCCAACATTGGGCTCGATGGTGCAGAAGGGATAATTGGCCGCTTCTGCGTGCGAACCCTTGACTAAGGCGTTGAAAAGCGTGCTCTTCCCAACATTTGGTAACCCGACAATACCAATCTTTAACGACATAATAGATTTGTTATACCTGAAAATGGGGTAAAAGAGAAGCGTTTGAACGCCTCAGTCCATTGAGGCGTTAGATGCATGTCTAAGAATATGCTCAAAACTGACAATTTGTCGCACTCGAAGGATTCTCTAGAATGGGGTGTTTAGCGGTTGCATTAGTTTCTTCTTTTTGCTAAATTACTGCCATAACTCATTCCCACTGTGAGGAGGCTCGGATTATGGGCAATAAGCGTCGCGGGGGTACCCCGCAACTCGAGAAAAGAATTGTGAAGATCCACTGCCGGCAACCCGGTTGCAACGAGCGTGTGATCGACTGTGACCAGCCTGGCCTCAAGGATCGCCTAAGGCAACTCAGGTCCAATGGATTCAGCATCATCCGTGTGGTTTGAGCTCGTGCCCACCGTGACAGAAAGAGGTGAAAGATGACTAGAGCACTTGCCTGGGTGGCAAGGCTACCCCTCCGGATCTGGCGACGGATCTGGGGCTGCTGTCCCAACTGCGGTTTCCCGCTCCAGTGCTATTACGAAGTATGGAAAGGTTGTCCGCACCCCGGTGACGGCCTCACCTGGGGGCAACGGGAATCCATTATGGCCTGTCCCAACCACGAGTGCTGGTGGGGGCATCTCGAACCGAATAGGTGACTCAATCTCGAGCGCCTACATCTACCAGAGTACCCTCATACCACTATGTGTATCGGGGTACTTCTGTTTTTTGATAGATATTTATAACGACATACCAATTAGGAGATCCCTCTCGGCCTTTCCAAGCCCAAGTAAATATGTTATAACACACCAAGAGCTCACACGGGAGGAGGTATCGTGCTGTGGGTGTCGTCAAATGGCGGGAAATATTCCCGAAGGCCCGTCTTCTCGCCCTCAGCAAGACCGTTCTTCTGGTTTCGCTAGGGCTCGCCTTATCGGGAGGGCGATTCAGTCTTCAGACGGCTGGATTTGTCCTGATCGCGACTGTATTGTGGGCGTTGTTATATGCCCTCAACGAGCTGACCGATCATTCTCTCGAAGATCGCCGTCACGCCTCGCTTATTCATTGGGGAGCAATTTCC